>JGI24712J26585_10000793_pt1 | contig 27058 bp, 41 predicted proteins | sample BioPla3DNA2_FD_26585 | JGI IMG/M metagenome (IMG submission 26585)
CTAAAAACTCAACACTAAAAACTCTTTACCTTCTGTAAGTTCGCAAGCTCGGTTCAACTTTATGAACTTTACGAACTTTATAAACTTTTAACTGATTTTCCCCATCTATCGTAGGTTATTTCAATTTGCATTAAATCTAAAATTCTAAAAATAACAGTATTAACTAAGTCTTCAATATTTGTGGGCTTGTTATAAAATGAAGGTGATGCAGGAAAAATAATTCCTCCGCTTAGGCTTATTAGCTCCATGTTTTTGATATGAATTAAATTTAAAGGAGTTTCGCGAGTTAATAAAATTAGCTTTTTTCTTTCTTTTAAAACTACATCTGCAGCTCTGGTAATTAGGCTGTCTGAAAAACCATTGGCTATGCGTCCTAAAGTTCCCATGCTACAAGGAGCAATTACTAAAATATCGGCAGGAGAAGAACCAGAAGCAAATGGAGCATAAAAATTATTGTCTTCGTAAGTTTTTAAATTAAGTTCTTTTACAAAATCGTAACCAATTTCATGAATAGCAACCTCTTTGCCTGTTTTAGAGTAGATTACAGAAATTTCTAAGCTTTCTTTTTCTTTTAAATCGTTTAGTTTTTCTAAAAGTTGTTTTGCATAAATAGCACCCGATGCACCAGTAATTGCGACTAGAATATTTTTTTTCTTAGAATCCATTAAAACTCATATTTTATTGCAAAACTTAGATTGTGATTGTATTGTCCACGATTTAGCCAATAAACTTGTCCGCCAGGGTGTTTTCTAATTGGCAAAAGTGGAAAAGTGTATGAAAATCTTGTGTGAAAAATCCAATGAGAATTAAAATAATAATTGATACCAAAATGACAAGCGACTTCATATTTTCTAAATTCTCTTACAGGTAGAGTAGGACCATGTCCGTAATCATCAGTACCTTTAATTAAATATGCTCCAGAAACTCCAAAATCAATCCAAAAGTCATTTTTAAAACTGTAATCCACAAGTTTAGGAATTTTAAATTTGTTTAGTTTATAATTTACTAAAAAAGGCACTTCAATATAATCAAGTCTCATGGCGTAATAATTTGTAACATAACCGTATTCGTCTTTTGAAACATCTTTACTNCCTTTTTGTTTGTATTCAATTCCTAAGGAAGTTCCCCAATTGGAATTATAAGTGTTTCTTACATAAACTCCGCCAAGAGGTGAAATTTTATGAAAACCGCCATAGTCATCTCCATCAACTTGAGAGAGAGTTGTGCCAACAATTATTCCACCATAAAATGATTGTGCATTTAATGAAATTGAAAATAGTGTTAGAAATATTAAAATTAGAAATTTATTCATTTACTATTTTTGTTTCTNCTTGTAAAACTTCTTTAGTCTCAGTATCATAAACAAATGCAACTATGCTACAATTATTAATATTCCAATCCTTATTGATTTTTAATGAATAAGATTTATTTATTTCGTCTCCAATAATTGTTTCGGCATTGTTATCTTTAATTTTATCACCAAAATTTCCATTAAACGAAGCTCTTAAAACATGATTATGTTCATATTCTTTTATGTTGTTAGGTGTTGCAGAGTAATCTTTTTGCCATTGAATAATTCCATCTTCAACAATAAAAACTAAAAGGCTAAGTTCTCTATGATTTTTAATGTTTGTAATAATTTTAATATCAGCTTTAGCTAAACTGTCTGAGTTTGAGTAGCTTGGATAAATTTCTATATTGTACTCGGGGTAATTTGCTAAAACACTTGCTATTAAGCCTGCCCAAGCGTTTGTGTTTGTTACTTGGTCTGGGTTTAGGTTATTTACTAATCCTGTAGGTAAATATATTTCGCCAAGATGCCCAAATGCATAATCTCTACCACCCCAGAAATCGCCAAAACTTGTTCTAAAATCGTAGTGAAAAGGTTTTGAAGTGTCGGTAGTTTCAGGCATTGCAAAATATGTTGAGTGTACAGCAACAGGAACAATAGCATCGCCAAATTTTTCAACTAACTCATCAATGGTTTTATGTGCTCTTGGACAGTTTCCGCAACAATGTCCTGTAAAATCAAGAATTAAAGTTTTTTTGCCATTCCAAATTGTAGCTTCGTCTTTTATATATGGTCCTTCAATTTCGTCGCAAGAAAAAAATAATGCTACAAATGCACTAAGTATTATTATGTAAAAATATTTTGATTTCATATTATTCTAATTTAAAAGGTTGATGAAATTGATAAACTTATTCCGTTAGAAGCAGGTACATTTCTACATACACCACCTATACACATTACACCAGCTCTGGTTTTTCCATAAGTTAATTGTATTCTTGTTGCTCCCGAAATATGACCAAAGCCAACATTGAAGTAATGAGGTCTGTGGTTTTTGTCAGGGTTTCCATAATTCCAATTATCAAGAACAGTAAAAAACCAACCAGAGGTAGTAAGTTCAAATAAAGCCATAGCCCAACTGCCTTCGTCTTGTTTTGTGTACATATGTTGAAATTCTGATTTTAAAGCTAATTGAGGTTTAAATTTATAAGTGATGTCAGCTATTGCAATGTGTGCGTTTACATTATCATGTCCTGTTGTGCCTCGTAGTATATTATAATTGTATAATAAGTTCACATATGAAAGATTTGTATAAAGTTTTTTAGTCCATCTTTTATTTATTTCAATATGTGCATCTTGGAAATAAAGTTCTTTTCCAATAGAGAAAAACGAAGTATTATAACCAAGAGTTCCTGGAGCATCTAAAGGCAGAGTGTCGTTAATTGCCTGTTTGTCAATATTGTGAACTCTAGAATAATTTACCAAAATAGTAGTTCCGTATTTTCCTCCTAGCACATTGCCTTTTGGAATTTTGTACATAATTTCTGCTTTTGCTCCCCATTCTCCTTTTGGTTGGCTTGCATAAGGATAAAAAGCAGGTAGCATATAAACATGATTTCTAGTTAATTCTGGGAGTAGATTTATATTCAAATCAGTGAGGCTTGCATTTCTATCACTTCTAAAAGCCATATTGTCAACCCATTTTGTGCTTAAAACTATTCCTAAACCTTTTTGCGAATAACTTGCATTTACCATAAAAGCTTGACCGTTTTTAAAAATATAATTATTATCAGCACCTGGGTCATTTATTTTATATGCATATTCTGAGTTTATAGCAAGACCATTATATCTAATGTCAATTCTTCCGGCAGAGGCAGCGACGTTTTTTGGTAAGTTATAAATTGGACTTTCCTCTTTTTGAAATTTGCTAACAAAACTACCTCCAAGACTAATTCTTAAATCGCTTTCGGCAAATTTTTCAATCAAGTCATTAAACTGAATTTCGCCATCAAAACCTCTAACTATGCCAGGACCGTGTTCCCAGTAAAATCTTTGTTTTGCGATTAAAGTTTTTAAATAAACACCTTGAGCAGGATTGTATTTTACTCTAAAACCATCAAGAGAATTGTCAACACCTAGTCTTTTTTCCTCATAAGATCTTAATACTAAGCCATTTCCAAATTGTTCGTAAAAATTACCAACAGTAAACTCAAACTTGTCCACAACAAAATTAGCCCAACGATGAGGAAATCCAATTCCATCATTTCTTCCGCCAGAGTTTGGATAGCCAAGAATAGAGTTTAGGTAGCCCTCGTATCTAACTCCAGCTGAAAAGTTTTTTAGAGTATAAGTTATATTCGCCCAAGAATTGGCTAAAGTCTTTTCTATTGGAGCTGTAGCACCGATAAGCGAGTCTGTAATGTAATATTGAGCTTCACTTTGGAAGTTCCCAGATATACTTCCATAATTTGCTTGTGTCTCATTTTGAGAATAAGCATGGTTTAAAAGCAAAACAGTTAAAATGAATAAAATAATTTTTTTCATTAGATGTAATTTTGAGTTGTCTGAATTATTATACAAAAATAGGCGGTGTCTCATAAGTGTCAAACTGCTACGTTGATTTCAATACTCGGACTCAGTCACGTACACTTCGGCTTTGCTCAGTGCATCGCTTCTGGTACGCTCCTTCGTCCTCAATTTCATCGCCTTGCATTTTAACACTTCTGAAACACCTTGAAATATTATTGTCTTAACACTTGTTTTGAGGCACCGCCTATTTTCATTATTTTAAATCTTATAAATTCTTTCAAAATAAAAACACCTTGATTATGTTTTTATTTTATTGCTTGCCCCTTAGCAACTTTCTTAATCACCTCAAAGGTTTTAGCTTCGTCGCCTTCGAGATATGTTGTATGTTGCCAAACTACTTTTCCATTTTTATCTAATAAAAAAGTATGAGGAATATCGCCAACATTCATAGCTCTTTTAAAATCTCCATTAGGGTCGAGATAAACAGGAAATTCCCAGCCTCTTGCATTTACAAATGGAGCAACTGAATTTGAACTTCTAGCATCGTCAATAGAGATTGCAATTACTTTAACGCCAGTTTCTTCAACCCAATCATCATATTCTTCGTTAATGGCATTAAATTCTTTGATACAAGGTTTGCACCAAGTTGCCCAAAAACAAATCAACACAGGTTTTCCATCGTTTTGGGTAATAGCCTTTGTATTTACAGCTTTACCTTTTATATCTTTAATCATTACTGAAGGAACTCCTTGAGCAAAAAGAGAACTGATGAATAAACTTAAACTAATAATCAAAATAAACCTTTTCATAATTTTAAATTTTTGTAAAAATAAACTGTTTTAAGTTATTAAGCAATTTTTGAGCCAAAGATTAAAAACAGTAAAAATTATTTAATCTTATTTTACAAGTATCATTTTATAATTATTAGTTTTATCGCCTTTTGTAACTCTTACAACATATGAGCCTGCTTGGTGAGCACTCATATCAATTTGGTTGTATTCGTTAGCATTAGCCAAACTGTAAACTTCTTGTCCAATATTGTTGAAGATTTGAATTTTAGCACCTTCTACATAATTAATATTTATGACATCATTTGCTGGATTTGGGAAAATACGAGCTTCTAACTCTAAGTTATTTGTTTCGATAGCTGTTGGAGTAGTGGTGATTTTTATATCATCAGCGAAAAATATAAAGTTATCATAGCCAACATAAACTAAAGCTATATAAACTTCTTGTCCGTCGTAAGCACTTAAATCTCTTGTTATTTTTGTCCAATTAACTGGAGCTGTTGATACTGAACCCAACATTGTAAAACTAGCTTCTTCTGTATTGGTTGTAGAAATCATTATTTTATATTTTTCTAATCCGTAATTAGCAGTTAGAGATTTTACATAGGCTTCAAACGATGAGTTAGTGCCGAGTTGAATTTTAGGCGATATTAACCAGTCGTTGTTTGTTCCACCAGAAGCATTTGTCATTGCCAAAGCGCATTTGTCTCCACTTTTAGGAGCAACATTTAAATGTGAAGGAGATGTTGCTGATTTGCTATATACAACAAAAGACATATTATTACCTGATACCCCATAATTAGTTAGACTGCCGTAAACAGTTCCATTGTCTCTATTTACACTAGTCCACGAATAAGGATATAAATTTTTAGGGTAAGTATTTCCTACAGGTATTTCTTCAAAAGTTAAATAATTATTATCAATAGTCGCAGGGTCTATAACTTTAACAGTTTTATATTTTGGAGAACTAGGTCCGTTTTCGTTATGAATTTTTAAAGAAATTATATTTTGTCCAGGAGTGTTCCAAGTTACACCTACATTGGGTTGGTCTGATGTAGCAGGATCTCCATTTTCAAAAGTCCATTCGTAACCAGTTATAGGATCTATACTAACAGCATCAGCTTGAAAAGTGCTAGGCGTATCTATAAAAGCTATTGCGCTACCATCAATATCTGCTAAAGGTACTTGGCCTGCTTCAGGACACGAATTAATTTGTGACATGTAATAAGAAACACTAGTTGATGCATCAACTGTTCTATAATAGCCTGTTGGACAAATCATGAACATAGTAGGAACTGCACCAGGATATAGTTCTGAGAAATAGCTTTTTAGTTGACTAGATGCTTGAATTATTGGAACTGGCCATGTGTCATTTTCAGTCCAATCACCTTGAGTATTAGACCCTGTACCGTGTATTTGCTCTATGGTAGCACCATCAACTTCGAACCATAAAACTACTATTTCGTTTGTGCCGTCGGGTCCAGGACCAAATTGATTGTGAAGGTTTTCTAAAACACCTGATTGGTGAAAACTCCAACATGGGTAGCACCATGTTGCGGAAAAATCAACAAAAACAGTTTTGCCAGTAGCTAGATAATCTGCAAGATTATGGGTGTTGCCTTTAATATCTGTTGCTGTCCACATTTGCATTTCTGCCCAAGGTAATGCTTGAGTACCTCTATCATTTGTCGGCTCTTGACAAATAGGTGATGTGTTTGCATCTTTATTTTGTGCAAAGCTTGCAAACACAAACAAAAGTGTTGCAAATAATAAAATCGATCTTTTCATAATATTTCATTTTAAATTTATAAGTTATTTATTTTAATTATGTTAATTATACAAAATAGGTTATTATTTTTTAGTTAGCTTGTTAATGAAAATTGAAATTAGACTAATGTTTTTTATGGTAGGTTAAAATGGTAAATANAACATACAAAATGCAAAATGTTGTTGTAGCTAATTGCTTTAAAGTTATCTAATGAAAAAATGATAAAATTGCTTTAATTTGTATTTGTTGTATTTTATATTTTAAAGTATTTAATTTTTTCGAAAAAAAATAATATTATGAGTTTTTTTCTTTGAAGTTTTATTTTTTTAATTTATTTTTGTAAAAAATTGTAGATATGAAAAGAATTATACTTTTAGTTTTTAGTTTGTTCTTAGTTGTTGGGATTTTATCTTCTCAAACTATAGATATTATTGATAGTACAGGTGTGGTAACAAACACAACTTCAAAAGTTTATAATGTTGCTCCAGGTACTACTTATGAATATAAAGTTGATTTAAAAAATAACACTAGTAATCAAGTTGAAGTTAAAATGTACGCTTATGGTGAAGGTGGAACAATAAATGACTGGGTTGTTAGTTTTTGTTCTCCAATCTTTGCAGCTGGTGGGGGTCAATGTAGTAATCCTGGANTTCCAAGTGCAAAAATAACTTTAGCAGCAAATGAAACGACATCAACACCTGGTAGTATAAATTTTACACAAGGTTCTACTTCAGGTGAAGCTATTATAAAAATTGAAGTTGCTGATGTTAATGGAGGTTTTGCAGATTCTTTTATAATTATATTTAGTACAGGATTCCCAAGTTCTATTTCTAGTGAACTTGTTAAAGAATTTTCTATCTTTCCAAATCCAGCAAGTGATAATTTTAAAATTAAACATAATTACGGACCTAATGCTGTAGTTGAAGTTTATAATATGCTTGGAAAATTGGTTACAAAAGTAAAATCAGATTTTGTCAATGGTGTGAATATCGATGCTAGTAAATGGGATAATGGATATTATTTCTGTCGTTTATATAATGATGGAAAAATTCAAAAAACAATAAAACTAGTTGTCGCTCACTAAATTAATAAAAAATATTGTATATTTAATCCCGAAAATAAACTTCGGGATTTTTTTTATCTGCTTATGTCAAAAACTATAAACTTAGGAAATAAAGGCGAAGATTTAGCTGCAGAAATGTTGGCTGAAAAAGGATATGTGATAATTTCTGNTAATTGGAGGGATAAGCATAAAGAAATAGATATTATTGCCATGGACGACGATACCTTAGTTTTTGTTGAAGTAAAAACACGTAGTGAAAACTTTTGGGGCAATCCAGAAGAATTTGTAAGTAGAAAAAAACAAAAATTATTAATAAATGCCGCCGAAGCTTATATTGCCGAAACCGGATTTACAGGCAATAGTAGATTTGATGTAGTATCTGTGCTTTACTTAAAATCAGGAATGGAAATAGAGCATATAATAGAAGCTTTTTACCCGTAAAATATTTTTGATTATTTTAATTTTACAATTAAACGATAAAAAGGTTGCAATTTGTTAGCTAGGTTTATTTAACTGCTGGATTAGGATCATTATATCTAATGTTGGACCAATTAGCATACCCTGTTGACTTCCAGCCATTAATGTGAATTCCTATCCAATCGGCAGTTTGTGGAGTACTTGCATTTTCGTCTCCATTGGTATCGCCTTTTAATTCGTCATCTTTTAAAGAAGTGAAATACACGCCATTGCCATTGTAATTTCCTAAAGAACTTTCTGTTTGCACAATATCTAATCGACTAGCTTCCGAAAATTTTAATACAACATTATCTCCTAAAGTTAAGCTTGCGTTAAGTTGTATTTGTATTTCATCAGAAGTAATAACATAGGCAATTTCGTCTTCTAACCAAGTTGTGTTTTTAGTAACATTTCTTGAGACAAAAATTCCGTTATATTTATTAGCTGTTCCATCTTTTGAAAAAGTGTTAGAATTATCTAAGCTTATGTCGCCTGTAATAGTTAGAGGTAGTATGTTGTCATAAAACAAGTTGTTTTGGATAACTGTTTCGCTAGAAGCATTGTCGGCATGAATTGTACCTATATAATATTTGCCGTTAATACCACCTCCGTTATGAGCGAAAGTACAGTTTTTGATTTTTGCAGCAGATTCTGCACTTAAATCTAAGGTAGGACTTGCTCCTGTGCCAAAGCCACCGTAGTAAAATTCGCAATAATTAAAAACTGAAGTTTTTGTTCCATTCAAATCTATTTTTGCCCAATCGCCTATAGCAGGTGAGCTGTCATCTCCATCTTTATTAGTGTCGCCACCTTTTGAATCGTCTTTAATTGAGGTAAAAACAATAGGCTGAGAAGCAGTTCCATTTGCTAATATTTGTCCATTGTTAGATAGAGTTAAACTTTTTGCTTGCGAGCTAAATTTGATTATTGCTCCAGCTTCAATTGTTAAAACATCTGTTACATAAAAGTCAAATTTTTTAATAATATATGTTTTGTCGCCACTCCATACGGTAGCAGATGTGATGTCTTCGTTTATTTCGATAACATTTTTGTCTTTATTATCATCGTCAGGATCGCAAGCTGTAAAAAATATTCCAACAACAGCTATAACACTTAATAAAATATAAAAATAATTTTTCATTGCAATAAGTTTTTTTATTTATATAATTATTTAATTGCAAATATAATGCCTTAGTTTTATTTTTTGCAATTTTTTAACGAAAAAAAAGCAGATATATTGTTTTAGCATTTTGAATAAGTAAGATTTTTTAAGTTTTTTTGTTATGATATTTTTAAATTTTTACATGTTTGACACTTGAAATGTCTAATAAAATGATAAAATTGTAAAATTTTTATCAAGATATGTTGTTAATAAAAAAAATTAATCTACCTTTGCAGTCCAAAAATTTATAAAAAAGTAGTTGAATTAAAAAAATTAAAAATTATTAGGTTTTATGCCAACAATACAACAATTAGTACGAAAAGGTAGGCGAGAAATGACTTACACAAGCAAATCTCCTGCCTTGGACTCATGTCCTCAAAGAAGAGGTGTGTGTACGAGAGTTTATACAACCACACCAAAAAAGCCGAATTCGGCAATGCGTAAAGTAGCAAGAGTAAGATTAACAAATGGAAAAGAAGTTAACGCTTATATTCCTGGTGAAGGTCATAACTTACAAGAACACTCTATAGTAATGGTTAGAGGTGGTAGAGTAAAAGATTTACCAGGTGTTAGATATCATATCGTTAGAGGCGCATTAGATACTGCAGGCGTTGATGGTCGTAAACAAGGTCGCTCAAAATATGGAGCTAAGAGACCTAAAAAAGGAGCTGCTGCAGCTGCTACAAAAGGTAAAAAATAATTAATATAGGAAAATATAAGATAACATGAGAAAATCTAAACCAAAGAAAAGAATAATATTACCAGATCCAAAATTTAATGATTCTAGAGTAACTCGTTTCGTTAATGATATGATGTGGGATGGTAAAAAATCAACTTCATTTCAAATCTTTTATGATAGTTTAGAAATTATCGAAAAAAAGATGAAAGATTCTGAAGATGCTCCTATTGATATTTGGCGAAAAGCATTGGATAATGTTACTCCTGCTGTAGAAGTTAAGAGTCGCCGTATTGGTGGAGCTACTTTTCAAGTGCCAACCGAAATCCGCGCAGATAGAAAAATTTCTGTAAGTCATAAATGGCTAATAGCTGCCGCTCGTAAACGTAGCGGACAATCAATGTCTAATAAATTAGCTGCTGAAATTATGGCTGCATATAATAATGAAGGTGCTGCTGTTAAGAGAAAAGACGAAACTCACAGAATGGCTGAAGCCAACAAAGCGTTTGCTCACTTTAAATTTTAAATAGTTTAGTAAATGAACCAAAAACTTATAAATACTAGAAATATAGGCATTATGGCTCATATCGATGCGGGGAAAACCACAACGGTAGAGCGTATCTTATATTATACTGGTATTAATTATAAAATAGGTGAGGTTCATGAAGGCGCTGCAACTATGGATTGGATGGAGCAAGAACAAGAGCGTGGAATTACTATTACTTCCGCTGCTACTACAACTTTTTGGACCACCAATGAACAAAACTATAAAATTAATATAATCGACACTCCTGGACACGTTGACTTTACAGTTGAAGTGGAACGCTCTTTGAGAGTTCTTGATGGTGCTGTAGCTGTTTTTTGTGCTGTAGGTGGAGTAGAACCACAAAGCGAAACAGTATGGTATCAAGCAAATAAATATAATGTGCCTAGAATTGCCTTTGTAAACAAAATGGATAGAACAGGGGCAGATTTTATTAAAGTAGTGCAGCAAATAGAAGAAAAACTTAATGCTAAACCTTTAATAATTCAATTACCTATAGGTGACGGCGACGAGTTTGTAGGTGTTATAGACTTAATTGAGCAAAAAGCTTATGTTTGGGACGATGATGATAGCTTAGGAGCAAAATATCGTGTGGAAGATATCCCCGAAGAAATGAAGGACGAGGTTTTTAAATATCGAGAAAAACTAATAGAATCTGTTATTGAAGTTGACGATATTATGTTGGAAAGATTTTTTGAAGATAGATCAAAAATATCAGTTCAAGAATTTAAAAACCTTTTAAGAAAATTAGTAATTAATAAAAACTATATCCCGATATTATGCGGTTCAGCATTTAAAAACAAAGGTATTCAACTACTTTTAAATGCTATTTGTGATTTTCTTCCTTCGCCATTAGATATTGATTCAATAAAAGGACATCATCCAAAAACAGACGATTTGATTGAAAGAGCAGCCGATGCATCTGCTCCTTTGTCTGCAATGTGTTTTAAAATCGTTTCTAACTCTTTTGTTGGAAAATTANCTTACCTAAGAGTATATAGTGGAAAAATCAAATCAGGAGAAATGGTTTATAATGTTAGAACAGGAAAAAAAGATAGAGTTTCTAGAATTTTCCAAATGCATTCTAACAAACAAACTCAAATCGATGTTGTTGAAGCTGGAGATATTTGTGCTGTAGTAGGACTAAAAGATACTATAACTGGAGATACGCTTTGTGATGAATCAAAGCCTATTATTTTAGATAAAATGCAATTTCCAGAACCTGTGATTTCAATTGCTGTTGAAGCCTTGAGCCAAGCAGATATTGATAAGTTAACTCAGGCTTTATCTAAAATGGCTGAAGAAGACCCAACATTTAATCTGAGACATGACGAAAATACTGGGCAAACTTTAGTTAGTGGTATGGGTGAGTTGCACTTGGAAATAATAATTGACCGTCTTGTAAGAGAATATGGTCTTAAATTAAATCAAGGAAAACCACAAGTAAATTATAAAGAAGAATTTATTGATACCATTAATAATTATAACTATATATTTAAAAAGCAAACTGGAGGCAAAGGTTTATTTGCAGAAATTACTGTAAATATTGGTCCTGTAAATGATAGAGATTTTGTAGGTTTGCAATTTGTTGATAATATTAAAGGTGGAAAACTGCCTAAAGAATATATAAATGCTGTTGAAAAAGGCTTCAAACAAGCTATGAGTAATGGACCTATCGGAGGCTACCCAATGCATAATATGAGGGTAGAACTAGTTGATGGTTCTTATCATAGCGTTGATAGTGACGCTTTAGCATTTCAAATAGCTGCTGGATTATGTTTCTCTGAAGTTTCNAAAAAGTTGAAATCAACAATTTTGGAACCTATAATGAAACTTGAAATAGTAACACCTGACGAATATTTAGGAGATATAAACGCAGACCTTAATCGCAGACGTGCAACTATTTTAGGAATGGAAATGAGCGGTATGCATAGAGTCTTAAAAGCAAGAGTGCCAATGGCAGAACAATTTGGTTATATTACTGCTTTAAGAACTTTAAGCTCAGGAAGAGCAGTATTTAGCATGGAATTTTCTCATTATGAAAGAGTTCCTGCAACAATATTAGAAGAGTTAATTAACAATAGAAAATTTATTTTTTAATAATAATAAATAGTATGAATCAAAAAATTAGAATTAAGCTGAAATCTTACGACTACAACTTGGTTGACAAGTCAGCAGAGAAAATTCTTAAAACAGTAAAAACTACAGGTGCAGTGGTTAGAGGTCCTATTCCACTTCCAACTCACAAACGTATTTTTACTGTTAATCGTTCAACTTTCGTAAATAAAAAGTCAAGAGAACAATTTGAGCTAAGCTCATACAAACGTTTACTTGATATTTATAGTACGACTTCAAAAACGATAGACGCTCTAATGAAATTGGAATTACCTAGTGGTGTAGAGGTTGAGATTAAAGCAAGTTAAAAACTTAAAAAATTAGAAAAATGCAAGGAATTATTGGTAAAAAAGTAGGTATGACTTCCATTTACAGTGTTGACGGAAAAAATATTCCATGCACTGTTATCGAGGCTGGTCCCTGCGTAGTAACACAATTACGTACTTTAGAAAGAGACGGTTACGAAGCAGTTCAGCTTGCCTTTGACGAGAAAAAGGAAAAGCATACGACCAAAGCAATGAGAGGTCATTTTAAAAAGGCCGGAACTAGTCCTAAACGCAAGGTGGTAGAGTTTAAAGATTTTGGACAAATCAAAAAAGGTGAAACCTATAGCGATTTAGAACTTGGTGATTTAGTAACTGTTGACATTTTTATTGAAGGTGAATATTGCGACGTAGCTGGAATTTCTAAAGGTAAGGGATTTCAGGGTGTTGTAAAAAGACATGGCTACTCAGGTGTGGGAGAACAGTCTCATGGTCAAAAAGATAGACAAAGAGCACCAGGTTCAATAGGAGCAGCTTCAACTCCAGCTAGAGTGTTTAAAGGTAAAAAAATGGCTGGAAGAATGGGTGGACAGAAAGTAAAAGTGGAAAGTTTGAGAGTATTGAAAGTGATTCCAGAAAGTAATCTTTTATTAGTGAAAGGTTCTGTTCCTGGGTCAAAAGGTTCATATTTAATTATAGAAAGATAATGAAAACATCAGTATATAATAAGTTAGGTGAGGACACTGGAAGAAAAATCGAATTAAACGATTTAATATTTGCCATAGAGCCAAACGATCATGCTATTTATCTTGATTGTAAACAATATATGGCAAATAAAAGACAAGGAACTCACGCTACATTGCATCGTGGATTAGTATCTGGAAGTACTAGAAAAATAAAACGCCAAAAAGGTACTGGAACTGCTCGTGCAGGAAGTATTAAAAATCCATTATTTAGAGGCGGTGGTACAACTTTTGGACCAGAACCAAGATTATACCATATAAAATTAAATAAAAAACTTAAAAAATTAGCACGAAAATCTGCTTTGTCGTATCGTGCTAAAGAAAATAAAATTTTTGTTGTTGATAACTTGTTGTTTGATGAGATTAAAACAAAGAATATCATTAACTTAAAGAACAATTTTAAAATTAATGATAAAAAAATTACATTAGTTGTTGCAGAATCAAATAAAAGTGTATATTTGTCTTCTCGAAATTTAAAAGACGTAAATGTCGTAACTGCCTCAGATTTAAGCACTTATGATATTATGTGGGCTTCGGTTTTAGTGATGGAAGAGAAGTCAATTGATGTTTTTGAGAATAATTTAGCTTAAAACTAAGAAAAAATGAATATTTTAATAAGACCAATAGTAACCGAAAAAATGACGAAACAAGGCGAAACTTTGAATCGTTATGGTTTTATTGTNGATAAACGTGCCGAAAAATTGCAAATTAAAAAAGCAGTTGAACAAATGTACGATGTTAAAGTGGAAGCGGTTAATACTATGCGTTATGCTGGTAAGTTAAAAGTTCGCTACACCAAGCGAGGCATTCAACGAGGAAAAACCAATGCTTTTAAGAAAGCAATTATTACATTGGCACAAGGTGAAGTAATTGATTTTTATAGCAATATTTAAAAAATAGAGATGGCTTTAAGAAAAATAAATCCGACAACACCAGGTCAAAGGTTTAAACAAATTAGTGCATTTGATGATATTACTTGCACTACGCCTGAAAAATCTTTGTTGGTACCAATGAAAAAATCTGGTGGACGTAACAATCAAGGTAAGATGACTGTTAGAAACATTGGTGGCGGTCATAAAAGACAATACCGTTTGATTGATTTTAAAAGAGATCGCGATGGTGTAAAAGCTAGAGTAAAAACAATAGAATATGATCCTAATCGCTCGGCTCGTATTGCTTTAGTTGTTTATGAAGATGGCGAAAANAGATACATNGTTGCCCCTAATGGTTTGCAANTAGGACAGATAATNGAATCTGGNAAAGGTGCAGCACCAGAAGTGGGTAATGCTTTATTCTTGTCAGATATTCCTTTGGGAACAGTAGTTCATAATATNGAAATGAGACCAGGACAAGGAGCAGTTATTGCAAGAAGTGCAGGNACATTTGCTCANTTAGTTTCNAGAGAAGGCAAATATGCAATTTTAAAAATGCCTTCGGGAGAAACTAGGAAAATTTTGGTTACTTGTAAAGCTACTGTTGGTTCAGTGTCTAACTCAGACCACGCTTTAGAAAATTCAGGTAAAGCAGGTCGTTCAAGATGGCTTGGTCGTCGTCCAAGAGTTAGAGGAGTTGCAATGAACCCAGTTGATCACCCAATGGGTGGTGGTGAAGGAAGAGCTTCAGGAGGTCAACCTCGCTCTCGCACAGGATTATTAGCAAAAGGTTTCAAAACTAGAGCTAAAAAGAAAGAATCCAATAAGTATATAATTGAACGTAGGAAAAAATAATTTGGTGAATTATGAGTAGATCACTTAAAAAAGGTCCATTTGTTGACTTTAAACTAGAGAGAAAAGTAATTGCAATGGATGCAAGCGGAAAGAAAAATGCCATTAAAACATGGGCAAGAGCTTCCGTAATTCCACCAGAATTTGTGGGGCATACTTTTGCAGTTCATAATGGAAATAAATTTATTCCTGTTTATGTTACTGAAAATATGGTGGGTCACAGATTGGGCGAGTTTGCACCGACAAGAACATATAGAGGTCATGGTGGTAAAAAGAAATAAAATAAATTAGTATTATGGGCGCACGTAAAAGAATAAAAGCAGAACAAAGAAAAGAAGCAAAAAAGCATATTAGCTATGCTGTTCTTCGCAATTGTCCGAGTTCACCTCGTAAAATGAGACTCGTGGCAGATCTTGTTAGAGGCCAAAAAGTAGATAGAGCTTTAGATATCTTACATTTTTCACCAAAAGCTGCCGCACGCGATGTTGAAAAACTTTTAAAATCTGCAGTTTCTAACTGGCAAGCTAAGAACGAAGGACAAAGAATAGAAGATGTAGAACTTTATGTTACAGAAATAACTGTTGATGAAGCACGTCCTTTAAAACGAATAAAACCCGCTCCTCAGGAAGGGCTTATCGTATTAGAAAACGTTCAAACCATGTTAGAATTGTGGTTGACACAAAGAGAGAAAAAGAATTATTAAATGAAGAAAATGCATAAAATTCATGGGACAAAAATGTAATCCTATAAGCAACAGATTGGGTATCATCAGAGGATGGGACTCTAATTGGTATGGCGGAAGAAAATATGCCGACAAATTAGCCGAAGATGCTAAAATTCGTCGCTATTTAAACGCACGTTTAGAAAAGGCAAGCGTTTCAAAGATTATTATAGAAAGATCTTTGAAAATGATAACTATTACTATAAACACTGCACGTCCTGGTTTTGTAATCGGAAAAGGTGGAGACGAAGTAGATAAACTTCGCGAAGAATTGAAGAAAATTACAAATAAAGATATTCAAATAAATATCTTTGAAATTAAACGCCCAGAATTAGAAGCAGTTTTAGTTGGTAATAATGTTGCAAGACAAATCGAAGGTAAAATTGGTTATCGTCGTGCAATTAAAATGGCTATTGCTTTAACAATGCGTATGGGAGCTGAAGGAATAAAAATTCAGTGCTCAGGACGTTTGAATGGTGCAGAAATGGCAAGAAGCGAAATGTATAAAGAAGGTAGAACACCTTTACATACATTAAGAGCAGATATTGACTATGCTTTGTCAGAAGCTCTAACAAAAACAGGTTTGATAGGTATAAAAGTTTGGATATGCAGAGGTGAGATTTATGGTAAAAGAGATTTAAGTCCAAACATAGGAAAATCTGTTCAAGGTAAAAGACCAGCAGCACATCTGGACGAGAACGTGGTAGTAGAAGAAGAAAGAAATAATTTGAAAACTAAAGAGCTATGTTACAGCCAAAAAAGTCAAAATTTAGAAGACAGCAAAAAGGAAGAATGAAAGGCAATGCCCAACGTGGAAACCAAATCGCTTTTGGTTCGTTTGGCATTAAAGCTTTAGAGTCGGCTTGGATAACAGGTCGTCAAATTGAAGCTGCTCGTATCGCTGTTACAAGAAAAATGCAACGTCAAGGACAAATCTGGATTCGTATATTTCCTGATAAACCAGTTACAAGCAAACCTGCAGAGGTTCGTATGGGAAAAGGAAAAGGAGCTCCAGAAGGCTTTGTCGCAAGAGTAACACCTGGACGAATACTTTTCGAAGCAGAAGGTGTACCATTTGATTTAGCACAAGAAGCTTTGAGACTAGCAGCTCAAAAACTTCCAATTAAAACGAAATTCATCGTTAGACATGATTATGATTATAATAAATAAATCAGAGAGAGATGAAGAATAAAGAAATAAGAGGTTTATCAACCAAAGAAATCGCCGACAGATTAGTAAGCGAGCAGCATAACTTAACTAAGTTAAGAATAAATCATGCAGTATCGCCTTTAGACAATCCTCAGCGAATTAAAGAGGTAAGAAGATTAATTGCAAGACTCAAAACAGAGTTGCGTAACAGAGAATTAACAGAAATAAAATAAGATACAGCTATGGAAACTAGAAATTTAAGAAAAGAGCGTATCGGTATCGTTGTAAGCAACAAAATGGATAAATCAATTGTTGTTGCCGTAAAAAGGAAAGAAAAACATCCTAAATACGGTAAGTTTGTGAATAAAACAAAAAAGTTTGTTGCTCACGATGAAACTAACACTTGCGATATTGGCGATACTGTTCAAATAATGGAAACTCGTCCTTTGAGCAAAACTAAGAGATGGAGACTTATAAATATAATTGAAAAAGTTAAATAGTCATGATACAACAAGAAAGCAGATTGAATGTAGCAGACAATAGTGGCGCAAAAGAAGTATTGTGTATTCGCGTTCTTGGCGGAACAAAACGCAAATATGCTTCTATAGGCGACAAAATTGTTGTAAGCGTAAAAAGTGCATTGCCAGGTGGTGATGTGAAAAAAGGCGCAGTTGCTAAAGCAGTTATAGTGAGAACCAAAAAAGAAGTTAGACGCCAAGATGGATCGTATATAAGATTTGACGATAATGCTTGTGTGTTGTTAACAGCAGCTGGCGAACTAAGAGGAACTCGTATTTTTGGTCCTGTAGCTAGAGAATTGCGTGAAAAACAATATATGAAAATTGTATCATTGGCGCCAGAAGTATTATAAAAATTAAAAGAAAAGACATGAGTAATCATAAATTTCATATCAAAAAAGGCGACACAGTAGTCGTTATTACTGGGGAGTCTAAGGGTAAGCAAGGAAGAGTTCTTGAGGTTTTGAGATCTAAAGAAAGAGCTATTGTAGAAGGCGTAAATCTTATCTCTAAACATCAAAAACCTAGCGCAAAACACCCACAAGGNGGTATTATTAAGAAAGAAGCTAGCGTTCACATTTCTAACCTAATGCTTGTTGAACCAAAAACTGGAAAACCAACACGCATTGGACGTAAAAGAAATGACGATGGAAAATTAATCAGAATTTCTAAAAAAACTGGAGAGGAGATTAAATAATGGAAAAGAAATTTGTACCTACACTTAAAAAACAGTATCAAGAGCAAATAGTTAACTCTTTAATGAAAGAATTTAACTATAAAACAGTAATGCAAGTGCCTCGCCTTGAAAAAATAGTTATAAATCAAGGTCTTGGACAAGCTATTTCTGATAAAAAATTAATTGATATTGCTATTGAAGAAATGACCACAATAGCAGGTCAAAAAGCTGTAGCAACAGTTTCTAAAAAAGANATTTCTAACTTTAAATTACGTAAAAAAATGCCTATTGGNGTNAGAGTTACTTTGCGTAGAGATAGAATGTATGAGTTTTTAGAAAGATTGTTGGCAGTAGCTTTACCTCGTATTAGAGATTTTCGTGGTATCAATTACAAATTCGACGGAAAAGGAAATTATACTTTAGGTATATCAGAACAAATTATTTTCCCAGAAATTGATATTGATAAAATAAACCGCATATTAGGAATGGATATCACTTTTGTTACTACAGCAAAAACAGACGAAGAAGGATATGCATTACTTAGAGAATTTGGATTCCCATTTAAAAATTTAAAAAAGAATTAGTATGGCAAAAGAATCAATGAAAGCTCGCGAAGTTAAGAGATTGAAGCTAGTAAAAAAATATGAAGCTAAAAGAAAACAGTATAAGGAAGAAGGCAATTTAGAAGCTCTACACCTTTTACCAAGAAATTCATCTAGAGTTAGATTACACAATCGTTGTAGTCAAGGTGGAAGACCAAAAGGTTATATGAGACAGTTTGGCGTAAGCCGTATTGTTTTCCGTGAAATGGCTTCAAATGGGTTAATCCCAGGTGTTAAAAAAGCAAGTTGGTAATAATTTTAAAAATTTTGAATAATGACTGATCCTATTGCAGATTATTTAACCAGAATCAGAAATGCTATCATGGCAGGACATAAAATTGTTGAAATCCCTGGTTCAAACATTAAGCGCGAAATGACAAAAGTGCTTTTTGATAAAGGTTATATTTTGAATTATAAGTTTGAGGATATCGGTTATCAAGGAAATATTAAGATTGCTCTTAAATATCATCCCGTAACCAAATTCTCAGCTATAAAAAAATTAGAGAGAGTAAGTAAACCTGGTTTGAGAAAATATGTAAATGCCGAAAACCTACCTCGAGTATTAAATGGTTTAGGTATTGCAATTTTATCAACAAATAAAGGTGTGATGACCGACAAAGAAGCTCGTAGAGAAAATATTGGCGGTGAAGTATTGTGTTACGTTTATTAAAAAATTGAAAAATGTCAAGAATTGGTAAATTACCCATAACTATACCTGCAAATGTTACAGTAAATGTTTCAGACACAAATCTTGTAACAGTAAAAGGAGCTTTGGGAGAACTTAAACAGCAGGTCGATCCAGCTATAAAATTAACAATTGACGGAAACGTTTTAACTGTAAGCAGACCAAATGACGAAAAAGAAAATAGATCAAAACATGGTTTGTATAGAGCTTTAATAGCAAATATGGTTAAAGGAGTTTCTGAAGGTTTTACTACCGAACAAGAATTTATTGGCGTTGGATTTAAAGCCGAACTCAATGGACAAGTATTGGATATGTCTTTAGGCTTTTCTCATAGCGTTTTGCTTGAATTACCAAAAGAAATCCAAGCAGAATGTATAAGCGAAAGACGTGGAAACACTATTTTAAAAATGAAATGTGCAGATAAACAATTGCTTGGACAAGTTGCAGCAAAAATTCGTTCATTAAGACCACCAGAGCCTTATAAAGGAAAAGGTATTAAATTTGTTAACGAAGAATTACGTAGAAAAGCAGGTAAATCTGCTAAAGTCTAATTTGTAAAAATTTAAAAAGATGGCTTTATCTTATAAAATAGAAAGACGATTAAGAATAAAACGCAGTATCCGCAGTAAAGTGTTTGGTACTGCCGAAAAACCTAGAATGTCTGTATTTCGTAGCAATAAACAAATAAGCGTTCAGGTAATAGATGATGTTAGTGCTAGAACATTAGTAGCAGCAAGCTCTAAACATAAAGATATTGCTGAAACTAAAGCAACAAAATCTCAAAAAGCAGCAATGGTTGGGAAACTAATTGCAAAACTTGCTTTAGAAGCTGGCATCACACAAGTGGTTTTTGATAGAAATGGTTACTTGTATCATGGTAAAGTGAAAGCTTTGGCTGATGGTGCAAGAGAAGGTGGACTTAAACTATAATAACTATGTTAAGGAATATTAGAAAAGTAAAAACAACTAGCGATCTGGAATTAAAAGACAGACTTGTTAGTATCCAAAGAGTAACAAAAGTTACAAAAGGTGGTAGAACATTTAGTTTTTCTGCTATTGTGGTAGTGGGAAACGAAAACGGCGTAGTAGGATACGGTTTAGGAAAAGCCAGTGAGGTTACTACTGCTATAGGAAAAGCAGTTGAAGAAGCTAAGAAAAACTTAGTGAAAGTACCAGTACTAAAAGGTACAATTCCTCATGAGCAAGCTGCTAAATTTGGCGGAGCTAAAGTATGGTTAAAACCCGCAACTTCAGGTTCTGGAGTTAAAGCCGGTGGTGCGATGCGTGCAGTTTTAGAAAGTGCTGGTATAACTGATATTTTGGCAAAATCTAAAGGCTCTTCAAATCCTCATAACCTTGTCAAAGCTACTTTTGCAGCACTTATAGAATTAAGAGATGCAAACGATGTCGCCTATCAACGACAAGTGAGTCTCGATAAAGTATTTAATGGATAAAAATTTAGTTATGGCTAAAATTAGAATTACTCAAATAAAAAGTAAAATCGGTAGTACTGAGCGTCAAAAACAAACTCTAGAAGCTTTGGGTATTAGAAAATTAAATCACTCAGTTGAGCATGAAGCAAACCCACAGATTTTAGGAATGGTAACGAAAGTACGCCACTTAGTAAAAGTTGAAGAAATATAATAATTTAAAAATATTTATATTATGGATTTAAGTAGTTTAACACCAGCAGAAGGTTCTATCAAGAAAAGAAAAAGAATAGGTAGAGGTCAAGGTTCAGGAAAAGGCGGAACTTCTACAAGAGGACATAAAGGTGCAAAATCAAGATCCGGCTATAAACGTAAAATAGGTTTTGAAGGAGGACAAATGCCTTTGCAAAGAACTTCTCCAAAATTTGGATTTACAAATCGTAATCGTATCGAATATAAAGGTATCAATGTTTCTATTTTACAAACTTTGGCAGAAACCAAAAAACTTACCGAAATATCTGTTGATACACTAGTTGAAAATGGATTGGTTTCTAAAAAAGATTTAATTAAAATTTTAGGAAATGGCGAACTTTCTGTTAAATTAACAGTTAAAGCACACGCTTTTTCTAAAACAGCAATAGAGAAAATAGAAGCATTAGGTGGAAATATTGAAAAAATTTAATAAATGAAAAGGTTTATTGAAACAATAAAAAACATTTTTAAGATTGAGGATCTACGTTCAAGGATTTTCATAACCCTTGGATATATACTTATTTATAGGTTAGGTGCTCATATCGTACTACCGGGAATTGACCCAAATCAATTAGCAGAATTGCAAAGTCAAACAAAAGAAGGTGTATTAAGCCTCTTGGATATGTTTTCCGGTGGTGCATTTTCTAAAGCATCAATTTTTGCTTTGGGGATTATGCCATATATCTCGGCTAGTATCGTTGTGCAATTATTAGGAATTGCTGTTCCTTATTTTCAACGACTACAAAAAGAGGGAGAAAGTGGTAGGAAAAAGATTAATCAAATAACACGCTATTTGACTATAGGTATTCTTATAATTCAATCGCCTAGTTATATTGCTAACCTACACCACACCTTGCCTAGCTCGGCATTTGTACTTCAAGGAAATTTTTTCTATATTTCCACAGTGCTAATTTTGACAGCAGGCACCATGTTTGTTATGTGGTTGGGTGAGAAGATTACCGACAGAGGTTTAGGAAATGGAATATCATTGATAATTATGGTCGGTATTATAGCAAGATTGCCATTTGCATTTACTGCTGAGATAACAACACAGTATAAAGCAGCTGGTGGTTTGTTGTTTGTATTAGTTGAGTTAATAATATTGTTCGTGATTTTCATGGTATCAATAGCGCTCGTTCAAGCTGTTAGAAGAATACCTGTTCAATATGCTAAAAGAGTAGTTGGAAATAAACAATATGGTGGTGTGAGACAATACATACCTCTAAAAGTAAATGCTGCTGGAGTAATGCCAATTATCTTTGCTCAAGCTTTAATGTTCGTGCCTTTGATGATTGCAGGATTTGGTGGTGAAAATATGGGTGGCTTTGCTACTGCGTTTTCAAACTATACTGGTTTTTGGTATAATTTCACATTTGCATTACTGATTATAGTCTTCACATATTTCTATACAGCAGTAACAATAAATCCTCAGCAAATGGCTGAAGATATGAAGAAAAACGGTGGATTTATCCCTGGAATTAAACCAGGTAAAAAAACTGTTGAATTTTTAGACAGTATTATGTCGAAAATTACACTTCCAGGATCTATCTTCTTGGCGTTTATTGCAATTATGCCAGCTTTGGCTCAACTTGCAGGTGTTAACGCTCAGTTTGCACAGTTCTTTGGAGGTACTTCACTTTTGATTCTTGTAGGGGTAATATTAGATACACTACAACAAATCGAAAGTCACTTATTAATGCGTCACTATGACGGATTAACAAAAAGTGGTAGAATAAAAGGTAGAGGCTCGTACTCTACAATTTAAAAGAAAGGTTCTTTGATGATTTATAGAAAGAGCGAGGAAGAAATTGAATTGATGAGAAAAAGCAATTTGCTTGTGTCAAGAACACTTGCAATGCTTGCAAACGAGATTTGTGAAGGAGTTTCAACATTATTCCTCGACAAATTAGCAGAAGAGTTTATCAGAGTTAATGGCGGAGTTCCAGGTTTTTTAAACTATAATGGTTTCCCAAATAGTTTATGTATCTCGGTTAACGATGTCGTAGTTCATGGTATTCCTTCGGGCTATATGTTGAAACATGGAGATATAGTGTCGGTTGATTGTGGAGTAGTAATGAATGGTTTCAACGGAGACTCATGCTATACTTTTGAAGTGGGAGAAGTAAGTCCTGAAGTAAAGGCTTTGTTGGTGTGTACAAAAGAATGTCTTTACAAAGGAATAGAGCAAGCAATTAGCGGAAACAGTATCGGCGATATTGGATACGCTATCCAAAAGCATGCAGAGTCTAATGGATATTCTGTCGTTAGGGAGTTGGTAGGGCACGGAATAGGGAAAAAATTACACGAAGATCCAGAAGTTCCTAATTATGGAAAACCTGGAAGAGGTGTTAAGTTAGTTGACAGAATGACCATAGCAATTGAGCCAATGATTAATCTTGGGAAACAACATATTTACCAAGAATATGATGGTTGGACAATTAGAACAAAAGACGGAAAACCGTCAGCTCATTTTGAGCATACAGTGGTAGTTAGAGATGGAAAAGCAGATATATTATCTGATTTTGGAATGATTGAAGAAGTTTTAAAAAGTAAAAAAAGTTAGTTTATGGCAAAACAAGCTTCTATAGAATTGGACGGAACAATTATTGAAGCATTATCTAATGCAATGTTTCGTGTTGAACTTGAAAATGGACATGTTATCATCGCCCATATTTCAGGTAAAATGCGTATGCATTATATACGTATTTTGCCGGGCGATAAAGTTAAATTGGAAATGTCGCCTTACGATCTAACAAAAGGAAGAATAACATACAGGTACAAATAAAAAATATTAAAACAATGAAAGTAAGAGCATCTGTAAAAAAGAGATCAGACGATTGTATAATCGTTAAAAGAAAAGGTAGAGTTTACGTGATAAATAAGAAAAACCCTAGATATAACCAACGTCAAGGGTAATAATTAATTAATAATTTAAACAAATTTACGAATATGGCAAGAATAGCAGGTGTAGATATACCAGACAACAAGCGAGGAGAAGTCGCGCTTACCTACATCTATGGAATTGGTCGCAGCAGAGCAAATAAAATTTTAGGCGAAGCTGGTGTTGACCGAAACATAAAGGCAAAAGATTGGAACGATGACCAAATGGCAGCAATTCGTGAGGCTGTAGGTCAGTTTCGTCTTGAAGGTGAACTTAGAAGTGAAGTTCAACTTAACATTAAACGCTTGCAAGATATTGGTTGCTATCGCGGTATCCGTCATCGTATCGGTTTACCATTAAGAGGACAGCAAACAAAAAATAATGCAAGAACTCGTAGAGGTAAAAAGAAAACTATTGCCAATAAAAAGAAATAATTGAGATATGGCTAAGAAAACTAAAGTTACAAAAAAACGTGTAGTTAAAGTAGAGTCAACCGGACAGGCACACATACATACGTCTTTTAATAACATTATTGTTACTTTAACAAATAATGAAGGACAAGTTATTTCATGGTCATCTTCCGGAAAAAATAATTTTAGAGGCTCTAAAAAGAACACACCTTATGCAGGTAAAATGGCAGCAGAAGATTGTGGAAAAGTTGCTTTTGATTTAGGATTACGCAAAGTTAAAGTTTTCGTAAAAGGACCAGGTGCAGGACGTGAATCTGCTATAAGAACTTTACACAATTTAGGAATTGAAGTTACCGAAATAGTTGACGTAACTCCTTTACCACACAATGGTTGCAGACCACCTAAAAGAAGAAGAGTTTAATAATAAATTAATAATAATAAGGAAATGGCAAGATATACAGGACCGCGATCAAAAATTGCAAGAAAATTCGGAGAACCAATCTACGGACCAGATAAAGTTTTGGAAAAGAAAAACTATCCTCCAGGAATACATGGTCTTAACAAAAAAAGGAAAAAAACTTCTGAATATGGTATCCAGTTGAGAGAAAAGCAAAAAGTAAAATATACTTACGGGCTTTTAGAAAGACAATTCCGCAACACATTTAAAAAAGCTGATAGCAAAAAAGGTGTTACTGGTGTTGTATTATTACAACTTTTAGAATCTCGTTTGGATAATGTTGTTTTTCGTTTAGGACTTGCACCAACAAGAGCAGCTGCACGCCAATTAGTGTCACATCGTCATATCGTTGTTAATGACAAGGTTTGCAATATACCGTCTTATCAAATAAAACCAGGCGATATAGTTGGAGTTAGAGAAAGATCTAAATCTTTAGAAGTGGTTAACAACGCATTGAGCGGATTTAATCATAGCAAATATCCTTGGCTAGAATGGGACGCTGATGCAATGGCAGGTAAATTTATGTCTATCCCAGAAAGAGAAGACATACCAGAAAACATTAAAGAACAGTTAATAGTTGAATTGTATTCAAAATAAAAATTAAAGTAAATGGCAATTTTAGCATTTCAAAAACCCGATAAAGTAGTAATGCTAGAGGCAACAGACTTTCACGGAAAGTTTGAGTTTCGCCCTCTAGAACCAGGTTATGGAATTACAGTAGGCAACGCATTGAGAAGAATATTACTATCATCACTCGAAGGATTTGCTATTTCATCAGTAAAAATTGATGGAGTAGATCACGAATTCTCTACAATACCTGGAGTGATGGAAGACGTTACCGAAATTGTGTTGCAATTAAAACAAATACGTTTTAAACAACAAATAGAAGATATGAACCACGAGCTTGTTACAGTTGTAATTTCTGGACAAGAAGAATTTAGAGCAGGAGATATTGGCAAGTTTTTATCTGGTTTTAAAATTTTAAATCCCGATTTGCTAATTTGTAGAATGAACTCTAATGTAAATCTAAGATTGGAATTAAATATAGTTAAAGGACGTGGTTATGTATCTCCAGAAGATAATAAATCAATAGACGACCTTATTGGAGTTATTCCAATCGGTTCTGTGTTTACACCTATTAGAAATGTAAAATATTACATAGAAAATATGCGTGTAGAACAAAAAACAGACTACGAAAAATTATTGATAGAAATTGATACTGATGGCTCTATTCATCCTAAAGACGCATTAAAAGAAGCTGCAAAAATTTTAATACAGCACTTTATGTTATTCTCTGACGAGAAAATTACTTTAGATGATGACGATAGATTAGCTAACGACGAGTTTGATGAAGAAGTTCTAAGAATGCGTCAGTTACTAAAAACTAAATTAGTTGACCTCGACCTTTCAGTTAGAGCACTTAATTGCTTAAAAGCAGCAGAAATCGACAGTTTAGGAGATTTAGTACAATTTAATAGAACTGATTTGTTGAAGTTTAGAAACTTTGGTAAAAAATCACTTACCGAACTTGAAAATCTTTTAGAAATGAAAAATTTGAACTTTGGTATGGATATTTCAAAATATAAGTTGGACAAGGAATAATATTATAAGAAATGAGACATAATAAGAAATTTAATCATTTAGGTAGAACGAGTGCACACAGACAAGCAATGTTGTCTAATATGGCAGCTTCGCTAATTGTGCATAAACGTATTAGAACTACTGTTGCAAAAGCAAAAGCACTTAGAGTATATATAGAACCTCTTCTTACAAAATCAAAAGAAGATACTACACATAATAGAAGGGTTGTATTTAGCTATTTAGAAAATAAAGAAGCTGTAGCTGAATTGTTCCGCGATGTAGCTGTTAAAATAGCAGACCGCCCAGGTGGTTATACTAGAATATTGAGAACAGGAACTCGTTTAGGAGATAACGCTGATATGTGTATAATTGAGTTGGTTGACTACAACGAAGCTATGCTCGAAGCTAAAGAAACTAAAAAGAAAACAAGCCGTCGTTCAAGAGGTAGAAAGTCTGGTAAGGCTAAAACTGAAGAACAAGTACAAGAAGTTGAAGAAGTAGTTAGCAATACCGAAAATGCACTTGAAGAAACTGCTGTAGAAACAACAGAAGAACCTGTTGCAGAAGAACCTGTTGC
>JGI24712J26585_10000796_pt1 | contig 26989 bp, 19 predicted proteins | sample BioPla3DNA2_FD_26585 | JGI IMG/M metagenome (IMG submission 26585)
AATTTGCAAATACATGTAGTATAACATTGTTTTATTGATAACAAGTATTAATAGTTAAGACAAAAAGCATAAATATATTCAAAATTAATTACTTTTGTTTTAATTTAGGTTTCGATATTTTCTATTTTAACAATATTTATTGAACACAGATTGTTTAGTTGGCAAAAGCAAATGAAATATAGCAAACAATATCAAATATCTTCATTATTCCTAAAATACATTAAACTGGTATCTTTTATATCAATTCTTTTGATGATATCGGCTTATTCTATAATAGAGATTCTTGATTTTTCAAAAAAGTCGCAGCTTCTTAGAGAAGAATTTCAAAATACACAAAAGCAAATAGCCACAGACAAGACAAATAAAATTATTGAATATATCAATCTGTCCCGTTTGTTTCTTGATGATAAAATGAACCGTTTGCTTTACGAGAGAACTAACGAGGCTTGGTCAATAATAGATAATATTTACCAAAAATATAGAGGTACGAGATCTAAGTCTGAAATAAAGCTAATCGTAAAAGAAGCATTAAGACCCATTAGATTTAATAACCAGCGAGGGTATTATTTCATTGTGTCACTGGACGGTGTAGAAGAGTTATATCCAACAAATCCCGAATTTGAAGGTATGAATTTGCTTGGATTACAAGATGATATGGGTAATTATGTGGTTAAAGACGAGCTGGAGATAGTCAATAAATTTGGAGAAGGTTTTGTTACCGGCTATTGGAAAAAACCCGGCGATAAAAGCGATAAAATATATCCTAAAACCTCATTTGTAAAAGTATATAAACCCCTTGGAGTTTATATTGGATGTGGCGAATATCTTGACGATATGATGAAAGATATTCAAAATGATGCAATGAAATCTATTAGGCAAATGAGGTTCGATAATGATAGTTATGAGTTTATTTATACTTTCAATGGTGATCCTGTTATTACAAGTCACTCTGTTTTAAGTGATAATAAAAACATTTGGGATACCACAGATGCTTACGGGGTTAAAATAATGCAAGAGATGCGCAATCTTGTTAATAACCTGGAAGGAGGTTATCTAACATATCATTTGAAAAAGCCCGATGCCGATACAGTTGTTCAAAAACTTATATACTGCAGAGCTATTCACGATTGGGAGTGGATTGTCGGCTCGCGTGTATGTTTAGATAGAATAGAAACGGTAATAGCTAAAGATAAACAGAGATTATACGAACAATTGATTCTAAATATTATTGTAGCACTGAGCTTTGCGGTATTGATATACATATTTATTTTAGTTCTTATGAGAAAAATATCAAATAACTTACAATCAAATTTTCAAAATTTCTCGTATAATCTCGAATATTCTATCACAACCAGTACTGAAATATCTAATAAAGATACCAACATTAAAGACTTTATTCCAATTATTGATAATATCAATACCGTAATTTCAAAAAAGAAAACGATTGAGAACCAGCTAATAACAAACGAATCACTATTTAGGGTTATTTTTGACAACGTACCCATAATGATTGTTATACTTGATAGCAATCGCAACACTATGCGTTGGAATTTAGAAGTTGAAAAATATTTCTTTGTGTCGTCCAATGAATATCGCAGTTTTTCTATCCCAAAGTTTCAGAAACAAGCTAACATAGAATCTTTGAAAAAAGTTGTGTTAAATGAAAAAGATAGCACAGAGGGGGATGCACATATAATCCAATTTGAAACGAAAGAAGGAATACGTTATCAAAACTGGACAGCAATAACCACAAAGACAGACAATATTGTATTGGTTGGTATGGATGTAACTGACATAAAGAATCAAGAAGAGACCATAAAAAACTTAAATGATGCAATGGATGCTGTTTTTTCTATTATTTCGAAAGATTTATACGATCCATTCTCATCTGTGATAGGAGTTACGCAAACTCTTTTAGCCAAATTTGATGAATTGAGCGATGATGAAAAAAAACTTCACTTAACGCAAGTAAACACATCATCAACCATCATGAATACGCAATTACAAAAGCTTATACAGTGGTCAAAAATACAATCGGATAGTTTAGTTGCCAATATAAGCAGGATAAACTTATTTTCAACTATTGATGAAGTAGTTACAAAGCAAATTTTGTATGCCCATTTAAAACAAATAGAAATAAAAAACAATGTAGACCCTTCTATTAAGTTAAATGCCGATCCAATATTACTGGAAATTGTTATTCAAAACATTCTTTCAAATGCAATTATGTTCACCAATAAAAATGGAAGTATAGAGATATCGGCAATTAAATTAACTCAAAATACTACTATAATTATTTCAGATAATGGTATTGGAATGACCCAAGAGCAAATTGAAAATATTTTTGATATGGCAAAAACTCCACGTCGCAAAGGAACTGCTAACGAAATAGGGATAGGTTTGGGTCTAATAATATGCAAAGCGTATGTTGAGAAAATGAATGGATATATTTGGATAGAGAGTACAGTAGATGGAGGAACAACAGTTTATGTACAACTGTAATTATAGTCTGCAAGCTGTTATCCAAATAACCATTTTATATTATAATCATTAGCTACCGATCAGTAATATGGGGTTGAAATATTTTTTGCAAGCTTTTTTATGAGAACATTAAATCACTATATTTGTAAAAACATACAATTTCTCTGGAGATAATGAAAAAAGTTAGACTTAGAGTACTTGGAATATCATATAGTCAAACCCAATCGGGTGCTTACGCATTGGTGTTGAAAGAGGAGGATGGAGACAGACGTATTCCTATTATTATTGGAGGACATGAAGCTCAGTCAATTGCCATACAATTAGAAGGGTTAAGACCTCCAAGACCTTTGACTCACGATTTGTTTCTTAGTTTAGCAGATGCTTACAATATCTCATTGGTTGAAGTTTTTATTAATAAGTTAGAAAAAGGTGTTTTTTATTGTGAACTTGTTTGTGATAACAAACACTCTAGGATTAAGCTAGATGCACGCACCTCTGATTCAATTGCACTGGCGCTTAGATTTCATTGTCCTATTTATACTACAGAAGACATACTTAAACGTGCAGGAATTGATGTGTCGGAAGAAAAAGAAGAGCGCGAAGCAGGGGTAATAAAAGAGACTCCAAATAAAGAAAAATCAGGCAGAGACTTCCAAAACTTAACAGATGAAGAACTTGAAAAAATGCTTGAAAGGGCAATACAAGAAGAAAACTATGAGATGGCAAGCAAACTTCAAGAAGAAATAAAATATAGAGAAAAAAAAAGAAAAAAATAAACGTAGTACATATAGAATAGATATGTTAATTAAGTAATGATACTTAACAGCATGATTTAAAAATATGTAAGTTTTAAATTCCTATTAACCAATTAAACAACAGGTATATGAGAAGCTTTTTTAAAGTTTTGTTTTTTTTGTTCGCAACAATCTTACTTTCAATAAATTCAACGTTTGCTAATGAACCAATAGATGTTGATACTACAGTTGTTTTAAACCAAGCATCAAGTGATACTATTGCAATTGCTAGTGACGATGCTCCACGAATGGAAATAACAAGCATTAGTGATTCTGCAGGAATGTCGCTATATAGTATCTTTCGTGGTTTAATAGGGATGTTTGTTCTTATATTTCTGGCATGGTTGGTAAGTCAAAATCGTAGAGCTGTTAACTGGAAAGTCGTTTTTATTGGATTAGCTTTCCAAATTGTTCTTGCTCTTGGAGTTTTATATGTACCCGCAATACAGTGGTTTTTTGAAATTGTAGGAAAAGTATTTGTTAAGATATTGGATTTCACAAAAGTAGGTAGTGAATTCTTGCTTGGTGATTTGATGGATATGTCGAAATTTGGAATGATTTTCGCCTTCCAGATATTACCTACAATAATTTTCTTTTCGGCATTGACAAGTGTTTTGTTTTACTTGGGTATAATTCAAAAGGTTGTTTATGCCCTTGCGTGGCTTATGGTTAAAGCAATGAAGCTTAGCGGAGCAGAAAGTCTAGCAGTTGCAGGAAATATTTTTCTTGGTCAAACCGAGTCTCCTCTGATGATTAAAGCCTATTTGGATAAAATGAATAAATCAGAGATATTTTTGGTAATGACAGCAGGAATGGCGACTGTTGCCGGAGGTGTTCTTGCTGCATACGTTGGCTTCCTCGGAGGTGACGATCCTGTACAAAGGCTGCTGTTCGCTAAACACCTTTTAACAGCCTCTGTTATGGCTGCACCAGGCGCAGTTGTGATATCGAAAATAATTGTGCCGCAAACCGAAAAAATTGAAATGAAAGCCGAGGTAACAAAAGAAAAAGTTGGGGCAAACTTCCTCGATGCCATGTCAAACGGAACAATTGAAGGGCTTAAACTCGCTGCAAACGTAGGAGCAATGTTACTTGTTTTCTTTGCTTTTATAGCAATGTTTAATTTTATTTTAGTCAAAATAGGGTCATTTACTAATCTGAACGGTGTAATAGCTTCGTTTACAGATGGTAGCTATACTGAATTAAATCTACAGTTTATTTTAGGCTATTCATTGTCGCCATTAATGTGGGCTATTGGTGTTAATGCTCAAGATATGACACTTATGGGTCAACTTTTGGGAGAAAAGCTCATTGCAAGCGAGTTTGTAGGATATACTTCGTTAGCCTCTTTCAAGGCAAGTGGAGCATTTGTCGAAACAAAGTCAATTATAATGGCAACGTACATGTTGTGTGGCTTTGCAAACTTTGCCAGTATAGGAATACAAATCGGCGGAATAGGTTCACTTGCTCCAAGTAAACGAGAACTTTTATCACGATACGGCATTAGAGCACTTATAGGAGGAAGTCTGGCGTCGCTTATGTCGGCAACAATAGTGGGTATTATTTTGGGTTGATACAGCAAATAGCTTTAAGTCTAATGCTATTAATGCATTAGTTTCCAAGATACAAGTATGTTATTAATCTTTTCATGGCTAAATCAAAAAAGAAATATTATGTTGTATGGGTAGGTAGAATACCCGGTATTTATGAAACTTGGAATGAGGTTAAAGATCAGGTTCACGGATACGAAAATGCAAAATATAAAGGTTTTGAAAGTCTTGATGCTGCACGCGAAGCGTATGAAAACGATTTTAACAAATATGTTGGAAAATATATAGTATCTAAAAATAGTAGTGTAAGTAACTACATTGTTAACTCAATTGCGGTTGATGCTGCTTGTAGTGGCAACCCCGGAGATTTAGAGTACCAAGGCGTTTATGTAAAAACCGGACAACGACTCTTTTATCAAGGACCATTTAAGCAGGGAACAAACAATGTAGGCGAGTTTTTAGCTATTGTACACGCTCTTGCATACTGCAAAAAGCACGGTATAGATTTACCCATTTACAGCGACTCACGAAATGCGATGATTTGGATAAAACAGAAAAAAGCAAAAACAAAACTGTTTAAGAGTTACGAAAATCAACAACTGTTTGACCTTATTGACAGAGCAGAGTTTTGGCTTAGCAACAACGAATATCCCAATAAAGTGTTAAAATGGGAAACCGAAGCGTGGGGAGAGATACCTGCTGACTTTGGAAGAAAATAACAAATGAATTAGAACACAGAACACACACAGATTAAACAGATTTACACTGATTTTTTATTATTTTTATCTGAGGTAATCCGTTTAATCCGTGTTATCTGTGTTTCATTTGCTGTTATTCAAGATAGCTAAAGCGCCCACTACTTAAAAATTGGACACTCTTTTCTATTTCGGTAAACATTACCTTATCATTTTGTACCGACTCAACAAACGAACGATATTGTGTCAAAAACCTGCGTAAATATGGTGATGTTTTTAGTGGTTCCCTGAACTCAACAGCTTGTGCGGCGTTAAACAGCTCAATAGCTAAAACAGTCTCAACGTTGTCAATTACTCTAACAAGTTTTGTTGCTGCATTTGCACCCATACTTACATGATCCTCTTGTCCATTGCTAGAGACAATACTATCAACCGAAGCTGGCATACAAAGTCCTTTGTTTTGGCTAACAATGGCTGCTGCTGTATATTGAGGTATCATAAATCCGCTGTTCAAACCGGGATTTGCAACTAGAAATTCGGGTAACCCTCTTAAACCGAGTATCAATTGTGCTGTACGTCTCTCGCTTATGTTTGCAAGCTCTGACATTGCTATTGCAAGAAAATCAAGTACCAACGCCAAGGGTTGTCCGTGAAAGTTGCCACCGGAAAGTACTTGGTCTTCATCGGGGAAAACAGTGGGGTTGTCAGTAACCGAATTAATTTCGGTAAGAACAACGCTAGCAACATATTTCAAAGTATCTTTTGTTGCACCGTGTACCTGTGGCATACAGCGGAATGAATATGGGTCCTGAACATGTTTTTTAGGTTGTGCAATTATTTCAGAGCCTTCTAATATTGCTCTGATATTTTCTGCAGTTTCCAACTGCCCTTTGTGTGGTCTTATAGTGTGCAAATGCTCAAAAAATGGTTCTATGCGTCCGTCAAATCCATCAAGCGATAATGCCCCAATAATGTCGGCATAATTTATCAAACGGAAACAGCGTAATAGGGAGTGAACAGCGTGAGCACTCATAAACTGTGTTCCGTTAAGCAGAGCTAGACCCTCTTTGCTTTGTAGTTCAATAGGCTCCCAGTTAAATTTGCCCATTAAATCTGCAAAATCATGGATTTCATCATTATAAACAACTTCACCTAGTCCTAAGAGTGGTAAGCACATATGCGCAAGTGGAGCTAAATCGCCGGAAGCACCTAATGAACCTTGTTCATATACAACAGGGTATATTTTATTGTTGTACATGTCTATCAAACGCTGTACGGTTTTAACCTGTACTCCCGAATGTCCTAACGATAGTGCATGGATTTTCAAAAGCAGCATAAGTTGAACAATTTCCGGATTAACAATGTTACCTGTACCACAAGCATGCGACATTACCAGGTTTTTTTGCAGGGTAGAAAGGTCTTCTTTTGAAACGCTAACGTTGCAAAGTGAACCAAAACCTGTGTTGACACCATAAATAGGGTGGGGGTGTGATTCCACTTTTTTGTCCAAATATTCTCGACAACGTGTAATGCGTTTAATGGCTTCATCAGACAAAGTAAGTTGCATTTCGTTTTCAATAATTTCTTCAATTAAGTGAAAACCAAGGTTTTCAGGGGATATAAAATGTGTGTTATCCATATTATGTTAAAGTTTTAATTTTGTTTCAATATTTTAATGATATTATCAAAGTTGACTGTTTGTTGTTCGCCACTAATCATGTTTTTTATGGTAAACAAATTGTTTTTCATTTCATTTTCTCCCACAAAAATCACGAAAGGGATCTTTTTTGAATCAGCGTATGACATCTGTTTTTTCATCTTTGCAGATTCTGGATAAACTTCGACAGAGATTCCTACTTGTCTGATTTGTGTAGCCTTTTGTAAACAGTATTGCGCTTCGTTATTGCCAAAATTTACAAACATTGCTTTTACAGAGTGCGATATCGATTCGGGAAACAGATTAAGCGCCTCTAATACATCGTAAATTCTATCGGCACCAAAACTAATTCCCACTCCAGAAACTCCGTCAAGTCCGAATACTCCTGTAAGGTTATCATAGCGTCCTCCGCCACACAAACTGCCAATTTCTACATCAACAGCTTTAACTTCAAAAATAGAACCTGTATAGTAGTTTAATCCGCGCGCAAGCGACAGGTCAAATTCAAACTGATTTTTAAGATTGTAGCCGTTGAGTAGGTTTAAAACCTCTTCAATCTCATCAATGCCTTTCTGACCCTCAGGAATAGAGTTGAACGTAGTGCGCATAACTTCAATTTTGTTGCGATTGTCGCCACTAAGAGTTAGCAAAGGTTTTATTTTTTCAAACTCACTGTTGGTCATTCCTTTTTCAATCAGCTCTTTACGGACACCATCAATTCCAATTTTATCAAGTTTATCAATACCTGTGGTTATCTCTGTCAGCATCTCGTTTCTGTTTATCAGCGACACCATGCCCGACAATATTTTACGATTGTTGATTTTTATGTTTACCCGAATACCCAGGTTACTAAACAGTGTGTCCATTATCATAACAAACTCAGCTTCGTTAATAAGTGAGTCTGAGCCTATTACGTCTGCATCGCACTGATAAAATTCGCGGTAGCGACCTTTTTGAGGTCTGTCGGCACGCCAGACAGGTTGTATTTGGTATCGTTTAAAAGGGAATACAATTTCGTTACGGTGTTGCACAACGTATCGTGCAAAGGGAACGGTAAGATCATAACGTAAGCCTCTTTCGCACATCAACCCAGATATTTTTGCCAGGTCTTTAGCAGCGAAGTCATCTTGAGATACATCTTTTAAGAAATCGCCTGAATTTAAAATTCTAAAGAGCAGTTTGTCGCCCTCTTCGCCATATTTGCCTAAAAGTGTCGATAAAAGCTCCATGCTTGGAGTCTCTATGGGTTCAAAGCCGTATAGACGATAAACTGTTTTAATCTCATCAAAAATATAGTTGCGCCGTCCCATCTCGGTGGGATTGAAATCGCGTGTGCCCTTAGGAATAGCAGTTTTTAGTGCCATGATATTATTTGTTATCTAAGGGGCAAAAATACTATTTTTTCAATAAGTATTCACTTGGGTAGCGATAACCTATTGAGAAGGGTTTGTATCTGTTTGGTTAGTAGTGTCTTAGGGGCAATTGTTTTTTAATGATTTTTTAAACTAATTATAGAATCAATAACTATCGTTGGAACATTATATTGTGTAAATTCGTGTGTGCACAATCTTATACCATCTTTTGGCAAAAAATGAAAGAGACCTTCTATTATACAGCCCTCTGACAGAGCAATATCATACACTATTACGACATTTTGATGATGAACACCGTAATAATATATGTCTTTCCCGATATTTAAAGGATATTCTAACTCTATTAAATATCCAATATCGTCGATTTGACAGTACTCTTCACCTACAACTGTACCTTTAAAGGGCTTTGGGGTTTCTACAACGATATCCTCTTTATTCTCTTGACAAGCTGCAAAAAATAGAAAGCTCAGAGCAACAATTGTAAGATAGTTAACCAAGGTTATTAAATAACATTTTTTCATAGTTATCAATTTTAAAATATTTAACTAAAAGTTTTAAAGCGTAAGGTTATCCTATTTTTACTTTTTAGAAATGAAACCTCTTTTTAGTGTGGTGTTGTAAAGTAAAAAATAGTTATAATATTTACTACCCTTTCTCGCTATAAACTATTCAAATATATATCAGAAGAATATAGAAGTCAAGTTTTTTATAAAACTTATTTTACTTTCATCAAAATAGTTGTATCTTTTAGAACATTTGTAATTGTTTATGCGTTATTTAATTACGGAATGAACTATGAAATTGTAACAAAAAGTTATCATGGGTTTTTTCGATAAATCAAGCAGGGCAAAAAACATTCTCGAGCTTTTCACTTATGATATTGTCACATTCTTTCATGATGACTACGAGGAAGTTGAGTATGAAGAGACAGAATCGATGTTCGTAGCGGTGTACGAGCAACAGTTGCCATGGGTAGAGTTAGAATGTTTTGATACTATCCAACTCTGTGTTTTTTTTGACAAACATAGTTTTACGGGAAGTAATCCTATTAATGTAAAATTTTACTCTAAAAGCGTCGAGCCTTCTGCAGGGTCTATTGCAAAAGTAATTAATATGATTCATAAAATTTATGGAGACGATGATAAACAACGAAAAGCACTATTGGACAATGAGGATTTAAAATTAGAAAATAATATTTGGGAACGTATTTGGACAATCGAAAGTGGCGAAAGCTTCGTAACCACTAACCTTATATCAACTGGATTTGTGTTAAGAATCTTATTTTTTAATAACCTGATAAAACACTTGGAAAAACCTCAGAATACAAAAGAGTAATCAACTGTTTTTATCTCCATTTCTTCTATTAAATTTGTCGCGCAAAATATCATTAATAAAATGATAATGTTTGGAACAAATTACGAGTATAAACGCTACCTTGTATCAAACCTATAATATGAGTATAAAGAGTTTTTTTTCAAAAGCGTGGCTTTTGTATTTTGACGGCTTCAAAAACATGGGAAAGCTCGGAAAGAGATTGTGGCTACTCATTACTATCAAATTAATTATAATGTTTTTAATATTGAAGTTAATATTTTTCCCCAACTATTTAAAAAACAACTTCGATAACGATGAGGAACGTAGCAAACACGTTATTGAAAACCTCACGAAATCAGCAAACAAATAACATATCATGGAAAATTTTGATTTTTCGTTAGTGAATTGGAGTCGTGCGCAGTTTGCGCTCACCGCAATGTATCACTGGCTATTTGTTCCATTGACTTTAGGGCTGTCGTATATTGTAGCTATTATGGAAACAATATATGTAAGAACAGGCAAAGAAGAGTGGAAGAGAATAACCAAGTTTTGGATGACCCTATTTGGAATAAATTTCGCAATTGGCGTTGCCACAGGAATTATTCTCGAATTTGAATTTGGCACAAACTGGAGCAACTACTCATGGTTTGTTGGAGATATTTTTGGAGCACCGCTCGCCATTGAAGGCATTATGGCTTTTTTCTTAGAATCGACATTCATTGCGGTAATGTTTTTCGGTTGGAATAAAGTGAATAAAAAATTCCACTTACTTTCTTCGTGGTTAGTTGCATTTGGAGCAAGCCTTTCAGCGCTGTGGATTCTCGTAGCAAATGGCTGGATGCAGTTCCCTGCAGGTATGCATTTCAATCCCGATACTGCACGTAACGAAATGCTAAACTTTTGGGAAGTTCTCTTTTCACCGGTAGCTATCAATAAGTTTCTTCACACAATAACATCGGGATATGTTTTGGCTTCTATTTTTGTTATTGGTGTAAGTTCGTGGTATATACTGAAAAAGCGAGAAACTGCTTTGGCTAAAAAAAGTATTGCAGTAGCATCTATTTTTGGATTGTTGTCAGGTATTTTCCTTGTTTGGACAGGAGACGGAAGTGCATATCAAGTAGCACAAAAACAGCCAATGAAACTTGCCGCCATGGAAGGGTTGTACGAAGGTGAGTCTGGTGCGGGGCTAATAGCTGTTGGAGTACTCACGCCCGGGAAAGAATATGATGATGACAAGGATCCGCATATAATGAAAATTGAGATTCCTAAACTGCTTAGTTTTTTAGGCTATAGAAGTTTAGATGCGTATGTTCCTGGAATAAAAGATATTATTGAGGGTGGCTATGAAATTGTAGGAGAGGATGGTACAAAAAGTATTGCACTCTCTGCGCAAGAGAAAATAGATCGTGGAAAACTTGCAATAAACGCTCTTGCGGCTTATACCAAAGCCAAAGAGGCTCAAGATACTAACGAAGCCAATACACAACTAACAATATTAAAAGATAATTTTCAATATTTCGGGTATGGCTATTTTAACGATGTTAAAAGCCTTATACCCAATGTTCCTATTGCATTTTACAGTTTTAGAATAATGGTAGGGTTAGGGTTCTTTTTCCTTTTGTTATTTGCGTTACACATATATCTGTTATATAAAAACAAAATAACAAAACACAAATGGTTGTTGATAATATCGCTGTTCACAATTCCTTTAGCATACGTGGCATCTGAAGCTGGTTGGGTTGTAGCCGAACTAGGTCGTCAGCCATGGGTTATTCAAGATATTATGCCTACGATGGCTGCCGTGTCGCATATTGATTCAAGCGTGGTACAAATTACTTTTTGGATGTTTGCAGTTACGCTATCCATACTTGTGATTGCCGAGATACGTATTATGATAAGTCAAATAAAATCAGGACCTAAAGAAAAAGGAGAAAAATAGTCATGTTTAATTCATATATTTTCACACAGCAATATTGGTGGCTAATAGTATCACTGCTAGGAGCAATATTAGTCTTCTTGATGTTTGTTCAAGGAGGTCAAACACTTTTCCACGCATTAGGAAAAACAGAAAGCGAAAAAAACATGCTTGTTAGTGCCCTGGGAAGAAAATGGGGGTTGACCTTTACAACATTGGTAACTTTTGGTGGAGCGTTTTTTGCATCTTTTCCTCTCTTCTATTCTACAAGTTTTGGAGGAGCATATTGGGTTTGGATATTAATACTGTTTTCGTTTGTAATCCAAGCTGTTTCGTATGAATTTAGATCCAAAGCAAACAACTTGTTAGGGCAAAAAACTTACGATATTTTTTTAATTGTAAACGGTTTGTTAGGTACTATTTTGTTAGGCACAGCTGTTGCGACATTCTTTACAGGAAGTGAGTTTTTGGTTGAGAAAATGAATATAACCAATATTGACAGTCAAGAGTCGGTTGTGATTTCGCAGTGGAAAGGCGCAGCACATGGATTAGAAGCAGCTTTAAATCCGCATAATCTTCTGCTTGGGCTTTCAGTTTTCTTCCTTGCCAGAATTTTAGGAGCTCTCTATTTTCTATACTCTGTTGATAACGAGGCGATAAAAGAAAGAATAAAAAAGCAACTGATTATTAACGTAATACCTTTCTTGTTGGTGTTCCTGCCTTTTGTAATCTGGTTGCTTTTACGAGACGGCTTTGCAGTTGACCCCGTTACAGGAAACGTTTTTATGCAGGCAAATAAATATCTGACTAACTTTTTAGAAATGCCGTTAGTTTTGGTAATTTTCCTTGTCGGAGTCTTGTTAGTTCTTTACGGAATTTACTTAGGTATTTTTAAACTCAGCGACAAAGCGTTTTGGTTTTCTGGTGGAGGAACTGTCCTAACTGTACTTACTCTGTTATTAATCGCAGGATACAACAACACAGCGTTTTATCCATCAACAACAGATTTGAACTACTCGCTAACGATTTACAATTCCTCGTCAAGTCCTTATACTCTAAAAGTAATGAGCTATGTATCGCTATTTATACCAGTGGTTATAGCTTATATTTGGGTTGCATGGAGAGCAATCAGTCGTAAGAAAATTGATTTGGAGGAGATAAATAACGAAGCAGAATTATACTAACGCTTAACATTATCATTATGACATATTTACCTGAAATAATAAACCTACTGTTGTGGCCCATACTCATTTTTGGAAGTTTGTATGTAATACAATGGTTTATTAAGAAAACAGAAGACAATTTGAAATAAAACTCAAAGTTGAGTTATTGGTTGAAAAGGTAATTGATTTAATCGGAATAAATTAAGTCAGTTACCTTTTTTACATTGTTAATTGTTCATTGTATATTGCTAATTGCTCCTCCAGAAGCTTGGCATCAAAATAATCATAAACGTAAACAGTTCAAGCCTGCCTACAATCATAAGGATACTTAGGGTAATCTTTCCAAATTCGGGAATATGAAAAAAGTTAGCAGCGGGTCCAACCGTGCCTATTCCGGGTCCGACACAACCCAAACATGCTGCAACAGAGCCTAATGATGTTTGCATATCTAACCCTAAAATTGACATAATTACATACCCTGCCGCAAAAATAGTAAGGTAAAGCATTATAAACATAATAACCGCTTGTGCCTGGTGATCGTGTACTGTTTTTTTATTGATTTTTACCGAAACCAAAGCATTTGGATGAATCAAGTTCGATACGTGCTTTCTTAAATATTTTAACACAACCAAATGTCGTATTACTTTTATCCCGCCTGATGTAGAGCCTACACAGCCTCCTACGAAAAGGAGTAAGAACAAAAGAATCCATGCCTGTGTGGGCCATTGTAGATAATCGGCTGTTGCATAGCCAGTTGTGGTGATTATTGATGCCACTTGAAAAAACGAATGGCGAAAAGAGTTTTCTAATCCCAAATTGTTTTTAAAAAACAGAACAAGGGTTATTGTCAGTGTAACAAAACCTATTATCAATAAATAAAATTTTAATTCCGAGTTGTTAAAAATACGTTTAAAATCGCCTTTAAAAAGAGAATAATACAAAGTAAAGTTAGCACCCGACAGTACCATAAATATCGCAATTGTGTATTGAATAAAGCTTGAATAGTTTGTAATACTTGCATTTTTAGTTGAAAAACCGCCCGTTCCAAGTGTTCCGAAGGCGTGACATAGGCTTTCGAACAAGTTCATGCCACCTATTAACAACAGCACAACAAGAATAGCTGTAATAGATATGTATATAATCCACAGTAACTTAGCAATATCAGTTGTACGTGGTTTTAGCTTTTGGTTTAACAAACCTGATGCTTCGAGTGAAAATATCTGATAACCAGATACTTTAAACATAGGGAATACTGCAATCACTAATACTATAATTCCCATTCCACCAATCCAGTGCGTTAAACTACGCCAAAAAAGCAGTGAATATGGCAGCGCTTCAATATCTGTTAAAATTGTACAGCCAGTTGTCGTAAATCCGGAAACAGATTCAAAGAAAGCATCAACAAAATTTGGAATATAACCTGAAATAAAAAAAGGCAAAGCTCCAATAACTCCTATATATAGCCATGCCACAGATACTATTAAATATCTATCGGGCATATTCACATTTTTTTTGCGGTGGCGTGTAAACAACACCATAACAATTCCCAGAACGATTGGCAATAGTGACGAAATCAGCAGGGGTTTAACCACGTGATACTCACCATAATAAACAACCCATGCAAAAGAAGTTGCCATAAATAAGCCAATTATTATGGCTATCTTCCCAAGAGCATTTATTATAAAGCCAAAGTTCATCGTAATCTGCAGTATCCAGCAGCTATCTGTATTGGTTTATTACTGTCTGCTTAATTTTTCCCACTCGTCTCTTAAAGATACTATTCTGTTGAAAACAAGGGAATTCTCTTTTGAATCATATCTGTCAGTAACGAAATAGCCCATTCGTTGGAATTGAACGTGTGTTTCAGGTTTAAGGTTACTATAAGCAGGCTCAATCTTGCAATTATTAATTATTTTAAGTGAATCGGGATTCATAAACTCCTTAAAGTCACGATCTTCGTGGCTATCGGGTGCAGGGTCTGAGAATAGTCGGTCGTAAAGTCTTACTTCTGCATCAATAGCGTGTGGGGCTGAAACCCAGTGAATTGTAGATTTAACTTTACGTTGGCTTGCTTCTGTTCCCGACCCACTGCGACTATCGGTATCGTAGGTGCAATGAATTTCAATTATTTCCCCATTGCTGTCTTTTACAATCTTTTCAGCCTTAATAATATACGCCGATTTTAATCTTACCTCATTTCCGATTGAGAGACGGAAGAACTTCTTAGGTGGATTTTCCATAAAATCGCCACGTTCGATGTACAACTCTCTGCTAAAAGGCATTTGGCGTGTGCCTGCGCTATCGTCTTCGGGATTGTTTTCTGTGGTCACATACTCGGTTTTACCTTCGGGATAATTGGTGATTATAACTTTCACAGGATCTAACACCGCCATAATTCTTGGAGCGGTTTTGTTCAAATCTTCGCGAACGCAAAACTCCAATAATCCGTAATCAATCACATTATCGCGCTTGGCAACACCAACCATTTCAGCAAAACGGCGTATAGAAGCCGGCGTATAACCACGGCGACGCATTCCTGTAATGGTCGGCATTCTGGGATCGTCCCAACCGTTAACGTGGTTATCTTTCACAAGCTCAAGCAGTTTGCGTTTGCTCATTACGGTGTAGCTGAGATTTAGGCGAGCAAACTCAATTTGTTGTGGTTTTTTTCGTCCCTCTTCGTAAACCTGTTCAAGAAACCACTCGTAAAGTGGGCGATGTATATCAAATTCCAAAGTACAAATAGAGTGTGTAATACCTTCGATATAGTCCGATTCTCCATGCGCCCAGTCGTACATTGGGTATATGCACCATTTATCTCCTGTTCTGTGATGTTCAGCATGAATAATTCTGTACATAATGGGGTCACGTAGCAACATGTTTGGCGACGCCATATCAATTCTTGCGCGTAGAACTCTACTACCAGCTTCAAACTCTCCATTTCGCATTCTTCTGAACAAATCAAGGTTTTCTTCGGGTGTACGTTTACGGAAAGGACTTTCAATGCCCGGTGTGGTCACTGTTCCCCGTTGGCGACTTATCTCTTCTGCTGACTGGTCGTCCACGTATGCTTTACCATCTTTAATCATCTGTTCTGCCCACTGGTAAAGTTGTTCAAAATAATCCGATGCATATAGAGGCTCGCCATGCCATTGAAATCCAAGCCAGCGAATATCTTCCATTATTGAGTTAACGTACTCGACGTCTTCTTTTTCGGGGTTTGTGTCGTCAAATCGAAGATTTGTTCTCCCGTTATATTTCTGAGCAAGTCCAAAGTTTAAACAAATAGATTTTGCGTGTCCGATGTGTAGGTAGCCATTGGGTTCAGGAGGAAAGCGGGTTACAACTTCTCCATTGTTTTTCCCGTTTCGTAGGTCTTCCTCAACTATCTGTTCAATAAAATTTAAGCTTTTCTTTTCGCTTGATGGTTGTTCGGTATTAGTATTCATCGCAATTATTGTTTAATTATATTTTCTACGCGTTAAAATTTATTTGTGCAAATGTATAAATTTATTAGTTTACATGCTTATTTTTGAAAATCCAATATAGGCTATTTAAATAAATTTTGACATAATAAACCAATAAAAAAATACGATATGGGCACAATTGAATTAGAAAAAATGGAGTTTTTCGCTTATCACGGGTGTTACAAAGAAGAAAAGGTTGTGGGCAACTACTTTCTAGTTGATTTAAAATTTAATACAGATTGTAATCCTGCAATTAGGTCTGATTCTCTATCTGATACGATAAATTATTTAGAAATCTACGAACTTATTAAAAAGGAGATGGAAATAAAATCAAATTTATTGGAAAATGTCGCAGGTCGTATTATTAACAGACTATATGCAGAGTTACCAGAAAGAATTTCAAACGTTACAGTTAAAATAAGAAAAATGAATCCACCGTTAGGGGGAAAAGTCGAAAGTGTAAGCGTTAGCCTTACCAGATAATGCAATTAGCAATTAGCAATTAGCAATTAACAATTAACAATTAACAATATAGTGGACTGATTATCAATTAATTGCCACAGCTTTCAAGTCGTGGATTAGATTGGTACACATATTTTTGGGTTTTAGCCCAAAAAAGGAATAGAACAGACACCTATATGTTTATAGTTTTGAACTCCAGCAACTAACTGCTGAATATAAATATTAAATAGCCTTGTACTTCAATTGTTCATTGCACATTGTTAATTGCTTTATTTTTAGAGTTTTATGATTAATAGACAAAACTCGTAAAAAATAACTGTTATTTTTGTTGCATTTCGGTTACGTTTTCGTTTCTTTTGTGTTAAATTTTATTGACATGGATCCGTACTATGTAACCATTCTCACAGTACTTTTTATTTTAGCCATTGTTGACATCTTTGTTGGCGTGGCAAATGATGCAACCAACTTTCTTAATTCGGCTATCGGCGCCAGAGTTACCAAAGGTTGGATAATAATGTTAATAGCCAGTTTAGGTGTCTTTTTTGGTGCAACATTTAGTAGCGGCATGATGGAGATCGCGAGGAGCGGTATCTTTAATCCCGATAAATTTATGTTTGCTGATATAATGGTAATATTTGTGGCGGTTATTATCGCCGACGTTTTACTGTTAGACGCATTCAATTCTTTAGGATTACCAATCTCTACCACTGTTTCTATTATATTCGAGTTGTTGGGCGGTGCCGTTGTAGTGGGATTGTTGGTAATGAGACAAAATCCCGAAGTTGCCGACACTGTTGGTCAGTTTATTAATACAAACAAAGCGTTAGCAATAATTACAGCTATTCCGCTTTCTGTTGTGATAGCGTTCGTTTTCGGAACAATAATGATGTTTTTGTCCAGAGTTTTATTCTCGTTCCGTTATAAAAAACAGTTAAAATATTTTGGAGGGATTTTCGGAGGATTGGCAATATCAGCCATTACCTATTTCATTATTCTAAAGGGACTTAAAGGAGCCTCGTTTGTTACTCCCGAAACTTTTGAGCTTGCAATGAAAAACACTGACAAAATCATGTTATTCTCTTTTGTTGGTTGGTCAATAATTTTGCAACTGCTATACGCTCTTTTCAAAATTGATCCTACAAAAATAGTGGTATTAATAGGAACATTTGCTTTGGCAATGGCGTTTGCGGGCAACGACCTGGTTAACTTTATTGGCGTCCCTATTGCAGGTTATGACTCCTTTTTACATTTCACGGCTTCAGGAGTCCCGGATACAGAGTTTTCAATGGAAATCCTTAAACAACCGTCACAAACACCCACGTGGATGCTTTTAATTGCGGGTGCAGTAATGGTTGTTACTTTGTGGACATCGAAAAAGGCTAAAGCTGTTATAGCCACTTCGTTAAACCTTAGCCGACAAGATGAGGGTGCCGAAAGGTTTTCTTCATTGGGATTTAGTCGCTTATTGGTAAGAGGTTCAATGAATATTTCAAACTTCTCTTCAAGATTAATCCCCACACGTGTAAGCAATTGGATTGAAAGCAGATTTGTTCCTTATATTGAAGAAGACATCCCTGAACACGAAAGACCAGTATTTGACTCTGTACGCGCCGCAGTGAACCTAACCGTGGCAAGTGCCTTAATTGCTCTTGGAACATCAATGCAACTGCCTCTATCAACAACATACGTTACTTTTATGGTTGCAATGGGAGCATCATTGGCTGACCGTGCGTGGGGGCGCGATAGCGCAGTTTATAGAATCACAGGTGTGTTTGTAGTTATAAGTGGTTGGTTTTTGACAGCACTTTTCGCATTTATAATGGCATTCTTAATTGCAGGTTTTATTTACTTAACACGTCCATACGGATTGTTTGTAATGCTTTTTATTACAGCTGTAGCTTTATATAAATCAGCAGCACGTACAAGAAGAAAACACAGAGAGGAACAACACAAGATAGAACAAGAAAAAGAGGAGCAAGCCCACTCGTTACATCAATGGGTTGAAAAAAGTAACGATTCTGTAAAAAACGCTATTATTAAAATATCGAAAATATATTTTGTCACCATAAATGGTTTGATAGAGGAGGACAGAAGAACACTAAGAAGCATAAATCAAGACTCTTTTGATTTCAACTATCAAACAAAAGAGATGAAGAATGGCATTTATAAAGTTATTCGAAGTATAAACAAACTGTCAGATGAATCCGGACAATATTATGTTCAAACCATAGACTATATGCGAGAAGCTGCCCATTGTTTGAACTTCATAACAACTCCTGTTTTTGAACATGTGAATAACAATCACAAACCTATTGCCGCCCAACAACAGCACGAATTGGGAGAGATATCGGAAAAAATGTCAGATTTTTTCAATCTTGCCCTACATTTAATAATGGAAAACGAACATTACAAAACAAAAGAGGTTGTTAAAAAGATTAGCGATATACAAAAAATGATTGAAAAGGCTCGACTGGCGCAAATCAAGCGAATAAAAACGGGTGATGTTAATACACGAAACAGCGTTTTGTATCTCACAATATTACAAGAAACAAAGGTGATGATATTGCATGTGGGCAATATGCTCAAGTCGCTTCGTGATCTTGTACAACACTCACAAGTTTAATAGTAGGCGGTGTCTCATAAGTGCCCAACTGCTGCGTTACTTCGATATTCGGACTCAGTCACGTACTTCATGTACGCTCCTTCGCCCTCAATCTCAGTGCCTTGCATTTGGACACTTCTGAGCCACCTTACCGCTTTTTTGTAAAATGAGACTTTTGAGAAAGCCTCTACATTACAAACTTTTGTTTAAATTCGCAGTTAAAATAAATCTACTATGATTCCCGATGATTTTAAATATAAAGGACTTAGAAGTCAATTAATTCAATCACTTAGTAATAAAGGCATTACCGATAAGCGAGTCTTAGACGCAATGATGACAGTCCCTCGCCACCAGTTTTTTGATATAGGTTTGCTCGATTATGCATATATTGACAAGGCGTACCCAATTGCTGCAGGGCAAACTATCAGTCAGCCATATACGGTTGCATTTCAAACACAGCTACTCGAAGTCAAACCAAGGGAAAAAGTGTTGGAAATTGGCACAGGATCAGGGTATCAAGCTGCTATATTGGCGCAAATGGGGGCAAAAGTTTTCACAATAGAGCGTCAAAAAGAACTCTTTAAATCGTCACAACGCCTGTTTTTACAGTTAGGATTTAATATTCGTGGTTTTTTTGGCGATGGCTACGCAGGGAAACCAACTTACGGACCATTTGATAAAATACTTGTCACATGCGGAGCGCCATTTGTTCCGGAGGCTTTAAAAGAGCAATTGGCTATTGGTGGATATATAGTCATTCCTGTTGATAAAGGGAGTGCTCAAACGATGCAAAGAGTCACAAAACTTTCAGAAACAGAATTTAAGACTGAGGATTTTGGACTATTCTCATTTGTTCCAATGGTAAGTGGCACTGAATAGTATATGTCCAATCGGTATAAATTCCAATAGTAAAACAGATTATCCGAAAAAATGAGTACTTTTGCTAATCGTACTTTTAAAATTAGTTGTCAAAGTACGATAAATTGTGAAAGACAACCATGTTTGACCACTTTTTTATCGGACAATAACAAATAACAATGAGCATTCTTCTTTTAGGTTCCGGAGGACGCGAACACGCACTTGCATACAAAATTAAACAAAGTAAACTTGTTAAAAAGCTTTATATAGCTCCAGGAAACGCAGGTACAGCAAGCGAAGGAACAAATGTTGAAATAAATCCCAACGACTTTAATGCAGTAGGTAAATTTGCGCTCGAAAATAATATTAAAATGGTTGTGGTAGGTCCAGAAGAGCCTTTAGTGAATGGCATTTACGACTATTTCAAATCGCACAGCGAACTTTCAAAAATTGCAGTTATTGGACCGTCATCACAAGGGGCACAGCTTGAAGGGTCGAAGCAGTTTGCAAAGGAGTTTATGGTAAAATATAATATACCTACAGCACGTTTTTTAACTGTTTCAAAATCAAATATATCAGAAGGTGAGAAGTTTCTGGAAACACTTAAGCCTCCGTATGTTTTGAAAGCAGATGGCTTGGCCGCCGGCAAAGGTGTAATAATCACACCCGATATTACAGAAGCAAAAAGAACACTGCGCCAAATGCTTGACGGAATGTTCGGAAAAGCAGGTGACAACATTGTTATTGAAGAGTTTTTATCGGGCATTGAAGTTTCGTATTTTATTTTAACCGATGGAAAATCGTTTGTCATATTGCCCGAAGCCAAAGACTACAAACGTATTGGCGATAACGACCAAGGTTTAAATACAGGTGGTATGGGTTCAGTCTCTCCAGTTCCATTCTGCGATAGTAAGTTTACACAAAAGGTTGTTGATAAAATTATTAAACCAACTATAGAAGGAATATATAAAGAATCAATTGATTATAAGGGATTTATCTTTATAGGTCTAATGAACGTAAACGGCGAGCCTTATGTTATTGAGTACAACTGTCGCATGGGTGATCCTGAGTCACAGTCTGTAATGATGCGTTTAAAATCTGATATAGTTGAGATGTTTAACCTGACTTGGCAGGAAAAACTACACAATTATAAGGTTGAGATAGACCCACGTACAGCAATATCAGTAGTTTTGGCAAGTCAGGGATATCCGGGCAATTACACTAAAGGAGAGGCAATAGAGGGGCTTTCGTCTATTACAGAAAGCACTGTTTTTCACGCCGGAACAAAAATTTCAAACGACACCATATTAAGCAATGGTGGGCGAGTAATGGCAATTACATCACTTGGAGAAAATATATCGGATGCTCGCAAAAAGTGTTACAGCAGCATAGAAAAAATTAACTGGAAATCGAAATATTACCGTACTGACATTGGAAATGATCTGAAATCTTTAGAGTTATGATAATCAGACTTTTTAAAGGCGTTCTGCCGTCAAACTTATTACTTACAATATTCATTGCCATTATATGTTGGGCACCTGTGTTTTTTGTAGAAACTACGGTAGCCCAAGAGTTTACACTTCAATCTCTTACCGATGCTTTTGCATGGCTAAATGCTAAGTGGGAATACTCAACAATTGTAGTAATATTAGTGCTGATTGTTGTTCAAGCAATGTACATAATTCAAGTTAATCATAAACACATACTTATCGAGAAAAGAAGCTATTTGCCTGCTCTGATTTCCACACTCTTATATCTGTTTTTCATAAAATCGCCAGTAATAGTTGCGCTTCTATTATCAAACCTGTTGTGGCTTATTTGTATTGATATTCTGTTCAGTAATTCAAACTATGTTATTGGAATTAAAGCAATGTTCAAAATTGGGCTATTAATTGCACTTGGCACATTGTTTCATTGGTTTGCGGTGATTTTAATACCATTAGTTTGGATACTTAGCTTTGTTACTAATGGGTTAAATATAAGAGGGTTGCTAATTAGCTTAGTTGGCTTTATTACCTTTTGGATACTATTTGGATACGGTCTCTTTTTATTTGGGGATATAGAACTCTTTTTTAATGGATTGTTGGGAAAAATGAAAATTAGAGAAATACCCCTTAGTGTAAGCATGGAGTATTTACCGCATTTAGTCGCGTCGATATTAACCGTGATGGGATTTTTTGCAACACTTTTTACATTGAGGAGCAGAAAAATAATTGCACGCAAATTTTTCACAACATTCTTTATAACAATTATTTATTTTATAATTATTGTTATAGCATCTATACATGCTTCAACAGATTTTTTGATATTTATTATAATTCCACTAACATATATAACTTCGGAATATCTACTACAAAGCAGATCAAAGTGGATTCCAAGCATAGCGTTTTTGACTTTTATTGCCGGAATAGCTCTTTTCTGGGCTAACGAGATAACTGGGTTCTTGCAATAATAAGTTTTACAACTCTTCAAATCATGACACAACACAAGATTGTAGAAACTGAAGATGGGAGCTTTACACTTTTTTCAACAGAAATAGGCGAACATTATCACTCCACCAAAGGCGCTCTGCAAGAGAGTCAGCACGTTTTTATAAAAGAGGGGCTATTGCACTATATATTAAACAATCCCCACAAAAAGAGAATAAATATTCTAGAAATGGGATTTGGCACAGGGCTAAACGCTCTGCTTGCGCTTAAAGTTGGTATTGATTATAAGTTAGAAATTTCTTACACCACAATTGAAAAATATCCAATTCCGATAAATTTGGCTCAAAAACTGAATTGCGGACAACTGTTTGATAATAAGGGGTATGTTGATTATTATAATCAACTACACTTCGCAGAATGGAATGTAGAAACAAAAATCAATATTTTTTATCTAAATAAAATTCAAACAGATATAACAGACTATTTGCCGCAAAATCCCGTTGATGTTGTGTTTTTTGACGCATTTTCGCCCAAAGTACAGCAAGAACTTTGGTCAGTTGAAATATTTACAAAAATATATCAAGCTATGACCGATAACGCTGTTTTAACCACCTATTCAGCTAAGGGCGATGTTCGTCGTAATCTTATAGCTTCGGGCTTTAGCGTCGTAAAACTTCAAGGACCCCCCGGCAAAAGACATATATTAAGAGCAGTAAAACAGAAATAATTCAAATTTTGTTTTGCTTATTCCGACATCAATGGTTATCTTTGCGTTCCCAATAAGGTCAGTTGGCCGAGTGGCTAGGTCCCGGTCTGCAAAACCGGTTACGGCGGTTCGAATCCGCCACTGACCTCAAAATAAACGCAAAACAGTTTTAAACTAGCAGCTTTAAAAAACTCTAAAAGTTGCAATTTTTACTCCTTCAAAACACCCCTTCATACGCAAAACTCATTACAGTTGATTAATTTAAAATATCAGATTTTTTTAATTTCAAATATAAATAGGCTTTTGAAGAAAACACAAATACAAATTTGCTAATTTTGTATTCAGAACATGTTTCATTTTACATTCGACATATTCGGTTTAACGATGCATATAATTTATTTGCATTATAAGCTAATTGAAAATTTTTAGACACATGAAGCTCAATTACGATTTTTTAGTTATAGGTAGCGGTATTGCAGGTATAAGCTTTGCAATGAAAGTAGCTCCTTACGGAAAAGTTGCGATAGTAACAAAAACACAGTTAGACGACACCAATACGCGATATGCGCAAGGCGGAATTGCCGCCGTAACATATAATCCCGATAAATTTGAGAAGCATGTTGAAGATACCCTAAAGGCTGGTTGTAATTTAAACGACAGGGCAGTTGTAGAAATGGTTGTAAAAGAGGCTCCTGCACAAATTGAGCAACTGTTAGAATGGGGTATTCAATTTGATACAACCGAATCAGGGAAATTTGATTTAGCAAAAGAGGGAGGACATACCGAGCACAGAATACTTCATTTTAAAGATATTACAGGATACGAAATACAACGAGGCTTAGTAAATCAGGTTAAATCGCACCCAAATATTGATGTTTTTGAAGACCACTTTGCAGTCGATATTATTACACAACACCACTTGGGAAGAATTATAACACGCTATGATCGTGATATTGAATGTTTTGGTGCCTACGTTTTAGATAAAAAAAGAAATTCAGTTAAGACCTTTTTAGCGCCCGTAACTATGATTGCGACAGGTGGAAGTGGTAACCTATATCTAAACACAACAAATCCTGAAATTGCAACAGGAGATGGAATATCAATGGTTTACAGAGCAAAAGGATTGATTGAAAACATGGAGTTTATTCAATTTCACCCAACCGCTTTTTATGCACCGGGTGTAAAGCCAACTTTTTTGATAACCGAAGCTCTGCGGGGATTTGGTGCAAAACTTAAAAATCAGAATGGAGAGGAGTTTATGCATAAATATGATTCGAGATTGGAATTAGCTCCTCGCGATGTTGTGGCACGCGCCATAGACCAGGAAATGAAAATCCATGGTAGTGATTTTGTTTATCTTGATTGCAGGCACTTGGATCCAAAAGGGCTTTTGCAGCACTTCCCAAATATTGCTGAACATTTAAAAAAACACGGTTTTGATATTACAAAAGATATGTTCCCTGTGGTTTTTGCAAATCACTACCAATGTGGCGGAATAAAAGTTGACCAAAATGGAGAGAGTTATATCAACTATCTTTACGCAGCTGGCGAAGTCTCCTCAACGGGATTTCATGGAGCTAATCGTCTTGCTTCCAATTCATTGCTCGAAGCCATTGTTTATGCCGATAGAGCTGCTCAACATGCAATAATGGTATTCAAATCGCACCCAATACCCGAAAATATCCCTGATTGGAATGATGAAGGAACAACTCCTAACGAAGAGATGGTTCTTATTACTCAGAGTATTAAAGATATACAACATATAATGAGTAACTATGTGGGAATTGTAAGATCAAATCTTCGTTTAGAGAGGGCTATTAAACGTTTGGAAGTACTTTACAGAGAGACAGAAGAGCTATACAGACGCTCAACAGTTATACCAAAATTGTGCGAATTACGAAATCTTATAAATGTTGGGTACTTGGTTATAAAATACGCTATGCGCAGAAAAGAGAGCATTGGGCTTCACTATAATATTGACTATCCTCCAAAAAAAGAGACTTAGTATGCAAGGATATAAATTATATCTAACTCGCTGTGTATCAGACGTTTGTAAACATTATTAAATGTTGCAGACAAAAATCAAATTTTATTGCTATTATTGTAATCAATAATCAAACAGAGGAATATGTTGAATCGTGGCTTGAAATTTTTCTTTGTATTATTAGCTGTAACACTCGTGTTAGTGGTTATTATTATCTCTAAACAGAGTTCAACTAAGCAAATACATCCACTTTTAGTATTTGATGACTCTACTGAAGTTGTTGTCAGAATAAATAATCCCCATAATTTTTTCTATAACGTCGAGGAACAACCGTCATGTAGTTTGTTTAAGCAGTTTTTCAGCGACACAACTGAGCTTCAGGGAATTATCCCAGCAAGCTTTTTCGAAATGTCAAGTCAAATTTTTTTGGCTTATCACCCAAGCGATGGTTTTACCATTGTGTTAGCTTTTGATAATGAGCACAATTCGACAAAATGGACTAACAATTACAAAAAAAATATTGCTAAAACATTCAAAATAAATGAGAAAAAAGAATATGGCAATATAGTTTACACTCTTACCGACTTAAAAAACAAAACTTACGGATTGTCGGACTGTAGTGGTTTAGTAATTGTTAATCAGTCGTTTGAAGGCTGTTGCAGAATAGTTAGAAAAGTTGCTTCAAAGAGTGTCGAAAATGCGACTAATAAAATGATTTCGGTTGAGAAATATGCATCAATCAACGCCGATGCCAATATCTTTGTAAATTTACAAAGCGATGTTGAAACTTTTCCTTACCTAAGTGATAAAGGAATATCGGTTTTTGATACTTGGATTAAAGATCAAACAATACTTGTAAACGGTCTGTCATCTGGTCATGAACCGAAAGATTACATGAATGTTATAAAAAATAGAAATTCAGTTGACTCAGATATTGAAAAAGTTGTTCCCTCAATAGCAAAAAGTTTTTACCACTTAGCCGTAGATAAACCTATACCGTTATTTTCAGAGATCGACAAGCAGTATAATCAAAGTTTTCAGAAATCATTTGGAGTTAGCATTAATGAGCTGATAGAGAGAATATTTGCAAATGAAATTGTCAAGTTTTCGTTGAACAACGAACAAACGGTTGTTGGACTAAAAATAAAAGGGACAAGCGTGACAGAGCACAATCTGAAAAATATGATTGAAACCGCATCACGACAAATGCTCGAAGCAACGGAACATAAACACGTTTTCGATAAAGAGACTAAATTTTCGATATTTCAGGCTAAGTGGGGTAATATAACAGGTTCGGCTTTTGGTAGAGCCTTTTCAGAGAAAGATGCTAAATATATGACTATTGTTTCCGAATATCTTTATATCTCATCTGATATCGATGCTTTAAAAAATCTTATAAGCGCATTAGTCTTACAGCAAACAATGTCAGCTTCAATTGATTATCAACCAATAAAAATGCAGAAGGCGAGCAAGTCTAATATTACAATATATCAACAACAAGGGAGTAAAACTGACATGTTGTCTTTCTGGTTATCA
>JGI24712J26585_10000801_pt1 | contig 26859 bp, 22 predicted proteins | sample BioPla3DNA2_FD_26585 | JGI IMG/M metagenome (IMG submission 26585)
ACATTCGCCATGTTTTGGGCAATCACATCCATGCGAAGCCTCAGGGCCGTCAGAGCCGAGCCATTAATACTCATAGAATCTAAAAATGACATATCCACCATCCTTTTCTTCGCATACATCATATCAGCGCAAACTATCTGCTTCCTTCGCTTATAGCCATCCTTATTCTCGACAATTCGCTGTTGAGCTTATATAGCAGAGCGTTGTGCTGGATGCTGTTTTGTGCAAGCTTAACATTTTCTGATTCCACATCAACATTATTGCCATCCATTCGCATGGACGTTTTTTTGTTTTCAACTATTTTGGGTTCCAGGGTATTTAAGCTGCCTCTTCCTACTTGAATATGCTTATCCCTTGTCCTTTTTCCTGTGAAACCACTGCCTTCCAGCGCGCTTTTGAACAGCGTTTCAAACTTTACATCGGATGATTTGAACCCTGGTGTCTCAGAATTGGCCAAATTATTGCGAATAACCGTATTTCTAAGCCAGGCTGCCTCCATACCTTTTTGCAAAAGATCCGTCGATGCAAAAAGCCTTTCCCACATAACGCGCATCACCTCCCGGCAATTTTTCAGGTTCCATCCTGTTTTTTCTTAATTAATAAAATACTTCAAATTTCGGGTCTTGAAAACCTATATTTCGGCAATATTCATCAATTTCACTCTTATTAGCCGTATATTCAACAAAATTATACCATGGTAGGGTAATAAAGTCTACACTTTTTATATGTAAGTAAAATATTGTAAACTTAATGTTAAATGTTCAAATATGAACACTGTGTTAAATTTGTACTTGTTTTTATTTTACAAAAAAGGAGCAGAACGAACTCTGCTCCTTTTTCCATAATTCAACAAACTAAAATGCTTTAATTCAGCGATATTATTAATCAAGTGCTTCCATGATAGCGGGAATAACCTTGAACAGATCTCCCACGATGCCATAGTCAGCTACCTCAAATATGGGTGCACTCTCATTTTTGTTTATTGCTACAATATATCCTGAGTTTTGCATTCCGGCAAGATGCTGGATAGCACCGGAAATACCACAAGCTATATACAGCTTCGGCTTTACCGTTGTTCCTGTCTGGCCGACCTGATAGCTGTGGTCTATCCATCCCGCATCTACGCAGGCACGGCTGGAAGCAATTGTTCCACCCAGCTTGTCCGCCAGCTTTTTAAGCACCTCAAAGCCTTCTGGTCCGCCGACTCCGCGTCCGCCAGCCACAATTATATCGGCATCGGTAAGAGATACAATCTCGCCCACACTCTTAACAACCTCAAGTACGTTCTGGCGTATTTCATCTTCCTTGAACTTTACTTTCAGGTTTATAAGCTCACCGCGGCGTCCGGGCTGGCGCTCAGCCTTTTCCATTACCCCGGGCCTTACCGTAGACATCTGGGGACGATGGCCGGGACATACAATCGTGGCCATCAAGTTCCCACCAAAGGCCGGACGGGTCTGCATAAGCTTTTTATCCTCCGGATCTATATCCAGCTTTGTACAGTCGGCCGTGAGGCCGGTGCCGCACTTTACCGCTATACTGGGTCCAAGGTCACGTCCTATATGGGTTGCTCCCATGAGCACAATTTCCGGCTTGTATTTGAGAATTGCCTGATATATGACCTTTGTATATCCGTCCGAGGTATAGGTCGCCAGTTCAGGTGAATTGGCATAATAAACTTTGTCAGCCCCATATTCGAACAGCTCGTCCACAAGGTTGTCCACCTTGTCACCACAGAGAATTGCACTCAACTCACATCCGATTTGTTCGGCCAGCTTTTTTCCTTCACCAAGAAGCTCTATGGAAACATTCATCAACTCTCCGCGTCTCTGCTCTGCAAAAACCCAAACTCCGCGATAGAGACTTATATCCACATTGCTCATGGATGTTGCGGTCTTTTCAATAGCATCAAACGGACACACATCCACACAAACTCCGCAATTTGTACAGTTTGGGCCAATCACGGCAATTTTGTTTTCCAGTGTTATTGCTTCAAAGGGACATTCTTTGACACATAAATTACAACCCTTACACTTTTCCGCCTTGACAGTTACAGCCATTTCTCTTCACATCCTTCCCCTATCAAATTACATGCTTTTCTCTGAGCTTATTGACAAGAGCCGTCGCCATTTCCGTGACGGTACCACTGAGCATCTCGCCCTTGCCCTTTGGTTCTGGAGTGAAGCTTCGCATCACCTGGGTCGGGGACGCTTGTAGTCCGCATTCGCTGGGGTCCAGGCAAACGTCGTTTTCATTCCAAACCGTTATATAGTTTCCTTCGTAAGCATCAAGAATTCTGCCAATGTTCATGTATCTGGGCTCATTGAGTTCTTTTACGGCAGTCAATAAGCAGGGAAGAGGAACTTCAATTACTTCATAACCGTCCTCCAGCTGACGCTCAACAACTATCGATTTATCCTTCAGCTCACGAATTTTCCTCACATATGTAACAAAAGGAATTTCAAGTCTCTGAGCGACCTGCGGACCCACCTGAGCCGTGTCGCCGTCTATAGCCTGACGTCCCGCAAAAATCAGATCATAGTCGCCTATCTTCTTTATTCCCTCGGCAATGGTCGTCGAGGTTGCACAGGTATCGGCTCCTCCGAAGGCACGGCTGGAAAGCAGATATGCGTGATCGGCACCCATGGCGATACACTCCTTGAGCATATATTCTGCCTGGGGAGGACCCATTGATATTACGTTTACTGTTGTTCCCGGCTTTTCATCCTTGATTGCAAGGGCTGCTTCCAAAGCGTTTGCGTCATCGGGATTCAATATGGAAGGTACACCTTCGCGAATCAGGGTCCCCTTTACCGGATCTATCTTGACTTCAGTGGTATCCGGAACCTGTTTTGCACATACAATTATTTTCATATTCTTCTCTTTCTCTCCTCTCCTGCTTACTTCAGCAAATTGTTAGCTATGATCATCTGCTGAATCTGAGAAGTTCCTTCAAAGATGGAATTTATACGGGCATCACGATAAAGGCGCTCAATTCTGTAATCCTTTATATAGCCGTAGCCGCCGTGGATCTGAAGAGCTTTATATGCAACCCTGTTGCACATTTCGGAGGCATAGTACTTAGCCATAGAGCAGTACATACTTGCCTTTCTGTCTCCTTTGTCCTTCATAACGGCTCCATTGTAAAGGAGCTCTCTTGCCGCCTGCAGCTCGGTGGCCATATCGGCTATCATAAAGCTGATGGCTTGGAAATCCGCTAATCTTCTGCCGAACTGCTTGCGTTCCTTAGCATACTTTATCGCCTCATCAAGGCAGGCTTGTCCAACTCCCACAGACTGAGCGGCAACACCAAGGCGCCCATAGTCAAGGGTCTTCATGGCATTGGTAAAGCCTTTGTTTTCCTCTCCGAGCAGGTTGTCCTTATGTACCCGAACATCCTCAAAAATAATGTCGCTGGTAGGACACCCTATGATTCCCATCTTATCCTCATTCTTTCCGAAGGATATTCCAGGCAGATCCATATCTACGATAAATGTTGATATCCCGCGGGATCCCTTTGTCACATCGGTCTTTGCGAATACTATCGCAAAATCCGAGATAGGTGCGGCCGTAATAAAGGTCTTGCGTCCGTTGAGCACATAGTAGTCCCCGTCACGAACCGCGGTAGTAGCTACGGCGCCTGCGTCGGACCCTGCGCCGGGCTCCGTGAGAGCAAAGCACGGGTATTTTTCACCTCTTGCAACAGGAGCCAGATATTTTTCCAGCTGTTCCTGGGTACCGGCCAACAGAAGAGGGCCGCTTCCAAGGGAGTTTGCTCCACTGACATAAATCGATGTGACCATGCTGACTCTGGCAATCTCTTCGATGACTATTACATATGCCAGTGTATCTGCTCCCTGACCATCCAACTCCTTGGGAACCTTGATGCCGAACAGGCCGTTTTTCCTAATCTTCTCAAGGAGTTCCTCAGGGAATTCACCTGTCTGATCAATTTGATCCTGCATCTCAGAGGGAATCTCTTTTTCAGCAAACTCTCTGGCAAGTTTTCTGATTAATTCATACTTTTCCGAGAAAATCATAATTGTGTTTTTGTCTCCTTTCCGATTTTCTGCCGTCATAGGGCCGGCAGAACGAGCCCTATGGTTTTTTGTTGATTACTATCTTGCCGGCTTCAAGAAGCTCATCAATTTCACTGCGGGAATAACCCAACTCCATCAGAACATCATCTGTATGTTCTCCGAGATAAGGGGCTTTATTCAGCTCTGGTAAACCAGCTTCCTCAAAGTGAACAGGATTTCTCACGAGAATACGCTTTCCGGTAACAAACTCATCTTCGGCAAAGCAGTCGTCTGCCCATGCCTGCTCATCCTCCAGCACTTCCTTCCATACCTGCGCTATGGCATGAGGAATATCGGCTTTTGTCAGGCGTTCGCAAATATCCTTTGCGTCCAGCTCTTTAAATCGCTCACATATGGCATCATACAGCAGCGGGCGGTTATCCCCGTCCAAAAGATGCTCCATTGTGTCAAATCTGGGATCGGAAAGCCAGCATTCCATATCCAAAGCTTTTGCGAAATCTGGGAATTGGAGATCGTATACGGGCATACACATCTGGATAAAACGCCCGTCCCTTGTCTCATAACAGCAGTTTAACGGATTTGGGCTTTCTCTTTTAGAAATCGGATAGGACAGCATATCATACTGCGCGGTCTGTATCATCGTGCCCTGCATAAAGATGGCTGTTCCCAGCAGACTGACAGATATTTTTTCTCCCTTTCCGGTTCTTTGCGCCTGATATAGAGCCGCACAAATACCTGCGGCAAGACACATACCAACCTGGTGGTCTCCTATGCTGGGTACAAGGTTCATGGGTTCTGTTCCCTTTTCATAGAGACTGCCCAGCATACCGGAGCGGGCCCAGAAGGCGGTGTAGTCATATCCGGGAAGATCCTTGTCAGGTCCCTTTTCTCCATATCCTGTTATGGAGCCATAAATCAGTTTCGGGAACTTTTTCTTCAGGGTCTCATAATCAAGCCCCATCCTCTCAAGAGCCTTCGGTCGCCAATTGGTTATAAAAACATCCGCTTCGGAAACTAGCTTCATGAACGCTTCAAAGCATTTTGGGTCTTTAAGGTTCATTGCGATAGCTCTTTTATTGCCGTTCTCAAGTTCAAAAGTGACATTCTCAGCCATTCCCAGCTCAGGTCTTCCCTCGGCCATAGGTGCATGTCGCGTCCCGTCACCGCTCAGGCTTTCTACTTTTATAACGTCCGCGCCCTGGTCGGCAAGAAATCTCGCACATGCAGGGGCTGCTATGAAAGTTGCCAGCTCTACAACTTTGACTCCGTCTAAAGCTCTGCCTTTGTTCATTCTTTTGCTCCTTTCATTAATTCAAAAAACATTCAACGAATCTAAAACGCATTATGGGCATGGTTTATACGTTCCTGGTCCGGTTTTTTCGACAGACAATTGAATACACACAATACAGAGATATTATCACAGCCTGCCCATATGTTCAATGTATATTTCTAACGGTATTTCGATATGTTTCCCAATATAATTCCGGCACTATACCGAACCTGTTCAGTTTTATGTCCTGCAAAACCATGTGCTTGGTCGTCACATGGTTTTGCTATACAAATCTTTTATACCTTCTCCCAGATTGTAGCCACACCCATGCCCCCGCCTATGCACAGTGTCGCAAGACCGAATTTTACATTGTCGCGCTTTTCCATTTCGTGAACAAGGGTTACGATAATGCGGGCTCCGGAAGCTCCCACAGGATGTCCCAGGGCAATCGCTCCGCCGTTTACATTGACCTTTTCCATGTCAAATCCCAAATCACGGGCAACGGCTATGCTCTGGGCGGCAAAAGCCTCATTGGCCTCTATAAGGTCCATGTCCTCTATTTTCATATTGCATTTATTAAGGGCATCGCGGGTGGCGGCAACGGGACCTACACCCATTATCTTCGGATCCACGCCTCCTTGGCCCCACGATACCAGCTTTGCAATCGGTTTTAATCCATATTTTTTAACAGCGTCTTCGGAAGCAAGAATTATTGCCGCAGCACCGTCATTAATTCCGGAAGCGTTGCCCGCCGTGACTCTTCCGCCATCGGGCTTGAAGGCTGGTCTGAGACCTTTTAGAGCCTCTGCACTGGTGTTACGCGGGTGCTCATCAACCTCAAAGTTGACTATCTGTTTTTTAACCTTTACGGGAACGGGAATAATCTCATCTTTAAAACGTCCTGAGGCAATAGCGGCAGCTGCTTTTTCCTGGGATTTCAGGGCAAACGCGTCCTGTTCTTCCCTTGTAATCTCCCATTTGTCACAGATATTTTCGGCCGTTATTCCCATGTGGTAATTGTTAAACACATCCCACAGGCCGTCGTTTACCATGGTATCAACCATTGTCGTATTACCCATACGGGCACCGAAACGGGCAGTGTTTACCGCATAGGGAGCAGCCGACATGTTTTCCGTTCCGCCGGCAAGAACAACCTCCGCGTCCCCCGCCCTTATAGCCCGGGCAGCTTCGATAACGCTCTTCATGCCGGAGCCGCAAACCATGCCAACCGTATAAGCGGGAACTTCAACCGGAATTCCTGCTTTTACAGCTACCTGCCGGGCAACGTTTTGCCCAAGTCCCGCCGTCAGTATACATCCGAACATGACCTCGTCAATGTTTTCGGGCTTCAGCCCAGCCCGTTCAATCGCAGCTTTTGCTACAATAGCTCCCAGCTCCGGCGCCGGCGTATCCTTCAGGGAACCTCCAAAAGTGCCAATGGCAGTCCTGCACGAGCTTACTAAATAAATGTCCTTCATAGCTAACCTCCGAAATTATTATTATCTTAAAAAACTCCGTAACGCTTTTCTGATGACAGACATCACAGTAACAGACACCAGGCCCGGGGAAGGTGCACCCGGCATTATGTAAACTTTAAAACGCGTTCAGTTTTCAATAACAAAAGTATATACCCATCTTTAATAAAAATCAACACATTGGGCAATTCTTTTGATTTTTTTATAAGTACAAATCTTTCCGGTGTATGGTGTATAATATTATCAAATCCGGACAACAGGAGTAGCTTGAATGAAGCTCGTTATCGTGATATACTCTGAAAACCGGATGTGTTCAAGCCCATAAGGCTTTTCACAAAAAACAACTCGTTCGGAGGCGGATATATAATGAACACAGCCGTTATTCTGGCAGGCGGAAAGAGCCGCCGTATGGGAAGGGACAAACTCAAGCTTCCCTTTCGCGGTAAAACACTGCTTGAGGCTGCCGTAGAGCGATTTTCCAGGAACTTTGATAATGTTTATGTCAGTGTAGCAGACACCAACAAATATCCTTATGTAAATGCCCGAAAAATCGAGGATATTTACAAGGGCTGCGGTCCTTTGGCTGGCCTTCATGCGACCCTGAAGCAAACCGATGACGAGGGTGTTTTTCTCGTGGCTGCAGATTTGCCCTTTTCAGACCCTATGGCTGCCAAAAAAATCATCCAGTTGGCAGGCGAACATGACGCCGCCATGCTACTCGATGAACAGGGGCGCTATGAGCCCTTATTTGCCTATTACAAAAAAAGCATTCTTCCGGCAATCGAGACGCTTTTAGAAAACGGAGAATATAGAATGATAAGAGCGCTGGAAACCTTCTCTTTAAGAAAGCTTACAAAGGAGGATCTGGGCAGCTTCTGGAATGACAATCTGCTGCTCAATATAAACCTGGTTGATGACTATAAAAAGCTGATGGAAAAACAATAGCCAACAGGTTATATCCTTTATTCCTCCGGAGAGGCTAATGCCGAAAACGTAATGGTATTACAAAACTCCTTGAACTTTGGTTTTCATAGTGATAGTATAATTGTATTATTAAGCCTCCGGCAGGAAGCTGCTTTAAATTTTAAAGAAAAGGAAATGATGATATGAGCTACAAAATCACAAGAAAAAATGAAGCCTATAAATATGAGGCAAAGGGTCATTTTGACGTCCGCACAACCAGACTTCACGATCCACAGGATGTCAACAACGGCGTCATCACTATGGGACTGAGTCATTTTCTCCCGGGCGGCGGCTGTGAATACGGCTCAAACCTTCATGAAACCATTTACTACATAATAGAGGGCCAGATGTATCTTGAGTGTGAACTGGACACTCCCGACGAGGTTAAGACCACACTCTATGCCGGGGATTCCTTCCACTGCGGCCCCGGAACGAAAAAATCCGTTGTGAACACCGGCACCACCTCATGCCAGATGCTGGTTGTACTGGTAAAATCCCAGCAATAAACAACTGACATGTTCATATTTCTAATTTGTAAATATGATTTATGAATATTCTTTATAACAGGCAGACCAGGCAGGTCTGCCTGAAGCATATTTCCTGTCTTAAAACAGCTCTTTTACAACCTCCAGAAAGAGCCGAGCAGCCGGATTTGTTATTTTTCTGTGCCAGGCAATTACATATGTACGCAGGGTATCATCTCCGGGGATGCGTGTGAAGGAAACGTTTTCGGAATAGAATACTCGGGAAAGAGCCTCCGGAATTATGGAAATACCAAGCCCTGCGCCCACAGACAAGAGCACTGCCTCCGCCCGGTCATACTGACAAGTTACATTTGGTTTATATCCGCGGGCCTCGCATACTTTCGCTATTTCATTATAGAGCGCCGGGCCGTCCGTTTCGGAGACGGCTATGAACCGCTCACCCCCCAGTTTTGAAAAGTCCAGCGGCTTGCCTGCCATGGGATGATTCTTAGGAAAAGCTACACAAAGGTGGTCGGTATTTGATATAATATAGTCAAAGGTCTCTCCGGCAGGAACCATTTCCAGCACTGCGAAATGGACGTCATATTTCGCTTCATTCATCGCAATTACCTGGCTTCGTCCGGAGGTGAAGTTTATATCCACAGTAATATCCGGATATTTTGATGAAAAGGCCGACAGACATTTTGACAAAACCGCACTGGAAGTAGTAAGCGCCGCAATCGATACATGGCCCTTCCACCCTTCCTCCATCTGTCTGATTTGAAAAGCGGCTTTCTCGGCTATTTCTATCATTTCCACTGCATAGGGAAGGAAGTTATTGCCTGCGTCCGTAAGGGTTACGCTTCGTCTGTTGCGTATAAAGAGCTTACTTCCAAGATATTTTTCAAGCTCGCCTATGCGATGGCTTATAGCAGGCTGTGTTAACCCGTTTCTTCTTGCCGCCTCAGAAAAGTTGAGAGTTTGCGCCACCGAAACAAAATACTTCAATTGATTTATATCCATAATATTCACATCACCTCCGTGGTAGCTTTTGTCAAACAGACATATTGTTATATCATTAGCTATATATGGATAGTATACATACAGGTCTTCTGATACTATTATGCAAAATAATTTCTATTACGTCAATAGAAAATTTTATTAAGGCGTTGACATGTATATAAAAATAAGTTATCATGTGATATGAAATAGTTATTATAAGTGAATGTAGAAGATATTGATTTTCCGGTGTCAATTTCATTTTAAAATCGGAAACGGGAGGTATATATAATGGGTGTAAAGTTCAAACCTGATGTCCAAAACATAGTGAGCTACAGCCTAATGGGGCCAGAGAGTGGCGGCCCTTGTCTTGTCGAATCTACAGACGGCAAAATAACAAGAATAAGACCTTACGCATATGACATGGAGTACATCAAAGAAAACTGCAATCCATGGAAGATGGAAGCCAGAGGCAAGGTGTTTGAAGCCCCCAACCGGGCCACAATTACTCCCTTTGGTCTTGGCTACAAGTACAGGGTCTATTCGCCAAACCGGGTCAAATATCCCCTCAAGCGGGTGGACTGGGATCCAAAGGGTGAACGCAACCCACAAAACAGAGGTAAATCCGGCTATGTGCGTATCTCCTGGGATGAAGCGGCACAGATAGCCGCCGATGAGCTGAAAAGGATTAAAGAAACCTATGGTCCGGAAGCCGTGCTCTGCCAGTCGGACATGCACGGCGAGGGCAAGAATATCGCCCCAAGCCACGGCTGTCCGAACCGGCTTTTGGCTTTGATGGGCGGCTATACTACCCAAATGCGGAATATGGATAGCTGGGAAGGCTGGTTTTGGGGAGCAAAGCATGTTTGGGGCTGCGAGCCTGTAGGTGAGATGATGCCCATGACGAACTTATACCCCGATATAGCTAAACATGCCGATTTGCTGCTTTTCTGGGGCTGCGACCCTGAAACGACTCCCCTGGGTGTTGTCAGCCATATGCCCAGTCGACTGTGCTATTGGTTAACCGAAATAGGTTTAAAAAGCATTTATATCTGCCCGGATCTCAATTACGGTGCTGCCGTACATGCCGACAAATGGATACCTATCCTTCCCAATACCGACGTTGCCCTGCAGCTTGCAATCGCGTATATCTGGATTACCGAGGACACCTATGATAAAGAGTATATAGATACCCACGCATATGGATTTGATAAGTTTGAGGATTATGTACTGGGCCGTGAGGATGGTATACCCAAGACACCTGAATGGGCTTCTGAGAAATGCGGTGTCCCCGAGTGGACAATCAAGGCTCTCGCCCGGGACTGGGCAAAAAAGACCGCCAGCATTTTGCACGGAAACGGTGGCCCCTACATTCGCGGCCCCTACTCCACCGAACCCGCCCGGCTCGAGGTGATGCTGCTGGGAATGCGTGGCCTCGGAAAACCCGGCGTACACCAGGCAAAAATGATAGAATGGAATATGTGGAACAAGGATTATCCCGTTCCCTATCAGGGGCAGTTTGTACCTCAGATGCCTCATATTTGCGATGCTTTGCGTACTGTGGACGGGGACGTGGGCCCGGAAATAAACTTAAGAAGGTTTTTGCTGACTCCTGAACAGGAGAAGCGCGCGCCTGAGCTCAAGGAGCTGTTCAAGCAGTTGCCGGCGCCCCTTCAATTCATTCCCCGCACCCTTATACACAAAGCCATATTGGACGGCCATGCGGAATGGTATGGACTGCAGTGCTTCAGCTCCAGCCAGATACCCGACGAGAATAATTACCGCAAGCCCACAACGGAATACCAGTTTGAAAAGATGGTATATCCCAGGCCCGGGCTATCGAGAATTCACATGATGTGGACCGATGCCCCGTGCAATGTTACATGCTGGAACAACGGGAATCTGCAAATCAAGGCAATGAGAAGTCCGGAGATTGAGTGCATAATTGCCCAGCACCCATGGCTTGAAAACGACTGCTATTTTGCAGACCTTATATTCCCCGTTGCCACAAAGCACGAAATGATAGACATAGGAAACGATTTGAGCAGCGGCGGATATACCTCCGTCTATCTCACAGGTAAGTGCTGCGAACCTATCGGCGAGTCTCTTTCCGACTTTGACGTGTGCGCAAAGGTTGCCGAAAAGTTGGGCAAGGAGTACTACGATGCCTATACAGGAAACCTTTCTGATGAGGAAAAGGTGAGATTTTTCTACAAAGCAACCGGCTGTGAGGAGTATATGACCTGGGAAGAGTTCCAGGAGAGGAAAATATTTATCGTACCCTGCAAGCCAGACGCCCAGGAGCTTCCCGCCGGTCTGTATAATTTCTATAAAGACCCTGAAAATAACCCGCTTTCAACCCCTACCGGGCTGCTGGAATACTCGTCAACAGCGTTGGAAAAGCACTTTCCTGACGATCCTGAGCGGCCTCCGGTACCAAAGTGGATTGAAAAAAGCGAATCCCACGACGAGAGACTGTCAAGCGAACGTACAAATAAATATCCGTTGCTGTGTATGTCCAATCACGGAAGATGGCGCATGCATGCCCAGTGTGACGACATAGTCCCAAACCGCGAGGTTGAGACCATGAAAATACGCGCAAAGGACGGCTACCAGTATGAACCTCTGTGGCTGCATACCAGCGAAGCCGAAAAGCGTGGTATTAAGCACGGTGACATCGTTAAAGTTTTTAATGAACGTGGAACTGTGCTCTGCGGGGCCTATGTGACCGAGCGGCTTATACCAAACACCTGTTATGTGGACCACGGATCTCGGCTCGACCCCATCGTTCCCGGGGAATTGGACCGGGGTGGCTGCATAAATTCAATCACTCCCACCTCAATGACATCAAAAAAAGCTACCGGTATGGCCGTCAGCGGCTTTCTTGTGGAGGTTGCCAAGGTTACCGACGAGGAGATGGAGAGATGGAAGAGAGATTATCCTGAAGCCTTTGCCCGCAAGATTGACGAAGCCGCAGGCGTTTGTCTTGAAGGCTGGCTGATAAGCGATGACTGCTGAATACTAAAACGAGAGAGGAGCAGCTTATGTCAAAAGCACTTGTGATTGATGTAGCTCGCTGCAGCGGCTGCTATAACTGTCAGCTGGCCTGCAAGGACGAGCATGTCGGAAACGATTGGACTCCATATGCAAAACCGCAGCCTCAAATCGGACAGTTCTGGATCAAGGTCCATGAGAATGTCTGCGGAACAATTCCAAAGGTAAGAATACATTATATACCCAAGCTCTGTAATCACTGCAGAAAAGCTCCCTGCCTTGAAGCCTGTGAGCACAATGCGATATATCGCAGGGACGATGGATTTATTATCATTAACCCTGAGAAATGCACAGGCTGCAAAGCCTGTCAGGAGGCCTGTGAATATGACGCGATCTTCTACAATGAAGAGCTGAAAATTGCACAAAAATGTACAGGCTGTGCCCATCTGCTGGATCATGGCTATGAACTCCCGCGCTGCGTGGAGGCATGTCCTACAGACGCGATGAAATACGGGGAGGAAGAGGATTTAAAAGACTGGATTGAGGGTGCAACGGTAATGATACCCGAAACAGGCTGCCATCCGAGAGTGTATTACAGAAACATACCCGGCAAATTCATAGCCGGTACCGTATACGACCCCATTGAGAAAGAGGTCATTATCGGCGCAAAATGCATCCTCAACTCTGGAGGCAAGGTTTGGCAGGTTAATACAGACGAATACGGAGATTTTTGGTTCGAGGACCTTCCCGTCGGTCTGTTTGACCTGGTAATCTCCGCCCCGGGATTTGAATATAAGGGCTTTTACAATCTTAAAACATCAAAGGATCTGAATTTGGGCGATATACCATTGGAAAGAGCAAAATAAACCCACGGGGAAACCATTTGCAAATGGTTTCCCCGATGTATTTGACACGGCGTTGCAATTGGCTTCTATTTCTTGGAAATATGGGCTGAAGTTAGTGGTAAATATGCAGAAATTATGTATATATTGTTTTTGACTATGAACATGTTTTCTGATATACTGAATTGCAGACACAAAACAGCAATATCATCGGTAAAATAACCTTCGTACCCTTGACATTGGAACAGTTCCATGGTTTATAATAACAAAGTTATATCAGGTTACATAAAACAGCCGCTCGTCGGCTGTTTCTGATGACATTGCTGTATCTGTATAATAAATTTAAAATATAGGAGGCTTTGTATATGGCTGAGAGAATCACCTATAGCATTTGTGTCGGTGGTCCGATTGCCGTTCACACCGAAAACGGTGTTATAAGGCGTATCAGACCTCTGATATTCGATGAGTCCGATCCGAAGCCATGGACCATCAAGGCTCGCGGCCGGGAATTCAGTCCGCCGAAACAGACGACGGTATCACTGGTAGCTCTGCAGGAAAAGGACAGGACCTATGCGTACGATCGTCTGAAGTATCCCATGATTCGTGAGGACTTTGTCGAAACTCCCGACGGTAAAAACCGAAATACGGAAAACCGCGGTAAGTCCGGTTACCGTCGCGCAACCTGGGATGAAGCACTGGATCTCATAACCCGCGAGATAAAAAGAATCCAGAAAACCTACGGTCAGGAAGGTGTTACCGCCTTGACAAGCTCCCACCACTCCTGGGGACTGGTGGGCTACAAGCTGAGCGCCTTTAAGAGGTTTTTTAACATGTTGGGCTATACCCGGGTAATCGATAACCCCGACTCCTGGGAAGGCTTCCACTGGGGCGCTACTCACACGTATGGCTACTGGTGGCGTTTGGGAGGGCCGGAGCCCTTTGATCTGCTTGAGGATGCTCTTCAAAATGTGGAAACAATGATAATGTGGTCTCACGACCCTGACACCACAAGAGGCGGCTATGCCGCAAACGAAAGCGCTATCTGGCGCCACTGGATGAAAGAGCTTGGAATACAGTTTATCTACATAGATCCGTTTAATAACTTCTCCAGTGTTAAAAACGGCGATAAGTGGATTGGTCCGAGAATGGGCACAGATGCGGCTCTGGCCGAAGCCATTGCGTATGTTTGGCTTACGGAAGGCACTTATGATAAGGAGTACATTGAAAAGCACGCTCACAGGTTTGACGAGTGGGCAGATCACATCCTCGGCAAGGGAATTGACCGCACACCCAAAACACCCAAATGGGCGGAAGAGATCACCGGTGTTAAGGCGGCCGACATAAAGGCTATAGCCCGCCGCTGGGCCTCCACAAAAACAATGGGCGGTTCCGGAATGCGCGGCGGCTTCGGCGGCGTATGCCGTACTGTCGGAGGAGCCGATTTTTCACGTATTCTTGTATTGCTGTTTGCCATGCAGGGCATGGGCAAGCCCGGAAGAAATATGTGGACCGGCACAACCGGCGCTCCAATGGACTATAATTTCTGGTTCGGCGGATATGCTGATCCTAAGTCCACCATTGCAGGTGCTCCCATTGCCGACTATACTCCGGAAAACCCGGTTAAACAGGTGCTTTACCGCACAAACCTTCCGGATGCTATACTCGATGGCCACTATGAGTGGTATGGCGAAGGCTTCTGTGGCGGCTCTCTGGAAGAGCAGTTTACAGAGCATGTATATCCTTTGCCCGGCTACAACAGAGTTCATATGCTCTATCGTTACGGCGGCTCTTTCTTTGGCACCATGCTTGATACCAACAAGTGGGCAAAAATGTATAAGAGCCCCGAGCTTGAGTTCGTTGTAAATCAGGATATTTACTTTAACCCCGAAGCTCGCTTTGCAGATGTTATTCTGCCCGCCTGCACAAACCTCGAGCGCTATGACATCGGCGAGTTTTGTAATTCCGGTAACTCCGGTTACCAGAGCCATAGCCAGACCGGAAACAACTGGCAGGTCGTTGTGTTCCAGGATAAGGCCATTGAGCCTCTGTGGGAGTCCCGCTCCGATTACTGGATTTTCTCGCAGCTGGCCGAACGCCTTGGCTTCGGTGAGAAGTATACCGAAGGACGCGATGAGCTGGCATGGTGCAAGCGTTTTTGGCAATTTAGTGATTTGAGTAAGAGAATCAGCTGGGAAGACTTTATGAAGAAGGGCTATTATGTAGCCGGTGTGCCCGAAAACTGGGAGCGCCACTATGGCTTCAGATGGTTTGCCGAAGGTTATCCCTGCGACACTCCAAACCATAAGCCTTTCCAGGAAGAAGGCAAGCTGGGTACGCTCACAGGCAAATTTGAGTTCGTTTCTGAGAGCCTACTCAAATACGCACCCGATGACGAGATTCGTACTCCCATTGCTTTCTACAAACACAGCTGGGAAGGACACAAGTCCCTGCTTATCAAACGCTTCCCCTACGCTCTTATATCCCCTCACCCACGCTTTGACTATCATACCCACTACCAGCAGCACTGCATGTGGCTCTGGGAGATACCGCAGAACCGCAAGGTTGTCAACGGTAACCCCTATCAGGTTCTTCGCATCAATCCGAAAGTTGCAGAGGAAAAAGGCATCAAGGAAGGCGACATTGTGCGTATGTACAATGACCGGGGATCCGTTCTCGGTGTTGCCCATATCACAAATCGCGTAAAGCCGGAAACAGTCCATATGTATGCTTCCTCAGGTATATATAACCCCGTAGTTTACGGTGAGATTTCAACTGACAAGGGCGGTTGCACAAATCTGCTCACACCGAGCCAGCTTATGGGCCGCAAGGCTCCCGGAATGGTCCCGAATACAACGCTAGTTGATATCGAGAAATATGATGTTCCTGAGGAGTATGGTCAGGGATTTGAAAAAATATTAGAGGAGGTTAAATAACGTGAGATATGGTATAGCTATCGATACCGCCCGCTGCATGGCTTGCTACAACTGTTTCATGGCCTGCAAAGATGAGCACTGCGGTCATGCCTCCAAACTGTCCGCCCCCCAGCCCCATACGGGCCAGTTCTGGATGAACATTATCGAATGGGAACGCGGCGACAGACCTGGCAACATCAAAGTTGCAACTGTACCCACTCCCTGCTCACACTGCCAGGACCCGTCTTGCATGAAAGTGGCTAAAAACGGAGCCGTCTATAAAAGAGATGACGGTATAGTAATAATAGACCCAGAAAAATCAAAAGGCCAGAAAGCTATTGCCGACGCATGTCCCATAGGTGCAGCCTTCTGGAATGAGGAGCTTCAAATAGCTCAAAAGTGCACAATGTGCGCGGAGCTGCTTGATGAAGGCTATAAAATGCCCCGCTGCGTGGAATCTTGTCCAAATCAGGCGTTGATTTTCGGTGATTTGGACGATCCCAACAGCGAAATATCCAAAAAAATCGCTGCCGGCAAGGTAACACCTCTAAAGGGACTCGAGGGAATTGAAACAAACGTAGTACATCTGAATATACCCAGCGTCTTTCTTGCCGGTACAGTTTATCTGCCGGATGATGAAGTGGCAATTGGCGCCAGTGTAACTCTGACCTGCAAGGAAACCGGCTCGGTATTCAAAACAGAGACGAATTGGGCCGGGGACTGGGAAGCAGAGGACCTGGAAAAGGACAAGGAGTTCGACATAGTCATTGAAATGGACGGTTACAAGCCGGTTAAGCTGTCTGCCAAAACCGACACGGATCATTTTGTTGACGAAACATTGCTTGAACCCGCAAAATAGAATCTTTTTGTCTCTGCGGGATAATATCCCGCAGAGACAATCTGACATTTGGATAATCAAAGTATCACTGGGCACGACACAGAACCGGAGCCCGGATATCTGCGTGCCGCATGCTTTAACCTGCGGCAGTTGTGCGCAAAAGTATTTTATTGGAATTTGTAACATACAGAAAAATGTTGCGCAGAATGGAGTAAATAAGAATGCGTGATGTAGTAATAGTAGAAGCATGTCGTACCGCAGTTGGCAAAATTGGCGGTACTCTTAAGGATATTCCTGCCGAGGAGCTTGCCCGCGTTGTCGTTCAAGGCATACTCGACAGAAGTAAAATTGACCCCAAGGATATAAACGAAGTTATGATGGGCCACTGCCGTCAAACTTCCGATAATCCAAATATTGCCCGAATAGTTGCCCTGCGGTGCGGGATTCCCGAAGAGGTGCCCGCCAAGACCATTATGCGCCAGTGCGCTTCGGCTATGACTGCCGTAGTGGATGGCGTCATGAGCATACAGGTAGAGGACAATGACGTGGTATTAGCCGGAGGGACAGAGAGCATGTCCACTGCCGTCTTTTATATCCGCGGCGCCCGCTACGGACTGGGCACAGGCAATACAACTCTGGTAGACTCACTCACGGAAGGGCAGTTCCAGAGCCAGCCTCAGGAGATATACGGATCTTATAATATGGGTGTGACCGCCGATAACGTTGCTGCCAAATTAAACATTTCCCGCGAAGACGCCGATGCTTTTGCCCTTCAGAGCCAGCTTCGCGCCGCCAAGGCAATCAAAGAAGGTAAATTCAAGGATGAAATCGTACCCGTTATAGTCCCGCAGAGGAAAAAGGATCCCATCGTTTTCGATACTGATGAATTCCCGAGAGAAACCAGCATGGAGAAGCTTGCAAAACTAAAGCCTGCTTTTACAAAAGACGGTATAACAACTGCGGGTAATTCCTCCGGCAGAAATGACGGCGCTTCCGCACTCCTTATAATGTCTGCCGACAAGGCAAAGGAGCTGGGACTCAAGCCCCTTGCGAGATTTGTCAGCTATGCCACAACCGGCCTGGACCCGCGCATAATGGGCTTAGGCCCTGTTGAAGCCACTAAGAAGGCGCTGAAAAGAGCAAATCTGACCCTTGATGACATAGAGCTTATAGAGCTCAACGAAGCTTTTGCCGCCCAGTCCATCGGTTGTATCCGTGAGCTCGGCATTGAAGACAAAATGGATATTATAAATGTCAATGGCGGAGCTATCGCCCTTGGTCATCCTGTCGGCTCCTCCGGTTGCCGAATAATAGTGACCCTTCTCAATGAGATGCGTCGCAGGGGTAATAAATACGGTTTGGCGACTCTCTGTGTTGCCGGCGGTATGGGGCAGGCCGTAATTATTGAAGCACTGTATTAAAAAATAATACATAATTACAAATTTTATGATATAATATAACATGTCTTTGTTTTTGGTGCTAAAATAGAGTTCAAGGACAACGCTTTAATGGAAGGACGGAGAAGAAATGAAACTTTTTGATCTCACCGGAAAAACCGCAGTTGTAGTAGGCGGAGCCGGAGGTCTTGGACAGTCTATTGCTCAGGGTTTGGCCGAAGCCGGAGCAAAGGTGTTGATTTCCAGCCGTAAGGAAGAATCTCTGAAGAGAGCTCAGGAAGAAATAAAGGCCGCCTGCGGCAAGGATGTTTTTTGCTACGCCGCAGACGCTACTGATGAAGACCAGGTAATAAGCCTCCTCAATGCCGCGATTGAAAAGATGGGGAAAATTCAAGTTCTGGTCAACGCACAAGGTTTCAACAAAAAACAGGATGCACTGGATTTTGATATCAGCGTGTTTCGACAGATGCTGGATGCCAATGTCACCAGCTTTATGATTACAGCTAAGCATTTCGGCCGTCACTTTAAGGAAAACGGTTACGGAAAAATCATCAACCTCTCCTCTGTCCGCGGAAAAATTGCAACCAAGGGAACAGGTAATGCCGGCTATTGTTCCACAAAGGGCGCCGTTGATATGCTGACCAAGCAGCTGGCCTCAGAATACGGCCAGTATGGGATAACAGTCAATGCCATAGGCCCGAATATCACAGCGACTCCCATGATGATCCCGGTATTTGAAAAGCGTGCGGCGGAAGCCGGGGTTGACGTGGATACATATCTTAAGCAACAGGGCGCTGGTAATCCGATGAGAAGGATGGGGATGCCCGAGGATATCGTAGGTACCGCCATCTTCCTTGCATCACCTGCTTCAGACTTTATGACCGGCAACATTCTCTATCCTGACGGTGGGCTAACCGCTATAGGTTGATTAAACAAAAGCAAAAGGGTGGCTCACAAAAAAGAGACACCCTTTCTTTTTTTAACACACATATTTATATACTCTCCTCAATGGGAAGCCATACTTCAAAATATCCCGTTACCTTATTGTCTTCTACGACGCTGCACGCCAGATTGCCAAAAGCGCAGTCCGAGATGACGTAATTATTCTCTTTCGCGTATTCCATCATATAATCCAGATGTCGTGCGGTAAACCTGTCCTTACCTATGCTTTTAAAGGCCGAATGAATGCAAAGCCGAGAGGGCATGTGTTTTACGGGAGGGCTTATATCGACATCGAATTCCTTTACATACCTCATACTCAGCGAAAATCCCCAGGAATAGTCGTCCCCTTCACCGAGAAGATCTTCTTCGGATATTTCGAAGTACCGCTTAGTAAACGGCATATATTTCAGCCATTTCCTTGACAGAAGCTGAAGCTCAGAATCATTGTCATATTTCTTGTTGTATCTGTTTAAGTATCTGACAAATTCCGCACTGCGCCTTATGTCGCACTTCCCGATATATTTTTTAATATTTACAAGACTTTCATAGTATTTTCTTATGCGCTGCAGTAAAAGCTCTTGGTATCGGATATTCTTCGTAATCTCTTCGCTTTTTTCCCTCAAATCGTCCATCAGCATTTCATATGTGCTCGCTGAGACAATCTGTGCCACATGGTCAATTCCAAATCCGAAATTTTTAAACCAGAGGCAATCAATCAGAAAATTAATATCCCAAGTATCATAATATCTATAGTTATTAGAGGGATCCTTTTCCGGTGATACTACGCCTTTTTCTTCATAATAACGGATTAGATCGGGCGATATTCCAAGGATTCTAGCCACATCACCAATCTTATACTTCATAGTTAGAACCCTCCTACAGAATAAACTACATTATTAACTTATTTAGTATATTATAACTGATTTTTAAGGATTGTCCATTGAAAGTTGTGAGATTCCCTTGACTTTGGAACGGTGCCAAGGTTTAGAATAATATTGCCATTACTTTTAATTTAATTTTATTATTTTATATAAGGAGGATTTATAAAATGGCCTATATGCCACTCGACAAAAGCAAATTATATCTTGACAGGACAAAGATGACAAAGATATATGATCTTAGTCAGCCTTGGGGCGTTGACACTCCCCTGTGGCCGTTTCCGGGAGCCCGGCAGGATCTGGTATTTCCCCGCGGACAGTATCTGGGACGTTTCCACAAGAGAACTATGACCTATACTGGCACCCTTCACGCCGGTACTCATATGGATGCCCCCAATCATGTCCTTCATGAGGAAGAAGTCGATCGCGAGCGAAATGGCTATACCTTTGCCGAGATTCCCCTGGAATATACCATAGGAACAGGTGTAATTCTCGACATGCGCCATTTGAGAGATGAATTCGAAGCAAAATGGAAAACAGGCTTCGAACCTGATCTCTGGTACGAGCTCAAGCCTGAGGATTTTGAAAAGGCATGCCAGAAGGACGGCCTGGAAATACGCGAGTATGACTGGGTTGTGGTAAATACCGGTTTCCATCATTACTGGAGAAAAAACAACGACAAGTACTATAATTATTATCCGGGCATGGGCCCCGAGGTTGCCAAGTGGCTTATTCACGAAAAGCGTATAAAGGGTATTGCCGGAACATGGGGCGCAACAGATGCTCCCCTGTGGCACGCTCCCCTTTCTGAGCAGATGCCATGGCTCGATAAAGCCTACAGAAAGGCAACAGGAAGAGATCCCGATGTGGATTTCCCCGACTACGAACCCTGTCACCGTCTTTTCATGCAACACGGAGTTTGCACTGTTGAAAATGCCGGTGGCAATATTGACGAGGTTACCGGAAAGCGCATGATAATCAGCGCTACCCCGTTCCGCTGCGAGATGGCCGACGGTGGATTCGTCAGACTGGTGGCTTGGGAAGAAGGTTCTTTCTAAATAATCGATTTTATTCGCAGTAATACAAACAAGCACATAATGACCAGATAAATATTTGGTCATTATGTGCCTTGAAATCAGTAAAGGGACTGGTCATAATAATGTTAACGCTTAATGATATCAAAAAAATCGCGGTTCTGGGTGCCGGAACCATGGGGCCCGGTATCGCCCAGATTTTTGCCATGGGCGGTTATGATGTTACAATGTGGACCCGCAGCGAGGCAACTCGTAATAAAGCCAGGGAAACCCTCCACAAAAGTCTGGAGACCTTTGCCGAAGAGGATCTTTTAGCTAAAAACCGGATAGAGGATGTGTTCGGCAGGGTTAGCTTCGCCCCCACGGTAGAGGAGGCTGTGGATGGCGCGGACTTTATAATGGAAACCATTGTTGAGAATAAGGACGCAAAAACAGAGCTGTTCAAGCAGTTGGATGCATGCATAGGAAATGATTGTATATTAGCGTCCAATACCTCCGGACTCAACATTTTTGAGCTCATTCCCAAACACAGACTGCCCCAGATGGTCATTGCCCACTGGTATTCTCCGCCGCAGCTTATTCCTTTGGTTGAGGTAGTTAAAAGCGAGCAGGCCCCCGAAGAATATGCAGCGATAACGGTGGAGCTTTTAGAGAAGTGCGGTAAAACCCCTGTTCTGATGAAAAAATTTATCAGAGGATATATAGCCAACCGCTTGCAGATGTGTCTCAATCAGGAGGTTTTCTATCTTCTTGACAATGGCTATTGCACTCCTGAAGATATAGATAAGGCCGTCAAGTCCAGCTTTATACCCAGAGCAGTAGTGCTCGGTCTATGCAAACGCGCCGATTTCGGCGGCCTTGATATGACAGCCAATAATTTCAAAAATAAGAGCTATCAGCTTCCACCGCCTGTGGATATGCCCAAGACCCTGGCAGAACATATAGAAAAAGGAGAGCTTGGTCTAAAAACCGGCAAGGGTTTCTATGATTATACGGGAGTCGACAAGCAGGCCCTGCTGGCAAAACGCGACAAGCAACTGTTTGAAGTATTTAAATTAGCTAATAAATTCATGGAAGATCCCGTCTAAATAAAATATTACGATATATGAAAGGAGTAGAGCATCGTGGCCAAGTCCAATAAGATAATTATACAGTGCGCCCTTTGCGGTGCAGGAACAAAAAAAGAACAGGCTCCTACCGTTCCCTATACACCTGAGGAGATTGCCGAGCAAATTGTAGAAGTTGCGAAGGCAGGTGCTTCCATCGCCCATATCCATGTACGTGAGGATAAGATGGTAGACGGTAAGATGCAGATTGGCTATAAGTCCATGAGCCTTGAGAAATTTACCGAAGCCGTCGAACTCACTCGGAAAGCCTGTAAGGAAGCCGGGGTTGACATAATCATCAACCTTACCACCTCAGGAGGCGAGTATGAAGATTACAAGCGCCTACAGCATCTGGGCGCCCTGAGGCCTGAAATGTGTTCTTTTGACCCCAACACCCTTAATTGGGCCAACAGCTATATCTTTGAAAATAGCCCCCGCTTTCTCAACCTGCTGAGCCAGGAAGTTGTAAAATATGATATTAAGCCTGAATTTGAAATATTTGATACGGGGCATATAGACAGTGCTATGCATTATGTGAATAAGTGGAATATTCCCAAGCCTCCCCATCTCCAGTTTATAATGGGTGTAGGCGGCTCTATGCCCGGCACCGCCGAAAATCTCGCTTTTATGGTAAGCAAGCTTCCGGAGGGAGCCACCTGGTCGGTTTCCGGCATCGGAAGAACCCACTTACCCATGATGCTGGCAGGCCTTGCCTTGGGATGTGACGGTCTGCGTGTCGGCCTTGAGGACAATATATACTATTCCAAGGGCGTTGTTGCCACCAATCTTCAGCTGGTAGAGCGCGCTGTAGAGCTGGCAAAACTGGCCGGCCGTGAAATTGCCACTGCCGACGAGGCCAGAGAGATACTTGGCATTACGCGCAACTGCCTGCGCGATGAGAAGACATATGAGCCCACATTTAAGGCCGAATAATATAACTCATGTATTATAAAAAATAATAAAAAGTAAAATACTAAAGAACCACAGGTTTATCGGAGTTTCCCGCTGACCGGTGGTTATAAGAAAGGAATATAGTTATAATATGGCAAAAAGCAAGGTTGTTTCAATTGACGAAGCCATGGAAAAGATCCACAGTGGACAAACACTCATGGTTCCTGGTTTTGTCAACTGCGGCGTACCACAAACGCTTATCGCCGCCATACTCGAACGTGGATACACTGATTTAAACATCATATCCAACAATACCAGCGTAAAGGGTAAAGGTATCGGAAAGCTTGTCCACGCAAACCGTATAAAGCATATTACCTGCTCTCATATAGGCAATAACACTGAAACAGTGGAAAAGGTTGTGGCCGGCGAAATCAATGTTACATTCGTTCCCCAGGGTACCCTGTGTGAGAGAATTAGAGCGGGCGGTGCCGGTATTGGCGGAATCCTTACTCCCACCGGTCTCGGAACCCCGGTTGAAGAAGGTAAGCAGGTAATTGAGATAAACGGAAAGAAATATCTTTTGGAACTCCCTCTTCGGGCAGATGTAGCTATTATACACGCCTATAAGGCGGACAAGATAGGTAACTGCATATATCACAGAACTGCCCGAAACTTCAATCAGATTATGGCCACAGCGGCTGATTTCGTTATCGTCGAAGCTGAAGAAATTGTTGAAGTCGGCGAGTTGGACCCCGATATTATAGTCACACCAGGATGTCTTGTTGATATGGTTGTGCAGGCCAGATTGGAGGATAGAGATGAATAGCAGAGAATTTATAGCAAAGAGAACTGCCAAGTTTTTTAATGATGGCGACCTTGTAAATCTGGGGATAGGCATGCCCACCTTGTGCCTGAATTATCTGCCTGAGGATGTTGATATCTGGATTCAGTCGGAAAACGGAGTAATCGGCCTTGATGGAACCCCCAAAGAAGGAGAATATGCAGATCCCGATATAGTTGACGCTTCCGGATCAATCTCAACCATGCGGGTCGGCGGATGCTGCTTTGACAGCTTTACGTCCTTCGGCTTAATTCGCGGAGGACATGTCAATGTTACCGTTCTGGGCGCCTATGAAGTCGACCAGGAGGGTAATCTGGCAAACTGGAGTGTTCCGGGAAAAACTGTTGCCGGAATGGGCGGCGCAATGGATCTTGTATCTGGAGCACAGCTTGTCATTGTAATGACAATGCACTGTGATAAATACGGGAATCCGAAAATATTAAAAAAGTGTACACTGCCCTTAACGGCGGTAAACGAAGTAGACTATATCGTTACTGAGCTCTGCGTCCTACACCATACGGAGGAAGGTCTTGTACTGGAAGAGCTTGCCCCGGGTGTTACCGTTGAGGAAGTAGTTTCTAAAACCGATGCTGAGCTTATAATACCGGAGAAAATCGGAAGTATGGAATAATCCTCCACTTCCATAATATCCCGCCCTATTAAGCGGGTATCAATGCAATAACAGCAAAAGCATAAGCTTTTGCATCCAATCCTATTCCTTTAATAAAAATAACTATTTGCCAAGCACCGAATCGGGTTCTTTTACGTGGTTAACTGAATATGCCTGAGGGCAAAATAGCCGGAACTCGACTCGACTTGTTCAATCACATCTTATTGTAAATATATATCAGGAGAGATATGAATTGTCAGTTCAGTTGATTGTCATCTTGGTTTATTTTGCCCTTACGGTTTTAATAGGGGTTTTGTCATCCAAGAAATCTAAAACTTCAGATTCCTTTCACGGGGCTGCTATGGGCATATTCGCCATAGTGGCCGCTTCTGCCGGAGAATGGCTTGGAGGCACAGCCACTACGGGGGTATCCGAATACGGTTTTGACTACGGTCTGTCAGGGGCCTGGTATACGATTTCCAACGGCATTGGAATAATGTTTTTGGCCTTACTGTTTGCCAAGCTCTATCGAAGCCTGAATACCGTAACAGTGCCTGGAATAATCGAGAAATTTTTCGGAGTTAAGGCCAGAACGGTTTCAAGTATATTGCTTACAATCGTTATGCTGGCTGTCGGACTCTCTCAGATGATTGCCGCAGGCAAGCTGGGCCAGTCCCTTCTGGGCTTTCCGTTTGCACCAACAGTTATAGTTTTTGCAATAATTTTTATTGTTTATACCCTGGCAGGCGGTATGAATGCAGTGTCTTCAACAAACAAAATGCACCTGTTTGTTATGTACGGCGGTGTAATTCTGGCCCTTATCTTTGCTGTTCTGAAGATTGGCGGTTTTGATGCAATATTTAAGGGTCTGGACGGAGCAAATATGTCCAACGAAACTAAAGAGGCTTTACTGTCCGCCGGTAAATCTATGGAAAGCATTAAGGAAATGGAGAGTGTGAGCGCGGACAGATATTTCAATATGTTCACAATCGGAATGCCCAAGGTCTCATCCTGGATAATTGCGTCCTTGCTGGGAGCCTGCACCGCTCAAGCCGGTATCCAGCCTGTGCTGGCCGCCAAAGACGTGCCAACCGCGAAAAAAGCCTGTATTATTACAGCCCTTGTCGCCGCTCCCTTTGGTCTTTTTACAGCTTTTCTTGGAATGTCGGCAAAAGCAATGTTTAACACTGGAACAATGCTCTATGACAAGTCGGACGCTCTCCTTAACGGAAAGTCCGCTCTTCCGACACTGATGATGAATATACATAGCGATCCCACAGTAAACGGTATCATCGGCGGCCTGGTTCTGGCTTCCATACTTGCCGCCATATTATCCACCGTATCTCCAATTATTCTTTCAGCAGGCACAATGATAACAAAAGACCTCTATCAGCGTGTATTAAAAACCGATGCCACCGATGCACAGGTTCTCAGAATGTCACGCATTACTACGGCTTTGTCCGGTGTGGTGTGCATGCTGGGTGCCTTACTGCTTGTTCAGGCAAGTGCGGTGCTTGATATTGTATACGCGGCTTATTCCCTGCGCGGTGCGCTTTTTATAGTAGTATTGCTTGGTATCTACTGGAAGCGCGCCTCCGAAAAGGGCGCCTGCTGGAGTATGGTGCTGACCGGCGTTGTGGCAATCCTGTGGAAGGTCACACAAATGGTAACTGGCCATTATCCAATTTCGAATTTTATCACCGAAACATATGCAGCGGTAATAATAGCATTTATCGCAACTGTAGCCTTTAGTTTTATATTCCCAAAGAAAAAAATAGAGCAGGGTTAAATGTTAAGTCAGCCCCGATTTGAGCCTGAGCTCAAATCGGGGCTTTCTGTCTTTATTTACAGGAACACAGACTTATAATCCGGCCATCTTATATAACTTGCAGAGGACATATGAATAAATAATAAATTATGGTAATTATGGCATTGAAAAATTCCGCTCGTGTATGTATAATAGCATTTACTTAAATCACCATGTGCCGATGAAATTCCGGCCAGTTGAGGATATGAATGAATGCAACTATACCTATATATTCATTTGTCGCTTTTTCCGGAACCGGGAAAACAACGCTTCTGGAAAAACTCATTCCCGAACTAAAAGCAAGGGGCTTACGCGTAGCCGTTATAAAACACGATGCCCATGACTTCAATATAGACCATGAGGGCAAGGACAGTTGGCGGATGACTCAGGCGGGAGCCGATGTAACGGTAATCGTATCTGGTAAAAAAGCCGCCATAATGGAAAACCGTCCAACATCCGTGGAGGATCTGATAGAAAAGATTACAGATGTGGATATACTCTTGACGGAGGGATATAAGCACGGCGGGTGGAAGAAAATCTGCATATACAGACAGGC
>JGI24712J26585_10000805_pt1 | contig 26827 bp, 27 predicted proteins | sample BioPla3DNA2_FD_26585 | JGI IMG/M metagenome (IMG submission 26585)
CCACAGCCAAACTGGACTATCAAGCACAACAATATTGTAAGTGACTATATATACTTAGTCTTATATTAAAATATATTGAAAAATGGGGAAACTCAAATTAAATTATACTATTGAAAAAAATTGCCTTTTTTTTTAAAATATATAAGTATGCTAAGAGATTTAGGTACTTGCGAAAATAACTGGTCAATTGCCATTTTCAAAAAAACAGATTTATATTTTTGTGGCAGAATATTCTTTTAAATTTGTAACCACAAATGTTTATATGACGGGATTTTGACCTAAATCTTATAAAGGTTATTTTAGAAAAGACCTTATTTAGAGAACTGACATAAAGAGCAAGAGGGGGGATTGAAATGACAAAAGAAGAGAAAATTGATAAAGAGACGGAAGAGTATTTGAGCATAATGAGAGAAAAGCCTGTATACAGAAAAATGGTTCAGGATGGCGTGTTTACAGAGGAGCAATTGGATGAGTGCATATTGACACTTTATAGAAATGATTTAAAAGGAGAAAACAAGTAAGAAATTCTTGTTCTAACAGCCTAGAAACCCCAATAGATTATTAGTATAAACATTCTAATAATTTATTGGGGGTATCTTATGATAAATAAAACAGGTCAAACGGCCAAAAACATTATAAACGAACACTCGAATATTGTATCAATGGTTAAGGGTATAGCAATAGCGTATCTGATTACAATACCGTTGTTTGTGATTTTTGCATTCTTCTTAACCTATATGGATTTTCCAGAAAAGTTTCTTCCTTCAGCAGTTATTATAACTACACTAATAAGTATAATAGTAGCAGGTTGGAGTTCTACAAGAAAGATCCGAAACAAGGGATGGCTAAATGGTGGAATTGTGGGATTAATGTACATAGGCATTTTATTTCTTGCAAGCAGTTTAGCTTATAGGAATTACTCTATAAATAGTCATGTAGTAGTAATGCTTGTAATTGGAGCAATTACAGGATCAGTTGGAGGAATATTAGGAATAAATTTAAGGAATGAACCCAAAGTAAGAATTGGCAAATAAAGAGCAGGTTTTTTATGAAGTATTCGTCGAAGGGAGCTATAAGGTTCCCTAGTGAACAAGAAAATTCATGAGAGATGCGAATTTCCTTGAAAGACCTAATGAATTTTTAATCACAAAAAAAGTTTAAAAAAATTAAAATAAATGTGGACTTTAATTTTCTGTTGTGATATATTGAATTCAATGAATATTTTTAATTTTACTAAAGCAAATGTAGAATATTTTATTTCGCTTCTTTCGAACAAAGTGAAAGAAGCAAAAGCGAAAAGGCTCGATGCCTTGGAGTTTTTATTATAGATATAGTATGTATTTATTAAATTAAATAGTTACCTTTAATTGAGTCCAGAGAGGCTAAAAAGGTGGCGCATGCGAGTATCATTTTTTGAAAGCTTACATTGTGATTTAGCTTCTTGCCGTCATCTGGTGAGAAGCTTTTTTAGTATAAAACAAAGTATTATAAGAACAAAGGTACCGTATAAAAATATTATGGAGCGTATTATTATGATTGATAAAGCTGAAATAATGGATGAAAACGGAATTAACAGAGCAGTTACTAGAATAGCACATGAAATAATTGAGAAGAATAAAGGTGTGGAAGACATTGTTCTCATTGGGATTCAAAGAAGAGGTGTACCACTTTCAAAAATGATAGCTGAAAAGATTAAGGTTGTTGAAGGTAAAGAGGTTCCTGTAGGTATTCTAGATATTACACTATACAGAGATGATTTGAGTATGCTCGCAGAACATCCCATTATAAATGGTACAGAGATAAATTTCTCTGTGAACGGAAAGAAGATTGTTCTTGTGGATGATGTGATTTATACAGGTAGGACAGTTAGAGCTGCAATAGATGCAATTATGGATATTGGAAGGCCAAAGATGATTCAGCTAGCTGTTTTAATAGACAGAGGTCACAGAGAACTTCCTATCCGTGCCGATTATGTTGGTAAAAACGTACCAACTTCAAAACTAGAGATTGTGAATGTTAAGCTATTTGAGTTTGACAAAGTTAATGCGGTTACTATAAGTGATATTGAAAAGGGAATTAGTCATTAGTTTGTACAATTTATGGTTTGTTTGTGGGATTTGTATATTCTATGCAAATTAAGTTTCTGGGGTCATTAATGCAGATTTATTTAGGAAGTATTATGAAAGGGTATTTGTTATGAAAAGCCATATCAACATCTATATAACTAAATTAAGAAGAAAAATAGAGATGTATTCCGCTTTTCTTATATATATAATGGGTGGAACGTTTTATAATTCAATTGATGGAATAGTTGTTTGTAAAAATAGTGAGGATGTTTATCCTTACTATTTTTTTACACCTCTTTTGTTAAAAGGGAAGAGGATTATTAAGAGACAAAATTTTATATTTAAATATAAGTTTAGTGAGGTGCTATGATGATTTTAAAGTCGAAGGATTTGCTAGGACTTAAAGAAGTTACAGCCGAGGAAATCGAATACATTTTAAACACTGCAAAGACAATGAAGCTTATTGTTACTTCAAAAAACAAAAAGGCTCCACATCTTCAGGGAAAGTCTATTATAACTTTGTTTTATGAAAACAGCACGAGGACAAGGCTGTCTTTTGAGTTGGCATCAAAGTATATGAGTGCAAGTGCTGCTAACGTTTCCGCTTCAAGCAGCAGTGTAGCTAAAGGTGAGTCACTTATTGATACTGGTAAGACAATTGATATGATGGGCAGTGATGTTGTTATTATAAGGCATCCGATGTCTGGAGCACCACACCTTCTTGCAAAGAATATAGAAGCTTCGGTTATCAATGCAGGAGATGGCATGAATGAACACCCTACTCAGGCACTGCTAGATATGTTTACAATAATTGAAAAGAAGGGTAGCCTAAAAGGCCTGAAAGTTGCAATTATAGGGGATGTTTACCATAGCAGAGTTGCAAGAAGCAATATATGGGGAATGACAAAGCTTGGAGCTGAAATATGTGTTGCGGGTCCATCAACACTGTTACCGCCAGAAATTGAGAAAACTGGAGTTAAGGCCTTTAATACTGTCCAAGAAGCATTGATTGATGCTGATGTGGTTATGGGTCTTAGAATTCAGCTTGAGAGACAGAAGAAAGGATTGTTTCCAAGTATTCGCGAGTACTCGAGATTTTTTGGACTTGATGAAAAACGTTTGAAACTTGCAAAAGACGATGCTCTGATTATGCATCCCGGACCTGTAAATAGAGGTGTGGAGTTATCATCTTGTGTTGTAGACAGCGAAAAGTCACTCATAAATGAGCAGGTTCAAAACGGAGTGGCAGTCAGAATGGCACTTTTGTATCTTTTAACAAGGAGGGATTCTGTTGAGAACATTAATTAAAGGTGGTCAAGTTATTGACGCTAAAACGAAAACTAACGACTGTTTGGATATATTGATAGAAGACGGCAAAATTACTGAGATAGGTAAAGATATAGAATTTGTAAACGGTGATATTATTTATGCTCAAGGCAAATATGTATTACCAGGGTTTGTTGATGCACATTGCCATTTAAGGGATCCAGGACAAGAATATAAGGAAGATATAGAAACTGGAACAAGAAGTGCTGCAAAAGGCGGCTTTACTTCGATTGCATGTATGCCAAATACTAATCCTGTAATTGATAATGAGGCAATTGTTAAATACATTATAAATAAATCTAAACAAGATGGTATAGTAAATGTTTATCCTATTGGAGCTATATCTAAAGGACTTAAAGGTGAAGAGCTTTCTGAAATAGGGGAACTTAAATTTGCCGGTGCAGTGGCAATTTCTGATGATGGAAGACCTCTTAAAAACTCTGCACTGATGAAAAAAGCACTTCAATACTCGTCTATGTTTGATATAACCATAATTTCCCATTGTGAAGATCTTGACCTAGTAGATGAAGGAACGATGAATGAAGGTTATGTGTCTACAGTTTTAGGGCTAAAGGGGATTCCTTCTGCAGCGGAAGAAATAATGGTTTCAAGGGAGCTTATACTTGCTGAATATACTAAAATTCCTGTACACATAGCCCATGTTAGCACAGAGTTGTCTGTGGATCTAATCCGCCACGCAAAAAGCCGAGGTGTAAAAGTGACCTGTGAAACTTGTCCGCACTATTTTACCCTTACCGATGAGGCATGCGAAGGTTTCAATACTTTAGCGAAAGTAAATCCACCTCTTAGAACTAAAAAAGACGTTGAAGCAATAATTGAAGGACTAAAAGATGGGACAATAGATATTATAGCTACAGATCATGCCCCTCATCATCCCGATGAAAAGAATGTTGAATTTGCATTAGCAGCTAATGGAATGGTTGGTTTTGAGACTGCTCTTCCGTTATGCGTAACATACTTAGTGAAGCCTGGTCACCTTACAATGGAGCAGTTGGTTGAAAAGATGTGCGTAAATCCTTCAAAGATTCTAGGTCTAAATAAAGGTTCTATAGAAGTAGGAAGTAGTGCTGACTTAACAATAATAGATATAGATGAAGAATATATTGTGGATGTAAGCAAATTTAGCTCAAAAAGTAAAAATTCACCTTTTGATGGTTTTAAATTGCAAGGAAGCGTCTATTATACCATTGTTAACGGGGATGTAGTGGTTAGAGAGAAAGTGTTGTTATGATATAGCATTTGACTTGTAATGGCAATATACAGCTTTGTCTTATTAATATTATTTTTATATGAGAAGGAGAGTAAGAATGATGTTTATAGATAACTTGATTGAAAAAATTAAAGAAAAAAACAACCCAACGGTTGTGGGACTCGATCCAAAAATAGATTATGTTCCTTCTTTCATAAAAGAAGAGATGTTTGAAAAGTACGGAGCAAGTTTAAAAGGTGTATCAGAGGCGATTTTGAAGTTCAATAAAACTTTAATAGATTCGATATACGATATTGTACCGGCTGTAAAACCTCAGTTAGCGTATTATGAGATGTATGGTATTGAGGGCGTAAAGGCATTTTTCGAAACTTGTAGATATGCAAAGCAAAAAGGTCTGATTTGTATAGCAGATGGGAAAAGAAATGACATCGGAACGACAGCGGAAGCCTATTCTGCAGCTTTTTTAGGAACAACTAAAATTGATGATAATACACAAGAAGAGGCCTTTGATGTTGATGCTTTGACAGTGAATCCTTATTTAGGGGTTGATGGAATTAAGCCCTTTATAAATGATTGTGCTAATTTTGGGAAAGGTATATTTGTACTTGTAAAGACTTCAAACAAGTCATCGGGGCAACTTCAGGACCTTTTAACACAGGAAGGTAAGAGTATTTATGAGAAGGTAGCCGAATATGTAAATGATTGGGGTGCAAATGTTATAGGTAAATATGGTTATAGCAGTGTTGGAGCGGTTGTAGGTGCCACATATCCAAATCAGGCCAAAATACTGAGAAAGATACTAAGGAATGCCTATATTCTTGTTCCGGGTTATGGAGCACAGGGAGGAACTGCAAGAGATGTTGCACATTCCTTTAACAGTGACGGTTTAGGTGCAATAGTAAACGCTTCAAGAAGCATAATGTGTGCTTATAAAGATGAGAAATGGAAGGGCATATATACTGAAGATAAATTTAGTGACGCTTCAAGGGCAGAGGCCTTGAGAATGAAAGACGATATAAATGGAGTTATTTCTTAGAAATTTTGAGGTGAATATAATTATGAAAGCTATATTAGCACTAGAGGACGGTACTATTTTTGAAGGAGAGAATTTCGGCGTAGAAGGTGAAGTTATCGGTGAAATCGTTTTTAATACAGGTATGACAGGTTATCAAGAGGTACTTACAGACCCTTCTTACTGTGGGCAGGTGGTTACAATGACGTATCCACTAATAGGTAACTATGGTGTTAACATTGACGATATTGAATCGGGCAAGCCTCAGATTAAGGGACTTATTGTAAGAGAACTGTGTGATAACCCGAGTAATTGGAGATGTGTGGAGACCTTAGAGCAATACCTTAAAAGACATAATATAATGGGGATTCAGGGTGTTGATACAAGGGCACTTACAAGAATATTGAGAGACAAAGGTACTATGAAGGGCATTATTTCTACTAATCCTGAGTTTAAGATAGATGAAAGAATTGATGAAATTAAGACCTATGTTATAAAAGACCCTGTTATGTGCGTGACAACAAAAGAAGTTGTACATTATAAGGGGGATGGGAATAAAGTAGCCGTTCTCGATCTCGGTATTAAGCAGAATATAGTCAGGTCACTGTTAAAGAGGGGTTGCGATGTATATGTGTTTCCAGCCCATTCAAAAGCTGAGGAAATTATGGCTATTGATCCTGATGGAATAATGTTGTCAAATGGACCTGGAAATCCTAAGGATTGTGCAAGAACAATAGACACAACCAAAGCTCTTATTGGGAAAAAACCGATGTTTGGAATTTGTTTAGGACATCAGGTTATAGCTTTGGCAAATAATGCAGATACCGAAAAGCTTAAGTACGGACACAGAGGTTCTAACCATCCGGTAAAGGATGTTGATAAAGATTTAACTTATATAACTTCACAAAACCACGGATACACCATTGTAGAATCTTCTTTAGACCCAGCACGGATGGAAGTGAGTCATNGAAATATGAATGATGGTACAATAGAAGGTGTTAAATATAAGGATGTACCTGCATTTACAGTGCAGTTCCATCCAGAAGCTTCACCCGGGCCAAAAGATACAGCTTATCTTTTTGATGAGTTTGTTGAGATGATGAATAAGAATAAGTTATAGATAGCTGTATTGGAAACTATCAGCAGTTTGTAAAAGTATTAAGGGGGATATTGGATGCCTAAAAGAAACGATGTAAACAAAGTTTTAGTAATTGGCTCGGGTCCAATTATTATTGGCCAGGCAGCAGAGTTTGACTACGCAGGTACACAAGCTTGCCGGGCTTTAAAGGAAGAAAATATTGAAGTTATACTTGTAAATAGCAATCCAGCAACAATTATGACGGATAAAAATATTGCAGATAAAGTATATATAGAGCCACTTATACCCGAGACGGTAAAAAAGATTATTGTTAAAGAGAAGCCTGATAGCATATTGCCTACCTTAGGTGGTCAGACAGGGCTTAATCTAGCCATGGAACTGGCAGAATCGGGTTTTTTGGAAGAGCAGGGAGTAAAGCTTCTTGGAACAGATACAAAGACAATTAAGATGGCTGAAGACAGACAGTCATTTAAGGATACTATGGAGCGAATTGGTGAGCCGTGCATTGCTAGTAAAGTTGTAACCACAATAGAAGAGGCTTTAGAGTTTGCATCCCAAATTGGATATCCTGTAATTGTAAGGCCTGCTTATACTCTTGGAGGCTCGGGCGGAGGTATAGTTTACAATGAAAAGGAGCTATTTGAAGTAGGAAGCAATGGTTTAAGATTGTCTAGAGTTACTCAAGTACTCATTGAAAAGTGTATTTCCGGCTGGAAGGAAGTTGAGTATGAAGTGATTCGTGACGGTAAAGGAAATGTTATTACAGTATGCAATATGGAAAATATAGACCCTGTTGGGGTTCATACTGGGGACAGTATTGTTGTAGCACCTTCACAGACCCTCACAGATAAGGAATATCAGATGCTCCGTACAGCATCCCTCAATATTATTTCGGAATTGGGTATTCAGGGAGGATGTAATGTTCAGTTTGCACTTCATCCTACCAGCTTTGAATATGCGGTTATTGAAGTAAACCCAAGGGTTAGCCGCTCATCGGCACTAGCTTCGAAGGCTACGGGTTATCCTATCGCAAAGGTCGCAACAAAGATTGCAATTGGCTATGGTCTTGATGAAATTGAAAATGCGGTAACCGGCAAGACCTATGCGTGTTTTGAGCCGACTCTCGACTATGTGGTTGTGAAGATTCCAAAGTGGCCTTTTGACAAGTTTGTAAAGGCAAAAAGAACACTTGGTACTCAGATGAAGGCGACTGGAGAAGTTATGGCTATAAGTAGCTCTTTTGAAGGAGCTTTGATGAAGGCACTACGTTCTCTGGAATTGGGTATATATACACTAGAACAGGATATATTTAAAAGATTTAGCGATGAAGAAATTCGTGAAAAAATTAAGGATATTAATGATCAAAGGCTTCTTGTCCTGGCAGAGGCAATAAGAAGAGGAATTACAATTGAAGATATAAATGAAATAACAAAGATAGACCTGTACTTCTTAAGTAAGGTCAAGAAATTGGTGAATACAGAGGAAGAACTTAAGTCAATGAAGCTCGAAGACCTTAATAAGGATTATCTAAAGAAGGTTAAAAAGATGGGCTTCCCTGATATTGTAATCGCAAAATATATAGGATGTACTCCAAAGGATGTAAGGACAAGAAGAAAAGAATTAGGAATATGTGCTACCTACAAAATGGTTGATACCTGTGCTGCTGAGTTTGAAGCTGTAACTCCTTATTATTACTCAACCTTTGATGAAGTGTGTGAATCAAAAAAGTCGGATAAAAAGAAAATACTTGTTGTGGGGTCAGGACCCATTAGAATAGGTCAAGGTATTGAATTTGATTATTGCTCTGTCCATTCGGTATGGGGACTTAAAGAGGAAGGCTATGAGACAATAATAGCAAATAATAATCCCGAAACGGTAAGTACAGACTTTGATACTGCTGATAAACTTTACTTTGAACCTCTTACCTCTGAAGATGTTGAAAATATTGTTGAGACAGAAAACATTGATGGAGTTATTGTTCAGTTTGGTGGTCAAACGGCAATAAAGCTGACCAAAGCACTTGAGGAAATGGGTGTAAAGATTTTTGGTACAGAGCCTTATTATATAGATGCAGCTGAGGATCGTGAAAGGTTTGATCAGCTTTTGGAAGAAATAGAAATACCAAGACCTGAAGGAAAGACGGTATTTACTCTAGAAGAGGCTCTAGAAGCAGCAAATGAGTTAAAATATCCTGTACTTGTAAGACCTTCCTATGTTCTAGGTGGTCAAGGAATGGAAATTGCTTTCAGTGACAAGGATGTTAAAGAGTTTATGGAGATAATTACAAGGGTTAAGCAGGAGCACCCAATATTGATAGATAAGTATATGATGGGTAAGGAAATAGAAGTAGATGCTATTTGTGATGGAGAAGATATACTAATCCCAGGTATAATGGAGCATCTTGAAAGAGCTGGAGTTCACTCGGGTGACAGTATATCGGTATATCCTTCCCTTTCAATAAGTGATAAACTAAAAGAAAAGATAGTCGACTATACAAGAAAGCTTGCAAAGGCTTTACATGTAATTGGACTTGTAAATATTCAATATGTATATTACAATCATGAATTATATGTTATTGAAGTAAATCCACGTTCAAGCCGTACTGTCCCTTATATAAGTAAAGTGACAGGAATTCCTATGGTCAATATTGCCACTAGGATTATGATGGGTAGGACTCTCAAGGATTTCAAATATGGTACAGGATTATATAGAGAGTCTGAGTATTATGCGATTAAGGTTCCGGTATTTTCTTTTGAAAAGCTTCATGATGTGGATACAAGCTTAGGTCCTGAAATGAAGTCTACCGGAGAAGTCTTAGGAATTTCAAAAAGCTTTCCTGATGCTCTGTACAAAGGTATTATCGGTTCGGGAATGAAGCTTCCTAATAGAAAAGGTGGAATTCTTATGACTGTTCGTGACACTGATAAAACAGAACTAATATCTATAGCCGAAGAATTTGAAAAGTTGGGCTATGAACTGTATGCGACAGGAAAGACGGCAAACTTGCTAAATACTCAGGGTATTGCCACTAATGCGGTCAAGAAGATAGATGAAGGCGAACCAAACATACTTGATCTAATACAATCGGGAAAGATAAGTATGATAATCAATACTCCTACAAAGGGTAGAGAGCCAGAGAGAGACGGGTTTAAGATAAGAAGGAAGGCTGTTGAGATATCAATACCATGTATGACGTCTTTAGATACTGCAAAGGCAGTATTAGATTGCATTAAGCTTGGTAAGCAGGAAAATGATCTTGATATATTGAACTTGAGTGTTTTTGATGAATAAAAACTTTGCTTTCGGAGGATAAGATGTCTAAAGTTATAAGTGAAAAGGTTGAGAAAGTTGAACAATTGGCAAAATCAATATATAGGATGACAATTAAGTCAGCGTATATATCTGAAAATGCTAAGCCCGGACAATTTGTTAATGTTAAATGTAGCGAAGGAATAAATGCACTACTTAGAAGACCTATTAGTATATGTAAGGTGGATAAAGACAGAGGAACTTTCGATATCGTATTTCAGATAAAGGGAATAGGAACGGAGTATCTCGCTCAAAAGACAGCTACTAGTGAAGTGGATCTAATAGCACCGTTAGGGAACACATTCAATATTGATGCTAAACATGAGAAAATTGCAGTGGTTGGCGGGGGAATTGGTATATTCCCTTTGCTCTATTTATTAAGAGAGTTAAAGGATGTTGAAAAAAGAGCATATTTAGGCTTTCGAAATAAGGATTTTGCAGTATTGCTAGATGAATTTGAAGCAAATTGTAATGTGTTAAATATTTCGACGGATGATGGGAGTATGGGGTATAAAGGTCTGGTTACAGATATTCTTGAAAATGATCTGAAAAGCTGTAATTTTGATATAATATATACATGCGGTCCTATGCCGATGATAAAGAGAGTTGTTGAAATTGCACATAAAAACAATATAAAATGCCAGGTGTCAATGGAACAAAGGATGGGCTGTGGAATTGGGGCTTGTCTGGTTTGTGCCTGCAAAACAAAAAAGGAAGAAAGTTGGGAGTATAGCCATGTATGTAAAGATGGACCTGTATTCTGGAGTGATGAGGTGATTTTTGATGACTGAAAACAAGCCTAAAATGGATGTAAATATTGGTGGGTTAATATTAAGCAATCCTGTTATTGCTGCATCGGGTACTTTTGGATTTGGAAGGGAGTACAGTAAGTATACCGATTTAAATAAAATAGGTGCAATATCAGTCAAAGCCCTTACCTTAGAGCCGAGACAAGGGAACAAACCTCCTAGAATTGCAGAAACTCCAGGCGGTATTTTAAACAGTGTAGGACTTCAAAATCCGGGTGTAAGGGCGTTCATAAAAGATGAGATTCCGTTTTTGAGAAAGTTCGATACTGCGATTATTGCAAATATAGCAGGTAATACCCTTGAAGACTATTGTGAGATGGCAGAGATTTTGTCTAGGGAAGATATTGATGCTGTTGAACTCAATGTGTCCTGTCCAAATGTGAAAAAAGGATGCATGTCCTTTGGAAATACTACAGCCGGAATAACTGAGATAACTAAGGAAGTTAGAAAACACTTAAGAAAGCCTTTAATTGTTAAGCTAACTCCTAATGTTACAGATATAAAGGAAATAGCACTAGCTGCAGAAGCTGAAGGTGCTGATGCCATATCGTTAATAAACACTCTATATGGCATGGCAATAGATATTCACAGAAAGAGGCCCATTCTGGCCAATAATTTCGGAGGGCTGTCAGGTCCTGCGGTAAAGCCTATTGCATTAAGAATGGTGTATGAAGTTTCAAAAGCTGTTAAGGTGCCTGTTATAGGAATGGGTGGTATAACTACTGGTGATGACGCTGTTGAGTTTATGTTGGCAGGTGCAACCGCCATCATGGTAGGAACGGCAAACTTCGTAAACCCTACTGCTTGTGTGGAGGTTGAGAAGGGTATTGAAAATTATCTGAGTATGTATAACATTAATGATGTCAATGATATAATAGGAATATTAGAATTGAATTAAAAGAATGCTAAAATGTTACTTCGGGTTTTTCACGCGGACAGTTTGTAATACAAACAAGTCCGGAAGTGAAAATATAGCCGAAGTTGCATTATAGCTTTCTAAAAGAATGCTGAAATGTTACTTCGAAAGAGGGATATTCATATGAAAACTAGAATCATTTTTGTAAGACATGCGGAGGCAGAGGGAAATCTTAATAGAATTTTTCATGGTTGGACAGATTCGAGTATTACTGAAAAGGGACGTGTCCAAGCTAAAAAAGCTGCCGAAAGATTAAAAGACATTAATATAGATGTTCTCTATTCGAGCAGCCTAAAGAGGACAATCCAAACAGCACAATATATTGCTGATATGAAAGAACTTCCAATCATACGCACGGACAAGCTAAAAGAGATCAATGGTGGGGATTGGGAAGATAAAAGGTGGGAGGATTTACCGAATATTTGGCCTAATGAGTACCATACTTGGGAAAATGCCCCCCATATTCACATAATGCCAAATGGCGAGACAATGAAAGAGTTTCAGGAAAGACTTATAAATGAAGTTATGTTTATTATAGATAATAACAAGGGCAAAAACATCTGTATTGTAACACATGGAACTGCAATAAGAGCCCTTATGTGCCATTTTTTTCATTTGAATTTAGAGGAAATGATCAATATTAAGTGGTACGATAACACATCCATTTCAATAATCGACTATGAAGAAGGTAAATTTGAAGTTATACTCGAAGGTGATGCATCCCATCTAGGTATTGAGCTTAGCACCATACAAAATCAAAAATGGTGGAAGGACTATATGGAAAAGTATGATCAAAAAATGGAATTGGAGGAGTGATATAAAGTGAAGCTCCTCTTTTTTACTGATACTCATATAAAAGGCACAACCCCGAAAAACCGAAAAGATAATTATTATGAAACATTAAAAAGAAAGTTTAACGAGATATGCGATATATCAAAGGAACTAGAGGTTGACTATATTCTCCATGGAGGAGATTGGTTTGACAGACCAGATATTTCACCTTCCATTGTTAGAGAATTTGCAATTATAGTTAAAAGCTTTGGTAAAGAAGTATATACCGTTGCTGGAAACCATGATATATACGGACAAAATCCTAGGACAATAAGTAGAACTATGCTGGGAATCTTAGAGGGTACTGGAGTTGTAAATCTTCTGAAGGATGATGAGGAAGTTATTCTTAAGAGAGGTGGGGTAAGCCTCCAACTTACAGGAAAATCCTATAATTATGACATCGATGGACAAGACTATGCTAAATATTATATGGTAAAGAAAAATAGTAAAGTGGACTATGCTATAAATATTGTCCATGGCATGCTGTTGAAAAAGCCCTTTTACGAAGGAATACAGTATACTTTGCTTGAGGATATCAAGGATACCGAAGCTGATATTACTTTTGCCGGACACTATCACAGTGGTTTTGGGATAAGAAATATAAATGATAAGTATTTTGTGAATCCAGGTAGTATCGTGCGGGTTTCCAACACTATTAGCGAAATAGAAAGAAAGCCTAAGATAGTGTATATAGAGCTTGAGGATGATATAGAAATTCGTGAAATAGAACTTAAATCAGCTCTTCCAGGGGAAGAAGTTTTAGATCGAGAAGAGCTGGAAAAGGCAAAAGACCGAAGCCTAAGACTACATCAGTTTTATCAGAGTATATCTCAAACTATGGAGTACAAGAAAATTGACATTGCTAGTATAGTTGAAAATATAGCATCTAACCAAGATTTGAGCAGGGAAGTAAAAGAAGAAGCATTAAGGAGGATAGCAATTGCCCAGGAGAGTTTTGCTATGGGGCAAGAAATAGAATGATTCTAATTGAAAAGGTATTAATAGAGAATTTTCAATCTCATAAAAGTACTGAACTTATTTTTAAAGACGGACTCAATGTGATTATCGGACCATCGGACCACGGGAAGTCTGCCATCATAAGAGCTATAAAATGGGTTTTGTATAATGAACCTAGAGGCAATGATTTTATACGTCAGGGTAGCAATTTTGCTAGGGTTACCCTATGGTTAAATAATGGTTATGCTATAACCCGTGAACGTACTCCAAGTAAGAACAGGTACATACTTTCAGATAGCGACGGGAATTCAAATGTCTATGAGGGTTTTGGAAATGAAGTTCCCCAGGAAGTTGTGAAAGCTCACGGAATTCCAAAGGTGGTTATGGACACCGATATAAATTCCAGCATTAATATCGGTAATCAGCTTGAAAGTCCATTTCTTATCTCAGAATCTGGGGCTATACGCGCTAAAGCAATTGGTCGGCTTACAGGACTTCATATAATTGATAAATCTATCCGTGACAGTGGGACAGATTTAAGACGGGAGAATCAGACTCATGACAGGTTTGAAAAGGAACTTGATGAAGTAAATGAAAAGCTTAAAGAATATAAGTATCTTGATGAACTTGAAGAAAAACTTGAAGCTAGCTCAAAGTTCATAGAAGAACTTGAAAAGGGTATAGAACGAATCGCTTCACTGACAAATATAAAGAACAATCTAAAGGACCTTGATGATAAATATAAACAAAGCGTTTATGAAATTGCAAAACTAGAGAAAATAGAAGAATGTGATATTATTGTAAAAAATATTGAGATTGGTTTTATAAAACTAAAGTCAATGGATAATCTCAGTAACAGGTTAAATGAAAACTTAAAGGCAGTAAAGGAAATAGAAAAAACACTTTCAATGACTGAGGGTGTAAATAGTTGTATAAGTATGCTTAAACAGACCGAAGAGAAAGTTATTAGGCATGAAAAGCTTCAAAAAGTAAAAAAAGTATTGAAAGATTTAGAAACCGAATTGGTTAATGTTGAAGGTGTACTAAACAGGACAGAAAATATTCATACATCAGATGGTATGATTAGAAAAATTGGGGAAAATAATATTAAGGTCATGAGATTAGTTGGGATAAAAGACAAACTTTTAGACTATGGCCGAGAAATTGCTAAAGTGCATAAGATGTTAGATAAAAGCATAGATTTAACCGAAACAGATGCTGTCATTAACGTGATTATAGAAAAAAGTGAAAGACTTGTGAAGCTTGAGGTCATAAGAAATAGATTAACTCCTATATTAAATAATATTGTTGACGGGAAAAATTACCTTAGCAGCAATAATGAAGAGATTGAAAAGAAATTAAAACTATATACGGATTTGTTAAGAGAAAGTGGCAAGTGTCCAATGTGTAACAGCAATATCAGTGATGATAAATTAGATGATATTATTAGTCATTATAAGGAGGTGCGTTGATGGCAATTGAGTACGAAAAGAAAATAAATCAAATTAAAGAAAGTCTCGATAAGGCAAAAAATATGAGAATACGGGCAGAGGCACGTCTTGAGCAACTAAATAAGCAAAAGGAAGATATTTTGAGCGAGCTAAAAGAACTCAATGTATCGCCTGACGAGCTTGATGCAGAAATAAGCAAACTCAAAAGTGAAATTGAGGATTTGATGGATAAGGCACAGAGTCTTATACCGCAAGACTTAATTAAATAGGGTTATTTAAAAATTACTAGAGTTTTATTGCTAAAAGCTAGCCGCTGAAGTTTTTAGGTTTTCTATGTAAGCAATAATTATTATGTATTTTGAAGAGCTTAAAAAAGTAATTGACAATTATGCTTAGAAAGGCAATAATGATTAGTAATGACTATGAATTAAGTTTAGTTTCTAGTAATAAAAAGAGTTTACTTTAGAATGATTCTAGAAAACAACTGGTCAACGGGTGTTTTTGAAAATAGATTTATTCAACGGGAAGTTACAATTGACTAATGAAGTGATTTTCGTTATTACTGAGTGCTAAACTGAAACAAATAAATATAGTTTGAGGTGTATAACTTGAAAAAGAAAATAGGTATTGTTTCGCTTGGGTGTCCTAAAAATCTCGTTGATAGTGAAATAATGCTTGGAATACTTAAGAAAAAAGATTTTGAGATTACTGCCGATGAAAGTGACGCAAATATTATAATTGTTAATACCTGCGGATTTATTGAGACCGCTATTGAAGAGTCTATAAATTCAATACTTGAAATGTCAAAGTATAAGAAGCTTAAATGCAGGCTACTTATTGTGACCGGGTGTTTAGCAGAGCGTTATAAAGAGGAGATGCTAAAAGAGATACCAGAAGTAGATGCCGTTATCGGTACCGGAGGGTATGGACATATAGCTGAAGTTATAGATAAGTTGTACAAAACTGAAGAAGCGATTCCTTTTGATAAAAGGCTGTTTCTTGAGTATGAAGACGGAGTGGAGTACCTTAAAGGAGAACGGGTGATATCTACAAATAAAGGTTATGCCTATTTAAAGATTGCAGAAGGTTGTGACAACTGTTGTACCTATTGTGTAATTCCTTCGTTGAGGGGGGCTTATACTAGCAGGCAAATGGAAGATGTCATAAAAGAGGCTATGCAGTTAGCCAATCAGGGTGTAAAAGAAATTATACTTGTAGCACAAGATGTTACTAGGTATGGTGAAGATATATACAAAGAGAAGAAACTTGTTGAATTAATAAGGGAAGTTGGCAAGATAAAAGAAATTAAATGGATAAGACTTCTTTATTGTTATCCTGAGGAAATTGATGAAAACTTAATTGCAGAAATGTCTAGTAATCCTAAGGTTGTTAAATATTTGGATATACCTATTCAGCATGCCAGTGACAAGATACTAAGTTCTATGGGTAGAAGAGGAACTTTAGAAAGTTTGGATAGTCTCCTTTCAAAACTAAAAAACAGGATGCCGGATATAGTCATTAGGACCACTTTGATTGTGGGTTTTCCAGGAGAAGATGATAAAGATTTCAGGATTTTATATGGTTTTGTTAAAAAGCATCAATTTGACAGGCTTGGAGTTTTTTCTTATTCAAAGGAAGAGGGAACGCCTGCATATGATATGAAGCCTCAGATTAAGAGAAGTGTAAAAGAGTCAAGATTAAATGATATAATGCAATTGCAGAAAGAGATAGTAAAAGAAAAGAATAATTCAAGGCTAAATAGAACCTATACAGTACTTGTTGAAGGTGTTGCGGAGGATGGAATTTTTTACATTGGAAGATCCTATGCAGAAGCACCGGATATTGATGGTTTGATTTACTTTACAAGCGAAGAACCTTTAGAATTTGGAAGCTTTGTAGAGGTCAAAATATTGAATGTTGATGATTATGATTTAATAGGAGAGGTTATAAATGAATCTTCCAAATAAACTTACTATACTTAGAATTTTACTTATACCTATTTTTATGCTTATTATTGTTCCTATTCCTCAGTGGATGTTGGACACTAGCATTTTGAGTTTTATAAATCCCCAATTGACGGCTGTTAATAATTTTATCAATAATTATGGTAATTATGTAGCGGCTCTGATTTTCATAATTGCTTCGAGTACCGACGCTCTTGATGGTTATATTGCAAGAAAAACAAAACAGATAACAAAATTCGGTAAGTTTTTAGATCCTATTGCCGATAAGCTCTTAGTTACGGCAGCATTAATTGCCTTAGTGGAAAGGGGAGACCTTTCAACATGGGTTGCAGTAATTATCATCGGTCGTGAATTTATGATAACCGGATTAAGACTTGTTGCTGCAAGTGAAGGGATAGTCATAGCTGCAAGTAGTTGGGGAAAAATAAAGACGATAACTCAGATGATTGCAATAATTGCAATGTTATTTAAGAATTATCCTATCAGATGGTTATTTGATTTCCCCTTTGATGGAGTTATCATGTTCTTAGCCGTTATTGCCACAATTTATTCAGCTTATGATTACATTGTGAAGAATGGAAAAGTCTTAGATCATAATTCTTAAGTTTTTATATAGAAACACACCATAATACTAATGTGGTGTGTTTTTTTCGTTTGTGCATCTTTCGAACGAAGTGAAAGAGGTCAAAACGAAGGGATTCGATGTAGTGTAGTTTTTGTTTGAAAATAATTTTCTAAATATATTGCATATATAAAAAATATATTATATACTTTTATAAGCAGAGATTAGTACCAGGTAATAATTAAAAAATATTGCATATAATAATACAGAATTTGGAATGCTTATGGTTAGTGATAAGCAAAAGAAGAAGTATTTAGGAGGTCAATATTTAATCACAGGAAATAAAAGAGGTGAATTGATGAGTAGGCCATCAGTCATGAAAAAAGAACGTCAGTCTATACTTTTAGAAAGATTGAGGGAGGACCCCTTTCTCACAGATGAAGAATTAGCGGAGATATTTAGTGTAAGTGTACCAACAATTAGATTGGATAGACTTGAATTAGGCATTCCAGAGCTTAGAGAGAGGATAAAGAATGTTGCAGAAGAAAATTACTCTAAGGTCAAGTCCATTCAAAGCAGAGATATAGTTGGAGAACTAGTGGATTTGTCCCTTGGCAAAAGTGGAATATCCATATTGGAAACCAATGAAAAGATGGCATTTGAAAAGCTGAAGGTTATTCAAGGACAATATATTTACTCTATGGCGGAGTCGCTTGCTATTGCAGTTATAGATGCACATGTAGCCCTTGTAGGTGTTGCAAATATAAAATATAAAACGCCTGTATATGCAGGAAGCAAATTAGTTGCGAGAGCAGAAGTTAAAAAAACTTATGATAATAAATACATAGTTTGGGTAAAGATTACAGAGAAACAGGTGGAAGTATTCCGAGGGAAATATATACTAGTATCCCTTGAAAAAATATAGAAGACATAGTATTTTATTAGGGTAATTCCAAAAAATAACTGGTCAAAGGGTGTTTGAAAAAGTTGATTTTAGCAGGTTGGAACTATATATTGACTAATGAATTTTTTGGAACACATAAGGAACTTTAATAAAACAAGGTAATTGGTATTGTAGGAGTGAATATTGTTGAATATATTGATAGACGCTATGGGTGGAGATAATGCACCTAAAGATATTGTCAATGGCTGTGTGGAGGCTATTAAGCAAGCACAAGGATTTGAAGTAACATTGATTGGAGACAAAGAAAAGATTGAAGAAATACTTGGGGATAAAAACTTATCTAATTCTAGAATAAAGATTCATCACGCTTCGGAAGTGGTTTCTGTGGAGGAATCCCCTACTAAAGCTATAAGAAGTAAAAAAGATTCGTCTATGGTTATAGGGTTTGAGTTACTAAAAGAGAAAAAAGGGGATATTTTTATTTCCTGTGGTAACAGTGGTGCATTGATGACAGGAGCTTTGCTTATATTAGGAAGGATTAAAGGAGTGGATAGACCGGCCTTTCCTGCAATAATACCAACAAAGACTGGAAGTTGCATTCTTGTTGATGCGGGACTAAATACCATGTGTAAACCTATCAATTATCAACAGTTTGGTATTATGGGATCAATATTTATGAAAGAGATGTTTAACATTGAAAATCCTAGAGTTGGATTGTTAAATGTTGGCTCAGAAGAAGGTAAAGGCAACGAAATCATCAAACAGTCTTATAGCTTACTTGAAAAATCTGATATTAATTTTATAGGAAATATTGAAGGAAATGATATTTTTAAGGGAAAAGCTAATGTTGTAGTATGTGACGGCTTTGTGGGAAATGTGGCTCTAAAAACCATAGAAGGAGCCGGAGCTTTTATGATGAGTATGATTAAAGGAGTTCTATTAAAAAACATAAAAACGAAACTAGGGGCAATGTTTATAAAGAGTGATTTAAAAGAATTCAAAAAAGTACTTGATCCAGATGAACAGGGTGGAGCTTTGATAATTGGAGTAAATGGATTAGTGTTAAAGAGCCATGGCAATTCAAACACGAAGACAATAAAAAATGTAATTTTGAAAGCATATATATTGGGAAAAACTAAAATCGTAGAAACAATTTCTAAAGAGTTTTCAAATATGGAGGTGGATGAAATTGAACAGCAATTGTAGTTATGGAATATTAGGGGTTGGAAGTTGTTTACCTGAGAAGATTCTAACGAATCAAGATTGGGAAAAGATGGTGGATACCAGTGACGAGTGGATTACTAAGAGAACGGGTATTTCAGAAAGAAGGGTACTAGAGAAAAATGAGCCGGTGTATGAGCTTGGAATAAATGCAGCTAAGATGGCATTAGAGGACGCAGGTCTTACAGCGGAGGACCTGGATTTGATTATTGTTACCACTGATACTCCCGATTACCTTTCGCCCTCAATGTCCTGTTTGATTCAAAATGGGATTGGAGCTAAGAAAGCAGCTGCTTTTGATCTTAATGCAGCATGTTCAGGTTTTATATACGGCATTACTGTTGCCGGTCAGTTTATAAAGACAGGTTTTTATAAGCATATTTTGGTGATTGGTTGTGAAGGTCTGACTAAAGCTATGGATTGGAAGGATAGAAATACCTGTGTTCTATTTGGTGATGGTGCTGGTGCAGCTGTATTAGGTCCAGTTGAAGAAGGATATGGGATTCTTAATTCATGTATTGGTGCAGTTGGCGAATTGGGTCATAACCTTACTATACCCTGCTACCACTTAACTGAAGAGGATATTGCTAAAAGACCTAGTGAAGAGAAAAGAACTATTTGGATGGATGGCAGTGAAGTATTCAAATTTGCAGTAAAGATAATGGATTATGCAACAAAAAAGGTTCTAGATGACATTGGGATGAGTTTGGATGAAATTAAGTTGATCGTTCCTCATCAGGCTAACATCAGAATTTTAGAAGGTGCAACAAAAAGACTTGGAATTAGTAATGAAAAGGTCTTCTCAAATCTTCATAAATACGGAAATATTTCGTCAGCTTCAATTCCTGTAGGTCTGAATGAGGCATACAGGGAAGGTAGATTTAATAAAGGAGACAATTTGGTTTTGGTTGGTTTTGGTGGTGGCTTGACTTGGGGATCTGCGGTCATTAAGTGGTGTAAATAGTAAAGAGAAAAATGGAGGTGGCATTATGGGGAAATTAGCATTTTTATTTTCGGGTCAAGGTGCTCAGTATGTTGGAATGGGAAGGGAGATAGCACAAGAGTATAAGTCTTCTGAATCCATCTTTAATCAGGCATCAGAAGTTTTGGGCTTTGATATAAAAAAAATGATTTTTGAAAGTGATGATGAAACATTAAAAATAACTGAAAATACTCAGCCTTGCATAGTAACAACGAGTATAGCGTGCCTTCAGCCACTATTGGAAAAAGGCATCAAGCCCGATGTTGTTGCAGGTTTAAGTCTTGGTGAGTATTCTGCCCATGTGGCATCAGGGACTATGTCAGTTGGTGATGCAGTTGCTCTTGTTAAAAAAAGAGGAAAATATATGCAGGAAGCTGTTGCGGTTGGAGTAGGGGCAATGGCTGCAATTCTTGGCTTGGAAAATGAAAAAGTAATGGAGTGTTGTAAAGAAGCATCTTCTATTGGAATTGTTGAACCAGCAAACTTCAATTGTCCAGGTCAGGTAGTTATAGCGGGAGAAGTGAAAGCTGTTGAAAAGTCAATGGAAATAGCAAAAGAGGCGGGAGCTAAAAGAGCTATGCTGCTTCCTGTTAGTGCTCCATTTCATTGTAGTTTACTAAAACCTGCCGGTGAGAAGCTTTCAGCCGAGCTTGAAAAAATTGAGCTTAATGATATGAATATTCCTGTAGTAACAAATGTAACTGCTGAATATATTTTAGATAAGTCTAAAGTCAAGGATTTACTTATAAGACAGGTTAGCAGTCCTGTATATTTTGAGGAATCGATTAGAAAAATGATAGATGATGGTGTTGATACTTTTGTGGAAATTGGACCAGGTAAGACTTTAATAGGATTTGTTAAAAAGATAAATAAAGAAGTAAGGACTTTAAATGTTGAAGATTTAGATTCTTTAAATAATACACTTAAAGAACTTACTTTCATCAAGTAATCTTATCGCGTTAAGTAAGGAGAGAATAGTATGCAACTAAAGGGGAAAACTGCAATTATAACAGGCTCAAGCAGAGGTATAGGAAAGGCAATTGCATTTAAACTTGGAAAAATGGGTGCTAGCATAGTATTAAACGGTAGCTCGGCTTCTGAGGCTCTCAACAAGGCAGAAGAAGAACTAAAGGAAGCCGGTATTAATGTTATATCCACCGTAGGTGATGTAAGAAAGTTAGAAGACGTTGAAGCTATGTTTAAAGTGGCTCAAGAGGCATTTGGAAAGGTAGATATTCTTGTTAACAATGCAGGGATAACACGAGATAAGCTTATCATGAGAATGTCTGAGGGTGATTGGGACGATGTTCTTGATATAAATTTAAAAGGTGCATTTTTGTGTACAAAAGTTGCTTCGAAGACAATGATGAAACAAAAAAGTGGTAAGATTATAAATATTACTTCGGTTATTGGTGTGATGGGAAATCCAAGCCAGACAAATTACGCAGCTTCAAAGGCAGGCTTAATAGGTTTTACTAAAGCTACTGCGAAAGAACTAGCTTCAAGGGGAATTAATTGTAATGCGGTAGCTCCGGGATTAATTGCAACAGAAATGACAGATGTATTGCCTGAGAACGTTAAGGAGAATTATTTAAATAGCATTCCGCAAAAAAGGTATGGGACGCCTGAAGATGTGGCTAATGTTGTTGGTTTTCTCGTTTCGGAAGAAGCAAATTATATAACAGGTCAAGTAATACATATTGACGGCGGTTTAGTTATGTAATAATATTTTAATGTAACACTATGTGGTTTTACATTATAGTTTTACATTTGAAGTTTAAATTTACCAAAAACCCCCTGTGGAAGGAGGTGAACAATAGTGTTCGAAAAAATCAAAAAGATTATTGTTGAGCAGTTAGGCGTTGAAGAAGATGAAATCACGATGGAATCTTCCTTCATAGATGATTTGGGTGCAGACTCACTTGATATAGTTGAGTTAATTATGGCACTTGAAGAGGAATTCGATCTTGAGATTCCCGACAGCGAGGCAGAGAAAGTTTCAACAGTTGGAGATATTGTTGATTACATTAAAAATAACTCATAAAAAAAGTCCCTGTGAAGGGGCTTTTTTTATGAGCTGTATCTCGTTTGGGTGATTCCTAAAAGAACTAGTCAATGGGTGTTTTAAAAAAGTTGCTTTGTGTTTTTTGTACTGCAAAATAATGTTCCTTTGTTTGAAAGCTTTTATGATTGGGTCGGAATTACATACTGATTAGTGAATTGTTTTAAAACACCTTAGTGCTTTTTGAAAAGTAATTGCATAACGCATTAATATATATTTTACTGTGAAAAATAGGAGGTTCGATTATGAAAAAACGTGTAGTTATTACTGGAATGGGAGTAGTTTCCTCATTAGGAATAGGTGTAGATAATTTTTGGAATTCAATTAAAGAAGGAAAAAATGGTATTAGCTCAGTTACAAAGATAGATGTCTCAAATATGAGTTGTAAAGTTGCAGCAGAAATAAAGGAATTTGATCCAACCCAGTTTATTGACAAAAAAGAGGCTAAGAGGATGGATAAGTATACCCAGTACGCTATAGCTGCTGCAAAAATAGCTGTTGAGAGTTCGGGTTTAGATCTTGAAAAGGTTGACCAATACAGGTTTGGTGTTGTTGTGGGTTCTGGTATCGGAGGAATGGAGACCTTTGAAGATCAGCATAATGTTTATCTTAATAAAGGTCCGGGCAGGGTAAGTCCCTTCTTTATACCTATGATGATTCCTAATATGGCAGCAGGATTATTAGCTATTCAGTTTGGAGCTAAAGGTTTCAACGAGTGTGTAGTTACGGCCTGTGCAACATCAACTAACGCTGTTGGAGATGCTTTTAAAGTAATACAGCGAGGTGATGCGGATATATTGATTACAGGTGGTGCAGAAGCCTGTATTACACCGATGGCATTTTCCGGGTTCTGCTCTATGAAAGCAATGTCCACAAACGAAGACCCTTCTTGTGCTAGCAGACCTTTTGATGCTCAAAGGGATGGATTTGTTATGGGTGAAGGCTCAGGTATACTTATTTTAGAGGAATTAGAGCATGCGAAGGCTAGAGGTGCAAATATAATTGCTGAAGTCGTTGGATACGGTTGTACAAATGATGCCCACCATATGACTGCACCTGCACCTGAAGGTGAAGGTGGTGCAAGGTGTATGAAAATGGCTATCAATGATGCAGGGATTAGCCCTGATGAGATAGGATATATAAATGCCCACGGTACTTCAACTGAGTATAATGACAAATTTGAAACTGCGGCAATAAAAACAGTATTTGGAGAGTATTCAAAGAAGCTTCCTATAAGCTCAACAAAATCAATGACAGGACACCTTTTAGGAGGTGCAGGAGCGATTGAGGCTATAATAACTGCCCTTTCATTAAAAGAAGGGTTCTTGCCAGCAACAATCAACTATAGTACACCGGATCCTGAATGTGATTTGGACTATATTCCTAACAAAGGAAGGAATGCAGATATTAATTATGCTCTATCAAATTCGTTGGGTTTTGGAGGACATAATGCAACTATTGTTTTAAAGAAATATCAGGGTTGATTTAAAAAATAAGTAGCGTTATAATTCTAGGGAACGGGATTATCTCGTTCCCTTAAAATTAGATTTTTGTGAATAAGTAAAGAATACAAAGGATTTTTAAAGAATTTTTATTTTAAGACACACTGGTGTCTGAATACCATAGTATGCATTTTTACTAAATAAAGACTTTAAAAAATAACTGGTTAATTGATGTTAAAAAAGCGGTTTTTTTTAAGTCATAACTTTATATATAGACTAATGAATTTTATTAAAACACCTTAGGGATTTATAAAATGTATAGTATAGTGTTTGGAAGAATGGAGTAGCTATGCAAAGTTGTGAATCATTATTGAAGAATATTGAGAAGTTGGAAGACAAAATTTCGTATAAGTTTAAGGACAAAGGTAACCTTATTTTAGCCTTAACACACAGTTCATATGCCAATGAAGTCAAAAATGAAAAAGTTGTTAGTAATGAGCGCTTGGAGTTTCTTGGGGACTCCGTGCTAAGTGTAGTTGTAAGTGAAAATATCTATAAGAATTACACGCAACTTTCAGAAGGAGAAATGACAAAGTTTAGAGCTAATGTTGTGTGTGAAGCTTCTTTAAAGCATTGTGCCCATAAGTTAGATATAGGAAAATATCTTTTGTTAGGCAAAGGAGAAGAGTTAACAGGAGGTAGAAAAAGAACCTCGATACTTTCAGATGCAATGGAAGCACTCATTGGGGCAATTTACATTGATGGGGGCTTTGATTGTGCAAAGGAATTTGTACTAAGTCAGATGAAGACGTTTATAGTTGATTCCATAAAAGGTGAAATATTTATGGATTACAAGACTCAGCTTCAGGAAATTATCCAGAAAAATAGTGAACAAAAAATCAGTTATGAGATTATTGAGGAAAAGGGTCCTGATCATGACAAGATATTTGTTTCACAGGCTAAACTAGATGGTCAAGTTATTGGTGTAGGAGAGGGACGTACAAAAAAGGAAGCGGATCAGATGGCTGCAAAGAGTTATTTAGACAAAACGCGGTGATAGTAATTTGATTGAAAGGCTTGTTGCGATGGAGGTTTGGAGATTTGAGGCATGTAAATATACCCATTTTTGTGCCGCATAAGGGTTGTCCTTACGATTGCATATTTTGTAATCAAAGAAAAATCAGTGGTCAAATTGAAGAAGTTACTGAAAGCTCAATGCGTGGTGTAATTGAGTCACATCTAAATACAATAAAGGGAGAAGCCAATATTGAAATAGCTTTTTTTGGAGGCAGCTTTACTGGCATTGATAGAGAAGAACAAATAAAGTATCTTAAGATAGCTAATGAATATATTGAAAAAGGTCTTGTAAGGAGCATAAGGATATCGACAAGACCTGACTACATAAATGATGATATCCTTAATTATTTGAAGCAGTATGGAGTATCTATAATTGAGCTAGGAGTGCAAAGCCTTGACAAAGAGGTGCTTGAAAAAAGCAATAGGGGTCATAGTGTTGAAGATGTTATAAGGTCCTCAAAGATGATAAAAGAAAAAGGTTTTGTGCTTGGAATTCAGACTATGATAGGGCTTCCGGGAGATGATTTTAATAAGGCTGTGAATACTGCAAAAAAAGTTGTTGAAATTGCACCAGATATTGTACGGATATATCCTACACTTGTTATTAAGGGGACCTATTTAGAGAAGCTGTATAATATGGGGCAATATATTCCCTTAGATGTTGAAAATGCTGTGGATTTATGTGCAAAACTTCTAGAGCTATATGAAAGTAACAAAATAAATGTAATAAGAGTTGGTTTACAGCCTACCGACACTATTTGTGATGGAGGAGATGTAATAGCAGGACCTTTTCATCCTGCCATTAGGCAGCTTGTAGATGCAAAGCGTGCGTTGATAGATATCGAAGAGAAAATAATAAAAGACAATCTTATAGAAAAGAAAAGTTTGATAATACTTGCAGAAAAAAAGGATGTTTCTGTTATTATTGGTCAAAAGAGATCAAATATAAGGTATCTTAAAGAAAAGTTTGGATATAAGGAGATAAGGGTTTGTGATAGAGGACATGAATGTGAAATTTATGATGTAAAATATTAATTTTGTGATATTGTGGGTTGTTTTAGAATGTTATAGAATGGTAGTAGAAGGATGTTATTAGAGATAGAGAGAAAATACAAAGAAAAGTACATAATTAGAGATAGAATTATATTAATTTTTTAGAATAATATAATTTTCATAATTTATGGAGGAGGAAAAGTGTATGGAAGTATTAAAGGTATCAGCTCAATCACAGCCGAAAATGGTCGCAGGAGCCTTAGCAGCAATTTTGAGAGGTAAGTCAAATGCAGAAATTCAAGCAGTAGGAGCCGCAGCAGTGAATCAAGCTATAAAAGCAATTGCAATTACGAGAGGATTTGTAGCACCAAATGGAATTGACATAATAACAGTTCCAGCTTTTTCATCTATTACTATTGACGGTGAAGAAAGGACAGCAATTAAGTTTCTAGTAGAACCAAGGTAAAAATTAAAAGAGTTTATTTTAAAGCTGTTCTATAAATTGGGACAGCTTTTTTATTTTCTAAGAAAGTGCATTGATTTTCTAAAAAAATAAAACCTTGAGTCGCAGAAGACGCAAGGCTTTCAAAAGAAATGTAAAAGTGTACCATAT
>JGI24712J26585_10000807_pt1 | contig 26795 bp, 23 predicted proteins | sample BioPla3DNA2_FD_26585 | JGI IMG/M metagenome (IMG submission 26585)
TACCGAAACCCCTATGACTTTATAATAAAAAAATATCCGCTCAAGGACAACTTTTTAATTACGTTTTGTGCCTTGAGTGAAGCGAAAGGCATGGTTATAATTATGAAAAAAGACAATATTGGGTCATTTGATGAAATAAAAGCTATGCTTAAAATATTAATCGATGACAATAAGAAATTATTAGCGAGCCTACAAGAAATAAAGGAAGAGCAAAAGAAATTGCACGAAGAAATAAGGATTCAGAATATTGTTTTAAATAGTTTACCTATCCGCACGGAAATAATTAACTAAAAGGTCTTGAAATCATCTAAATGGGCTATGTTAAAAAGGCATAGCTCATTTTTTTGTTACTTTGAGTCTGAAACGTCACAATATTTAAGAGCCCTTGTAAGAATTAGATAATATCTGCATTCTTCAAAAGATCCACGTGCAATATTATAAAAACGCATTTTATCTCTTTTGCTATGTTTACGAAAACCTTCAGCTATATTAGCAGCATTGATACAGCGGTACGCCTAAATTGTGATGCTAGACCATATATTTCATGTTTTGGAAATGTAGCTGATAAATGATAAAAAAGCAAGAAACAAAGTAACCAGAATATTAAGAAAGATGAAAGCATTTGATTTAGCATCATAAATTCATCCATCTTTTAGGTACAAAATTACTGCAAAAGGAATAAGGGTTATTACAGCTACTTTATCCATCAAAAATACAAAAATGCCAAATGTTATAAAGTCACCTTAAAGTTTGGTCAAATATTCTGAGTTCTGAATCCTGAATTCTCCTTTTAAGCATTGATATAACTTGTGTGTAGCAAAAAAGTTTTCAAAAAAGATAAACTTTCTTATAGGAATTATATATTTACCCTAAACGATAAATTTGATAGAATAAATCTAAGTACTTCTATTAAGGCTTAAGGAGAATGGAAAATATGAACAATAAAACTAAAGTTTTGGTTATAGATGACGATGTAAACATATGTGAACTCATAAGGCTGTATATGGAGAAGGAAGGCTATGAAGTATTAACAATATACAATGGAATTAAAGGNGTTGAAGCTTTTAAAACATTTGCCCCTAATATTGTTGTTTTAGATATTATGCTTCCTGGTGCTGATGGTTGGCAGGTGTGCAGAGAAATCCGTCAGATCAGCAATATACCTATAATAATGCTATCAGCTAAGGGTGAAACCTTTGACAAGGTATTAGGTCTAGAATTAGGAGCCGATGACTATATAGTAAAGCCTTTTGAACCTAAAGAATTGGTTGCAAGGCTCAAAGCGGTACTCAGGAGATATGACCACAAGGAAATCGGTGTAAAAGAAGTTGTATACCCGAATCTGGTGATAAATAAATCTAATTATACTTTAAAAGTAAATGGCAATGATTTGGACATCCCCCCAAAGGAGTTGGAGCTTCTATACTTTCTTGCATCAAATCCTAATAAAGTATTTACAAGGGATCAGCTGCTAGAGCAGGTTTGGGGGTTTGATTTTTATGGGGACTCAAGAACGGTGGATGTCCATATAAAAAGATTGAGGGAGAAAATAGAAGGTGAAAATCAAAACTGGCAGGTTAAGACAGTTTGGGGTGTTGGCTACAAATTTGAGGTGAAGTAATGTTTAAAAATCTGTACAGTAAGATTGCTGTTTTTTTTATTGCAATTCTTTTGATAATTACTGCAATTACAGGAGGAATGTTATATTTCTTTCTTGGTGACTTTGTTACAGAGGAAAAGGAAATAGCCTTAATTAATGCCGGGGATAATGTTAATTGGCTGTTGAAAAATTATACTGACTATATTAACAACCCATTAACTCCCGAATTTCTGCATGTTTTGTTTTTAAACAACTTATATGAAAATATAGAACTTATAAGCAAGGATATCGAAGCCTCAATATGGATAGTTTCAAAAGAGGGGGATATAATTGCAATAGCAAATGAAAGTTATCTAGACAAATCAGTAATGAGGAAGCTTATGAATGACTCGGGCAAACTGAGGTTACCCGATGAAAGACAGTATGGCAAAAAAGTTATGCAGGATGGACAGGTAATAAAAGAAATTGGAGATTTTTACGGATTATTTAAAGACACAGGAATAAGTTGGCTTACAATAGAAATACCTCATATATATAACGATAAAATTCACGGAGCTGTATATCTTGCTAAGAGGACTCCTGAAATTAATAGGGCACGCTTGACTGTTTTTAAGTTTTATATTATTTCCATTGGAATAGCGGTTGTAATATCCATATTATTTGTTTATATTTTTTCGTTAAGAATCACAAAACCGCTAAAACTAATTAATAATGCAGCAAAACAAATAGCAAACGGCGAGTTCACAAAAAGGCTTGATATAAAGTCGGAAGATGAGATAGGTCAATTAGCCAATAGCTTTAACAATATGGCCAGTGCCCTTGAGAGTCTTGAAGAAATGCGAAGAGGATTTATTGCAAATGTATCCCACGAACTTAGAACACCAATGACTTCTATAAATGGATTTATAGAAGGAATTTTAGATGGAACCATTCCACAAGAGAAACAGAAGGAATATTTGTCCATAGTTAGTGACGAGACGAAGCGTTTAAGTAGGCTGACCAATGACCTTTTAGATCTTGCAAGGATGGAATCGGGAGAGCTAAAGCTTACCTTTGTAAGCTTTGATATTAATGAACTGATAAGAAGGTGCATAATTAAGCTTGAAAATCTGATAATAAAAAAGAATATAGAGATAGAGGCGAATTTTTATGAAGAAGCAACAATTGTGTATGCTGATAAGGATTCTATAGAGAGGGTTCTATTGAATTTATTGCATAATGCCATAAAGTTTATACACGATGGTGGACAAATAAAGATTGAAACAGCTAAGTTAAAAGCTAAGGTGTTGATATCTGTTGAAGATAATGGAACAGGGATAGATAGTGAAGAAATCGCATTTATATGGGATAGGTTTTATAAATCTGACAAATCTAGAAGCAAGGATAAAATGGGGACTGGACTTGGTTTGGCAATTGTCAAAAACATTATAAATGAGCATGGTCAGGAAATTAGTGTTGAAAGTGAAGTAGGTAAAGGAACGGTTTTTAGCTTTTCACTAAAGTTATCTAAGGAATTTGAAAATGATATATGATTATTAACAAATTATTCATAACTTTTTCAAATTCTATTTATATAATAAAGATAGTAAAGAAACAACATTTTGTGTTGAAAGGAGAAACAGATTATGGATAACAGAGATTATGGAATGAATAATTATAATGAAAATAACGGATATCAGATTTATAATGAATATGAAATGAACGGTAATAATGGATCCGAATCTAATTATTACAATGAAAATGCCGATAGAAATGATGGAAGTAATAACCAAAACTTGATATCCTATAACTCCCAGGAACAAAGTTCATCAGGTCTAAAAGAAGCTTCATTTTATAGCGAGAAATATGTTAAGCCTGAGAAAAAGAAAAAAGGAATATTAGGGCAATTAATACTAGTGTCGGTAATTAGTTCTATTATTGGTGGGGCTACTGTAGGAGCTTTTTTGCAGTTTGGTGTTCCGGCAGTTCGTCCATCAGTAAACTCATTCTTGAGAGAAGCAGGTATTAGTACTTCAGACGGTATTCAGAACACTTTAAATAATGGACCTATAGATCCGGGTAGCTACAAAAAAGTAGTTATTGAAAATTCTGATTCTGCCGTAGTAGCTATTGCAGAAAAGGTTGGTCCTTCTGTTGTTGGTATAAGCATTGAGTACAGAGCACAAAGTTTCATTTTTGGTCCTCAAAGTGGTACCTCATCAGGTTCTGGGATAATAATTAGAGAAGATGGTTATATTATGACCAACAATCATGTTATATCGGAGGCAATGGACGGGACTACGCAGATAAGGAATGGTGCAAAAATTGAAGTAATACTACCGAACGAAATTGATAAACCTTATACTGCTAAGGTAGTTGGAAGAGATGCTAGGACAGACCTTGCGGTTTTAAAAATTGAAGCTACCAATTTACCGGCTATTGAGATTGGTGATTCCGATAGAGTAAAGGTAGGAGAACTTGCGGTTGCAATTGGTAATCCCGGTGGGCTAGAGTATATGGGGTCGGTAACGGCAGGTGTAATCAGTGGTCTTAATAGATCAATGCCTTTAGATGGTAGTAATGAGCTCAAACTTATACAAACGGATGCCGCAATAAATCCTGGAAATAGCGGTGGAGCACTGGTTAATGCAGAAGGAAAATTAATAGGTATAAATACAGCAAAGATTAGCGGATCTGGATTTGAAGGACTTGGTTTTGCTATCCCGGTAAATAGAGCAAAGGAAATTACAGACAACCTTATTGAATTCAAATACGTTAAAGGTAGACCTTCAATAGGTATAATAATTAACCAATCCTTTAATGAACAAATTGCACAAAGATATAATGTACCTGCCGGAGTATTAGTAGAAGAAGTAATGCCTTTAACCGGAGCTTTCAATGCTGGTCTTAGAAGAGGCGATATTATAACAAAAGTTGATGGCGTATCTGTTAAAACGCATTCAGAATTGGAAAACCAGAAAAACAAACATAAAGTTGGTGAAATACTTAAAGTTGAGGTTTATAGAGATGGTTCAACTCTTAACTTAGAAATTATACTAGGTGAAGATAAGGGTTAAATTAAAAAAAGGATCCATCTGTTGAATCAAACACTCCTCCTATATTAAAGGTATATATACAAACAAGTGTTCAAACTATTAAAAGTACCCGTTAAAGTTGATTAAAAAACTTTAATGGGTATTTTTTTTAAGTAAATAAAAATCAGAATTTTGAAGGATTTTAGGAGAATATGTAGAATAATAATTAGTAGGGGAAAAATAATAGACCACAAGTATAGACAGATTTTTGTGGTCGTATGTTATTTGTTTATTGATCTGGAGGTAGTATATGTTGAATAAATCCCCGATTATTGAGCGTGTAAATTATATATTTGCACTTTTCATTTTATTTATCTCTTTATATATGTTTATTGAGCTAAAATCTTTAGCATATCTTTTATTTATTATTTTATCAACTTCTTATATTGTTTTCGTCTATTTATTTACATATTGTAAAAGAACTAAAACCTTGGAATTGGTTCACCATACAGATAATTATGAAGAATTAAATGCCACTATACAACAGCAAAAGAGGCAAATTGAGAAGATTGAAGATGAATTGCTTTCGCTTCACGATGCCTTGAAAATTATCACATCAACCTTTGATTTGAATACAATAATGGTATATACAACTAAATTACTCAATAAATATGCAGACTGTGAATGGTATTATGTTTGTTTTGTGAATGAAGATACGGGAAAGCTAAACTATAGATATGAATATGGTGAGGCTTGTTCTAGCGAGATTGATAGGGATGAGATTGAACAATATATTAGTGATGCTCGTGAGGGCGATATAGACAGAATTCAAATTATTTCAGCTAAGGATAAGGGAGATACAGTAATAATACCCCTTTCTGTTTCAAATGAGTTAATGGGTGTAATTTATGCAGGAAGCTCAATTGTTGGCAAGTTTTCAAACGTCAACTTAGGGTTTTTAGAAAGCCTTGCTAATTTTACAGCTATAAGCGTAAAGAATGCAGAGATGTATAACAGTATCTATAATCAAAAACAGGAGATAGAAGCTTTGTATGAGCAATCTGCATCAAGTAATGAAGCACTTAATGCTTATATTACAGAGCTTGATGAGACTAAAGTCGAGTTGGCTAAAAAGAATATTGAGCTTACAAAATTTTATAGTGAAATACAGTATGGTTACTTACAAACAGTTATGTCGCTTGCAAACTCCATTGAAGCTAAGGATTCATATACTAGAGGTCATTGTCAAAGGGTTATGGAGATTTCTTGCGAATTGGCAAGAACAATGGGATTGAGTGAGAATGATATAGATGATTTGAGATATGCCGCAATACTTCACGATATTGGGAAAATAGGGATTTCCGCTTCGATATTAAATAAGCGAGAAAAGCTTACAGATGAAGAGTTTGATGAAATTAAGAAGCACCCATATATTGCGTATAATATTTTGAAAGATATTGATTTTTTAAAAAATGGTTTAAACGGAATCTTACAGCACCATGAAAGATATGATGGAAAAGGATATCCTAATGGACTCAAAGGTGAGGAAATTTGCATATTTGGAAGAATACTTTGTGTTGCGGATGCCTTTGATGCTATGACTAGTGATCGTCCTTATAGAAAGGGCATGTCAATGGAAGCGGCACTAATAGAATTAGAACGGTGCAAAGCTTCTCAATTCGATCCTAAAATTGTTGATGTTTTGGTTTTAATGGCTCAAGGGAAAATGATATAATGAGAAAAATGTGGGTATATATAATTAAGGTTGTATATTGAAATGGCTTGTTATTGACATTAGAATACCTTAGATACCGATTATCCATTTTAAAACTGTTGAAAATTTACTTGTGCTATGTTACTTTTTAACTAGTCTGACTAAATCAAATACATGGAGGTATAAAATGAGAAGGAATGATAAATTGAAAATATTATTTGTTTCAGTTGAAGTAGCTCCGTTCGCTAAAACAGGTGGTTTGGCAGATGTGGCAGGTTCACTTCCAAAATCATTGGTTTCAATGGGACATGATGTTAGAATTGCGATGCCAAGATTTCAGCAAATAGAGACTGATATGAAGTATATTGCTGATTTCCCTGTGGTCTTGAACAACAGGAAAGAGACTTGTATTGTGCGTGAAGGTGAAATAGCTTTTAAGCATGAAAATAAAGACAAAAGTGTACCTGTTTATTTTCTAGACAATTATCATTTATATGATAGAGAAGGGATTTATTGTTATTTTGACGATGCAGATAGATTTGCATTTTTATGCAAAGCAGCACTTGAAATGCTTCCGAATATCGGATTTAAACCTGATATAATACATTGTAATGACTGGCATACCGGTCCGCTTTGTATGATTTTTAATGAGAAATATAAGAAATATCCTTTCTATAAAGATATGAAGACCATATTTACTATTCACAATCTTGAGTATCAGGGAAACTTCTCAAAGGATGTATTGTGGCTGTTTGATGTGGGCGAGGAAGTTTTTGTGCCTGAGAAGGTTGAGTTTTATGGTATGTTCAGCTTTATGAAAGCAGGAGTTGTTTACTCAGATATCATAAACACGGTTAGTGAGACTTATGCTAAGGAAATTAAAACTCCGCAATATGGCGAAAAGTTCGAAGGTTTGATGATAGAAAGATCAAAGGATCTATACGGCATAGTAAATGGTATTGATTATGATGTGTTTAATCCTAAGGAAGATCCGAGAATTGTTAAAAACTACGATGTAAACTCCATTGAACTCAAAAAAGAAAATAAATATGCACTTCAAAAGGAAATGGGGCTTCCTGTGAAAGATGTGCCCATGATTGGTTTAATATCTAGGCTATCAGGACAAAAGGGTCTAAACCTTATAATGGATGAAATAGACGAGATAATGAAAAATGACCTTCAGTTTGTGCTTTTAGGTGAAGGTGACGAGTATTACGAAACAGGATTTAAGAAGATTCAAGAGAAATATCCTAAGCAAATGGGTGTTGCTATAGAATTTAATGCTCCTTTAGCTCAAAGGATATATGCAGCAAGTGATTTGTTCTTAATGCCTTCACGATTTGAACCCTGTGGATTAGGGCAATTATTTAGTTTGAGATATGGAACAATTCCTATTGTCAGATCAACCGGAGGTTTAGCAGAGACTGTTTTTGATGTTGAGAAGTATGATACAAAAGGAAATGGTTTCACATATACTGAGTTTTCATCAAAAGATATGTTAAAAACCATAAACCGTGCACTGAAATTCTATAAAACTAAGCCGGAACAATGGAAAGAGCTTGTTAAAAGAGCTATGAATATTGATAATTCTTGGGATAAGTCAGCTAAAAAATATTTAGAGCTTTATAACAAGTTAGTTAAGTGAGTTTTATAAAATTTGTATACGAAAAGCCCGGTAAAAGACGGGCTTTTTTCGTACATACTCTAAATTATAGGCTATTTTTTTTGTAGACCAAAATAAAAAAATGTAAACAAAATTTATTATACAAATTGTGTATTATTTTGATATAATAAGAACGGAGAACATAAATATGGACAAGAAATCTCGAGTTATTGAAATAATTAAAATATTTAACCAATTGTATAGTGATGCGGATTGCACACTCGATTATAGAGATCCTCTTCAGCTTTTGATTTCAACTCAGTTAGCTGCACAATGTACCGATGCAAGAGTTAATATAGTCACCGAAACATTATATAAAAAATATAAAAATGTATATGATTTTGCAAAGGCGGATATTAGTGAATTAGAGCAGGATATAAAGTCAACAGGTTTTTATCGCAATAAAGCTCGCAATATCAAGGAGACATGCAAAATAATAATTGAAAAGTTCAACGGAAAAGTTCCCGACAATTTAGAGGATTTACTTTCTTTACCTGGAGTAGGCAGAAAAACTGCAAATCTTGTTTTGGGTGATGTCTACGGAATTCCTGGAATTGTTGTTGATACCCATGCTAAAAGGCTAAGCAATCGAATTGGTCTTAGCAGCAATGAAGATCCAACTAAAATTGAATTTGATTTGATGGAGATAGTGCCAAAGGATAACTGGAGCAAGTTTTGTCATCAGTTGGTTTATCATGGCAGAGCTGTATGTAATGCTAGAAAGCCTCAATGTGCAAGTTGCCAAATATTAGATTATTGCGATTATGGACTTAACAATAAGGATATTTCCAATAAAACTTAACTAAAACCTAAAAGTGGGGGGATTCTAATGTCTGCTAACTTTAGCAAAAGCAAAAAGGATTTTAATAGTAAACCAATTAATAAAGCTGGTGTTAAAAAGAGTAAAAGTCCTTTGAAAGTTGATGCAGTAAATCCCGAAGATATAATTTTTGCATTGGATATTGGTACTAGAACTGTAATTGGAGTAGTAGGTATACAAGAAAAGGACAAATTTAAAGTGCTTACCACAGAAAAAGTGGAGCATAAGAACAGAGCAATGTTAGATGGTCAAATTCATGACATAGATGAAGTTGCTCAGGTAGTAAAGGAAGTAAAGAATAAGCTTGAAAAAAAGCTGGGTATGAAATTATCAAAAGTAGCTATTGCTGCGGCAGGAAGAGTATTAAAGACTTGTGAGGTGCATGTTGAGTTTGAATGTGATCCGACAAAAGAGATTGATCTCAAACTAATAAGCAGTCTTGAGTTGGAAGGGATTCAAAATGCACAAAGGGTGTTTGATAATGACAGTTCAAAAGAAGAAAAAACTCAATTCTATTGTGTTGGATACAGTGTAATAAATTATTATCTAAATGAATATGTTATTTCAGCTTTAGAAGGGCATAAAGGAAAAAAGATAGGAGCTGATATATTAGCTACTTTTTTACCCCATGTAGTTGTTGACAGTATGTATACTGTTATGAACAGAGTGGGTCTTGATGTTACAAGTCTTACTCTTGAACCTATAGCTGCGATTAATGTAACTATACCTAAAGATTTAAGGCTTTTAAATCTTGTACTTATAGATGTTGGTGCTGGTACTTCCGATATGGCAATTACAAGAGATGGAAGTATAGTTGCTTATGGGATGGTTCCTATAGCAGGTGATGAGATTACCGAAAAAATTGCACATCATTATCTAGTGGATTTTAACACCGCAGAAAAGATTAAAGTATCTACAAGTTTACAAAAAGAAAAAACAACATTTACTGACATATTAGGCAATGAAAGGAATGTTGAGGTTTGTGAAGTAATGAAGGTCATTAAACCTACAATAGAACTGCTTGGACAGACGCTCGCTGAAAAGATTATTGCATATAATCAGAAAGCACCAAATGCTGTATTTCTAATTGGAGGGGGAAGCCAAATTCCGGGTCTTACTGGCTTTATATCCTCAGAATTAGGAATGGCTGATGAACGTGTGGTTGTAAGGGGAAGAGAAGTTGTTTCCAAGGTAAGAGTTAATAGCAAAAAACTTTCTGGACCAGACGCTATTACACCTATAGGTATTGCAGTTACATCACAGATGCAGCGTGGGCAAGATTTTATGAGCGTTACAATAAACGGACAGAAAGTACGTATGTTCAACTCGAAGAAGCTTAAAGTTGCGGATGCACTTATTTTGATTGGTTTCAATCCAAGGAAGCTAATTGGTAGAAACGGAAAGAACCTCGATTTTGAATTAAATGGTGAAAAAAAGACTATAAAGGGCGAAGTCGGACAGAGTGCACAGATTTATGTAAATGATAAGCTGTCAAATCTTGAAACAGTTCTTAACAACCAAGACGCTATAAGAGTGTTACCGGCTGAAGATGGTAAGGATGCAAGCTTAAAAGTAATCGACCTTGTTAGAAATATTTCTGAGAGAAAAATTAGTCTTAATGGTACACATATTTCTTTAGAACCTAAGATTTTTATCAACGGAGAAGCTGCCAATATAGACGATGTAATACATCATGGTGACAATTTATATATTGAAGAGATCCTGACAATAAATGATCTAGTTAAAGTTTCAGAAATAGACCCATTAATATTTGATATAAAAGTTAATGATGTTGATGTTTCTCTTGATTATGTACTGAAAGATCTAGATGAAATAGTTTATACTACAAAAAAACTTCAAAATATTGCTGTTAATAATAACGTCAATAACGACGATTATTATATTGAAGAACATAATGATTTAGTGGAAAGCAGTGAAAATAATTTATTGGATAAGAGTATGGATACAAATTTAGATAAATCGGATATAAAGGATGTTTTGATGAGTGGTAATTGCTTGAATATAACTATAAATGGTGAAAATAAGTCTATTGTAAGCAAAGCTTCAAAATTCATATTTGTTGATGTTTTTAACTACCTCGATATTGATTTATCAAACCNTAAAGGAAACATAGTTTTAAAGTTAAATGGAAAAAGTGCTGGTTTTACTGATGTTGTAAATACTGGAGATGTAATTGATATATATTGGGACAAATATTCGTGAAAATAAGTTAAGTTGATTGTTAAATATAAATTGCCAATTGCCCTTTTAAAGAAATTAAAGTTACATTTTTTATGCGTAGCAAAATTATGTTCTTCTGTTTGGAAGCTTACAAACCTCCGTGATGTACTTTGTGATTAAAACAATATATAGTTTATTTCTTGAAATGGACTAATTAGGATGTTTTTGAAACTACCTAAAGGAAGTGAATCTGTGAAAAAAGTCGAGAAATATGAACAAATCTATATTAATATGTCATGGATATTTATTGCGGTAGCATTATTTTTGCTAATGTTTAATGAGTTTTATGACGTTGAGGATAAAGCAATATCAAATTTTACCGTTTATGGATTGAGTTTCATATTGGCAACAGCTCTTATTAATTCATTAAAGCAGATTGTAATTAGTAAAGGCTTATTTACATGGGATAGAGTTTATATGATTTTTAGAGTTATAGAGGTTGTTATACTTACCTTTTCTAGAGTATTCTTTGAAATNGGACAATTACTTTACCCCTTCTTATTTTATATAGTACTGTTAATTGCTTTTAAAAAGGGGAAAAAAGGTGCTCTTTATCTGGTGTCTTTTTCATTGCTTATTAATATTATTTTTGATGTTTTACACGCTTTGATTTATCAAAGTGATCAATATACAATTTTTGGAGCTCAAAACATCATTAGAAATGTACTAATGTTTATTACATTATTTATGTTCTCGTTGATGTGTGGGCGAATATATGAAGATAGTGTGGATTACGAACAGAAAAACACAAGACTATATCTTGAGTTAGAGGATAAGTATCAACAGTTAAATACAGCACAGGAAGAAATTAAGCTTCATAATGAGAAGCTTAAAGAAACTAACTTCAAGATTGAGGATGCAAATAAAAAGCTCAGGGAAAGTATTGCTGAATTCTATACAGTACAGCAGATAACACAGGCAATTAGTTCGGTTTTTGATGTTAAGGAGCTTTTGAAGCATGTTAATGATATAATACTTGGGGTAATGGGGGTTAATAATTCAACGATAATATTATATGACGAAAAAAAAGATCGTTTGAGAGTTCATACAACTAATGTAAGCAATAAGCAGGAGCTTATTGCACTATTTGACAACATTAATTGTGAAGTGTTAAAAGATGTCCTTAAAAGTGGACAGTCACTGATGGAGAACTTTGTTGATTTAAAGGAATATCCTTTTACCGAGGAAAGAGAAGTCTCTTCGTTAATTTGTGTACCTCTTGTAACTAAGACAAAGAAGTTTGGGCTTGTATTGATTGAACATAAATACTTTAATGCTTTTGATGAAGATAATTTACGTCTTTTAAATATTATAGGTCAACAGGTTAGTATTGCCCTTGAAAATGCAGAATTGTATGAGAAAATGCATGAACTTGCTACTGTTGATAACTTGACGGGCATATATAACAGGTTGTACTTCCAACAGCGCTTGCAGCAAGAGTTTGAAATTGCGGAAGAAGGTGGCTACGACCTATCTTTAGCGATATTTGACATAGACCACTTTAAACGATTTAACGATACCTTTGGCCATCTATTTGGCGATAAGGTATTAAAGCATATTAGTAATCTTTTAAAAAATTCACTTCGAAGCGGAGATATAATTGCAAGATTTGGTGGAGAAGAGTTTGTTCTCCTATTTCCTAGGACAGGATTAAAAGAAGCTTATGACAAAGTTGAGTTGCTAAGAGAGAAAATTGCTAAAACAACTATCAAGGATGAGTTGGTAGCTGCCTCTGTTACTGTTAGCTTTGGTTTGTCATCATATCCGGAAATCTCAAAAACAGAATCCGAGCTTTTGAAGATGGCTGACAATGCATTGTATGATGCAAAGGAAGGCGGAAGAAATTGTGTAAGGGTTGCACGTTCTGCTTCTGTTAATGAGAGTGAAACTAATTAGTAAAGTATTTAAGGCATTTTAAGCACTATTTGATTATATAGGTTAATAAGTTTTAAAGGATTTTACAATGCTTAAGAAGGTATTGTATTCCTTTTCATTCCATAGGTTTCCGGGCACAAAATAGCTTATTCTATACATCTTATCATCCTTTTTCCAAAACACTTCTAAACTCTTATAATTCATATTATCATCTGTAAGAATGCTGTAATTCCAAAGTGTACCTGTATGTTTATCTATTTTAATCGGTTGAGAAGTAAAGCTTATATAATTTTGAGTTGAAGTTGCTTTGGATTTTTCTAAAAATTCTTCAAGAGAATAAGGCATATTCCAAACTTGTACAAAGCCGTGAATAGGCCTGTTTTTATCTCTAAATCCTATGTGATATAGAATATCTGCCCCGCTGAAATNCTGTTCTTTTAGCTCAAAGGCTGTGGGGTAATCAAAGGTAAAGTGGCCTTCTATGGACGTGTAGGTTGAAAANTTTTGAGTTATATGAGGGACTATATTATAATTAGCTTCAATTGTGTTTCCTTGAAGGTTTTCGTTGATAAATATATCTTCAATTGTATATTTAAGTGGATAAGAAAAAGTTAGATGATCATTTATAGTCAAATTGTATAAAAAGGTCTGACCAACATAAATACTCGCAACCAAAAACATTGCTATCCATAAAAAAATGAACAAAGACAAATAGAACAACTTTTTTTTGTAATTTCTAATATAAATTATATACATTTTATATCCTCCAAAAAATTAGGTGTCATAAAAATAGTTTTCTATATAATCTTATTCACCAACGGAGCAAATAAAACTTATATTGTAAAATATATATGTTGCAATATAAGTTTAAAAAAAGCAAATGCAATTAAAGCAACTAAAAGTATTCACAAAAAAGATTGAGTTTGAATAATATATTAAGTAGTGGGAGCTTTATGCCGGGGAGGAGTGTTTTATATGAAAATTTTAGTGGTAAAAATGCCTAAATTCTTCGGGAATATAATAAGAAAGGTACTAAGAATGGGATAGAGGCTTATACTTCTGTCATGTATAAAAGGATTTAGTATTTCTTTTTTGTTACCTCTCTTTCGAACAAAGTGAAAGAGGAAAAAAACGCGGCGATTCGTTTGGGAAAATTTAACTATCAAAACCTAAAAATTGAGGTGGCACTTATTGCCATCTCAATTGTAGTAGGTGCATGACATAATAAAAACTATGGGGCATCGAACCCCTTCGTTTACGCCTCTTTGTCTTCGTTCGAAAGAAGCACAATAAAATTGAGGTAGCTAGAACTACCTCAACAAAAATTGTTTACATTAAACTGCTCTTGTTACTTTATTCGAACGTAAGCATCTTGTACAAATATTTATTGACTTTGAAGTTCCATTGTCAACAACTCTTACCTTCTTTATATTTGGTTTCCAAGATCTGTTTGATTTTCTGTTAGAGTGACTGACTTTTAAACCAAAAAGATGATCTTTACTACATATATCGCATTTTGCCATTTATGACTACACCTCCTTTAGTTTGGAGAAATCCAATTCTTTATAAAAATTTTAGTTCTTCAATCAAAGCAATAACTATTTTAACATAAAGAATAGAAGTACTGCAAGTTTTTTTACAAACTTTTTATTTTTTATTTTTAGAAGAATTAAATAAGGAAGTTTCAAGAAAATTCGCTTCGCTCATGACTTTTCTTTTTCGCTAGGGAACCCTTATCAAATTAGCTTTTTTATAAACCTAAAGTGGTTTAGTTAATTATTTGATTTTGCCTGATTTTTTATGATAGAATATAACGAGAAAAGAAAGCCTACTATCTGTGTTGGTATTGGCGAAGGCTTCGGTTGATAATAAAATGAACATATTAAGGTGGACTATGTATGCAGAGGTAAAAGAGCTTTTGAAGAAGGATATTCAAAAGATAAAGGGTGTTGGACAAGCTAGAGCGAAGCTGTTTAACAGGCTAGGAGTATACAGCATTGAAGATGTTATTACTTATTATCCTAGAGAATATGAAGATAGAAGCAGGCTCAAAAAAATAGCTGAGCTTGTTGACGGTGAGTCGTGTGCTTTTGAAGGTATTATAGCCTCAAAGGTTACCGAACATAAATTCAGAAAAGGTCTTTCGATGTATAAGGTGCTCATAAAGGATGGAACAGGATCTATTACGGCTACGTGGTTTAACCAGCATTATCTAGCAAAAGTATTAAGGCTCGGAGAGCACTTTGTTTTCTATGGGAAAATAGCTGGAAGATACGAAAGACTTGAAGTTCAAAGTCCTGTCTATGAAAAGCAAGAAGCCGGGAAAGCTAAGAATATTTTGAGGATTGTGCCTGTTTATCCATCAACGGCTGGTTTGAGTCAAAACATTATCCGTTCAACAATCTCTAGTGCTCTTGATATGGTCAATGGAGAACTTATAGAATTTCTTCCTGACAATATATTAAAAGAATACCGACTTAGTGAAATAAACTATTGCGTGCAGCAGATTCACTTTCCTAAAAGTGATGAAGATTTTAAAAATGCGAGATACCGATTAGTATTCGAAGAGTTATTTATGCTTCAACTTTGCTTGCTAAGTGTAAAAAATGCCTTTGAAAAAGACAGGAAAGGTATAACTTTTTCAAAGCCTATAGATATTGAAGATTTTATAAAGACGCTCCCCTATAAGCTGACCAATGCACAAAAAAAGGTTTTTGCAGAGATTGAAAAGGATATGGAAAGCAGTAATGTTATGAATAGGCTTGTTCAGGGAGACGTTGGTTCGGGTAAAACAATTGTTGCGGTTTTAGCATTGTTTAAAGCGGTACAGAACGGATATCAAGGGGCATTAATGGTTCCTACGGCAATTTTGGCAGAGCAGCATTTTAGGTCGGTCAGTAGCCTTATGGAGGGGTATGGTGTTAATACTGCTCTATTGACAGGTAGTCAGACAAAGAAGCAAAAGAATGCAATACTAGAGGGGATAAAGTCTGGCGAGATTGATATATTAATAGGTACTCATGCACTGATTGAAGATAATATTGAGTTTAAACACCTAGGACTGGTTATTACAGATGAACAGCATCGATTCGGAGTAAGGCAGAGATCACTGCTATCAAAAAAGGGAGATGCACCGGATGTGATTGTTATGACTGCTACCCCCATTCCTAGGACATTGGCACTGATTTTATACGGTGACCTTGATATATCTGTGATAGACGAGCTCCCACCAGGAAGAATGCCGGTCAAGACCTATGCCGTTGACAATAATATGAGGGGTAGAATAAATTCCTTTGTAAGAAAAGTAGTAAGTGAGGGAAGACAGGTATATATTGTATGTCCATTGGTGGAAGAGTCGCAGGAAATTGATGCAAAATCAGCTATAGAGCATGCTAAAGAAATAGCAGAAAATGATTTTAAGGATTTAAGAGTTGGACTTATATACGGGAAAATGAAATCGAAGGAAAAGGATGCAGTTATGAAAAGTTTTGTCGAAGGTGAAATCGATCTTCTTGTTTCAACTACGGTTATTGAGGTTGGTGTTAATGTACCTAATGCTTCAGTAATGATTATAGAAAATGCAGAGAGGTTTGGTTTGGCACAGCTTCACCAGTTAAGGGGTAGAGTCGGCAGAGGAGAGCACCAGTCCTATTGTATTCTTTATAATGAAGGGAAAACTCAGGTAAGTAAAGAAAGAATGCAAATAATGCAGAAAACTAATGATGGTTTTATTATTTCGGGAAAAGACCTAGAATTAAGAGGTCCTGGGGAGTTTTTTGGGACAAGGCAACATGGTATTCCAGAGCTTAAGATTGCTAATCTTTATGAAGATATTGAAATTCTCAAAAAAGCTCAAGAAGCCGCAGTAAAGCTTGTTGATGAGGATGAAAAGCTTGAGAAAGAAGAGAATTTTACATTGAAAACAAAAATGTTGGAGATATTAAATGAAAAACTTTATAATATAACAATGAATTAAAAGCATTATTGTGGTTGACAATTATATATGATAGAATAAAATATCATTAGGTTGATGTTGAAGATAATTATATATAATTTCATAATTGCTTATTGAAAAAGTCTTATTTGATTGGCTTTGTGACTTAATTGTATATTTTAAAGGGCTTTATCTGAAATTAATATATTTTTATTTATGGTAATGAAAATGGAGGAATAGTTATTTTAAGGGTTATATCAGGAGAGGCTAAGGGCCACAAACTTAAAACATTAAAAAGTAATTTGACTAGGCCAACTTCAGATAAGGTTAAAGGATCAATTTTCAATATTATAGCTTCTATTGTTTTTGACAGTGATGTCTTGGACTTATTTGCAGGCACTGGAAATCTTGGGATTGAAGCATTGAGTAGAGGTGCACGCTCGGCAGTATTTGTCGACAAAAATCGTGAGTGTTCTCAGATAATAAACGAAAACCTTACGCACACAAAGCTTGCTCATAAGGCGGAAGTACTTGTAATGGATGTTTGCAATGCTTTGAGCAAACTTTCACAAAAAGGCAATCAGTTTGATATAGTTTTTTTAGATCCTCCCTATGCAAAAGGTCTTGTAGATGATACATTAGCGTGTATTGCCAGTGTTGATGTTATAAAACCCGATACCCTTATTGTAGCAGAACATGATGCGGAAGATGTTGTTTCGGAATATATAGGAACATTTAAGAACTTCCGACAGCAAAAATATGGAGATACAATAATATCATTTTATAGACAGGAAGTGTAGTTATACTTGAGAGTGTATGTTTATCCGGGAAGTTTTGATCCCGTTACCAATGGGCATGTTGATATCATAAAAAGAGCAGCAAAATTATGTGATAAACTTATTGTAGCAGTGTTGGTCAATAACAGTAAAACTCCTGCTTTTACATTAAAAGAGAGGGTTGATTTACTGCATTGTACTTTAGCCGATATTCCTAATGTGGAGATTGAAAGTTTTTCAGGACTTTTGATTGACTTTATGAATAAGAGAAACGCATCGGTAATAATAAAAGGTTTAAGGGCGGTTTCAGATTTTGAATATGAGCTGCAAATGGCATTACTCAATAAGAATTTGGATTCTAAAATAGAAACTTTATTTATGATGGCAAGCATAAATTATTCATTTTTAAGTTCTAGTTCTGTAAAAGAATTGGCAAGAAATAAGGGAAGAATTGATGGTTTAGTTCCAGATTGTATAATGGACGAAGTGATTAAAAAATTTAGTATATAGCTATTTATAGTGCAACATAACAGAATTGTTTTAGAAAGTTACTAGCATAGAAAATCCTGGGAGGGGTTTTAATGGAGATACTATCAATAATTGAAACGTTAGAAGAAGTTGTTGAAAAAAGTGTAAGTGTCCCGTTTTCCGGTAAGTGCATGGTTGACAGAGAAGAGATACTTGAAATCATTAAAGAAATGAGACTTAAGCTTCCTGATGATATTAAACAGGCAAAATGGGTTAAAGAAGAAAGACAAAAGATTTTGTTAGAAGCTCAGAAAGAGGCTAACAATATTATTAAAGATGCAGAAAATAAAATAGCTTCCCTTGTTGATGAGCATGAAATTACAAAAAAGGCTTATGAACAAGCAAACGAAATAGTTTCAAATGCACAAAAAAATGCTAAGGAAATAAGACTTGGTACAAAAGAATATGCAGACAATGTTCTTGAAAAAGTTGAAGAAATACTAGAAGAAACTCTTGAAGTAATAAAAGCTAACAGGCAGGAAATGAAATGATAAAAATTTAATTCTTTTTTATACAACAACACATTTATGCAGTTTCCATTACAGGTTGCTTATTAAAGGTCTTATTAGACGACCGATTTTTACGTTGCATTAACTAGCCTTATGCAACGTGGCTTTTATATTTTTAGCCATAAAGGATATTCCGATCATTATAAGAAGAATAATAAGAGAAACGGATATGTTTTTTACTGAGTTGATTAAATAGTTGAACCATATCCAATCGGGATTGAATGTAAAATAACCAAATACACTCTGACTTTTTGTGCCTTTGATAAGGAGAATAGTCATAAAGCTCCATAAGTATGTAGCTGCAAAAATTCCTTGCAGAAGTTTTCCGAGGAGGTAGGGTTTAATGCTTATATCAGTCTTAGAGATTATGCTGTAAACTTGAAAATGAACTGATAGCCCAGCCCAGCCTAAAACTAAACTAGCGGCGGACAATTGCTGTACAAGAGAAATCCTTTCTGTCTTGCTAATCATATTTATACCTGTTGTTATTTCAATAAAACCGCTTAACACTGATGCAATTAAATCTCTAGGAACTCCGAAAAAGTAAGTGACGCTCCCAATATAAGTTGAAAGAAGAAGTATTACCCCTGTTTCTAGTAAGAGGCTTATTATTACCGAAAATAAAATTATGAAGCCCCCTATTGCAAGCATGGTATTTATAGAACTTCTAATTGAATCACCTAACACATCACCTAAATTCACTTGCTTAGTATTTGTCATTTCTTTTTTGAATTTCTTTAAAATTCTATTGTCTTTAGGTCTTTTTATGCTATTTGATTTTTTTCCATAGAATCTAAATATAATTCCAACAGTAAGGCATGCGAGAATATGGGAAGCTAATAAAATAAAGCCAATACCCGAGTTGTTAAACATACCAACAGCTACTGAACCTATAATAAAAAGAGGTCCTGAGTTGTTTGTAAATGAAAGAAGCCTTTCTGATTCTGTTTTGGTAAGGAGCCTTTCTTGCCGCATATTTGCTGTGAGTTTTGCACCTACAGGGTAGCCGCTTGTTATTCCCATTGCAAGGGCAAAGGAACCACATCCCGGTACATTAAAGAGTGGACGCATAATAGGCTCTAGCAAAACACCCAAGGATTTAATAAAGCCTGTTCGGTAAAGAATTTCCGATGCAACAAAAAAAGGGAGAAGCGAGGGAAATACAACATTTAGCCATAAATTTATACCTTTTGCTGCTGACTTAACTGCGGTTTCTGAAAATAGAATTAGTGAAAGTATAAAAGCAATACATGCAAAGGGAAGCAAAAGACGTTTCAAATATATAACAGTGATTGATTTTGGATTATATAAAACAACTATAAAGAGAATAGCTATTATCACAAATGTATATAAACTCATATCTCACCTTTAAAAATGATTGTTATAGTCTTATTTTATTATATAAAAGACAAAGTATTCCTCTTAAGTTCGTGGATTCTTTATTATAGTAACCTCATTTTTAGGCTGAAATGTTTAGAGGGAAATCTACATAATCACATAACTAGAGTGCCTCTCCAACAACTTCCTGCAAGTTTTCATAATTATTTTTCAAAAAAGTATAAATTAAACTTTAAATTGTTCGATATAAAATAGTGAAAAAGGATTTTAGTTTTTCTTTATAGAATTATTTACACGTCAAACATTCGGAGAGGTATCAATGTGGCTAACTATAAAGTAGATGTAGCTAGTTTAGATAAAATTATAAAGAAAACCATTGAGGCAATAAATAATAGTAAGATAGAATTGTTTGACATAGCCGAGAGTGCAAGAAAAGAGTGTGGAACGCTTGAACAGGAGCTTAAAGAGCTTAAGATTAAAGCCTCACTTCTCATTAATGAAGTTGAGTCTTTAGAAAAGGAATTAAAACAAAGTAAGAAATACCTAATGCTAGTAAGTAAAAATTACGATATATATTCAGAAGAAGAAACAATGAAGGCATATGAAAAGACAGACAGACTTCGTTTACAGTTGGCAATAAAACGTGAACAGGAGCAGTATTATATAAAAAGAAGAAATGAGTTGGAAATAAGATTAAAAGACTCTATAAGAACAGTCGAAAAGGCAGATAGGTTAATTTCAAATATAGGGATATCATTAAGTTGCCTAACAGGTGATTTACAGCTAGTAACTCTTCAACTTGAAGATTTACAACAAAAACAGTTTATGGGAATAAGAATAATCAAAGCCCAAGAGGAGGAACGACAACGGGTTGCGAGAGAGATACATGATGGTCCTGCACAGTCTATGTCAAATATTGTTTTGAAAGCTGAAATATGTGAACGTTTGGTAGATTCTGAACCTACAAAGGCAAAGAAAGAACTTAAAAGTTTAAAAACGGTAGTGCGTGAAACCCTTAAGGATGTAAGAAAAATTATATATAATTTAAGACCAATGTCATTAGATGATTTAGGATTGATTCCGACACTTCAAAGATATATTCATACTTTTCAGGAAGAATCGAAAATTGCTGTCAACTTTAAAACAAAAGGCGTTTATGAAGATATTAGACCCATCATATCCTTAACGGTTTTCAGACTTGTTCAAGAAGCAATTAATAATATAAAGAAACATGCTAACGCCACAAATGTTTCAATCAACCTAGAGTTTTTAGAAAATGAATTGAATCTGAATATACTAGATGACGGAAATGGGTTTGATACTGAGGAATTGAACATTAAAAAAGAAGATATAAATAGTGGATTTGGACTTTATAGCATGAGGGAAAGAGTAGAACTTTTAAAAGGAAAGTTTGAGGTTGATTCTACTATAGGTAAAGGCACAAGATTAAGCATAACTGTACCCTTAATTCCAGACGAGGAGGTCTCAAATGGATAAGATTCGCGTTTTGATAGCAGATGATCATACTATGGTGAGACAAGGACTAAAGCAAATACTTGAGCTTGAGAAGGATATGACTGTAATTGCTCAGGCACCAAACGGTGAGGAAGCCGTAAAACTTGTAAAAGAGTGTAATCCCGATGTTATTCTGATGGACATAAATATGCCTGGAATGAATGGTTTGCAGGCTATTAAGGAAATGAAAGATAGCAATATTCCATCAAAAATCATTGTCTTGACTATTCATGAAGATAGGGAGTACCTTTTTAAAACGCTTCAAATGGGAGTGGAAGGATATGTTTTAAAGGATGCAGAACCTAGTGTTTTACTAGAAGCAATCCGAAGTGTAAACAGTGGTCAGCCATATATTCAAGCTAATATGACAAGAGAGCTTGTAAGGGAATTTAATAAAATCACTCTTTATGATAAGGGAAAAACGGAAGAAAGCAATTTGACTGCTAGAGAGGTGGAAGTACTAGAACTTATAGCCGAAGGCATGATTAATAAAGAAATAGCTAAACGTTTATTTATAAGTGAAAAGACAGTTAAGAATCATGTTTCAAATATATTTAGGAAACTGAATGTATCAGACAGAACGCAAGCTGCTATTTATGCATTCAAACATAACTTAACTAACTGATAATGGCGCACAATAACCATTGGACTGGAATAAGGTCTTCCTGCTATATAAAGTAGCATGAAGGTCTTTTTCATTACGCTCCTTAGAATGAAATGAAAGGAGCAAAAACTGAGTGTATCACATTATATTGATAGGAAATAAGGCTATTGTATGCTCTTATTTCCTAATTGTTTTGTAGGTACTTTTAGCTATGCAAATGGGGGCTTGTGATGGATAGTATAAAAATGCTAGACCTTTTATAATAATAACATAAGGTTTACATAAGCCTTTGAACAAGGAGGTTTAAAAGAACCATGAACTCAATAAAAGAATTTTTCTCAAAGAAATTTTTAAAACTAATAAAAAAGCAGAAGGGACAGGGGATGGTTGAATACGCATTTATAATAATCTTTATAGCAATGGCTGTGTTTGCTTCATTAGGTCTACTTGGGAATGCTTTAGGGAACTACTTCAACTACTTTATGACTCTGTTTTAAGAATAGAAGTAACTTGACAAACGAACCTAAAAAAGAAAGGTGGAATTAAAAGGATGAAGATGTATTTTGATTACCTGAAGGCTATGTTAAGAAACAAAAAAGGACAAGGAATGGTTGAGTATGGATTAATAATTTCCTTGATAGCGGTAGCTTGTATAGCAGCATTGTTGGTTCTCGGACCAAAGATCTCAACCCTATTTAGCGATGTGGCAAATAAGATAACAACGACTCCTTAAAAAATCATGCTAAACAACTCGATATTAAAAAAACAATGAAAATGAAAGGTGGAATTTTAAATGATGAAAATGTATTTTGATTACCTAAAGGTTATGTTAAGAAACAAAAAAGGACAAGGTATGGTTGAGTATGGGTTGATAATTTCTTTGATAGCGGTAGCTTGTATAGCAGCATTGTTAGTGCTTGGACCAAAGATTGCAACATTATTCAACAATGTAGCGGATAGTATAAATACAACTCCATAAAATTAAACTGGGACTTGGCTGCCCTACCTGGTTTCGGGTAGGGCAGCTTTTAAAAAGACATCCCTGAATAGAAATAAGGTAAATAGCAAAATCGTAGCTAATAGAATAATGGGCTGCAAAGTGTGAGGTTTATATATGAAAGGTTGTGTACTTTATGCTAAGGAAAGAGAGGATGTTTGGAAGAAAAGGTCAATCCATTGTTGAAACAGCACTTATACTCCCTATAATAATCCTTGTCTTGGCAGGTATAATAGATTTTGGCTTAATGTTTAACAACTACTTGGTAATAATAAATACTTCAAGAGAAGCAGCAAGAAATGCAGCTGTTGGAGCAACAGACAGTGAAATAGCAAATCTAGTGGCAAATTTAACAACAAGTCTAGATTCTTCAAAAGTTTCTGTCACCATTTATCCTAGTCAGGCCATGAGAAAAAAAGGGGATGAAGTTGTAGTTACTATTAAATATGATAACGCATTATTTACCCCTATTATATCTTCAATAGTTCCAAACCCTTTGCCGCTAAATTCAAAAACAGTAATGAGGATGGAGTAAAAAAGTATTTTGATTACGTTCCTTAGAATGAAAGGAGCAAAAACGAATTTCTTCGATGTTAGTAAGGGAGGATTTATGAGGAAGGGAGATATGTTAGTCAATATCTTGAATAATAGAAGGGGCAGCAGTTCAATTGTTTTTGTGTGTACTGCTGTGATTATTATCCTATTGTCTGCAGTAGTCACAGACATAGGCTATATTGCATTTCAACGATATAAAATGGACAAAACTCTAGACAGGATCGCAGAGCAGGGAGCGAAGGCTCTATTGGTAAGCAAAAACGAATGTATAAAGGTTATACAGGAGAGTACTATAAAAAGTGTTGATAATATGACCAAACTTGACATTAATGTATCTGATAATAAGAGAGAAATGTCAATAAATCTTGAAAGAAAAATTGACTATATATTTTTAAAATATATAGGATTTACTGATAAAAAAATAGATTCGAGAGTTACTGCAAAGTTGTCCAACGTTACTTCGTATAAAGGAATACGACCTTTTGCAGTGCTAAAGGGTGAATTTGTATATGGGAAGCAGTATTACTTAGCCTTGAATAATGAACAAGTGCACAAAAGTAATGAGGAAGCTATCTTAAGCGTAATACCCATTAATATAGGTAGTGGTAATTTTGATACAGGTATATTGTACGGATACAATAAAACCGTACGTACTGGAGATAGTCTAAACAAAGTGTCTCAAATAGATTTTTCAACTGCAAATAAAAGTGCTAAGAAACTGATTGAAAAGTGTAAAGGCTCGCCTAGGTGCACTTATGACAATTATGAGTCCGATTGCTCAAGAATAATTATTTTACCGGTGGTAGACAATCTCGAATTAAACCGGGAAAAACCAATGAAAGTATTAGGATTTACTGCATTCTTTATTGAAGATATTGATTTTGAAAACAAAGATGCAGTGATGATAAAGGGGAGTTTTATTAAATATACAGTTAAATCAAGTACTAGCGATGGTATTCCGGACTATGGACTTTTAGGAGTAAAACTTATACATTGATATGGTCATTTCAAAAAGCTACTTGTCCAGCATGTATATGTTTTGTAATATCTAAAATGTTTATTGCAAGATATAGTTAGAACCTATATTTTAAATGTACCTAAGGAGGCAAGCTATGGAATCGGTAAACAAGAGAGTTATTGCAATTTCATTGATTTTAGCACTGTTTACAACAGCAATGGTGTTTTTATACATAAAGAGTGCGACGGTTAAGACTGATGTGGCTGAGTACATAGATGTTTATATTGCATCAAAAACATTACCAGAGAAACACGAAATTACAGCGGCAGATATTAAGAAGTCGAGGGTTACTAAAGAGTATTTAAATCCCGATGCTGTTTTAGTGGAAGCTGATATTATCGGAAAAAGGTTGAAAGATAGTGTTATAGAAGGTGAGCAAATATTAAGGAGCCGATTAGTGCAAGAAAATAATTATACATTGGCCTACAAAATCCCAGAAGGTATGAGGGCAATAAGTGTGAATGTTAATGAACAGGTGGAGGTAGCCAATCTTATTAGGCCAGGAGATTTTGTGGATATAATAGCGATTTTCCCTATGGAGACTTTAGAACAGGGTGAAAATAAGATTATTGAATTACCAAAATCCGAAACAGTTATTCAGAATATACAGGTGCTTGCTTTAGGTCAGGATATGGTAATAACAGAAGGAAAAGATATGGAGCTTCCAAAGACTGTAACCCTTTCGGTTAGCCCGAAGGATGCTGAAAAGCTTACTTTTGTAAGTGAATTTGCAAGTATAAGGATGACGTTGAGGGCAGTTGGTGATGAAAAAGTTATAACTGATAATGGCGTCATAAAGGATGATGTAGTGAGTGATAAAGGTGTAATAGTAGTTCCAAAATAATTTATGGAGGTAAATATGTATGGACAAGATAAAAGTTGTTATTGTTGATGATACTGAAGAAACCAGAAACAATGTGAAAACACTACTGTCTTTTGAAAAACGCATAGAGATTATCGGTGAAGCTGAAAATGGAGAAGAAGCAATTTTTATTGTTAAGGAATCTAAGCCGGATATAGTTTTAATGGATATCAATATGCCAGTTATGGATGGGATTAAGGCTACCGAGGAAATAAACATAAATGTGCCTGAAACTGCAGTTATAATAATGTCTGTCCAGGGTGAAAATGAGTACATAAAAAAAGCTATGGCAGCAGGTGCTAAGAATTTTTTGAACAAACCCTTTTCAAGTGACGATCTAATTACAAGTATACTTAAAACCTATGATATAGAATCTCAAAGAAGACAAAAGTCAAACATAACAAAAGTAAAGGAAGAGGTAAAATCCAAAATAATAACTGTATTCAGTACAAAAGGAGGCGTCGGTAAGACAACTCTTGCTTCTAATCTTTCAGTAAGCATTACAAGAGCTGCCAAAAAAAGAGTTGCACTTGTGGATCTTGACCTTCAGTTTGGGGACGTTGCAATAATGCTTAATGCTTCAATAAAAAACACGATAAGTGATTTAATAAAGGAAATAAATCAACTTGACAGTGATGTAATGGAAGATTATATGGTTACTCATTTTTCGGGTGTAAGGCTACTACCGGCACCTATAAAACCGGAGTATGCAGAATATATAACCGGTGCCCATGTAGAGAAGATATTGAATACTCTTAAAGAACATTATCATTACATAATAGTAGATACATCGGCAAGTTTCCATGAAACAGTTCTTCAGGCTCTTGATATGTCAGATAAAATACTTATGCTATCAACTTTAGATCTGCCTACCATAAAGAATGTCAAATCAGGGCTTGATGTTATGGAAACTCTACATTATCCGAAGGAAAAGATTAACATTATCTTAAATAAGGCCTCAGAGCAATTTGGTATAAAGTATAAGGATTTTGAAAACACATTAAAACATCAAATATGGGCCTTTATTCCTGAAGACAGCCAAACGGTAATCACTTCTGCAAACAAAGGTTTTCCTTTTGTTATGACACGGACTGAAACAAAAGTGGCAAAGGCAGTCTTAAGTATTACTAATGATCTTGTATCAGAAAAGGAAGCTCCTGAAAAAGAAAAGAGTACTGTTAAAAAGTTATTTGGCATATAGGTTCAGATAATTCAGAAGAAATTTATAATAG
>JGI24712J26585_10000816_pt1 | contig 26675 bp, 30 predicted proteins | sample BioPla3DNA2_FD_26585 | JGI IMG/M metagenome (IMG submission 26585)
TTATGCTATTAAATACAGCTCTAGCTGCAGGAAATTCATCTGATAATAATTCTTCATGAATTTCATCTACATGGGAAACTAAATTTTCTCTAGTATCTCTATACTCGCAGAATGGGCATTTATATTTTCTTTCAGAAGAAGCCGCTTCAATTATCAGAGCACCATTTTCATTGACAGCTTTCTTAAATTTCTTTAATCTTTTTTCACTATCCATATACCATTTAAATAATTGAGGAGCTCTATTTTGTAACTCAGCAATCCAATCTATTTTGCCACCACCATTTCGTTTCCATCTTTGATATATACTTTTTGTCATTGAGGTTCCTTTGATTATAAGTGGTTTACTCTTTAATGTATTAGGATCAAGCCATTCGAAGATCTGGATACCCTCTAAAATATATAATGTTGTTTTGTTATTACGCATTTCAGATATAATATATAGTAATACTTTTCGTAATAAATCTATTCTTTCATCTATAGAAAGATNACTAATATCTGTTTTTGTTAATTTTGCAAATTCTGGAAACCTAGTTTTAGCTTTTTCTAGAAGTTTTGATTTAGATGAATCATAATCATGTTCTAATCCATCGATTTCAAACATTTCTGCTTTATATTTTTTCTCATACTCTTCAGCTAAAGTAGTTTTTCCGCTACCACTTAAACCGGTTACGTATAGAATATTATTGGCAGTATTGGGTTTCCATTTATTAAAATTCATTATTATATCATCACCACTAAGAACATAATTCTCAGTTATAATAGATTTATTAATACTATAAACTCCCATGTTATCAACTCCTTTATAGTTTTATTTACTCTTATGTTTAATAATAACTCAGAGAATCAATCTCTAGGCTTTTTAAATAATTTTAAAATAGTTCTAGCAGTAATATCTATAATTATAAAAAATAAAAGTATATTAAATAATGGTATTAGACATACCAATATTGTCAAAATATAATCGAAAATTCCATTATAAATATATTTATCATTATTCTTAATTCTATGGTATAATTTTAATGATAAAAAATAAATAATACATATTAATGATATTATTATGTATAATATTGTAATTAAATTTAGTATTAGCATAAATCAATCCTCCTTTAATATTATGTTTAACATAAGAAAAAATAAACTAGCATAAGCTAGTTTATTATGGTTGTACTGTAACTGCCAATGCTGCATATAGCATATAGAATGAAATTATCATAAGCAGCATTCCTATAACATATCCTAAAACTTCATATTTTATTCTAGCAGATTCACGAAGTCTATATTTTCTTCCAAATAATTTAATTGTCATTATTTTGCCATTCTTCCTAGCGTATCTTACATTGTTTTTTCTTTGTGTTGTTATCATAATCATTTCTCTCCTCTTCTTAACTTAATGTATAATAGTTTTTATTTATTTGTTAGATAATAGATAAACTATTAAACTATTATCATTATTATAATATATAATCAATATTTCTAACTTTAACAAAAATGATTAAATAATACATTGTATAAATATATACACTAAACTATAAAATAATTTATATTAAGAAGGAGGGAGGTTGTTATTATTGAATGAGTATACCCTTTCTGTAGATAAATTCGAAAGACCTGCAAAAAAGTCAAACGAAGATGCAATTTATTTACTTTTAGTAAGACTATTATTATTAACACCTGGAACAATACAAACTCACCCTGAAATGGGGGTTGGACTTGTAACAAGATTTAGATACATGAGTATGGAAAGACTTTCAGAATTACAAGCTGAAATATCAAAACAAATCGCAACCTATTTACCAAATTTAATGGGAGTCAATGTTGAAGTTGAACAGCTTAGTGCTGTAGATATTAGAATTAAAATTAAAGTAGCAACTACTTTATATATATTTAATACTGATTTTGTAAATCAAACTATAAAATTATCAGAATTATAATTTAAAGGAGGAATTTAAATGGACACAAATAAGCCAGTAACATTAAACGATTTAAAATCAAATTCTAATGAAGAAACAACCACTGCTACTAATGTAAGGGTAGTAAATCCAACAGAAATATTACCAGAATCATCTAAAAAAGATCCATTGGAAGAAAAGATGGACAAAATTATGAACAATATAGATGTTGCAATAGAAAGAAAGAAAAAAGAAGTTGATGAAAGAAAAGCTCAAATAGAAGAAGAATTATATGAACAGTCTTTGGAGCAAGAAACTACAGCAACAGCTGCACCAGTAACTAATCTAAAAAATGATGAAACAGATGTTATAGAAAAAGATGAAGTTGTAGTGTCTTCAAGTGATATCGAAGATACTAAGAAGAATTTTGTACCGTCTTCTATTTCTCAAGGTAGTATATTTGTAGATGAAGAAGATTTTAGTGATCTCGATGAAGAAGATGATGAGGTAAGAGAAAAAGAAGAAGAGGAACAGTTAAAGGCTGTAAAATCTGTTATTAAAGAAAAGATTAAACCTATTACAAATGTAATTGATTTATCATCATTTACAATTTCTAAAAAACCAGTATCAGTAATAAATGCCCTAAAATCAAATATGTCTAGCAAGAAGACTGTTGATTGGGTATTACTAGCAACAGGTATTCCTGTAACAATGGAAGCTCTTTCTGGATTTGAAATTCAGAAATTAGATCCAAGATCTTCTAGCAAGAACAGATTTAATACTTATAGAGAAATCTATGGTATTCTTTATGATCATATTGTTGATGCTAACAAACCAAAAACAATTGAAGAATGGGTTAAGTTAATTAACTTCTTCGATATTGATCATATTTACTTTACAGCTTACAAAGCAAGTTTCGATGGTGCAAATTCAATTCCATATAGTTGTCCACATTGTAAGGAAATATTTATGGAAGATATACCTATTGATGATATGATTAAATATAAAGATGATGAATCTAAGAAGAAAGTTCAAGCGATACTTCAGCAAGATAACACATCTCCAAATGCATATGATGTTGAATTAGTTCAAATTTCCGATGATTATGTAATTGGATTTAGAGAACCATCTATATACAATGTAATATTTGAAAATGTTGTATTAGATGAAAACTTTACTGAAAAGTATAGTGAGTTATTATCTTTATTGGCTTATGTAGATTCTATCTACTATATCAATAGAGAAGAAAATGCATTACAGCCTATTGAGTTGAAGATTTATCCAACCAATGCTGTTAAAACTATTAAGAATAGAGTAGTTAAGTATTCTCAAATACTTCAATCTTTATCATCAGACCAATTCTATAGTTTCAATGCTTATATTAAAGCTATAAATGAAAGACATGATGAGATGGTATATGTATTACCAGAAGTTACATGTCCTAAATGTAAAACAGTAATACCAGAACAAGAAATGAGTGCAGAAACATTACTTTTTACACGTCATCAGTTGGCGGGTATAGCGAATACATAGACAAATTAGATAGGTTCATATCTAATTATAAAGGAAGAGCCAGTATAACTGAAATTATGGAAATGCCAAATTGGCTCTTCCATGGTCTATATGCTAGAATGGTTAGACGATTGTCAACTGAAGAAGGTCAAAAGGAAAAAGCTGCAGAAACATTTGTTGAAGGTATTACAGGGGGGATGTGATAACTCGTGTCTTTAAAATTAGGTCAAAATGTGACTATAAATAATACAGATGATATAGAAAGTATTATACAATATTTTGATGAGATAATGGCATTATATGATGTAATTGATAAATATGAACTTATTAATATAAATACTAATAATGGTAATATATCATTTGATATTATATTTAAAGGCTGCGACGATGCTATTAAAATCTTCAATGTAATACAAAGGAAAGAAGTATCGAAATATGGCCATATCTATATTCCAGTAGTTTCTTTAAATTATAATATCCTAAATGTGAAACTTATTGATAAATTAAAATAATATAAAGTATCTGGTATTACCAGATACTTTATTTAATTATTAATCAGATTAAGAGGTGATATTATATGAAAAAAACATTTGTTATTAGTGCTTTTCCTGGATGTGGAAAAAGTTATTGTTTTAATACTTTAAATGGTAAAGGTATAGATATATTAGATAGTGATAGTAGTAAATTTAGCTGGATATATGATTCAAATGGAAATAATACTGGTATAAGAAATCCAGAATTTCCAAATAATTATATAAATCATATTAAAGAAAATATCGGTAAAGTTGATATTATATTTGTAAGTAGTCATAAAATAGTTAGAGATGCTTTGTTACAAAATAATATCAAAACAATTTTAATATATCCACACAAACATTGTAAAAATGAATGGATTAAACGATTTATAAATAGAGGAAACGATGAAAAATTTATAAAATTNATATCAGATAATTGGGATGATTTTATAGATGATNTGGATTCAATAAATCCAAAAACAACCAGATACGTGTCTGGAAACTCTATATTTTATAAAATAACAAAATATAAATTAGATAATTATGAATATATAGATTCGAAGTATTTACATTCTTTATTAGATAATCATGTTGCAAAGGGTTTGTATGGAAATTAATATTTAAACATATTAATAAAAAGGAGGTATAATATATGGATAATTTTAAATTAGATATACTCGATCCAGAGAAATTTATAAAAGCTAACGATGTTCAAGAAGTTACAAACCCTGTTTATTTTGTTAGAAAAGGTGTACCAACAGATGATGGATTATTATCAAATACTATATTCGGAATAACAACAGAAGAACGTGCTAATAAATATGCATATATAGATTTAACTGAATGGTTTTTACATCCATTAATATATAAATTATGGGTTAGAATGGATAATAGAATTCGTGAAATTGTTCANGGAACAAAGAAATTTTCCATAAATTCAGCAGGAGATTTTATTGAAGATGAAGAAAACGGAAGTAATGGAGTTAAGTTTTTAAAGGATAATATAGATAAAATAAAAATAAAAAGAAGCGAATCTCATACAAGAGATACTAATATAAAATTTATAATGGATAATAAAGATAAAATATTTATTAAAAAATGGATAGTAATTCCTGCATATTATAGAGATGTAAATACAGAAGCCAACCATACTGAAGTTGGAGAATTAAATAGATTATATAATTTATTAATTATAGCAGTTCGTTCTTTAAAAGAAACTGCTGATTATGGATTATCAATGTCTTCTGCAGCTAAAGGAAGAGTTCAAGAATTATTATTAGATATATATAATTGGTTAAGTAAAGAACCAAATATATATGGAAAAAAAGGTATAATTAAAAGAGCAGTTATGTCTAAAACTGCAGACTATGCTTCAAGATTAGTTTTATCAGCTCCTAATTTAAGAGTAGAAAAATTAGAAGATTTAATGGTAGATTTAGATCATAGTGCAGTCCCATTAGCATCTTTATGTACAAATCTATATCCATATGTAGTATTTTGGATAAGAAGATTCTTCGAAAACGAATTTTCTGGTAGTGCTATGTATCCTTATCTTAGTAAAGATGATGGTCAGATTCATTATGTTAAAGTAAAAGATCCGTTAATAGAATTCTCTGATAATAGAATAAAAAAAGAATTAGACAGATTTATTCATGGTTATTCTAATAGATTTATTCCTATAGAAGTTCCAAATGAAGAAAATAGAAAAATATATATGGTATTTAAAGGTAGACAATTAAATGCTGAAAATGCTACACAAGAAGAAATATTAAAAACACCATTAGTAGGAAGAAGATTAACATGGTGTGATTTAATTTATATGGCATGTGTAGACTGTTCTGCTGATAAATCTATACTTATAACAAGATATCCAATGGACAGTTATTTTAATCAGTTCCCATCTAAAATAATAGTAGCATCTACTAAAGATACTGAACCNATTTGGTATGATAATAAATTCTATAAACATTATCCTAAGATAAGAAAAGAAGATATTGGTCAAGATACAAGTAATAAGTTTATAGATACTCTAAATATATGTAATTTATATCTTGGAGCTATTGGTGGAGATTATGATGGTGACCAAGTTACCGTAAAAGCTGCTTATTCTATAGAAGCTAATAAGGAGTTACAGAAACATATGGATTCTAAAGCTCATTTTATATCATTAGGTGGAGTAAATGTTAGAACNTCTTCTAATGAAGCTATACAAGCTATATATAATATGACTTTAGTACTTCCAGAGACCAAATGCACAGATCCAGTTTTTTAATTATATATTATAATCATGTATGTATAATATTATACATACATGATTAATATTTAATTTTTAGGGGGATGATTACAAATGAGAGAATTAAGCAATAAGCAACTACAGTTAATCAAAGAAGACCCATCTATTATTAACTGGAATAAACTTTGTAAGGAATATATTATCCCTTACAGGATTATTAAGAAAAATTTAAACAGAATATCTTTAAGGGTTCTATTTAAGTATCAACAATTACCTGAGACTTTTATAGAACAATACTTATTTAGAAAAGACTTAATTCCTATTATATGTGCTAATCAAGAATTATCAGTTCGATTCATGTTTAAGTATAGAAATATATTAGATTGGAATGAATTGATATTCTCACAAAGAATACCTGAAGGGTTACTTAGAAGAGCAGAAGTTATAGACAAAATAAATATCGATGATGCTATTATAGCACAGTCAGTATCAGAAAAGTTTATAAATGACTTTAAAGATAGNATAGATTGGAACTACATAAAGTCAATTTGTAAAACTGCAAATTTTTAATTGTATATTATAATAATGACAAATAATATTAAAAATAAATAAGATGCAAAGGAGAATGTAACATGAGAAAAGCGAGTTTTGAAAAGTTAAAAGAGATTATCAAAGGAGGTGNAATTACAGAAGAAAAAATTAAATTTGCAAGAATGATATTGGACGATATAGACTGTCCAATATCAATAGAAAAAGACATAACATGTTTTGCTGATGATGTAGAAATTTATAGGTTTGAGTCAACAAGGAACCACACAATAATAGAAAAGGAAGTATTTCCTATACTTGGAAATATAAACTATGGTATAGAGCAAATAACAAGTTTCGATGGTTTTAAAGAAACAAAAAAGATGCCATTAAGTATAGATAATACATGTGTAGTCTATATTGAAGAAACTAAGTCTGTTTTTGAAAATGGTAGGGTTGAGAAAAGTATTATTGATTCTAGAATAATAATACTGTTTAATGATAATGGGTTAGAAAATTCTTATACATCAAAAAGTTATATTATAATTTAAAATCGGGGAAAGGCTATAATATGACTAATGATAAGGTGTATGTATATAATATAGATTTTTACAAGTGAGAAATATACATAGGGAAACCAAGTCATCCTCATATTATAGCCTTTAGGCTATAATATAACTTTATATCACCGCTAGAAAGGTGGTGATATGGATGGATGATAATTTAACATACGGAACCGAAGATGACGAATAGTGGTTTTTAATTTAAATCTAAATTATGTGATATAACGTTATATTATAACAATTTTATGATTGCTTGTTTTGTTGTTATAGAGGGATGAAAATTATTTTTGAGGTAGATGAAAAAATAATTAGAGGATAGTCACACTATCCTCTAATTTTAAATTATTTATTATTTTTTATTTTTTTATGTTGTTTTTTTATTTCTTGGAAATATTTTGGATCTCTTTTCATAGTCTTTACTGGTTCTTCCTTAACAGGTTCCTCTTCAACTCTGCTAACTACTGCAGTTTCAGTTGTAGCAGCATCAACTATTTCTGCTCCTTCTTCAACTTTAGTTTTAGAAGTTTTAGGAACTTCTACTTGCTGTGCAGGAGCTTCAGCATCAACCTTATCCATAATTTCAACTTTTACTTCTTTAACTTCTTCTTTAGCAAGTCCTACAGTATTATCTTTATCATAGTTTGAAAGGTTTAATTTAACCTCCATACCATTAGGTAATACCTCAGTAACTAATGCTCTAGCATGTAGACATCTTGCGATATCTCCAACACTCATTTGAACACCCATCATAGGTGCAGTTATTGGTACTCTTAAAGAATAAATTGGTCCTTGTGGTTTGATATTTACTTTTTTAAACATATGGGCTTTCCTCCTCATCATCTTCATCTTCTTCAAAATTAAATTCAAAGTCAGCATCTTTAGTGTCGTAATTGCAACAATATTCATCAGGTAATAAAGGGTCGACAAAATCAAAATCAGCGTGTTCAGCTTCTTCCAACAGTTCAGCTGCTGTTTCTAAACATAACATGGTATCTAAATCAAGTATCATTTATTTACCTCCTTTAATTGATTATTATATACTTGTTAATTATTTAAAAATCAAATAATTACCTAAATTAACATAATATCAGTCAATGTCTTGATTTTTTAATATTAACTTTTCTATTTGTTTATTAATAATGTATATTATAATTGGTACATTATAGAATAAATGTATATTAGAATTATAATCTATTCTATCTAATAGATTAATATCATCTCTGGTTATATCTTCATTTGCAAAATATTTTATCATTATATTTAGATATGCATTATTATTCATTGTGTCATATTTTTTGTTTAATTTTATTCTATTATATAATTCAAGTTCAAAATTATTTAAAGTTGTCCTTAATGTATTAGGAGGATAATTGTACATTATTTCAAAATAATCTTCTAATCTAGAAGATAATATAGATAATGGATTATCTATTAATTTAGCTTGTGATGATAATTTAGGGGTGAACTTATTTCTATCATTTATTTCTACATATCTAAAGAATGTAGTATCATAATCTATTGAAAATGTAGCTGGTATAACTGTTTGATGAGTTATATATAAGAAATCATCATCTTTATCAAGTACTTTATTTCGTATAAGGAATTCTACTAAATAAGGATCATAGAAATAATTCCCATTATGATAGAATGTAAAAGCTTGTACTCTTGAATTAAAAAATAAAGATTTATAATATTTTATCAATCTTTCTACAATAATTTCAAGTTCTTCTATTGTTTTATAATCTGAAGAACGTATAATTGGATTAAACACAGTTCCTGTATTATTTACTAAGAATTCAAATTCTTCTGATATTTGACTTTGTATATTATCATCTTTAGTTTGGTCTAATTTATATTGAACTTTATATAAATTAGAACCATTTTCTATAGTATCAAATGATACTGATACTATTTTAAATAATATGTCTTTATCAGTATATTTTATTGAAAAATAATCATTTGGATATGGTGTAATGGTATCTGGAAGTATAACCGCTTCCCCTTCAATAGAATCTGATTCTAACCCAAAATCATTAACTTCTAAATTTACGTTTATTCTATCTAATCCATATATGAAAAAATTATTTATTTTATTATACTTAATAGAGCTATTGTCTCCTAAATGAGCATATGTTATTTTTGCTCCTTCATCTAATGTAGATTTTTTTATATCTTGATTATAATAGGTTGTTATAGTAGGTTTTTGATCTATATTATGATAATATGGATTGTTTAATCTTTTCTTTNCACTATCGACTAATGAGTTTATAGTATCTTTCTTTTGAGTATTGATAAACTTACTCATATAATCACCTCCTTATATAATTGTTAACAATATATGTACAAAAAATAATATACTGGGTTAATTACAAACCCAGTGTATTTTAAAGTTTATAAGATTTTTGCACATATCACATAACTTTACGACATTTAAGAAATTATCTATTTTTGATACGTCATCCTCATAAATAGATATATAATTATTACAACAATTACATTTGTACCGCAGTATTACTTTCTTCATGGTATATTCACCTCAATAAATATACTCTTTCTTGTATTCTTGATTTATTTACTCCGAAGTCTTTTTCATTTGGTGCTACATTTCTATGAATATACAATGGTATACGATATACTTTTAAATAATCTCTTACATCATATATCATATAATCGTCAACATCATTATCTATATAAACATGAAATTCTAAATTTATTAATTTCATAGTATGAATAAAATGTTTACAAATACCAAGATATCCTCCACCTAATATAGCAGAAAATATCGAATGATTATGATTAGTATTCATGTTATAATATACAGATAATATGTCGAAAGGTCCTTCTGCTATATTTATTTGTATTCTATTTGGATTTGTTAAATCTATAGTTGTGGGCAATGTATAATATTTTTGAGTGTTGTCTAATTTATTAAAGATACTATAATTTACATACTTTTTATCTATTGATTTTGATACTTTGCCCTCTCTTAGATTTCTCATATTAACAAAAGCATTATCCTGTGATATGAATCCCAAAAATGATTCATCTAATTCTTTTATAATTCTAGGATCTCGTGTATAAGTTGTTATATTATTTGTTAATAATAAATCACCCAAATTTAATACAATTTTCTGGTTTAATAAATCGGTATATGTAAGATTTGTTCCCAATCTATTGTTGATATATTTTAGCTTAACTTCAGATAATTTAGAGGGAGATATATAATTATTATTTAATATATATACCTCACTCTGTTTAAACTTTTTATTTTTATCTAATGATAAAACTTGTTTATTATATTTAGTTAATTCAATAGCTGTGTCAGGATCAAATATATTCCATTCTATTAATTTTTCAGAAGTAGTAACACCGCTTACTAAACATGATGCTCTAAAACAATGAAATACTGATACATTATCATCTTGTGGTATGCTCACATAAAAATGAGCTGCATTTCTATCTCTTTTTGAATCTCCACAATATGGGCATCTCATTGCAATTTCTTTTCCACCACTAACTAATCTAGCTGATGGTATCTGCAATAATAATGTTTTTAATTTTTCTACTATCATATTAAAACCACCTATATATATTGTTTATTAGTAGATAAATCTAGATATCCTCCTTCAGCAAAGAATCTAAAGGTATTTCACCTTCTATAGTATTATATAGATTAGCATAAATCCTAACAGCATCTGATATCGATATATCGCTTACATGTATAGAATCTAATAAGTCATGTAATTCACAATCATGGGATAAATATTCCTCCATAATAGCTGCAGAAATATTAGATATTAATTTTTCTTTATTTTTCACAGATAATTCTATTTCATATCTAATATTATTATCATCAAAAGTTATTATTTTTTCCATAACAAATCAACTCCTATTCTAATATTATTTCTTTTTTATGTATTTGATTGTTTGATTTAATATAAATTTTTAGTTTAGCTCTCACTACAAATTTTTTATTATAATTATATAATTCTTTATTTCTTATTGTGGTTGTAGTGTTTTCATATTTTAATACAATTTTATCAGGACTTTCTCTATCAGTTATTTGTGCTGATATATCTATTATTTTAATATTACAAGAACGTTCTATTTGTTTTTCATATTGAAAATATCCTATATATCCTGCTAGGAAAACACAAATTAATAATATAAATATTATTAAAAATTTTTTCATATATTTACCCCCATTTTTAAAACCAAATACAAGAATCAGGATGTATATACATCCTGATCCTTTTTTATATTAAAAGAATATATATTAATATCTCTTCACAAACTATATTTGGTATCATTTCTATATGTTTCCCATTCAATTCTGGGTCAGAATAATCTATTATTTGGAAGTCTGCCACTAATATTGTTGCTATTAGTGAGAAAATATACTTCTCAATTTTAGGATTATTATACTTTGCTAAGATATGTTTGAAAAATGGCGAATTTTGAATTTTGTTAAGCTCCTTCTTATTAATATTCTTACGTTGAGGAAGCCTATTTACTTTACCACTTATAATATAAGGTAAGATTACCATGTTATGTGATAACAGAATCTTCTTAGCTGTTATCATTAACTTTACATAATCTTCCTTATTAATAGCCTTAATGCTAACTACATCTCCAAAGTATTTATAAAATAGATTAAAGATTAAATCTTTTTGAAATTCATTGATTACTGTTTTACCATCTTGAGTTAATTGTTTCATATAGAAGTTTATTTCATCTTGATCTAAAGGACCAAAATGTTGAGTTATTTGCTTCATTGTTTCTTGACAATTAACCTTATTTTGTAAATATAAACTTTCATCTGCTTTTACCAAATAATTCTCGAATTTATCAAATTCGGAATTCATATCTTCGTCTCTTTTAGATGAAGATAGAGGTACAAATGTATATTCATAGCCACTTGTGGTTACCCTGTAACCAATATTATTTTTTATAGCTTGATAGTTAAATACTATAATATTTTGACTATATTCATACTTTGGCATTATCTGTAGAATTATATTTTCTACTGAATCCATTGCATGAGTTGTTGTATTTATTCCTCTGATATCTTGTTTACTCCAAATAGGATTGTTATCTCTATTTTTATTAATATTTGTAAGCGAAGTTTCATATAATTTACTATATAAATCCATATTAAACTGGNTAATGATAATATCAAAAGCCTCTAATAAGAATTTATTTGTATCATTTATTTTCTTTACATAGATAAAATGAGTTAATAATGGAATTATTAGATTCATCATAAGACTCATTTCCATCATTAAGTATCCGTGTTTATTTGTATATTGTAAAGCGGGGTCTTTCTTATTTTTATATTTAAGAGACAATGAATAATTATCCCTATTCATATCATTTATTTTTATTCTCATAGATAATGAGAATACATATTTTTTAATATCGTAAAAGAATGCTTTTTTATCATATTCATCTAAGCTCATTAGATACTTTAAATTTGCATATATATAATATAGCTCATGATTTGTGTCGTAAAATTTTAGAAAATAATTTATATAACGTGTTATATGTTCTCTCATCTTATGATCATTATAACATCTCTTCTTAGAAATATTAAAATAATCAATAGCATCATCAACATTGTAATATTTTGATATTGGAACTATTATAAAATCCTTGGTATGTCTAAATATTTTATCTTCAGGCTCTGGAACCCAATCATCTACTGCAACGAATTCTCTTTCTATAAATTTAATAACTTTCATCTAACCTGCATCCCCTTCCAAAAAATTATTACTAATTTCTCTCTTATATATAATATATGATTATTTATTCTTTATCCTAGATGTTTTTGAAACACTATTAGTTTTCTTAACTAATGATGTTTTCTTAACAGTAGATATGTGATGTGATCTATTAACAGGATTACTCAAAATCCTATTATTGTTATCATCATACACTTTCTTTCTATTTTCTTTTAATTTTTCTGCTCTTTTCTTATCAGCAACTTCTTTTCCTTTAATTTGTCTGTCCTTTATCTTATCATCTGCATGGGTTATTAATGATAAAAGTCTTTTTTTATCATATTTCTCCCCTTCAGATTCAAATTTTATTTTTTGGAAGAGTCCGTAATTATTCATTAATAAATATGTAAAATATATTGACTTTACATAACCTATTTCATTTTTTGGGTTCTTTTCAGATGCCACTTTCTTTATAGCTTCTTTAGACATCCTTGGAACTAAATCACGTATAAATAAATCATTTTCTAACATAGCATGAGCAAATGTATACACAAATGATGGATCATTTGAATAAAACTTTACATTATATTCTTTTAAAGTTTTCTTCATTTTAACAGTTTCATCATTTGTATAGAACATTATGACAGTATCATAATAGAAGTTTTCTACAACTTCAGATGGGATCTTCATAAAGACATAATAATTATCTTTATCGTAGTAAAGATGATACTTTACATTCCCAACCTCTCTTAATAATATTTTATCTAGCTTTTCAGTGTATAATTGTCTATACATTTCTTTGTTTGAATATACTGAATTTTTGATACCCATAGGGTTAGCTATATATTGGTCGAATGTCATCTCCATAAAAATAAACCCCCTATATTACTATTATAATATAATATCATCCCATTTAAATGTTATTAGTTTTATAAAAATATATTTTAAAGTATTATATAACATAAAATATCATACATTTATGAAAAAGTATGAGAAGAGCAATTTCTAGCTCTTCTCATAATCTTTTGAAAATTATTTAGTATTTAGAGTTATATACTGATTATCAGCAGGTGTTGGACATATAAATTGATTTGATGTAAACATCAAGGTTACTATCTTAGATATTGTTTCTAATATAACAATATCAGTATCAATAGAGCATAATACTTTATCATCAAATTCATCAGTTCTAAGATTTATAGGCATTCCTCGCTCTATACTTTCTTGTACTAATTCTTTAGCTTTTTCCTCATTATATTTTGATTTATATAATNTGGTTAAGATATTTAAATAAGCATCTGAAATGACCTTATATAATTTATTTTCTGGTAATACATCTGCAAGTTGCAATGATGCAATAAGACCTTCAAAGTTTGCACCATAACCTACCCCATTTCTAGCTGCAGATCTACAGTTTAGAACCGCATCTTCAACTAAGTCTCTTACAGCATCTCTATCTGTAGCTGATACTCCTCCTACTAGATATTCAACCATATTAGCCTTTAATGAGTTTATTCTTCTCTTTAAAGTACCAGTTACATTATTATCTTCACCAGCTTCATAAGCTTTAGCTAATTCAGCTTCTAAGAATTTTACTAATGTATTAAAAGTATCTGATAATGTACCATCTTCATTATGCATTAAAGCAGGATTAATAAATTTAGTTTTACTAATATCAGATTCGATTATATCAGCTTTTCCACAGAACTCAGTTACTGTTTCTATTGTAGGTGCTAATCCTTTTTCAATATCAACCTTTTGTTGATCTGGATTGATATACTTCTTTATTGGTTTGCATCCACATAATCTACATATATCAACAAACTGTTCTTTTTGATATATGTTTGATATAAGCAAGAATGGCGGTTTATCAGCTTCATTCTTAAATTGATACATAAAATTAATTAATTGATCCATATAGGAAGTTAAATCTCTTGATACAATAGGAGCCAATATAACTGTTGGGATTGGCTGAGAACCTGTTTGATATGGTTTTACTATATTCTTCTCTATAATAGCATTAAATAGAGCTATCATTTCAGGAGTATCTACAGGATCTTCAAATGCATATATTCTTGGATTTCTTATAGATGCTACACCCTTCTTACTATTATTTATAAACGCAGTATCACCATAACCTGTTTCTAGAGTCATACCATCATAAGTTTTTAGGTAACTTTCGGTTGTAGTTGATGTTGATACATCTATAAATACATCATTTCCGAATTGTTCATATATATTACGAATATTAGCAGCAACTTCTTTATTTCCATTTGTAGATATTAAAGTAATATCATAAGCAGTCTCTGGAGTAAATTTTCTGGCTCCGCTCTTAATTTTTTCTTTAANAGCTTTTGTTGCTTCTTTAAATTGTCTCATTATTTCATAAGGTGAATCAGAAGTTTCTAGTTTAACTAATTCATCAAATATTAATGAAGATAATACAACTGCNGAAGTTGTTCCATCTCCTACAGTTTTTACAATATGTCTTGTTAAATCTTCTAGGTCAGATCTAACAGATCTTTCAATTATACCATTGAATAAGATATTCTTTAAGATAGTATGTCCATCTTTTGAATATTGGGTTACAACACTACCATCTGAAATTCCTTTGGTAATTATTGAATTAGAAGCCATCGGTCCAAAAGAAGTTGATATAAACNCCTTTAAATATTGTAATGTTTCTGATTGAACCTTTCTTATTTTTTCCTTTGGTACTACGTTTGATACTATCATGTTTTATCTCTCCTTTTCTGAAAATATATTTATTTTATCCATATATAGGATAGGAATCATCAATGGTATATACATCTATGAAATATATTCTATTTACATCTCCTACCAATACCGTTATCTCTTTTAAAGGAATTATCTGTTTTTCTTCATTAGATTCTTCCTCTTGATTAAATCTATATCTACCAACAAATATAGATTTACCCTCTAAATCTCTAAATTTTACAAGATCTCTATAATTTTTAATAAATATAGAATCGTATTTTGAAATATCTATCCTAGAATAATCATCATTCATTATTATAGAAGCATTTTTTAATATTCTATCATTTAGTATAATCTCCTTTTCTGCTTCTGTTTTACATAATATATTTATCTTTACTAATGATGTTTTCATATATACCATTAGTAATTTTAATATCTCTGTCGGTTCTGATAATTTAACAACCTTATTATATTCTGTTGTTATAATATCATTTAATATAGATATTGAATTATTTTTATATTCATCTTTTAGTAATATATTTAATGGATCATATGTATGCATTGTTAACATCATATACTTAAAATTATTATTTGACATCCNTAGCATAACTGTATCTATAAACGTTGGATTTCTATATTCTGATTTAATAAGTTTAAATATACCAATATCAATATCATATATCATATCAAATGGNACTAAAATATTATTTCCATAATTCATCAGCTATCACCCCAAAAAATAAATCAGATATACATCAATATATCTGATTTATTTAGTAATTATCCTATTTGATCTTCAATATCATCTATTGTTGATGATGAAAAGTTTCTAGGTTCTTTTGTATTAAAGATTGAAGTTGATGATTTAACATTTCTAGAACCTTTTCTTCTAAACTCAACTCCAAGTTTATCAGCTATTAATTCTGTTTTAGTATTCAATCTTGAAAAATCATATTTAAGATTGTCTACTACACTATAAGCCATAGCACCACTCATTGCTTCATAGTATGATCTTAATAATGTTTTAAACTCCTCCAATTCAATATTATTATGATAAATCTTATCAAAATCATTTGAATTAGAATCAAAATTTCTTATGCTGTAATGATAATCTTTTTTCAATTGGTATGCATAAGAACTCATTGTTTCACCTGTCTCACCATTAATCTTTTTGATTACTATACATGGACAGTTTATTCTGAACTCTTTTCCATTACAGATATATATCAAGCCCTCACCTGATGATACACCTAAATTTTGATACAAATCTGGATTTTCTTGGAATTTGCAGATTTCGTCATAAAGCATACGAGCTTTTGTATGTGTAAGATAAATTGAAATTGAATTTTCTGTATCATATGAAATATCATTAGCATCTTTAGTCTGCTTTCTTGGTAAAATTGATATTTTTAACATATTGTTCCAGAATGAAAATGACATCATACTTGGGTCAACTTCAGATTCAGGATTTCCCATTCTATATGCTGAATATACTGATGGTGAATAATTATTCTTTTCAAATTTGTTTGAATTATAAGTTCCAAGTGCCATTTGCCTCTCTCCTTTTAATCTTAAATTTAAATAACTTTTTATATTATAGTTATACCTATAATATTTTAATACTTATAGCTTATAAAGGGTTACACTATAATCAGAGAATATATCTTTGATTATCTTATTTATTTCATTTACATCTCCACCNCCTCTACCAGCACCTATATAATATGGTAGTGCTATTGAATAATTTAGATATTGAGCAATAGCTTTCAGCTCAATTAAAGATTCTGCTAAACAATCATATCTTGTATATTGTTTATCAAAACCATATTTATATTGACCAAATAAATTGGCTATATACTTATCTGTACCAATTTTTACAAGTTGGCATCTTCCTAGAGCTCCAACATTATCATTATTTTTTACAAATCGTTTATGTTCTAAAAGCACTATAGGATATTTTGTTACTATTTGTTTAGCTATACCACTACCCATAGTAAAACAATTACATTGATGTCCTATTATATTTTCAGTAGCTTCTAATAAATTTCCTTCTTTTATTGTAACCATAATCCACCTCAATTAATTATTATTATCTTGAAATAAATTAATTCCGTAGTAGTCTTTTAACTACTACGGATTATCAGATATATAATATATAACTGTAATAATTTTTATAAATTACAACCACATGATTTAATTGTATTATTGATTAATAATTCTAATGATACCTCACATTCGGTACCGCATTCACATACACATTTACAAACATTACTTTTAGATTTATCTTTTGTTGGGAGAATATCGATTACAATTAATTTTCCAAATTGTTTACCTTTGAAAAAATCTATACAGTTTTTTATGTTCATTAAAATAACCCCCAATTTACCCCAAATTATAATTCAAAACGTGATTTAACTGNTGGAACTTGAACAAATAATCCATAATACTTTGAATTATAAGTTGTCTTTTTAGACAGTTCTTCTCTTAGTAATAAATATTTATTTTTTAAGTTCCACCATCTTTCTAACTCACTGCCAGAAAGTTTTTCAGTTGTTACATAGTCATCTATCATAGCTAAACGCATATTTATTTGTCTAAGAATAGCTAATGCTTCTTCTTCTACATCAACATTTTTGATTCTTAATTGTAATTCATAAAGATCATCTTCTAATGATCTCATTCCTCTATATTTAAACTCTTTGTACATCTTGCTTGCTTGTTTGAATATATCTAAAGATTCTTGAACTAAAATGTCATCATCTATTTGATTTAATGCTCTAATCATAATATTTAATTCTCTATTAACTAGAGCAGATGCTGTAATCTTTTTAGCATTTTGTAATAAATGAATAGCTCTAATTCTCTTAAACTTTACATCAGTATAAAGTCTTAATGTCCATTGTAGAACTATTAACTTATTATTTACATCTCTATTTAGTTTTCCTGAATTTCTTAAAATTCTTTTATATGCACTTTCTAGATATTTTGCATATCCACATCTAACAACAAACTCATCTGCTATAATTTCATCATCATCCATTTCAAATAATGATGAGAATTTTCTTATACTATCTTTTACAGCAAAAGCTAATATATCTTTATATTGAGCTNCATCAGATAATTTTATTGATGTATTATTTTTATCAAGATATATATCTATAGCTTTTCTAACATCTTCTACAGGTTCTGTATTATTTACAATATGACCAACTTCATGAAGTAATACTGCAACTAATTCTTTAGAGGTTAATCCTATAGTAAATAACTTAGAATCTAATTCTAAATAATAAGCTTTAACCCTTACTCTATCATCAGATGTTATTATTTTCATTGCTTCACTGCTATCTATAGCTGGTATAATTGTCATACCGAAAAATAATTTATCAACATTATCAGTATAGATAACTTCTCTACATGTAGAATCTTTAAAAAATTTATTTAATTCATCTTTAAGTTTCCTTAATTCAGATGAAGATGGATTATGTTTAAGATTAAACATGATATGCTCTAATGTTGAAAAATCATATCTGATAGTATCCACGTTCTATGCCTCCTTTTTATAAAATACAGTCTACAGTCAAAACGACTGTAGACTATTTAAACTACTGCCTTAATCCAGTTGGATTTAGTATTGTTAATCTACCTTGAACTGGCTGATATTCAACAAACTTCCATCTTTCGAATGCATGGATAGCTGGAAGAGCATAGTTCTGAACATTTCTTATTTCATTGCTTACATACATCTGATAGTCATAAATTCTGTAAATTATTCTATCAGTATTTCTTGGGGATAGTATTACTATTAAAGTATCACTTCCCTTAAGCTTTTGAGATGAAATGAATTGATATGTTCTCTTATCGGAAGTTACAACTGTCTTAACGAAGTCAAGTTCAACTGGTCCGATATTAGATGGAGTCTGATAAGTGTATTCAGTAGGAGTAATCTTTCTGATTAGGTCAGGTCTACCAAATACAGTAATTGTCATGTTTGGATCATTTAGAACCTGTAGCATAGTAGTTACATGAGTATCTAAATAATCAAAGAATGTCTTATATCTCCATTCAACATGGTCTAATGCATAACCACTTCTTGGAGCAAAGTCAAATGTTGATTGAATCTTCTGACTTTCTGGAAGCATTGCGAAAGATTCATCAAGATTCTGCTTAATCTTGTCATCCTTATAGTTTTCAAGAGTTGTCTTAAACAAGCTCATGATCTTGGATAACTGATTTACTTGATATAAAGCACCAATATCTTTTACTTCTTCAGGAGAAATTGGTGTATTTATTGGAATAGCTGATGGAATTTCAACTATATCAGTCTTTACTCTCCATGCAACACTGCAAGTTTGAAGCATAGCGTTGGAAGCATCCTTTCTAGCAGAAAGTTTAACAGCTTTAACTAGACCCTTCATAGCAGAAATCTGAACTTTGTTCTTATTCATAGCACCAGAGATTATATCTTCTTGCTCTTGTCCATCCTTATCTACAAAATGAACAGATTCAACAAATACTCTTTCAAGTCCGCCATAATTTGGAGCAAACTTCAAGTGATTTACAGGAATCCATCTATCTACTGTAGTATCTGCTGTAGNTGTAGTTCCATCTGGTAGAACATCTCCAGCATNATATTCATCAACAACTTTAATTGCAGATATTCTTGTTTCTATTGACAAGTTATCAGTTGATGCTGCACCGATAGCTGTTAGTATATCAGTCTCTCCTACTTCTGGAAGAGTTAATTCAATTTCTTTAACAGGTACAGTTGCATCTATAGCAGCTGTCATCTTGTCTTGTTCCTTAAACATATCTATTTCTTCTCCATCTGGAGTTATAAGTAATCTTGTCTCCATGGAAATTGTAAATTTAGGGCTAGTAGCAACAACCTTCTGGATTGCACCCTTATCAAAAATATTATTCATAAGAATATTTTTATGAATTGGGAATGTCATACCAATTACTGGGTTGAATCCTCCGATTGGGGCATATTCTAATATAGCATCCCTATCATTTAAATATTGCTCGTTCATCATTGCAATATGATCTTCATATTCAGCTGCAGTCATTCCTTTTGGGTCTGCTGAGTTTTCAACGAAGAAATTTCTCATTGTTTCATTTGAACCTTGCAATAAAAGAGCTTTGGAAGGTTCTGAGAATAAGTCAGTTCCTGACTCGTTTAAGATATTTTTAGCTAAATCTCTAAAAGTAGCTGCATAGGTACTAATAGGATCGTTCATATATCCTCTGCCTATATCAGCAACTTTTCTATTACCTACTACTGGCATAATTATTAACTCCTTTCAATTTAAACTTTTATTTTATTATTGTTTATTCAATTTATTATATTGTTATAAATAAACATTTGTAAGTTTATTTATAATATACTAAAATGAGAAATATTATGCATTTTTATCTTCATTTTGCATTTTTATCTGGTCTAATATTTTATTCACTGTGTTTAATATAGCTAAATACTCTTGATAATTTATAGAGTTTTCTATATAACTCTTAGTATCAAATGTATTTGCTAAATAAAAATAAATTAATTCTTTTAATTGCATAAGTTTTTTAATAATAAATTCTAATATTTTTATATTAGAGGTAGTTTTTGTAGTTTTATTTAATCTATTTATTATATTAATAGTTGTATTATATACCTCAATATATTGATTTTTTAATTCCATTATTTTTATATTAATTTGTTCTTGAGTTAGCCCTACAAATAATTCTTTTTCTAAATCTTGTAATTCTGATGGGGTATAACCTTGATTATCGGTTTCTTCATCTTCATTACCATCATTATCNTCTTCATTATTATCAGTATTATCTTCTTGATCGTTATCTTGAGTTTCTTCTTCATCATTATCATCTTCTAAATTATAGTCATTTGTTTCGGTGCCATCTTCATTATCAGCATCATCTTCATTATCATCAGTATTATCTTCTTGATCATTATTATCATCTTCAACATCTTCTTCATCGTTATCAAGACTATAATCATTTGTTTCAGCATCATCTTCATTATTATCAGTATTATCTTCTTCTTGATTATCCCCTTCAGCATCTTCAGTTTGATCATTATCTTGAGTTTCTTCTTCATCATTCAATTTTTCAACTTTACCATTTACTACTCTTTCAACTTCTAATAAAGTCTTAGTAAAATATATTCCCATACTGTTACCTCCCTTTAATATATGTACTGATAGATTTTTATATATTATCTACCAGTACATATTTTATAATATTAATCGTCTTTTCTTATAGGCATATAATCTTTTTTATGATATTCAATTCTTGCCTTTTCTTTCTTTAATTTTTGTTCAACTTTTAATAATTGCTCTAATGTTTTCATATCGTCATTTCTGTCTGCTATTTGAATTTTCTTTTCAACAACTTTCAATTGAATATTTATTTCATCTAAAATATATCTACGTTCTTTTTCGGTTGCCATTTTGGATGCAGCAAGACCTCCCAATGCACCAATAGCTGCTAAAGCTGGATTTATTGCATATACANCANCTGTTGCTAAAGCTGTTTTAATTAATTTAGAAGCTGATGGTATTATAGATCCTTTAATAACAGCTTCTCTTCTATCATTAGCTGCAGCTGTTTGTAATTTATTTAATAATGTTTCAACTGTATAGTCTATTTGTCTTGATATTTGTTTTTCTTTATCTGATAAGGTTTTCATTTTATTTTTTAATTTTTGTTGAGCCATTCTCATAATAGTTACAGGTGATGCTTCATTTAATATTTGATCTATTAAATCAATAGATTCTAATAATAATTTATTATTTTCATAGGTATCATATATACTCAAATAATCAGATTCTAATATAGGTGTATTATTTATAACAGATACACCTTCATTAATTTTTGTAAGTTTAATATATTTTTCATTACCGCCTATTTGTCGTCTTAGGTTATCTGATTTTTCTTCAAATATTTTTAATAACTTTTTATGATTTATTAAATCAGGAGCAATCATACTAAATTCAGATATATTTCTAACAGTTTCAATATCCATTTGTTCTATATGTTTATCTACAGCTTCTATTAAATAATTCATATCCTTTTTAGACAGTTCTGATACTTGTTCATCTAATGCCATAATTATAGAACCAGTTTTAATAATGCTTTCATGCATAGGTTCTTCATCATCTTCTGATAATATAGGCTTATTGTATACTAAATATATATTATATAAATCTTCTGTACCATCATAAGTTAGTCCAAAATCATCATTGAGATGTAATTGAATACTCCTACATATATCACTAACAACTTCTTCTGTATTGATGGTTGTATTTTCATTTAATTTATTATATCTTAATCCAAATAATTTACCTATATTTATATATATTCTATTGTCATTAGGATTAATATAATTTAGTATTGTATTTTCATCTGCATTTTCAAAAGTTTTGAATTCTACATTACTATTTAATAATATACACCCTTCTTTTACAAGATTTTTATATCTTGAATTGATATATCTTTCTAACATTGCTTTTGATTCATTCATTTGTTTAACAACCACATTGTGATATGTTTGAATATATTCATTTACCACAATATAATCTTCAAAATCTAATGTTGATTCATCCATAATGTCATCACCATACCTTTCTTTTTCTGGATATAATGTATCATTATAATCCTCTATTTTTTTAATATTTTTATCTAATTGATTAATATATTGTTCTAATCGTTTTCTTTGAGATTCACTCTTTANGGATTCTAATTTCTTTTGACTCTTTTCTTTCTCTTTTTTAAAAGTTTTAATAATTTTTGCAGTCTCATCTCGTTGTAATTTTATTTGTATAGTTAGATCTGCAATAAGTGCAATTACTGCTAAGTAGGGTGATATTGCTGTAATACTAAATACTAAAAATTTTCTTATCCAAGTTAAGAAATTTGGAAGTTCTTCTATAATCTGTTCTGAAGATTTAGTGTAAAGTTTTCTTATAAATGATTTTAATAATTCTGGAGTTTTATTAGGTATTGCTTTGAATTCATCTAATATTTTTTTAGATTTTTGTTTTGCTTTATTTATCCTATCATTACCTTCTTGTATTATATTTTCCTTATCCTGCTCTGAGTATAACTCGTTCTTTTCTAATACAGTTTTCATAATTTCTAATTTGTTTTCATCTAAATTAATAAAAAAATAATCATTAATACTTTCTAATACAGATTTTCTATCATATTTTATACCTTGCTTGTTTAATAAATATAATGTATTTTCTAATGTTACATTATATTTAACAGCAAAGTCCATATTTATATTATCTATAAATTCACATATTGTGGTGATATAATTATCTAGATCCAAAGTAGATTCAGATTCTAAGACATTCATAATTCCTAAATCTATTAATCTTTTATGATTATGTAATACACGATCACATGTAATATATTTATCACATTCAGATAATAAGGTTGATGTGTCTACATCAACATTTAAAGATTCTAGTATATGTTTTGCAGATTTTAAATTAGATGTTTTTGGTAATACTGATTCAACAAATAAATTAATAGCCTTAACTTTATCTGAATTATATTTAGTACGCTTAATAAATCCATCTAATATATTTACAGCTTCATTAAATTCATAATAATTTTCATTTTTATTATATGGCCAATTTTTAAAATATGTTTCTATATTATCTATAGATGTTGTCTTTTTACTATTTTCTATCAATACATCAAAAGAGCATTCCGTTAATACCCTATTGATATTCTGATACATTTGACGTTTTCTTATATCCTCTAAATAAACCATTTAATATCAGTCCCTTCTTTATTATAATTTTAATTATTATATTGTTAATCTTATACTCAGGAACATAGAAAAAATAAACTAGCATATGCTAGTTTATTATTTTTTATTATAGGAAAAATATTCTGTTTTCGTTATCGAAGAATTTATCGAATTCCTCTGAACTATTAAAACCACCTATATTACAATCTTTTAAATATACTACATCAATTATATGTCCACCTTCAAACATACAACTTTCGTTGTACTCTTCTACATTAAAATCCTTTGAGCCTTTTATATTTCCACCTATAGAAGTTTTACTTAGATGTACTTGACCATCATTATCTACATATACTTCGTTTAAACAATAAGTACCAGTAAAGTTGGTTAGTAATCCAATCTGTCCATTTCTTTTTAGCAATAATCCGATTGGTTTATATGCAAGAGGTTTATTAGTATGATTGTCTATAACGATATAATCATTTTCGATAATTCTCCTTGCAATACTATACATTTCCTCTCTTGATTTGTTTTCTCTTTCTCTTAAATTTGTCATTTTAATACATCCTTTCTTTAAATAGTTTTTAATATTTTTTATTGAATAATAGAATACTAATAACTATTATTCATTATCTTTAATAGGTGTAATACTTCGTATTACATTAGTATTTAAATATGTTTTACTACCATCATCATTCACAACTATTATAAATTTATTTTCGGTTAATTCTCGATATAATGATGTTGGTGTAGCAAAAATATTTAATTCTCTTTCTCTAAATTGCTCTTGTTGAAACGCCATAGTCTTTTCATCCATAAATTGTACTTTTACTTTCATTAATTTCATTTTAATACATCCTTTCTTTAAATAGTTTTTAATATTTTTTATTGAATAATAGAATACTAATAACTATTATTCATTATTATAATATATAATTATAAATACAAAGTTTTACAAATCATGGATTAACATTAAATAAAAAGGAGGTTATTATTATGGAATTCAGTTTTAATTCAATATTTTTAATGAATGATGGTACTGTTAAATCAGTAGGAAATAATAACAATGGTCAATGTGGTACAGGTAATACTAATTCACCTCAATTATCTTTATATACCTCTAAAAGTTAAATCATTATGGAATTTAATTATTCCTAAAAATATAAAATATCTTATAAAACAGTTTGATAATTATTATACAATAAATAGTAATTATTATTCTACAAGTGCTAAACATTTATTCCATTAAATATACCTAAAATCTGCACAAGATATAAAAAATATAGTTTTTACTAAATTAGATGTATTAACCGATAATTTAAATATAGATGGAGAAATTTTCAAACTAGTAGATAAATTAGATTCAAATTTTGAAATAAAAGCTTTTAAAATTAATTAAGGAGAGTGATATACATGGCTTATACAAACAATATGTCAGAATTATTGGATAAAATAGAAATAAGACTAGGTACAAGACAACTTAATTTACCTGATTATCTTAGAAAAGATCAATGGCCTAAAATAATAAGTATGATGACTCTAACTACATTTAGTAGATATATTCCTCATAAATTTCCAATTACTTTAACTCAAAAACATAGAAAGAATGATTATTTTTTAATAGATGAAGATTTAATTCCTAGTGATATGAAAATATTAGGAATAAGAGATATTAAATGGGATGAATTTGGACCAAGTTCTGTATCAAATACACAATCTTTTGGTATATATGATTTCTTTGCAAATGGTAGTGCTTATACACTTGATGATATTGCTATGGTTCAAATGAGAGCTGATGAGGTTTCATTATTTAATAATGGAATATTTTTAGATTTTGAAGCTCCTAATAAAGTAAAAATAACAAGTGCTACAGGAGCAGACGTGTCTAAAACTATTAATGATTTTAAAATAGAAGTATTTTTAAAACACCCTGATAATCTTATGACTATACCACCTACAAAGATGGAAACATTTGAAGAATTAGCTATTGCTGACGTTGCTGGATACTTATATAATGAATTAAAATATTATGATGGACTTGAAACTGTATATGCCAACATTGATTTGAAATTAACTGATTTGCAAGATAAAGCTTCTAGGAGAGATGATATAGCTAACCAATTAAAAGAATCCTATGTATCAGCAGGAAATACAAATCAACCAATTATGTTTACAGTATAGGTGATATAATGTATTACTTACTTTGAAATTAAAAGATATGCATTAAAAAAAA
>JGI24712J26585_10000819_pt1 | contig 26608 bp, 25 predicted proteins | sample BioPla3DNA2_FD_26585 | JGI IMG/M metagenome (IMG submission 26585)
TTAGAGTAGTACTTCCTGTAGCTATGCCTGGTATATTATCAGGAGTTATATTAGCAATAGGTCGTGTTGTAGGCGAGACTGCAGCATTGATGTATACATTAGGAACAGCTACTAAGATTACAGACGGACTTTTTTCATCTGGAAGAACACTAGCCCTTCACATGTATATACTTTCATCTGAAGGAATGCATGTAAATGAGGCATATGCTACAGGTGTTATTCTTGTATTAATAGTATTATTATTAAATGGCTTGTCCACTTATTTAGGTAACAAGTTGACGAAAGGGAGATAAAATGAGTAAAATAAGTATAAAGAACATGGAACTTTATTATACTGACTTCCATGCACTAAAAAATGTTAACATGGAAATACAAGCTAATGAAATAACAGCCTTTATAGGACCCTCTGGCTGCGGCAAATCTACTCTATTAAAGAGCTTAAATAGGATGAATGACTTAGTAGAAGGCTGTAGAATAAGAGGGGATATACTACTAGATGGTGAAGATATATATGCAAAAGACTTTGATGTAAATCTACTTAGAAGAAGGGTAGGTATGGTATTTCAAAGTCCTAATCCATTTCCAATGAGCATTTATGATAATATAGCCTATGGTCCAAGAACTCATGGAATTAAAAGCAAGGCTAAACTTGACGAAATAGTTGAAAAAAGTCTTAGAGGTGCGGCAATTTGGGATGAGATAAAAGATGATTTGAAAAAGAATGCCTTAAGGGTTTCTGGGGGGCAACAACAAAGAGTTTGTATTGCAAGNGCNNTNGCTGTTGANCCNGANGTATTGCTTATGGATGAACCAACAAGTGCACTTGACCCGATTTCTACTGCAAAGATAGAAGACTTAGTTCAAGANTTAAAGAAGGAATACACAATAGTAATGGTAACTCATAATATGCAACAGGCAACAAGAGTTTCAGATAAAACAGCATTTTTCCTAACAGGTGAAGTAATTGAATTTGGCAAGACAGAAGCTATGTTTTCAATGCCTCAGGATAAACGTACAGAAGATTATATCACAGGAAGATTTGGCTAATAATTTAAAAGGGTGATTTTATGAGAAATAAATTTGACGAACAATTAGATTTATTAAATGATAGTCTTATTGAAATGGGAAATTTAGTAGAAGGTTCCATTAATGCAGCCATAACTGCTCTTTTAGAACAAAATATTGATTTAGCAAAGAGGGTGGTGGAGGGCGACAGAGACATAAATGAAAAGGAAAAAGAAATTGAGACTGGATGCCTTAGACTAATATTACGCCAACAACCTGTGGCTAAGGACTTGAGGCTAGTATCTGCTGCATTAAAAATGATAACAGATATGGAAAGGATAGGAGATCAAGCCCAAGATATTGCAGAAATAACCATTAGATTAGAAAAGCAAACTTATATAAAAGAGCTAGTCCATATACCTCAGATGGCACACGAAACAACAAAGATGCTTAGAAGTAGTATAGATGCTTTTGTCAAAAGGGACATAGACTATCTTGTGAAAGTAATTCAAAATGATGACATAGTAGATGGTTTATTCAATACAATAAAGGATGAGTTAGTTGATATAATTATAGAAAACATAGACCATAGTGAACAGGCAATTGATTTATTGATGATTGCAAAATATCTTGAGAGAATAGGGGATCATTCCCAAAACATTGCAGAATGGGCGTATTTTGCAATAACTGGACAGCATTATAGTGGACCTAAATAATAAAAAAGCTGACTGTTAAGGGGATAGAAAGAGAGAGTCTTTACCAAATAAGAAGAGGTGAATATATGTCTATAATCTATTGCATAGAAGATGATGAAAGTATAAGAGACCTGATAATATATGCACTTAATAAGAATGGATTTGAAGCAAAGGGATATGAGAGTGGGGAAATATTATATGACAATCCTGAGCCAGATTTGATTATTTTAGATATTATGCTACCTGGAGATGATGGATATACTATCCTTGAAAAGTTAAAAGAAAATGATAAGACTTCAAATATTCCAGTTATTATGCTAACTTCAAAAACCAATGAATTTGACAAAGTTAAAGGATTAGATTTAGGTGCAGATGATTATATTGAAAAACCCTTTGGGGTAATGGAACTAATATCTAGAATTAAGGCGGTTCTTAGAAGGACAACTAAATCAAAAGATGGTCACGATAAAATATGCGTGAGCAACCTATGCATTGATAATGGCAAACATGTAGTCACTGTAGAGGACAAAGAGGTAACTCTAACATATAAGGAATATGAGTTGCTCTATTACTTAATGAAAAATAAAGGTCTAGTCATTTCAAGAAACAAATTGATTAGTGAAGTATGGGGTTATGACTTTGAAGGAGAAAGCAGGACTGTTGATGTACACATAAGGACCTTAAGATTAAAATTAGGTGAGGCTGGAAAGCTAATTCATACAATTCGCAGCGTAGGATACAAGTTAGAGGAATAAGAATGGGAAAGATAATTTATCGTAGTTTAATCATTCTTGCAGCTATAGTTACTATCATTACCTTCCTTGTCCTAACCCTTTTGTTTTATGAAATAAGTAAAAGCATGGCAGATGAAATAGATTTATCCACTTTATTTATAATGATGATACCAGTTATGATTAGTATAATGGTGCTAATATTAGTATTTGTAAATATCTTATCATCTAAATTAACGACCAAAATTCTAGAACCTGTTCATACAGCTACACATAAAATAGAAAGTATCCTTACAGGAGAAGAAGTAGAAATGGTATCTACTTATTCAGAATTGGAACCTTTTATTAGAACCATTCAAATTCAAAAAGAAGAAATTGCCATGTCAATTTCTAAAATAAAAGAATCTGAAAAATATAGGAGGGAGTTTACAGCCAATGTAACTCATGAACTAAAAACACCCCTTACTTCAATAAATGGTTATGCAGAGATGATAGCATCAGGCATTACTAATGAGGAAGAAAACAAGAAATTTTCAAGTGTTATTTTAAAAGAAGGAACAAGATTATTAGAATTAATAGATCAAATTTTAGATTTGTCTAAGATTGAAAGCCAAATAACAGAATCCAAAGAGTCATTTGAAGAAGTAGATATATATGAAATAGCTAAGGATCTTGTTTCAAGATTTGAACAAAGGGCAAGTTCAAAAAATATAGATTTAGGATTAAGTGGCAAAGTCTCAGTCATTAATGGTAATAAAGGTATGATTCGGGACATGTTATCCAATATTTTAGATAATGCAATAAAGTATAATAAAGCTGATGGTAAGGTTAGAATTAATATATTAGATAGTAAAAATGAAGCTATTATCAGGGTAATAGATACAGGCATGGGCATACCTATAGAGGATAGGGATCGAATATTTGAAAGATTTTATAGGGTTGATAAATCTCGGTCAAAAAAGATAACAGGAACAGGAATTGGATTATCTATAGTAAAACATATAGTTGAATACCATAATGGTAGTATTGTATTAAATAGTGAGCTGAATAAAGGAACGGACATAGAAATTCATCTGCCAAAATAAAAAGTCAAGATACTTGCACAATATGTAACTTAATGGTATAATTGTTGTTTGTAAAGATGAAAATTTGAATAAAATTTTCTCCTTGCTCTATTGTTAACAATAGGGCCGATAGTCCATAGGGAGGTGAAATGAATGAGAAAATATGAAGCTATGTTTATATTTTTACCAACTTTAGAAGAGGAAAAAAGAAGTCAGCTATTCAATAGATTCAAAGGTATTATCGAAGAAAATGGCTCTGTTACATCAGTTGATGAATGGGGACTTAGAAAATTAGCATACCTTATTGATGATATTGGCGAAGGATACTATGTATTAGTTAATTTCCAATCCACACCAGAAGTGGTTAAAGAAATGGATAGGGTTGCGAGAATTTCAGACGGCATTATGAGGCACATGATCATTAGAGAAGAAGAATAATCTAAGGGATGGTGGTTTTATGAATAATGTTGTATTAATAGGTAGATTAACTAAGGATCCAGAACTTAGATATATACCTTCTGGTACAGCTGTCACAAGATTTAGATTAGCTGTGGATAAAGGTTTATCTAAAGAGAAAAAACAAGAGTTGGAATCGAGAAATCAGCCAACAGCTGACTTTATTAGTATCGTAGTATGGGGAAAAATTGCTGAAAACTGTGCTAATTACTTAACTAAGGGAAAATTAGTTGGAGTACAAGGCCGTATTCAATCAGGAAGCTATGATGCAAGTGATGGTACAAAGAGATACACCACTGAAGTTGTAGCCAACCAAGTTGAATTCCTTGAATGGGGCGATAGCACTAATAGACCTTCTGGAGGATATGGGGGATCTTTCAATGATTCTTCAAACAATTTTCCAGATATAGAAGGTTTCCATCCTATAGATAATGACGATATTCCATTCTAAAGAAGGAGGGAAAAAGGTGGAAAGAAGATATAAACCAAGAAAAAGAATTTGTGCATTTTGTGCAGATAAGTCAAAATCAATTGATTATAAAGATATAAATAAGCTAAAAAAACATATTACTGAAAGAGGTAAAATTTTACCAAGAAGAATTTCTGGTAACTGCTCAAAACATCAAAGAGAATTAACAATAGCAATAAAAAGAGCAAGACAAGTAGCCTTACTTCCATACAGTGCTGAATAAGAGAGGATAACCTCTCTTTTTTTGTGACCTACAGTGACTTGTTGAGTGCTTTCCTCAAGAAAAGCACTTTAATATCCAGATGCAAAAATTTAGTTATTTTGCCGATTATTATGTTTGACTAATTATTTATTACTTTATATTATATTAGCAAGACCTTTTCAAAAATATAGAGTATAATAAAACATATATGCCTTTTCCATGACAGATTAGTGAGGTGAGGAAATTGAATGATGACAATTTTAATGATGATATATTGGAAGTTATAGGGATAATGGGCTTTATGATAGTATATGCCTTATTAGGTGTATATAGCATGCCCTTGTTGTTATTCTTATTTCCAACTCCTTTTATCTATATAGGGGTCAAGAAAGACTTAAAAACAGCTATTATAAGCATAACTATTACATCTATATTAGTAGGACTAATTGCAGATACATATAGTGGTATAGTTCTTTTCCAACTATTTATGCCCTTGTCATTGGTAATCATTTATGAAATCTTAAATAGAAGAAAATTTGCTGAAATAATGAGTTATTCAACTGTTGTATTTTTCATTTCTTGTTTACTATTATATGGATTAGTACAAGATGTAACTGGTTCAAGTATCATAAGCCAATTGGAGGAAAGTTTTAGAGAAATAGTAAACGCCCAAGTAGAAATCTTTAGGGAAAGTGGATTCACAAATTATGAATTGTCAAGAACAAAGGCCCAATTAGAAAATACATATAGCTATATGCTGTCTATAATTCCTGCAATACTTATTATCCTATCCATGTTTGTAAGTTATATAAATTATTATGCTTCTGTAGTAGTTTTAAGACGCTTCGATATTGGGGTGGAATTAACTCCAAGTTTTTCTGGCATTAAATTGCCAAGGAATATAGTTCCTGTAAGTATTGTAGTTTTTATAGTTTTTTATCTTGCAAGGGGCTTGAATATACCAAAATATGAAGCTATCATGCTAAATACCATAGTCTTCACCTGGTTTATATTCTTCATACAAGGTCTGTCTCTTGTTTATTATCTTATGGTGAAATATAAATTTAAAACACTAACACGAATAATAATAGTTATATTGCTTATATTTATTCTTCCAGTAGGAAGCCTATTATCCTTTATAGGATTTCTTGATACAATATTTGATTTTAGGAAAAGTAATAAGCTGAAGTCTTAATAGGGGGTTACTATGAAAAATAAAAAAATATTTATATGGTCTGATACCTACAGATATTTAATATTTATAGGGATACTGGTCATGATTATTGCTTTCTATCAGCCTATTATAGCCATAATAGCAGCTATAATTTCCTTATATCTAGTTTATTATGCTATTAGGAGCAATTATGAAAAGAATAAAGAATTCACACAGTATATTGAAGAATTAACAGATGAATTTGATTCAGCAGCAAAGCATGCCATATTTAATATGCCATTTCCTCTTGTATTAATTGATGAATTAGGATCTATTAAGTGGTATAATACTCCCTTCTTAGATCTCTTAGTAGAGAAAGAGATATTAAACGAAAGACTACATGAATTAATACCAGATTTAGAATTAGAAGACATTTTAGAAAGAGATGAAGACAATCCAATAGATATAAGTTACGGTGACAAATTTTATAAAATATATCCTAACTTTGTAGAAACAAAGAAAAACAATACAAAAAGTACCACCATAATGCTTTATTGGGTTGATAATACTGATTATGTATTGTTAGATGACATATACGAAAAAGAAAAGACAATAGTAGGTTTAATATATGTTGATAATTATGATGATGTAAAGAATAGTACTCCAGATATAAATAGGCCTTTAGTGCTAGCAGAGATTGATAAAAGTATAAATGCCTACTTTTCAGAATACGACGGAATAGTAAGAAGATATGAAAGTGATAAATACTTGGTCATAATTAATAATGAGGCTTTTATAGACATTGAGAGAAGAAGGTTCGATTTATTAGATAAGATGAGAGAACTCAATATTGGTAATACCATACCCATAACATTAAGTATGGGTATAAGTTCTACAGGCAGAAGCCTTAATGAGTTTTATGATAATGCCAAGGCTTCGGTAGATGTAGCCTTAGGAAGAGGAGGGGACCAAGCTGTATTAAAGACAGGAAATACTTTTGAATTCTTTGGTGGTAAATCAAAGGCCATGGAGAAAAGAAATAAGGTTAAGGCAAGAGTTATAGGATATGCCCTAAGGCAGTTAATTGATCAAGCCAAAGAAGTATTTGTAATGGGTCATAGGAATCCAGACATGGATTCAATAGGTTCAGCTATTGGAGTAATGAGAGCTGTTAAAAATAGAGAAAAAGAAGCTTACCTAATACTTAATGGACAAAACCCCTCAATAAAGAACCTGCTAGATAGACTTAAAGAACAACAAGCTGACTTATTAGACAGGGTAATAAGCTCTGAAGAAGCTGAAAGGATTATGGATGATGAATCACTTCTAATATTAGTAGACAATCACAAGCCAAGTTTTACAGAAGCACCAGAGTTATTAGAGCTTACAGATAAAATAGTTGTAATAGACCATCACAGGAGGGGAGCAGAGTTTATTGAAGATCCAGTCTTAACCTATTTAGAGCCCTATGCTTCATCCACTAGTGAATTAGTTACAGAAGTCTTAACCTATATGAGTGAAGACACGAATTTGACAAAATATGAAGCTGAGGCACTCTTGGCTGGAATAACAGTGGATACAAAAAACTTTACTTTTCAAACTGGAGTTAGAACCTTTGAGGCAGCATCAACCTTAAGAAGGGCAGGAGCAGATACAACTGTTGTCAAAAATTTATTTAGAGATGATTTAAATACCTTTGTAAATAAAGCTGAGGTCATAAGAACGGCTAAGCTTGTATTTGATACCATAGCCATAGGAAGATTAGAAGAGGAAATGGAAGATTCCTTATTGATAGCTGCCCAGGCTGCAAATGAACTATTAGATATAAATAATGTAGAAGCTTCTTTTGTTTTAACTAATTCAAATTCGAAGATTCATATATCAGGTAGATCCATAGGTAATATAAGTGTACAGCTAATATTGGAAAAGCTAGGTGGTGGTGGGCATTTAACAAGTGCCGGAACCCAACTTACTGAAACAACCATGGATGAGGCTGAAAAACTTCTAATAGATAATATTAAGGAGTACTTAGAGGAAGGAGAATAAATATGAAAGTAATATTGTTAAAAGATGTTAAAGGATTAGGTAAAGAAGGTGACTTAGTAAACGCTAAGGACGGATATGCTAGAAATTTCTTGTTCCCAAAAAACTTAGCAGTAGAAGCAAATGCTTCTAATTTAAAAAAATTAGAGGAAAAAAAAGCAATAGAGGATGCAAGAATTGAAAAAGAGAAGAAAGAAGCCTTAGAGCTTAAGGATAAAATTGAAAAAACAACTATAAAAATAGACGCAAAAGGTGGTACAGGTGGTAGATTATTTGGGTCTATAACATCTGCTGATATAGCTCAAGAATTAAAAAAACAATATAAAATTAATATAGATAAGAAAAAAATTGACTTAAAGGAAAATATTAAGACCACAGGTATAACAGAAGTTGAAATTAAATTATATCCAGAAATTTCTGCAACACTTAAGGTAAATATCCAAGTAGAATAGGAGTGTCCTAGATGGAAGAGTTTATAGGTCGCATACCGCCTCATAGTGTAGAAGCTGAACAATCTGTACTAGGAGCAATGATAGTAAGTAAAGATGCAATCAATACTGCTTTAGAAATGATAAGGCCAGAAGATTTCTACAAGGAGGCAAATAAGGAAATTTTTGAAGCTGTTAAGGTGCTTTTCAATAAAAACGAACCTGTTGATTTAATAACACTATCAGAAGAATTAAAGAAAAGAGGTACTTTAGATAATATTGGAGGCATAACATATCTTGCTAACTTATCTAGTAGTGTTGCAACAACTGCTAATGTAGGATATTATTGCAAAATTGTAGAGGACAAGTCTATACTTAGAAAGTTAATTAAATCAAGTGATGGTATTATGACCATTGCTTATGAGGATACAGAAGAAGTAAATGCAATAATTGAAAAAGCCGAAAAAAATATATTTGATATAACCCAAGGACGTCATAGACAAGGATTTGCTCCAATTAAAGAGGTTTTGCTAAGTAGTTTTTCACAAATAGAAGAAAGAGCTGCCAATAGAGGAAAACTAACAGGTCTTACAACTGGATTTACAGATCTTGACAATAAACTATCTGGTTTACAGAAGTCTGATTTGATATTACTTGCAGCAAGGCCTTCTATGGGGAAAACAGCCCTAGGAATAAATATAGCTACTAATAGCGCCTTAAAAGCAGATGCAAAAGTTGCTGTTTTTTCCCTAGAAATGTCAAAAGAACAATTGGCACAGAGAATTATTAGCTCAACATCCCATGTAGACTTACAGAAGATAATAAGTGGCGATTTAGTCGATGATGAATGGATTCAAATTGTAAATTCAATGGGGCCATTATCTCAGATTGATATATATATAGATGACACAGCGGGTATATCCCTTACTGAAATGAAGGCAAAATGCAGAAAATTAAAAATTGAAAATGGCCTAGACCTTGTTGTTGTAGACTATTTACAATTGATGACTTTGGATGGGCATTCTGAAAGTAGGCAACAAGAAATTTCAGCAATATCTAGGGGATTAAAAGCCCTAGCAAAGGAAATGGAATGTCCAGTCCTTGCCTTGTCTCAGCTTTCTCGTGCACCTGAGCTAAGATCAGACCATAGGCCGGTCCTTTCTGACTTAAGGGAATCAGGGGCAATTGAGCAGGATGCAGACGTTGTAATGTTCTTATATAGAGATGAATACTATAATAAAGACACTGAAAAGATTAATATAGGCGAGGTAATTATAGCTAAGCACAGAAATGGGCCAACTGGTACGGTTGAGCTTACATGGAAAGGCGAATATACTAAGTATTTTAATAAAGAAAACTATTTAACAGAGTAATAAACTAACTTTGATTATAAATTCAAAATTCATAGTTCATACCCATATTTCTATTATCATACTCTGTTTATTGAAAATTACGTTGATGTTTTTACTAGGAGGCAAGAATGGAGATAAAAGGGCCTAGAATAACTATAAGACCATTATTATTAGAAGATGTTTACTTAATGAGGGACTGGGGCTTTCATGATAGCCCCTTATTAGATGATTACAACTTTCCTACATTAAGTGACCAAGGTATTGAAAGATGGTATAGGGAAAAAACAAAAAGATTCAAGAACAAGTACTATGCAATATTTAATGAAGAAAAAAAGCTTATTGGCTATATGGGCATTAAGAATATAAGGAGAATTAAAAAAGAATCCACATTAGGCCTTGTATTTGACCCTAATTATGTAAGCAAGGGATACGGAACAGAAACACTTGAATTGTTTTTGTTTTATTATTTTACTGAGTTGGGTATGAAAAGAATGTTTCTTGAAGTAGCAGAATTTAATAGAAGAGCTTATAGACTCTATGAGAATATGGGTTTTAAAAAGGTTGAATATTTTTTAGATTATTTTTTCGATCAAGACTTGGATTTAACTAGTCCATATTTTGTTGAAAATCAATCTTTTTTTGTAATAAAGGGTAAAAAGATATATAATTATATTTACAAAATGAGATTAGAAAAGGAAGATTTTTTTGGAAGGATTAGGATTTGAAAATATGAGCTTCAAATTAGAAACACCTGACATGGACCTGGGGGATACTCCCATTGAGAATATATTTATAAATGACTATATGCCTATGGCCAATGGAACATATGTTAAGGTATATTTACTAGGATACAAGTATGCCTATGAAAGGGATGAGAGATTAGAAATAACCAATAGTTCAATATCAAAACATCTAGATATTCCCTTAGAGGATGTTCTTAGGGCTTGGGATTTTTGGGAGGAAAAGGGCATAATTATTAAACATGGCTCTGATAAAGTTAATTATAAGGTGGAATTTCTTAACCTAAAGCAGCTCTATATAAAGAATAATTATACTAACTTTAGTCAAAAAGAAGAGCCAATAAAAGAAAACAAGTACAGCACCCAAGATTTAATTGAGGCTAACCAAATACCATTAATAAACAATATGTTTAACCAAATAGATTATATAATGAGGAGACAGACTTCACCTACAGAGAAGAAGATGGTACTAGAGTGGATACATGATTATAATATGAATCCTGATGTAATAGAAAAGGCTTTTTTCTATGCAGTTGAACAAAAAGGAATTAGAAAGATCAACTATGTTGAAGGAATAATTAGAAATTGGTATGATGAAGGTTTGACAAATATAGATGCCATCATAGAGAATTTTAGGAAAACTGATGAAAAGTATTATAGATACCAAAAGGTTATGAAGGCCTTAGGTCTGCACAATAGGCCTATAAAGAAGGATGAAAAGAAATTAATAGACAAATGGTTTGATGAGTATGAATTCTCAATGGAAATTGTATTAATGGGTTGCGAAACGGATAAGAATCCCAAACCAAGTGTAAATTACGTAAATGGCACATTAAAATCTTGGTATGAAAAAGGGGTCAAGACAGCCGAAGATATAGGCTTATTGGACAAGCCAGTGCTAACAAAAAGACCAGTCAATCTTAAGGCTAGTCAATATAAGAATACCGGATATAAAAATAGATTTCACAATTTTGAACAAAGATCTGATAAATATTCAGCAGAAGAACTAGAAGACATTGCAAGGAAGAAAAGAGAGTCCTATAATGAGAAGTTAAAAGGGGAAGCTTAATATGAACGATGATATAATGAGAGAAGTCCTTCTAGAATATGAAAATAAAAGAGATAGACAAGAAAAGGAAAGAAGGAAAAGGGTTCAATATGTTTATGAAAAAATTCCTGAAATAGAGGAAATTGATAAGGATATTATGAAAACTAGCTTATCCATGTCTAAAAGTATTTTAGAAAATCCAAAGAATTATGATAATACAGTAAAAAATGCAAAGAAAAAAATTGAGTCCTTAAAGATGCAAAAGGCGGTTTTATTGACAGAAAGCAATATAGCTGCTGATTATATGGATTTAAAATACGACTGTGATAAGTGTAAGGATACAGGATATTTAGATAGTGGAGACAAATGTCATTGCCTTAAGCAGGAACTAGTTAATAAGGCTTATAGAATGTCTAATATAGGCAACCTACTAAACAAAGAAAACTTCCAAACCTTCAATATAGAAGTCTTTAGCACCAATAAGTTTCCAGGGGAGGACTTGACTCCTAGAGAGAACATGACGGATATAGTTGGATTAGCAGAAGGATTTATTAGCAATTTTGAAGAGGACAACGGAGAAAATCTATTATTCTATGGGACTACAGGATTAGGAAAAACATTCTTGTGCAATTGTATTGCTAAAGCCTTACTTGATAAGAATAAGATAGTAATATATCAAACAGCCTTTACAATATTAGATATACTGGAGAAAAGAAAATTTGGAAAGGAAGTTAGTCTAGTAAATGATTATCAGTATAACCTGCTATTTAATGCTGATTTATTAATAATAGATGATTTAGGTACTGAGCTTTCCAATGCATTTACAAATGCAGAAATTTTCAATATTGTAAATACAAGAATAATATCTGGAAAGAAAACATTGATTTCTACAAATTTAACACCAAAGGAAATTACAGAAATCTATTCAGATAGGGTATTTTCTAGAATCCTAGATAAGTTTATACCATTAAAATTCTACGGCAAAGACCTAAGATGGGAATAAAAATCTGCAAATTAATGAGACTAGTGGAAAAGTATCATTAATTTGCAGTTTTTTTTAGATATCAACTGTCTTTATTTCTCCTACATTTATAAGCTCAAGTCTGTCAATAATCTTTGAATAAATTTCTGGGCCACCAGATGTGTAAATGTTTAAAGATCCCATTTCTTGTTTATTAAGTAAGTCTTTTTCAGATAGATAATCTTTAATGGTTTTGGCTTGTTGATATGCAGGGTTTATAATGTTTAATTCCGGTTCAAAACTTAAAAAGATATCTTGCACTATAGGATAGTGTGTACAAGCTAATACTAGATTTTTGTAATTACCTTTAGATTTTAGGTTTTTAAGATGGTTAGATATAGTTTCTTTGGTTTCTTCATCATCAAATTTACCGCTATCAACAAGGGCAGCAAGATTTTTGCTTCCTTCACTTATTATTTCTATATCTGGATTTTGCTTAAGTATTAGTTTGTTGTATGAAGCTTGATTAACAGTAAATTCAGTTCCTATTATTGCTACATTTTCTAAAGCTTTTTCAACAACATANTCTGCTGTAGGGCTTATAATATCAACAATAGGGAAATCATACCTATCCTTATATGAATCAATTAATGTAGATATAGTATTACAAGCAATGGCAACAATTTTAACATCATTTTCTTTAAAAAAGTCAATCATTTTTAATGTTAGTGCTAGGATTTCATCCTTGCTTTTGTTTCCATAAGGGACATTTTTGTTGTCACCAAAATATATAATATCTTCACCTGGCAACAAATCCTGTAATGACTTAACCGTAGTAAGTCCACCGATACCTGAATCAAGTACTCCAATCTTTTTACCCATACTGCACCTCCTAATAAAGTTACAAGTCTTATCAACAAATTAATTATAACATTTTTTAGGCCTAAATCAAATTTTTACTAATTAATACTAAGACATGTAATGAAATAAAAAAAGATAGGAGAATAACAATATACTAGCAGATTTATAAAATAATTGACAAATAAAGGAGGGGTTGTTATACTTATAGAAATTAGTTTTCGAAATTAATAAAGCAATGAAAAGGAAAGTAGGCAAGTGAATATTTATACAGAGAGTCCAAGTTGGTGAGATTGGATTAAAGATAACTAGCTGAACATGGTCTTGGAGTTAGGATGTTGAGGTTAGACTTAGATGTCCTCGTATGCACACGTTATAGTGCTAGAGTATTTATGGAATTAATCCTGCGTACTCGATAAGGTATATACTGTGAGGTATATATAAAATAGGGTGGTAACACGAAGCTTTCGTCCCTTTGCATTTATGCAAGGTGAAGAAGGCTTTTTTTTATGACCAAAGCCGATTTGTTGGGTCCTTTTCCCATATAATAATGAGGAGGTATAATATGCATATTAGTAAATTATTTAAAGACAAGGTATTTGTTTATTCATTTGAAATATTTCCACCAAAAGCAGTTTATCCTATTGATTCAATCTATACTACCATTGACGAATTAAGTGAATTAAAACCTGATTTCATAAGTGTCACATACGGAGCTGGTGGAAGTATTACAAACAATAGAACTGCAGAAATTGCTTCCATAATAAAAAACAAATATTCAATTGAAGCCTTAGCTCACTTAACATGTATCAACTCCACCCAGGAACAGATTGATCATGTTATAAAGGATTTAAAGAAAAAAGGGGTGGAGAACATCCTTGCCCTTCGTGGTGATATTATTGAAGGCGGTGAGCCTTTGGGGATTTTTAAAAACTCACAGGAGATAATTAGATATGCTAAGGAAAACAGCAATTTTGGCATTTCTGCAGCATGCTATCCAGAGGGACATATGGAAAGCAAGGACAAATCAATAGATTTAGAAATATTAAAACTTAAAGAAGAAGCAGGTGCAGAACATTTCATGTCTCAGGTTTTCTTTGATAATAAGTATTTTTATGATCTGTTAGATAAGGCAGAAAAGAAAGGAATAAAATCGCCAATACAAGCAGGAATAATGCCTGTTATTAACAAGAAGCAGATTGAAAGAATAATATCCCTTAGTGGTTGCACAATACCAGAAAAATTCATTAAAATAATAAATAAGTATGAGTATGATAAAGTGGCTTTAAGAGATGCTGGGATAGCATATGCCTTAGATCAAATAGTTGATTTAATTTCTTCAGGGGTTAAAGGAGTACACCTTTATACTATGAACAATCCATATATTGCTAAGACCATAACAAACAGTATTAGTTCCATATTAGCTTCTGTAAACAATCAGGATTAAAAAATTATGGTAATTAAAGGTCGTGGAACAATTGACAAATTTTGAAAGAAAAAAAGAAGTATTAAGATATTTAGCTTATAAAAATCAAGAACTTGACAGGATAACCCATGAATTGATTGATGAATCAATGATAGAAATAAGCTCAATAGCTAAGGAAAGATATCTTTATAATACTTTCAATATCCTTAGGAATAAGGATGGCTTATACTTAGAAGGGACTAATTTCTATTTAATAGGCCAAGATATAGAAAAGCATCTAAATAAATCAGAAAGCTGTATATTAATAGGAGCTAGCCTTGGTCATGAGGTAGATAAAAGAATAAGATACTATGAAAAAATAAGCATGACCAAAGCATTGATATTGGATGCTTGTGCAACAGCTCTTATAGAAGACCTATGTGATAGAATATGCAATGAAATTGAAAGGGATTTAAAGATTGATGGAAAAGGTATTACATCTAGATATAGTCCTGGTTATGGGGATTTTCCAATAGGTGTTCAAAGACATTTCCTTTCAATTCTTGATGGCAAGAGGCAAATTGGTCTAACGGCCACATCAACTAGTATCCTAATTCCTAGAAAATCTGTTACAGCCATAGTGGGGATTGTTTCCAAGGATGAAGTGAAGAAAGAAAATACTTGTACTAACTGCTATAAAAACAATACATGCAAATATGCTAAGGAGGGATGCGGCTGTGGGCCTTAGAGAAAAATTAAAAAAAGATAAATTAATATTCGATGGTGCAATGGGGACTATGCTTCAAACTATGGGGCTGAAGGTAGGTGAACTGCCAGAATCACTTAATATTACATCTCCTGAAATAGTAATAGGTGTCCATAAAAAATATATTGCTGCAGGGGCAGATATAATAACTACAAATACCTTTGGAGCAAATAGCTATAAGCTAAAGGATAGTGGTTATTCAGTAAAAGAAATAATAGCTGGGGCTGTTGAAAATGCAAAAAAATCTATAGGTGATAGGGACCTATATATTGCATTAGACATAGGACCCATAGGTGAATTGCTAGAACCCATGGGGACCTTAAGCTTTGAAGAGGCCTATGATATCTTTAAAGAACAGGTAGTTCTAGGAGTAGAAAATGGGGTTGACTTAATACTAATTGAAACTATGACTGATTTATATGAAGCCAAGGCAGCGGTATTAGCTGCTAAAGAGAATTCCAATTTACCAGTATTTTGTACTATGAGCTTTGAAGAAGACAAGAGAACATTTACTGGCTGTAATCCCCTTTCAATGGTAATGACACTTCAAGGATTAAGTGTAGATGCTCTAGGAGTTAACTGTTCCTTAGGACCAAAGGAATTAGAGCCAATAATAAATGATATTTTAGATATTTCTAAGATACCTGTTATGGTTCAGGCAAACTCAGGACTACCTTCTATTGAAGGCAATGAGACTATATATGATATTTGTCCAGAAGAATATGCCAGATATTGTGTTAAGTTTGTAGAAAAAGGGGTTAGAATTATAGGTGGTTGCTGTGGTACAACGGATGAATATATTAAAGAGATTGTAAAACATATAAAGGATATAAGGCCAGGAAAAACTCAAGCAAGAAGACTTGCTGGTATATGTTCTTCTACCAAGCCTATAATTATTGATGGAATTAAGGTAATAGGCGAAAGAATAAATCCTACTGGTAAGAAGAGGTTTAAAGAGGCACTGGTTAAAGGAGATATTGAATACATCCTAAGGGAAGCCATAGACCAAGTTGATGCAGGTGCTGAAATATTAGATGTAAATGTAGGATTACCAGAAATAGATGAAGCAAGTATGATGGTAAGGGTTGTTAAGGAAATACAATCAATACTAGATACTCCCCTTCAAATAGATTCTACAGATCCTAAGGTAATAGAGAGTGGACTTAGAGTCATTAATGGAAAGGCAATAGTCAACTCTGTAAATGGAGAAGATAAAAGCCTAGAAAGTATACTACCTATTGTCAAGAAATATGGTGCTTCTGTAGTTGGACTTACATTAGATGAAAAGGGAATACCAGAAACAGCTGAGGAAAGGTTTATTATTGCAGAGAAAATAGTAAAGAAGGCCTTAGAATATGGTATATCTAAAGAGGATATATATATAGATTGCCTTACCCTAACAGCTGCTGCTCAACAGGAGGGGGTAAAGGAAACCCTAAAGGCCATTACAAGGGTAAAGGAAGTATTAAATGTTAAAACAATTCTTGGAGTGTCTAATGTATCCTTTGGATTACCAAATAGGGAGCTAATAAACAAAACATTCTTAGCTGCATCATTATACGCTGGCCTTGATTTAGTAATTATGAATCCCTTAAACAAGGACATGATGGATACCATAATGGCTTCAAGGGTATTATGGAATGAGGATAAGGGAGCAGAGAATTATTTAAAGTCATATGATAATACAAAGAAGGAAGAAACTATTGTAGCTAATAGTCTTAATAGTGATAGGGACTTATTTGAAATAATAATAAAAGGATTAGAAAATGAAGCTAAGGCTAGGACTAAGAGTCTATTAGAAATCAAGGAACCTTTAGACATAGTCAATGAATATATAGTTCCAGCCCTGGATTTTGTAGGGGAACAATATGAGAAAGGGGATATATTTCTCCCTCAACTAATAAGATCAGCAGAAACAGTTAAATCTTCATTTGAAATCTTAAAAGAAAAGCTTAGCAATGAAAACATAAATGATATTTCAAAGGGGAAAATCATTTTAGCAACTGTAAAAGGAGATGTACATGATATTGGTAAAAATATTGTAAAGGTCCTTTTGGAAAATTATAATTATGAAGTAATTGATTTAGGCAAGGATGTGCCAAAGGAAGTAATATTAGAAACAGCTCTAAAAAACAAGGTTAAGCTTATAGGCCTTAGCGCACTGATGACAACAACTGTAAAAAGCATGGAAGAGATTATTAAAGCCCTAAGAGCTGAAAGCAATGATTTTACAATAATGGTTGGTGGTGCAGTCTTAAATCAAGAATATGCCAATATGATAGGTGCAGATTATTACGGTAAAGATGCAAATTCAGCTGTAAGCATAGCCAAAGAAGTATTGGGCTAAATTGTTATTAGTTGAGTAAAATAACTAATTTTAGGTAAAAATGACAGTGGGTATCTTGACTTCAATAGGACTTATGGTATATAATTCAATTAAAATTTCAAATGATATAGCTTAGAAGGAAATAGTAAATAATGAAACTTTTAAGAGAGTCAGTGGTTGGTGTGAACTGATAAGCATAGTTATTGAATCCGCCCTTCATGACCTAAGCCAAGTAACTAATAGTGACTTGTAGCTAGGTCAAAGGCAGGGAAGTCCAAATTTATGCGATAGTAAGGAGCAAATAAATTTGTGATGTGAGCCTGCGACAGCTGATAGAAGATTGAGTGAGCCATTTTGGCTAACTAGGGTGGCAACGCGGAATAACTTCCGTCCCTTGATATAGGGACGGGAGTATTTTTATGAGTTAATACAAGTGAGTAAATATTCCAGTTCTATGATAATAGAACTCCTAGAGTGGAAAGATAAAAATTGTGACTTGAAATAAGGAGGTTAAAAAATGTTAGATATTAGAAGAATAAGATCAAATCCAGATGAAGTAGTTAAAGCATTAGGGAAGAGGCATGGTGACTTCCCCATAGACAAAGTATTGGAACTAGATGAAAAGAGGAGACAACTTCTAGTAAAAGTCGAAGAAATGAAGGCAGAACAAAACAAAGCTTCTAAAGAAGTTCCTAAGCTTAAAAAAGAAGGCAAGGACACAAGTGAATTATTTGCACAAATGAAGGAGTTATCCGAAAAGACCAAGGAATTAGATGGAGAAGTAAGAAGTATTGATGAAGAATTAAAAAACTATTTGTTACAAATTCCAAATACTCCTCATGAAACAGTAGTGGAGGGGACAGATGATTCCGATAATGTAGAAATTAGAAAATGGGCTAGTCCAACAGAATTTACTTTTGAAGCAAAGGCCCATTGGGATTTAGGAACTGACTTAGATATTCTTGACTTTGAAAGGGCTGTAAAGATTACAGGGGCAAGATTTAGCGTATTTAAAGGCTGGGGAGCAAAACTGGAAAGAGCTATTATTCAGCTTATGTTAGACCTACACACTAATGAGCATGGATATACCGAAATAGCTCCCCCATATATGGTAAACAGAGACAGTATGATAGGGACAGGACAACTTCCTAAATTTGCTGAAGATATGTTTCATGTACCTGCAAAGGACTATTATCTAATTCCAACAGCGGAAGTTCCTCTAACAAATTTATTGAGAGATGAAATAATTGATGAAAGCCAATTACCAATATACTTCACAGCTTATACACCATGCTTTAGGGCAGAAGCAGGTTCAGCTGGTAGAGATACAAGGGGCTTAATTAGAAATCACCAATTTGACAAGGTAGAATTGGTTAAGTTTTCAAAACCAGAGGATTCATATAAGGAGTTAGAGTCCTTAACTAATAATGCAGAAAGAGTTCTACAATTATTAAATATCCCTTATAGAGTAGTTATGCTAAGTACTGGGGATTTAGGATTCTCATCTGCCAAAACTTATGATATTGAAGTCTGGATGCCTAGCTATGATAGATATGTAGAGATTTCTAGCTGTAGCAATTTTGAAGATTTCCAAGCAAGAAGAGCTAATTTAAGGTTTAGAAATGCTGATGGTAAGGTTGAATATCTTCATACATTAAATGGATCTGGCTTAGCTGTAGGCAGAACATTTGCTGCAATATTAGAAAACTATCAACAAGAAGATGGTTCAATTGTAGTTCCTGAGGTATTAAGAAAATATCTGGGTGGATTAGAAGTAATCAAATAGATTATTATAGTTTAAACTGGGGATTTGATTAAAAATTTTAATGGAATCCCCAGTATTAAATTGACATCTAGCTCAAGTTCATGTAAAATAAAGGAGTATAATTTGCGCCCGTAGCTCAGTGGATAGAGCAGTGCCCTCCTAAGGCATGTGCGGAGGTTCGACTCCTCTCGGGTGCGCCAAAATAGATTTGGTGATACAATGGATGAATACTATATGAATGAAGCAATAAAACAAGCATGTGTATGCACCTACGAAGTTCCAGTAGGTGCTGTTATCGTTTATGAAGACAAGATAATTGGCAGGGGCTATAATCTTATAGAAACAACTAATGACCCTACCACTCATGCTGAAATAATAGCTATTAGACAAGCTAGCAATTACTTAGATAGTTGGAGGCTTGTAGATTGTACCATGTATGTAACCCTTGAGCCATGTGCCATGTGTGCTGGAGCCATAGTTAATTCTAGGATTAAAAGGCTAGTAATTGGAGCACTAGATGACAAGAGAGGGTGTTGTGGCTCTGTAGAAGACTTAGTGCGTCATCCAAGGTTTAATCATAGGGTAGATTTAACCATAGGTGTTTTAGAAGATCAATGCAGTAAATTATTAAAGGATTTTTTTAAAGAATTAAGAGAAAATAAGGATGCTAAATTATAATTTTACCACAATAATTTCGCATCTTTTTTACTAATTAGGAAGTGATGATATGGAAATCAAGGGAAAGTATAATACAGCTATAGCTTTTACAGATCAAATAGAAAATGGAGCCCTCGACCAAATAAAGAAGCTTCTAAATCAAGAATTTATCAAGGATTCAAAGGTAAGAATTATGCCTGATGTACACCAAGGAGTAGGTTGTGTCATTGGATTTACAGCTCAAATGGGAGATAAGTTAATTCCAAACATAGTTGGAGTAGATATTGGTTGTGGGATGGTCACTGTGGAACTAGGCTATATTAATATAGATTTTCCAAGACTAGATGAGATAATAAAAACATCCATACCTTATGGGAGGAATGTTCATCAAGGAAGAGGAAACCATTTTGATGATATAAGCAAATTACACTGTTATAGGGAATTAAAGGATACAAAAAGAATAGAAAGAAGCATAGGTACATTAGGTTCAGGTAATCATTTTATAGAAGTAAACTCAGATAGTAAAGACAATAAATATCTAGTAATCCATTCAGGAAGTAGAAATCTTGGAAAACAAATTGCAGAAATCTATCAAAAACTTGCTATAGATTTATGCAGTGGCAAGGAAGACTTCTTTATAAGGAAGGAAAAACTTATCAAAAGCTATAAAGACCAAGGCAAGCGTAAAGAAATAAATAAGGCCTTAAAAGAACTAAGTAAGGAATATAAAAACTTAGAGCCTAAATACCCAAAGGACCTATGTTATTTATCAGGCATATATAGGGATAGGTATTTACATGACATGAAAATAGCTCAAGAATTTGCAATTAAAAATAGACAAGTTATGGCAGATACAATTCTAAGGTCTTTATTTAATAGAGCTTTAGATGAGTTTTCATATTTTCATACTATACACAATTATATAGATTTTAGGGACAATATAATAAGAAAAGGGGCAATCTCAGCCTATGAAGGGGAGAAGCTACTAATACCAATTAACATGAGAGATGGCTCTATTTTAGCTATAGGTAAAGGGAATCCTGACTGGAACTATTCTGCACCTCATGGAGCAGGCAGGCTCAAAAGTAGAACAGATGCAAAAGAAAGCTTCTCATTAGAGGATTTCAAAAAATCCATGGAAGGAATATACACTAGCTCAGTAAATGAAAAAACCCTAGATGAAAGTCCATTTGCTTATAAGTCTATGGAAGAGATTATTAGTAAAATTGGAGATACAGTTGAAGTTATAGATATATTGAAAGCAATCTACAACTTTAAGGCATGAAATTAAATTTAATAAATTAAATATGGCTAGATATATGATATTATATTAGCATCAAATATTGATCTGGAGAGATGTCCGAGCTGGCTTATGGTGGCGGTCTCGAAAACCGTTGTGCAGGTTTCCCCTGCACCGGGGGTTCAAATCCCCCTCTCTCCGCCAAAAAACATGGTTTTCCTTAATTAGAGGAAAACCATGTTTTTTTACATAAGTCCTTTAAAAAGACCCTATTATTATAAAATCTCATTTATCTAAACTATTCAATAATTATCTATGTTCCTTTAATAATTTATCCTTGATACTCCATAAGTCATAGGATAGGTCTACAAAGTATTCATGAGGTCTATCAAATCTTCTAACTTCAACCCATAATGTATCAACTTGTTCTTTGCAGTATTCTTGTAGCTCATGTATGTTAGGGCTATCATATACTCTTTTACCCTTATCAAATATTTTTACCAATAATTTTTTAGCATAGAAATTACTAACCCTTTTTCTTTTCCAAGTATAAAGAGGATGAAAGATTTCATATGGTTTAGTATCGTCAATTACTTCATCATACAAGGTTACCACATCTGCAATTGCTTTATTTGTGCTTCTGTCAAATAATCTATATACTTGTTTAAATCCTGGAGTTGTAATCTTGCCTACATTTTCGCTTAATTTAATTTTAGGGATCATTACTCCCTTTTCTTCAACTGCAGTTAATTTATAAACACCACCAAAGACTGGATTAGACATTGCAGTTATAAGCCTTTCACCTACTCCAAAGGAATCTACTTGTGCCCCCTGATTTAATAAGGCTTCAATGATATATTCATCTAAGCCGCTAGATAAAGTAATCTTACAGTCTGGGAAGCCAGCTTCATCTAACATCTTCCTAGCTTCCTTTGAAAGATAAGCAAGGTCCCCACTATCAATTCTAATACCCTTTGGTCTAAAACCTAATGGTAAAATTGTTTCATTAAAACACTTTATAGCATTTGGGACACCCTGTTTAAGAACATCATATGTATCAACTAACAAGGTACAATTATCAGGATAAACCCTGGCATATGCATTAAAAGCATCTAACTCACTATCAAATAACTGTACCCAGCTATGAGCCATAGTGCCTAGAGCAGGTATTCCAAATTCTCTATCAACTAAAGTGTTAGCAGTTCCTATACATCCACCAATATATGCAGCCCTAGCACCCAGTATTGCTGCTTCAGAACCCTGTGCCCTACGAGAACCAAACTCCATAACAGTCCTGCCCTTAGCTGCCCTTACAATTCTATTAGCCTTAGTTGCGATTAATGATTGATGATTTATCGTTAATAATATCATAGTTTCCACCAGTTGAGCTTGAATAACTGGCCCCCTAACTATTATTAGTGGCTCTTGTGGGAAAATTGGAGTTCCTTCTGGAATAGCCCAAACATCACAGGAAAACTCAAAGTTCTTTAAAAAATCTAGGAATTTTTCATTAAAAATATTTTTGCTTCTAAAATACTCAATGTCTTTTTCACTAAAGCATAAGTTTTCCATATAATCTATTACTTGTTCTACACCAGCCATAATTGCATAGCCGCCTTCATCTGGGATGTTTCTGAAATACATATCAAAATATGCAATTTTATCTTCCAATCCATTCTCAAAGTAGCCATTTGCCATAGTAAACTCATAATAGTCTGCTAATAGACTAAGATTATTCTTATTCTTCCAATCTACTCCGTTCATCATAATACTCCTTTGTCTAAAATAAGTTAAAATCATATATTCATTATATATCTGTGGAAAAAATAATACAATGATGACAAAAAATTAAAAGGTAATCTCCATATACTTCTTAGAAGATTACCCTTATTTAAAATAGAATTGTATGCAACTACTCCAACGACAGTTGTCTGGTTCAATCACCATCAAATACGCTACACTCCTTTTAAATTACAACCAATCAGCTTTTATCCTATTGTTGTAATTCAAATATTAAGTTTTAGATTTCAGATTTAAGATGTGAGACTAGCTTTATATCCATTACCTTACCAAATTTCACTTACGAAAGTGATTCTAGAACAATCTCAAATCCAATTTCTTAAGATACTTAAACACCTCTTCAAAACTATGCTTCTTGGTATACTTAACCACCCTTTAGAATTAATTTTCTTAAGATACTTAATTACCTTTAAAGCTTTGTCTCTTAAGATACTTCACTACTTTTGATACTTTAACAATATTGATACTTTGTTGCTTTTCTAAATCCTTCTAAAACAAATAACTTACTACTTTGCCTTGGTTTTCATGCATCCTTTTCATGCAATCGTTCTCAAACTGCTAACAAGAACTAACCAGCGATAATAATTTGTTGTTGGAAGTAGCTGCACCAATTCTATTGTTAACAATAGTAAATTTGTATTAACTTACTATTGTAACTATATTATACCCAGAAAATAAAATTTAAACATAAAAAAAACAAAAAAACTAAAAAAATTAGTTTTTTTGTTTTTCTTTATTTATTAATTCTTTACCCTTTTGAGTTACAGTTAAGATTTTCATGGGATTTATATTACAATTAGAAACAGCACAACCATTACACTTGCTTTTACAAGTTGGAGATCCCATATCTTCTTTTAGATAAGCCATTCTTATTAATTGAGATATTAGTTCTTCAACCATATTTTCAGATATATTTAGGTTTTTTCCTATAGTAGCTTTAGAGTAAGTTCCTGAAAGATATAATTCCCTTAATATTTCCTTAAGCATTTAAACACTCCTTAAAATCCTAACAAAGTACCAACTTGATACACTATTATAGATAAGACCCATCCTATTATAAAAGGATATATAGTTATAAAGGCTGCCCATTTATAGGATTTTGTTTCTTGTTTTACAGTGGCTATTGTAGCAGCACATGGAGTATATAAGAGGGTCATTATCAAAAAGGATACAGCTGTCAGAGGTGTAAAAACATCTTGAACAGCAGATACTAGTGCGGCACCCTCTCCGCCTCCTGCATATACCATTCCTAATACAGCTACAACTGCCTCTTTTGCCGCTATTCCAGCAAATAAACTAACAGATGCTTGCCAAGTACCAAAGCCAGCAGGCTTAAAGATAGGAGCTATAAAGGTTCCTATTCTTCCAAGAATACTTTCCTGGCTATAAGGTTCAACTCCTAATGGGAATATTGACAAGATCCATAGAAGTGTTACTACTGCAAAAATAATTGTCCCAGCCCTCTTTAGGAAATCCCATACCTTGTCCCACATATTCCTCAGGACATTTCTCATGGAAGGAAGTCTGTATGGTGGCAGTTCCATAATAAAGTGAGAAGACTCACCCTTAAACAAGGTTTTGCTGAAAATTTTTCCCATAATCAAGGCAACAAGAATCCCTAAGGCATATAAAGAAAATAATACAATTCCACCCTTGCTTTCAAAAAAAGCAGCTATAAAAACTAAGTATATAGGTATTCTTGCCCCACATGACATAAAGGGATTAATAAGAAGGGCGATCATTCTATCCTTTTTGTTTTCAAGTGTACGAGTTGCCATAACACCAGGCACATTACATCCAAAACCTACAATCATTGATATAAAGGTTTTACCATGGAGGCCTAAGGCCCTCATAACTCCGTCCATAACATAAGCTGCCCTAGCCATATAACCTGTATCTTCTAATATTCCTAAAAAGAAGTACAAGGTCATTATGAGAGGTATAAATACAATAACTGCACCTACCCCACCTACTATTCCTTCTATTACAAAGGAAGTTACCAGGTCAGGGGAATTTATGGCGTATAAAAAACTGGACATCATAATTCCTAATGATTCTATCCAGCCTTCGACAATTCCACCTAGTAAATCTTCACCAATAACAAAGGTTAATTGGAAAATTACATACATGATTATTGCAAATATTGGAATTCCTAAATATTTGTTTGTAACAATTTTATCAATTTTATCAGTAATAGTAACAAGTGTCTCATCGGGTTTTTTGATGGATTTTTCTATAACTTTGTTTACAAACTCATATCTTTTATTAACGATTTCAAGCTCGTAATCTACTGCCTTATCCTTTATGGCAATAAGTCTTTCCTTTAAGCCATTATTCTCTTGAATGTGTTTTATTACTTCTTCATCGCCTTCTAGTACCTTAATTGATATCCAGTCCTTGAACTTTTCATCTCTAGATCCTAGCAAGAGTTTTTTGATTTCTGCAATTTCCTTATCGAGCTCTTCCCCATAACTAATACTATTAACAGGGGGATCTTCATTTATGGTAGCAACAGCTTTTTCGATTAATTCATCTATACCCTTTCTCTTAGATGCAACAGTTGCAACTATAGGTACCCCTAATTGATTTGATAAACTATCAAGATTGATTTCTATTTTCTTTTGCTTTGCTTCATCCATCATATTAAGAGCAATTACTACTTTAGTTCCCATTTCTAGTAACTGAGTAGTTAAGTAAAGATTTCTTTCTATATTAGTAGCATCTACTACATTAATAACAACATGGGGATTACCCTTGATAATGAAATCTCTAGCAACTATCTCATCTTCAGAATAAGCACCAAGACTGTATGTTCCAGGTAAATCCACAATATTGTAAAAGCTATCATTAAACTTTAGTTTTCCTTCTTTTTTTTCTACAGTAACCCCAGGCCAGTTTCCAACGTGTTGATTTGCTCCTGTCAAAGCATTGAACAAGGTTGTCTTTCCACTATTTGGGTTACCAACTAATGCTATTATGTCCATTTATGCCCTCCTTTACAAATGATATCCATTATCAACGAATATCAAAAAATTATACTACAGATATTTTATCTGCCAATCCTCTTCCTAAAGCTAATTTATTTCCTGATAAGGACAATATAATAGGACCAACATCATTTTTCAAAACTTTGACTTTAGCACCTTTATTTAAACCAAGTTCATACAATCTTTTATTAACATTTCTTCCACCATAAATTGAATGGATTTTACATTCTTGATTGGGATGTAAATCAGATAGTGTTTTATTTGTCATTCTAGGTCATTCCTTTCCACTAGCATAAATGATAATTATTATCAATTCCTCATAAATATAATATAACTTTTAATAAGTAAATGCAATACTTTTTTGTCAATAAGACAAAATAAAGATGTAACAAGGGTTTCCTTGATAAATAGCAGTTGATTTTATTGGTAAAAAATTATATAATAAAGGCAAAGGTCA
>JGI24712J26585_10000821_pt1 | contig 26582 bp, 28 predicted proteins | sample BioPla3DNA2_FD_26585 | JGI IMG/M metagenome (IMG submission 26585)
CATGAACAGGGCAATGGCTCGAGCCTTGTCTTCTTCGGAAGTAAATGCAGCAATGGGAAGAATAGCGGCATGTCCTACAGCAGGCTCATGCGGAATTTTGCCTGCGGTTGTTTTATCTGCGGGAGAAAAACTGAATAAGTCGGAAGATGAATTAATTAATGCATTATTTACAGCCGCAGGAGTTGGGATTATTATAGCAAAAAATGCAACCCTTGCCGGTGCAGAAGGAGGATGCCAGGCAGAATGCGGCTCGGCAGCAGCCATGGCATCAGCAGCAGTCGTCGAAATGATGGGTGGTAGACCTGAGCAGGCATTATCTGCAGCAGCCATAGTTATTAAAAATATATTAGGTCTTGTATGTGACCCGGTAGCAGGCTTAGTTGAGGTACCCTGTGCCAAAAGAAATATTGCTGGAACTGTCAGCGCACTGACTACTGCAGATCTTGTAATGAGCGGAATATACAGTAAAATTCCATTTGATGAAGTGGTATGGGCAATGCATAAGGTAGGAAAGCAGATGCCGTCTGAGCTTCGAGAAACTGCCTTAGGGGGAGTTGCAATAACTCCAACAGCTTTAAAATATAAAAAGGAAATATTCAAAGATTAACACATTGACAAGGTCCATTTCTTTAGATAAAATATAAGAGTTGATTAATCAACTTGGAAGCGTATCGAAGAGGTCATAACGAGCCGCACTCGAAATGCGGTTGCCTTTCGGGGCACGTGGGTTCGAATCCCACCGCTTCCGTAACAAATTAACACTCCTCATTATCAGTTTAAACTGTAGTGAGGAGCGTTATTTAATTCAGCACTATTGAAATTAACAGAAATTATAAATAGAAAGTACACTGCAAGAAAAGTAGTTCCTGCAGGTGTAAATAATTAAAAATATCTCTTGCTGTTAGTATATTCTTCAACTAACCTTAATCCTTCTCCAAATCTTTGGAAGTGGATTATTTCACGTTCCCTCAGCCACCTCAGGGTGTCTTTTACAAGGGGGTCGTCTGTTAATAGAATCAAATTTTCGTAGGTTGCCCTTGCTTTTTGCTCGGCAGCCATATCGTTGTATAAATCTGCTATAGGATCTCCTTTCGCCTGTGTAAATTTTGAATCCCAGTGTTCACCTTCTGCATCAACTAAGAAGGGACATGTTTCATGGTTAGAAAAATATCCTCCCATACCGGCTTCGATCAATTCTTCCTTAGTTGCACCCTTGATTAACTTTTTAAATAAGGTTGCAACCATCTCCATGTGACCAAGTTCTTCGGTTCCGATATCAGTTAGTATTGCTTTTGTTTCATTGAGAGGCATGCTGAATCTTTGAGTAAGGTAATTCATACTTGCGCTTAATTCACCGTCAGGACCGCCGTATTGATTTAAAACAGCTTTAGCCATTTGCACATCTTTATTTGTAACTCTTACAGGATACTGTAATTTTTTTTCATACATAAACATAGGGTTATCATTCCTTTCTATATAATATACTTACATTTCCCAAGGCCATGGGCTGTTTATATAACGCCAGGTGTCTCCGACCTCACGACTGAATATAGTCATTGGTCCAAATTGCATTTCATATGCGTCCTTAACTGTTTTTAACCGGTCAGTGTACATTTTGTGCCTGTACAAGGCAACCGGGTCATTTGGATGAGTATCCAAATATAAGGCTGTATCTAAAGCTGCAAACTGAAGTTTTTGTACCTCCAATAACATTTCCTGCTGTTGCTGGTATGCTCTGTGAGCTGTTCTATCATAATTCATCATAATTACACCCCTCTTTGAAGATATTCTAAATATGGAGTAACTAAATCCGGAAATACTGTACCTTGGACAAATGCTTCATTTATATTGTTAAAATAACGAGGATTTATTTGATAAGGCACATACCCGTATCCCACTCTTGGATTTTCAGGCATGTATGGCACCATAGGCGTATAATTTCTTTCATCTTGTCTATTCAAGCTCTTCATTCCTTTCTTATGAATATTTTCTACTTCGTCATGAAATAGTTATTTTATATTATTCATAATAAGACAAAAAGTGACGCAATTATCTAAGTTTTAGGGGATAGCCTTTGAAGATCCTATCGATGAATAATCAGAAATAAGAAAACTCCGGGGTAATCCGGAGTATTTTATTCTTTTATACTTGTACTATATCAATGTTACATTAAAATACGTCATCATCGTTCCAATCCCAGCAATTTCTCCTGCGACGACGGCGGTTATCATCAAGCGCATCTTCAAGCAAGTCCAATAAACATTCAAAAACACAATCACAGCGTCTACGTCTGCGTCTATTTCTTTCGCCGCCTATATCATCATTTCTTCTCAATATTTTCACCCCTTTAATAGATTGAGACAAGCTCATAATAATGTATTCTGCCACAAGAAATATGTTACAGTAAATACTGAAGGCAGGCATTTAAATTACTAATTCATAAATATTGACTTGACTGCTTTTTCTTAATTTGCTTATTATTGGTACCAATCTTGTGAAATGCTCTGTTTTCATATGTTTATCCAAAGCATCTTTGCTTTCCCATTCCTCAATCATTGTTAATATAGAATCATCCTCAATGTCCCTATATAAACTGTAGGAAATGCATCCATCTTCTTTCCTGGTCTTTTCAACTAATTCTTCATACAGCTATATTAGCATAAAATTTGCAGGAAGAAAATCTTAAATTCCTTTAGTTTTATAATTTAAGGTATAAAAATAACAATTCCCGAAAAAAAATAAAAAAATATGTTGACAAAATATAAAAGCCGACATATAATCTTATAAAAATGATTAATCGTGTATAATTTAATGATTGGAAGAGTACATTAAGTGAAGCTTCAGCGAGTCGGAGTAGAGTGTGAGTTCGGCAGTCTAGCTTAATCGAAAAGAATCCATGAAAAGATTCTCAGAAGTAGCAGTATGAGAATACGGTTAAAGACCGTTATAATGAAAGAGCGAAGCAGCTGCTTTATAAAAGAGTGGTACCGCGGTATTAACACTGCCTCTTTATAGGCGGTTTTTTTTTGCTTAAAAGCAAATTTTATAATATTCATGCACTTATAAATATACATTGCAATCATTTATTTAATCTAATTAATTCGGAGGAATGGAAAATGGGAAAAGAAAAAGTGGTATTAGCTTATTCGGGAGGATTGGACACATCAATAATAATCCCATGGCTGAAGGAAAACTACAGTGGTTTGGATATTATAGCCTGCTGCGTAAATGTAGGCCAGGAAGATGACATGGAATTTGTTAANAATAAGGCCTTATCTTCCGGTGCAAGCAAGGTATATATCGAAAATGCAGTAAATGAATTTGTTGAAGAATATGTTTACAAGGGAATTAAGGCAAATGCTGCATATGAAGGTAAATATCTTTTGGGGACGGCTTATGCAAGACCTTTGATTGCAAAAAAATTAGTTGATGTTGCTCACAAGGAAGGGGCAAAANATATTGCTCACGGCTGTACAGGAAAAGGGAATGACCAGGTGCGAATAGAAACAGGGATAGCAGCCTTGGATCCGACTATTGAAATCATTGCCCCCTGGCGAATTTGGAATATAAAATCAAGGGAAGAAGCCATTGATTACGCTCTGGCAAAAAATATTGATTTAAAGGGAATAACCAAGGAAAAAATATATTCCAGGGACCAGAATCTTCTGCACGTGAGCCATGAAGGGGGCATGCTTGAAGACCCTGCNAAGGAGCCTGATTTTGATGAATTGCTTTTGATGACCAATACGGTTGAGAAGGCTCCGGATTTGGCCGAATACGTGGAAATCGAATTTGAAAAGGGAATACCTGTTAAATTAAACAATAAAAAATTAAACGGGGAAAATATGCTTAAGGCTCTTAATAGAATTGGGGGAACCCACGGAATCGGAATACTGGATTTATTGGAAAACAGGCTGGTGGGCATGAAATCAAGGGGTATATACGAAACACCCGGCGGCACCATACTTTTGGAGGCTCATAAATATCTTGAAAGCCTTGTGCTGGAAAAAGAAGAAGCCCATTTCAAGGATATGGTGGGACAGAAATACGCAGACCTGGTATACAACGGCATGTGGTACAGCGATTTTAAGAAGGCCCTTGACTCATTTATCGATTCAACCCAGGAAAAAGTATCAGGGAAAGTGAAGTTAAAGCTCTATAAGGGTACAATCAAGTTTGCGGGAATGACATCCCAAAACGCCCTGTACAATGAATCTGTTTCATCATTCTGTACCGGAGACCTGTATGACCATAATGATGCAACAGGCTTCATACGTTTATACAGCCTGCCTTACAAAATTAAGGCATACAACAAGATGAACAATAATCATAAATCAACAGGGGTAATTTAAATTTCAACAGGTTGCGTGCCCTTGCCAAGCTTATTATTTTTAGTGTTTTGAGGGAATTTTTCCATGAAAAATTCCCTTTTGCATTTATTTATCTTTATGGTATACTTATAAAGCTTGGCTAAAGGAGGATAAAAATCTTGAATGGCAATAATGGAAACAAAATGATAAATGCAATGACTGAAGGCAATCCTTTAAGACTTATACTTGCTTTTGCCTTCCCAATGTTTATAGGTAATATTTTTCAGCAGCTTTACAATATGGTTGACAGCATCGTGGTGGGAAACTATGTGGGGAAAGTGGCATTAGCCGCCGTAGGGACAGGCTTTCCCGTAATATTTTTAATGTCTTCAATGTTCATCGGCCTGGGCATGGGAGCAACTATATTAATTTCTCAATATATAGGTGCCGAAGATTACGACAATGTGAGGAAAACTTCACAGACAATCTATACCGCAATGCTTTTAAGCTCCATCCCCATATCAGTAATCGGCTTGATTTTTTGCGAGCCAATACTTCTTTTGATGAACACTCCTTTGGATGTTTTGCCCATGGCAAAACAATATATGCTGATAATATTTGCAGGGACGATCGGAAGTGTAGGTTATAACATCAATGCGGGAATACTCCAGGGTTTTGGAGACAGCAAGTCATCCCTCTTGTTTCTTGTCATTGCAACAGTCATAAACATAGTCCTGGACTTATTGTTTGTTGTAGTATTCGGGTGGGATGTGCCCGGTGTTGCGGCTGCAACCGTAATAGCCCAAATATTTTCGTGGATTTTCGGTATTATTTACATGAAAAAGAAATATGATATTTTGAAATTCCAAATAAGCAAGTTTTATTTTGATAAGGGAATATTCAAAAAAATACTCAAACTGGGCCTGCCAACGGGAATACAAATGTCCTTGTTCTCGGTAGGTATCATGAGCATGCAGTCATTGGTAAACGGTTATGGTGCCGATTATATGGCAGGCTTTAATGCGGCAAACAAGATAGATACATTTGCCTTTATGCCGATTCAAAGTATTTCAAATGCCGTAACCACATATACCGGTCAGAATATAGGGGCAGGAAGAATAGACAGGGTCCATAAGGGAACACTTGCAGGTGCTTCAGTTTCAATAATAATCTGTATCTTAGCTTTAATCATCATACCTCTTGGGCCCTTTATGCTGGGCTTATTCAATTCGGAGCCCGAGGTAATTGATTCGGGAATGATATATTTAAATAATGTAATGCCTTTTTATGTCTTGCTTTCTGCTGTATTTATTTTAAATGCCGTGGAAAGAGGAGCCGGAGAATCAGTAATACCCATGGTCAGCTCCTTAGCATCTATTTGGTTGGGCAGAATTCCTTCAGCCTATTATATAGCTGCAAAATTTGGCAAAGAATACTTATTCTACAGCTATCCGGCCGGATGGATCTTAGGATTGGCAATTACGGGAAGCCACTATATATCAGGCAAATGGAAAATAAAGTCACAAAAACTGCTGGAAAACTAATAAAAAAGGGGGACACAAAGCCGTGTCCCCTTTNCTGACCTTTACTCAATTCTGTCTAAAACCTTCTTGATTATAGCAGGAGCCGTTTTGCACTTTTCTTCCGAAACAGCACATACTGCAAACCGCAGCCCCTTCTTGAGGGCTACAACGAAGAGGTTTTCCTTAATTAATTCATCAGAGGCCTTCTTGGCATCCTTGCATGGTATACTTACAAAGAAACCGTCCCTGTAAGGTAAGATTTCCAACCCGGCTTCCTTTGCCCCTTTAACAAAAGCATCGGCTCGCTTTCTGAGCATCATCTTTGCTTCCTTGACTTCCGCCTCGTAAGCCTTGGTTTTCTCAGGGTCTTTAGCTATGCGGGTCATTATTTCCATGGCTGCCCTTGTACCGTTAGACCAGTTTGCCCTGTTTGAATGCAGGCATGAATAATAAAATTCTTCGGCAATTTCTTCATCCGATGATATGCAGATTGCTGCACCCGAACGCATGCCATACATCGTGTACCCCTTGGACATGCTGAATGCTGCGATAATTAAAATATTTTTCGGCAGGCCTGAGAATTTTGCAAAGAATTTTCTTCTTTCATCCCCTATGCCGGCATAGTCTATATATGCGCAGTCAACAACAATTATAATTCTATTTTCCGGGTCCTTGGCATTTTCTTTAGCAAGGTTTAAGACTTCATCCCACTCTTCATCTGAAAGGCTGTATCCCGTGGGATTGTTGGCAGGTGTATTCAATATGGTAACAAGTCTCTTTTGCTTATTCAGCAATTCTTCGAATTTTTCCTTAAAGGATTCCATGTTAAATTCATTCTTGCTGTTAAATAANTCAAATGTTGTAGCTTTCCTGCCGTATTCTTCAGAGATGGTTATATAGGGGCTCCAGAACCAGTCGCTTATCAGGATGGAATCTCCCGGTTCCGTATAATTATATATTGAGTGTCTAACGGACCCTGTACCTCCGGGAGTAGCTACAGCCCTGATATGTGCATCCGGCCTGTATTTACCGAAGCATATATTCGGCACTGTTTCCAAGAAATCAGGCTGGCCTGCTACCTGGGCATATGCTGCAATTGCTGCATCAGGCATCGATTTCAATTCTTGATAAACAGTATTTAAGCAGATAAGGTCTCCCTTATCGTCAACCAATGCCCCTAAGGTTGAATCTATTACATTTTCTTTCCCGTACTTGTCTATTGCTTCTTTTGCCTTTGCTGCCAGTCCAAAGATTGCATCATTTACTTTCGGCCACTTTGCATGCCCTGCAACCATGTTAAATGCCATCTTATCACCTCGTTTTTTTATTTAATTTTAACATTTCACAAAATATAAGTCAACGAGATCATATTCTCAAATAATTCAGGGAATCCTATTAAAGGTGACAATGCAAGAAAAGATTTTAAAAAGTGGTTGACAAAATACAACAAAGACATTATTATATAAAAGTTAATATTTACTGATCCATTAGCTCAGCAGGCAGAGCACTTGACTTTTAATCAAGGTGTCCGGCGTTCGAATCGCCGATGGATCACCATTATAAAACAACATTTGACGATCTTNGTGACGTTGGATGTTGCTTTTTTTTGCCTGCAATTTTTTGTGAAGGGATTTTTTGCCATTTCGACAAATTTCAACAAATTATATTGAACAAAAATTATATATTATGTGCATTAAATCAAAAAGGGGTATAATTATGAGGGGATATGGTTTAAATGATGATGCCGGCAGGGAGGAAGTGTCAATTAATGCTGAAAATCATAATGAGAAGATGGCTGCTTTAGGTCAGTTGTCCGGAGGAATTGCTCATGACTATAATAATCACCTGATGAGCATAATCGGCAATGCAACCATGATAATGAAAACCAAAGACTTGGATAAGATCTATGATTATTCCGAAAGGATTATTCATATTTCACAAAGCGCAGCAGAACTTACTAAAAAAATTCTCATGTTTTCCAAGAAAAAACCCTGTACCGCCAAGCNCGTGAATTTAAAGAAAATAATGGATAATACATGTAAGATGATGGAATTCATCCTCAGTAAGGAAATAGACCTGGTATACAGTTATGATGCCAATGTGGAAGTTATAGTGGGGGATGAGTCCCAGCTTGAATGCATGTTGGTAAACATGATATTGAATTCTAAGGATGCAATCACCAATAACGGTACAATTAAAATAGGTACCATGGATACGGTGGTTTTTTCTGAAATGACTTTGAGCCACGATGTAAAGATCAAACCCGGCCATTATATACAAATTTATGTGGAAGATAACGGTTCAGGAATAAACGACGATATACTGCACAGGATATTTGAGCCCTATTTCACCACGAAAACTAAATCAAAAGGAACAGGTTTAGGCTTATCCGTTGTATTCGGCACGGTGAAATCCCACAGCGGTTATCTGAATGTTGCAAGCAGTCCGGGTCAAGGGACAAGGTTTGAAATATTTATTCCCATTCATAAAAAACACTGTATGCCCGACAAGATAAAAACTACGGAGGAAAGGAACAATACTGTCATGTTGGTTGATGATGAAGTAAGTGTTTTGGATATTGAAGCTGAAATGTTGGAGGATTTAGGATATGATGTGGTAAAATTCAGTTCTTCTCCTGAAGCATTAAAATACTATGAAAATAATTACAAGGAAATAGCTTTTTCAGTGGTTGATATAGTAATGCCCGAGCTGGGCGGCAAAGAACTCTATGAAAAAATGACCATCATAAATGAAGAAGCAGTGGTTGTTTTCATAACCGGGTTTGCCCAAGAGGCAGAATATGAAGAACTTATGAGAAGAGGAAGCATGATTATTGAAAAGCCCTTTACATATGAGGTCCTGTCGGAAAAGATCGCTCAATTGTATTTATAAGAGATTCTTCACATGGGTTCAGAATGACCCTGACGTGTATTTATTTCAACGCAATGAAGGATCTCATGAGATTCTTCGAGCTAAAGGTNTCAGAATGACAGCAGTTTCTGAGTTGTTCATATCAATGACACCCTGAGAGTTTCAATGACACTCTGCCTTTTATCCATAAGGTCCAAATACAGGACTTTTTTTGTGTCCATATGTTAAGATAATTTAATAATAAAGGAAGGATATTATTTTGACAATTATTAATTTTTTGATAGAATGAAACATGATAAGTTTAACAGGAGGAAAAAATGAGTATAAACGATTACACTTTTGAAGAACCCAAACCATTCGGAAAACTATCCATAATCGCAATGAAGGGATGCGAAGAGATAGCTGCAAGAATAGACTACTATTTAAAGGCCTGGAGGCAGGATAAGGATGGTGTCATTTATTCAAACGGCTCTGACTTCAAAGGCACCTTTATATTGGATGCCGCTTGTCCAAGATTTGGTTCGGGTGAAGCAAAGGGAGTAATAAATGAAACCGTAAGAGGCCATGATATATTCATAATATCGGATGTTTTTAATTACGGCGTAACTTATAAAATGTACGGCATGGAAGTGCCCATGAGCCCTGATGAGCACTACCAGGACTTAAAAAGAATAATTGCCGCAATGAACGGTAAAGCTAAGCGCATAACGGTAATAATGCCCATGCTATATGAAGGCAGACAGCATAAGAGGGCTACAAGAGAATCATTGGATTGCGCCCTTGCATTGCAGGAGCTCACATCAATGGGAGTTGAAAATATTATCTCTTTTGACATACATGATCCGAGGGTGCAAAATGCAATTCCTCTTCATGGTTTTGAAGATTTTCACCCATATTATCAAATGATAAAGGCCTTTGTAAGAGCAGTGCCTGATGCAAAAATTGACAGGGACCACATGATGATAATATCTCCTGATGAAGGGGGCATGACCAGGTGCATTTATTATTCATCGGTTATGGAGCTGGATTTGGGAATGTTCTATAAGAGAAGGGATTATACCGTAGTAGTAAGCGGCAAGAATCCAGTTATAGGTCATGAATTCTTAGGAGGCAATTTAGAGGGAAAAGATGTTATTGTTGTTGACGACATGATAGCTTCGGGAGATTCAATGATTGATGTTGCCGGTAAACTTAAGGAAAGAAAGGTAAAAAACGTATATGTGTTTGCGTCCTTTGGCTTGTTTACCGAAGGCTTTGAGAAATTCGATAAGGCCTACAGGGACGGAATAATAACCAAGGTCTTCACTACAAACATGATTTACCGGAGACCGGAGCTGCTGCAAAAGCCTTGGTATGGGGAAGTGGACATGTCAAAATACATAGCCAATATCATAGATACTTTAAACTATGACAATTCCTTGAGCGAATTGCTGGATCCGGTTAAAAAAATCAAAACATTACTTAAAAAATAGTCAATAAANAATGTCTGCCAGGCAGGCATTTTTTTGCATCAGCTGAGGGCAAAAAAAATTGAAATTAGTTTGCTTGTATGTTATAATTCTTTCATTAATGATTTCTGGATAAGCATATGAAAAAAGTCATGGAGGATAAAGATGGGTCTGAGGATGGATATAGGTATCGACCTGGGCACTGCCAGCGTATTGGTTTATATTAAAGGTAAAGGAATTGTTATTAATGAGCCTTCTGTTGTGGCTATTGATATTAATACAAACAAAATTCTTGAAGTGGGAGAAGAAGCAAGAAAAATGCTTGGGCGTACTCCCGGCAATATCGTAGCCATAAGACCATTGAGGGATGGAGTTATATCGGATTTCGACATTACGGAGAAAATGTTGAAATACTTCATAAAAAAGGCAGTAGGTAATTCCTTAATAAAACCGAGGGTAATTATCTGCGTCCCCAGCGGGGTGACGGAGGTTGAGAAAAGGGCGGTTTTAGAAGCAAGCAACAATGCAGGCGCAAAAAAGACATATTTGATTGAAGAGCCGGTTGCCGCTGCCATAGGTGCAGGTCTTGACATAACAAAGCCGTCCGGCCACATGGTTATCGACATGGGCGGAGGTACAACGGATATAGCGGTTATATCCTTAGGAGGGATCGTTGTAAGCAGGTCCATAAAGATTGCCGGCGATAAATGCGATGATGCCATCNTAAGGTACGTAAGGAAAAAATACAATGTTATGATTGGCCTGAGAAGTGCAGAAGAGATAAAAATAAAAATCGGTACCGCATTTCCTGTCGAAGAAGACAAATATATGGAAGTAAGGGGCAGGAACTTAGTTACCGGCCTGCCGGTAAATTTGACAATTTCGTCTTCCGATTTGCTTGAAGCCATGGAGGAAACACTTACAGCAATAGCAGATGCCGTGCATTCGGTTCTTGAAAAAACTCCTCCTGAATTAGCCGCCGATATAAGTGAAAAGGGTATAATGATGACAGGCGGCGGATGCCTTATCCACGGAATGGATAAACTCCTTGAAAAAAGAACCGGATTAAAGGTAACCATAGCAGAGGATGCGGTATCCTGTGTTGCCAAGGGGACAGGTCAGTCCTTGGAGCATATGGACGTATTAAAAGATACCCTGCTTACGGAAAATATAAGAACAAATTATAATGTGGGATAGTTATCGGTATAGTCAGTGAATAGGGACACGCCTCTGTTTTCGGATATCCTCTCCGGGATATTCAAAGGAGGTATGTCCTTAAATTTAGAAAGAGGTCAGATATGAAAGTTAGAAAGGCAGTAATACCTGCGGCAGGCTTGGGCACCAGATTTTTGCCTGCAACCAAAGCAATTCCTAAGGAAATGCTGCCCATTGTGGATAAGCCGACAATCCAATACATAGTGGAGGAAGTTGTTGCCTCCGGAATCGAAGATGTATTAATAATTACGGGAAGAAACAAAAGTTCAATTGAAGAGCATTTCGACAGGGCGGTAGAGCTTGAATACAATTTAGAGAATACAAATAAAGAAGAACTTTTGAAAGAAATTAAAAAAATCTCTAAGATGATAAATATACATACGGTAAGACAAAAAGACCCCTTAGGTTTGGGTCACGCAGTTTATTGCGCTAAAGCCTTTGTGGGNAATGAACCCTTTGCGGTCCTCTTAGGCGATGATGTGGTGGATTCGAAAAAGCCCTGTCTTGCACAAATGTTAGAAGTTTATGAAGAATACAAGGCCTCCATTCTTGGGGTCCAGCCGGTGGAATGGGAACAAGTCCATAAATACGGCATAGTTTCAGGTGCTAAAATCAATGAGAGAATCTACAGCGTCAATGATTTGGTGGAAAAGCCGGACAAGGATGAGGCACCTACGAATATTGCAATATTAGGCAGGTATATATTGACTCCTGAAATATTTAAAATGCTTGAAAGTACAAAGGCCGGTGTTAACGGGGAAATCCAGCTTACGGACGGGTTGAAAAAACTATGCAGTCTTAATGACATATATGCCTATGTATTTGAAGGCAGAAGATATGATGTAGGCAGCAAGNTAGGCTTCCTTGAAGCTAACCTTGACTTNGCCCTGAAAAATGGCGAGCTTAGAGAAGGCTTATTAAAACATTTGAAAACAATTGATATAGAATAAGGGGTAGGAATAATATGTACAACAAAAAATATGAAATATGGCTTAACAGTCCATACGTAGATGATGAATTAAAAAAAGAATTAAAAGAAATCGAAAAAATTGAAAGTGAAATTGAAGACAGGTTCTACAAGGATTTGGAGTTCGGTACCGGAGGCATGAGGGGCAAGATCGGTGCAGGCACAAACCGAATGAACTTGGTGACCGTTGCTAAAGCAACCCAAGGAATTGCAAACTATTTAATTGAAAAATATAAAAGCGAAGAAATTTCTGCAGCAATCGCATATGACTCAAGAAACATGTCAAAAGAATTTGCGGAAAAAGCAGCATGTGTTTTTGCTGCAAACAATATNAAGGTATATCTTTTTGACAGCCTCAGACCTACTCCGGTATTATCCTATGCTGTGAGGTATTATAATTGCAAGGCAGGGGTTGTAATTACCGCAAGCCATAATCCTCCGGAATACAACGGCTACAAGGTATATGACCAATTTGGAGGCCAGGTTGTTCAGGATGCCGATAAAATCATTGAAAAAATCAACCAGGTAAAATTAGAGGACATAAAATCGGCAGAATCGGATGGGAATTCAAAAATTCAAATAATCGGAGATGACCTGGATACATCTTACATAAATCAAATTAAAANGCTAAGCTTGAGAAATGATGTGGACAAGGATATAAGAATTGTTTTCACCCCCCTTCACGGGACCGGAAACAAACCGGTAAGAAGAGTCTTGGACGAAATGGGATACAAAAATGTATTTGTCGTTGAAGAGCAAGAAAATCCGGATCCGGGGTTTTCAACGGTCAAATCACCAAACCCTGAGGAAATAAGCTCATTTGACCTGGCAATTAAAAAGGCCGGGGACCTCAAGGGTGAAATAATAATAGGCACAGACCCTGACTGTGATCGTGTAGGGTTAGTGGTAAGGCATGAGGGAGAATTTGTGCCCTTAAACGGTAATCAAACAGGGGCCTTGCTTTTAAATTACCTGCTTGCTTCTTTNAAGGAAGAGGGAAGAATCCCGGCGAAACCTGCTATTGTTAAAACAGTGGTAACCAGTGAGATTGCCGACCGGATTGCAGATAAATATAAGGTAAAGACCTTCGATACCTTGACCGGTTTTAAATATATAGCTGAATTGATGCAAAAATTCGAAGATACAAAAGAATATAATTTCTTGTTCGGATATGAAGAAAGCTACGGCTATTTAGCAGGCACCTTTGTGCGAGATAAGGATGCGGTGATTGCTTCCATGCTCATCTGTGAAATGGCTGCATATTATAAAGGACAAGGCAAGACCTTGGTGGATGTTTTGGCTGAAATATATGATGAGCACGGTTATTATATTGAAGAGACCATTTCATTGACTTTCTCCGGCCTTGCAGGCCAAAGCAAAATGAAAGCCATCATGGAATATTTCAGAGAAAACAAACTGAATTCCCTGGCCGGGAAAAAGATACCCGCCATTATCGATTATAAGCTGAGCATTTCATGCGATCTGATTAATGGAACAACGGAAAGAATATCTTATCCTAAATCCGATGTTTTGAAATTCTCTTTTGAGGACGGGTCCTGGCTTGTATTGAGACCATCAGGGACAGAACCTAAGTTAAAGGTATATTTTTCAATCAATGGGAAAAGTAAGGACGAAGCAGCCGAAAACCTGGAAAAAATCAAAAATGAAGTATTAAATATGATTGACCGCATACAAATTAATTTAGGTTAAGACTAAATCTATGAGGGAGGTTAAATATGAAAATATTTAATACCGGAACCCCAAAAATTATTTTGATAATTTTTATTTTAGTATTTGTTATAAACACATTTGCTTATGCCGGAGTTAATCCGACAAGGGAAGAATTAGAGGATATGATTGAGCGGGTTGCCCAAAAAAGAGCAGTCCCTTCCATTCTTTTAAAAGCCATTGCAAGAGTTGAATCTTGTTATGAGCATTACAAAAAGGACGGCAGTCCCAAGATAACCGGTACAAGCATCGGCCTCATGCAGATAAACAACAGAAGCGGGGGATATGACACCGAAAGGCTTAAATATGATATCATGTACAATATTGAGGCAGGAGCAGACGTGCTTCTCAGCAAATGGAACATGAGTTCCAGCAAAAAGGTTTCAAGTGTGGGAAATATGGACCCCAACATTTTGGAAAACTGGTATTTTGCCCTCTGGGCTTACAATGGATGGGTGGGGAGCAACAACCCCCACACGGTTTCATCCTCTGCAAAAAAACATACCTATCAGCAGCTTATCTATGATGTAATTGAAAAAGAATACGGCGGGAAAATTCACAATATTGATTTTTCATATCTGCCTGCAACAGGAAAACCCAGCCGGTCTTTGACGGTTCCTACACCGGAGTATAACCATACCGGAGGCATAGTATTTTATGAAAAGGGAGATTATGTGAAGACCGATGGCCTAAGAGATAAGTTTTATGTAAGGGATGCCCCTGCAGGCAATTATGTCCATGGCCTTTCTCCCAATCAGCTGGGTCTTATAGATGAAGGACCCGTATTGCAAAACGGTTACTATTGGTACAAGGTATATATTGATGAAAATACCCAAGGCTGGATAGAAAGAAACTTCCTCCTCCGGACCGGAGATATCGAACACGGCATATATGCATTCGAAGACATTTCTTTCCATTGGGCCAGAAAAATAATCATGGACTTATTTGGTAAGGGTATTGTCGGTGAAGCCGAATATTTCAATCCTGACAATTATATAACCAAAGAAGAGTTCTGTATACTCTTAAGCAAAACCTTGGACTATACCGGTTATGATGAAGCTATAGAGTCCCCGGATGAGGAAGAAGCCATGGAACCGGAAAAAGAAGCCGAAGAATCAACACCGGAACCTGAAGAAACAGCATCGGAGCTTGAAGAAGCTTCAACGGAATCCGAAGAATCGCCTGCTTTATTGAAAAACATTGAGGACATTAATCCCTGGGCTCTAGAGTATGTAGAAGATGTTTATGAGCTGGGATTAGTGGACGATACAATTAATCCTCCGGAAAATTTAACGCGAAAAGAAGCAGGTGTCATTATTGCCAAACTGTTTGAAATCAGCGAAGAATTCTCTTCATTGGATGTAAAAACCCTTTTCACGGATATAGATAATTTGAATGAAGAAGAAATTAATGCAATAAAAACCGTATACACAAACGGTATAATGTCCGGCAAGGGCTCGGGAATATTCAGTCCGGACTCGTTTTTAACCAGGGCTGAAGCGGCCGCAATAATGGCTAAGATTTCGGATATATCCTTTTGAAAACATAATGTCATTATTATGAATAACCCGAAGGGTGTCATTGTTATGAATAACCCACAAACTGTCATTCTGAGAGCTTTAGCTCGAAGAATCTCATAAGATCCTTCGATACCCTCAGGATGACATATATTGGGACTTGTCAGCAACCTATGGGATAGTACTTGAAAAAAGTACTGTCCCTTTTGATTGCCTGATAAAGGCATGCCTTCTTCCAAAGGAAAAAAACAGGTATAATTTTCAATATTATGGGAATATTTACATTATCAAACAAGAAAAAGCAGCTTGACGACAAAGAGGTGTGAATATTGAAAGCCATAAGCCGGAAAATTATAGTGATAGTAATATTTTTACTGGTNTTTAACACGACTGTATTTGCGGGAGTAAACCCCTCAAGGGATGAAATTGAAGCAATGATAGATCGGGTTGCCATAAAAAGAGGCATACCCGCAATACTTTTAAAGGGAATAGCAAGGGTCGAGTCTGTTTTTAAACATTTCAACAGCGACGGAAGCCCTAAAATATGCGGTACCAGCATAGGCCTTATGCAGATTAACAATATATACGGGGGTTATGACAACTACAAGCTTAAACATGACATAATCTATAATATAGAAGCCGGTGCGGATGTACTCCTGAGNAAATGGAGTATGAGCTCATACAACAAGGTATCGAGCGTAGGAAACATGGACCCTAATATTTTGGAAAACTGGTATTTTGCTTTATGGGCCTATAACGGCTGGTCAGTGGGTAACAATCCGGTGTCACCCTATGCCAAGAAATACACCTATCAACAGCTTATTTACGATGTGATAGAAAAAGAATACGGTAAAAAAATACATAATATAGACTTTTCATACCTGCCCAGGGAAAGCAACCCAAGCAGGTCATTGATAGTTCCGACACCCGATAATTTCTCATCCGGCAATATCATTCTCTATGAAAAAGGAGATTATGTAATAACAGACGGTATCAGGGGAGCATATTATCTGAGAGATGCACCGGCAGGGAATTATATTTATGAGCTGAGCCTTGGCCAGTTGGGGGTAATTACCGAAGGCCCCCTTTTAAAAAAGGGGTTTTATTGGTATAAGGTCTGCGTAGATGGTACGAAAGAAGGCTGGATAGAAAGGAATTGGCTTCTCAGGACCGGAGATACACAATACGGTAAGTATATATATGAGGATATACCCTTTCACTGGGCAAGAAAAACCATAATGGATATGTACGGCAAGGGGATAGTGAGCAAGGCAGCTTTATTTAATCCCGATAAGCCGGTCACATTTGAAGAATTTTGTATATTTTTAAGCAGGACCTTGAATTATACGGAAAATACCAACCGGCAAAGCAAAATGCAGACAGGGAAAAGAATTTTATTTTATGATTTTACAAGGGCACATTCATGGGCTTTGGATTATATGAAGGATATATATGAGAGGGGATTGTTGAAAGATATTGACCCTTTGGAAATAATAGAGCGAAAGAAAGCCGCCGTGCTGATTGAAGATATCCTGGCAAGCAGCGATGAATATGACCGGATAGATATAAAACTCATATTTTCAGACTTAGAAGGGCTTAGAGAAGAAGAAATTTCAGCAGTTAAAAAAGCCTATTTAAACGGCATAGTATCCGGTAAAAGCATAAAAGCATTTTGTCCTGATGAATACTTAACCAGAGCAGAAACAGCTGTCATCATGTCTAACCTAATAAAAAAATTTGTGTCATAAAACACAAAAAATCACGACTGTCATTGTTATGAATAACTCACAAACTGTCATTCTGAACGCAGTGAAGAATCCCATGAGATCCTTCGCTTCGCTCAGGATGACAAATTATTCTATTCCTGCTTACTTCTTTCAATATTGTGAAACCTTATGTCANAAATCCTTTCAAATTCCTTTGTTTCCTTGTTATATGCCACCTGGGACCTGTTTCTGTTAAGGAGCTTCACAATCCTGTAAACATCAATCCATATTTCCGCCAAGGCTTCCTTTTGAGATTCATCAAATATCAGCTGCATTCCAAAATGAAGGTGGGGAGTCCTTATATTATTGACATTTTCCTTTCTTGAATNCCCGGTCATCCCCAAATATCCGATGACATCTCCTGCCAATACAATATCTCCTTCCTTGAGGGTTTTCACATAAGGGTGGTCTTTGCGCAGGTGGGCATAATAGTAATATCTTTTGTTGTCCAGGCTCCTTATCCCGATTCGCCATCCCCCGTATTGGTTCCAGCCCAAGGCCTCAACCCTGCCGGACTCAACGGCAATAATCGGAGTTCCTATAGAGCCGATTAAGTCATTGCCCAAATGAACCCTTCTGAAGCCATAGTTGCGGGAGTTTCCAAAATCATCAAAGTGTCCGTAATAATATCCTGCCGCAATGGGTGAAAATGCTTTTAAGCCGTATTTTTTAACCCAGACCAAATCTCCTGTCTCTTCATCCTTCACCTGAATTTCAAAGGGGCCTGCAAATCCTTCTAAGACAGCCTTGTATGCCTCATAGTAGTAATCGTAATGCTTCAGGTCTTTGGTCATGCTTTCGATGCTTTCACCGTTTTTTAGCCTGCTTATCAAATTGTCCATGTCCTTGGCCTTATATCTTGAAAAAAAATCACCCCCGTACCGTGTTCCCAGATAGGCTAATATTTCAATCCAATCCAATTTAACTTCTTCGTCGATGCTGTTTATATCAGCCCTTAAGGCTTTGTCCATGGCTTCATAGGAAACCCTGAAATCAACCCACTTGATAAAATCTTTTTTTTCGTCTGCAGAAACAGATTGGGCACGGTTTATCAATGTATAAACTGCCCCTATAAAAAGTATAAGAGCAAGGATAATCAATAATGATTTCAATTNTATTTTAATGATCATAATTACCTCAAAACAAGGGTTCCGGGATTTTTTGCCTGACAGGTGTCCCCTGTACATTATTAATAATATGCAAATTGCATCTTGTTAGAACTTATAAAACATGATAGTATGAGTTGACTGATTAGATGTTCATGTAACGGGGAGGACGGATGAAGCTTAAATTTTGTTCATTATACAGCGGAAGCAGCGGAAACTGCCAATACATTAAGTCGCAAAACGCAACTATTATTGTCGATGCGGGCTTGAGCGGTAAAAGAATACAAGGGGAAATTGCAAATATCGGCGAAGACCCCAACAAAATAGATGCCATATTCATAACACATGAACATGTTGACCATATTCAAGGGGCAGGCATAATGTCGAGGCGTTTAAACATTCCCATCTATGCCAACGAAAAAACATGGGAAGCCATGAGCCCCTGCATTGGAAACATTAAATCTCACAATATAAAGATCCTGGATGATTGTACACAGATTGGAGATTTAACAATAAAACCGTTTGACATATCCCATGACGCTGCCCATCCTGTAGGATTCAACATATTCTACAAAAATAAAAAAATAAGCCTGGTCACTGATACAGGACGGGCTAACGGAACAATTATAACCAGCATTGCGGATTCGGATTTATTGCTGGTAGAATCCAACCATGATGAAGACATGGTAATCATAGGACCTTATCCCTGGCCTCTCAAAAGAAGGGTGCTGGGCGAATACGGCCACATGTCCAATGAGGCGGCAGGCCGCTTAATAGCAGAGGTTATTAGAAAGGGGACGGAAATAGTTTTGCTCGGCCACTTAAGCAGGGAAAACAACTTTCCGGAACTAGCCTACAAAACTGTGGAATCCATATTGGTGGAGAATTCTATTGATGTAAATCCCGGAGTTTGCCTTGATTTAACNTATAGGGACCGGGCAAGCAAGGTATATGAAATATAGGTGAGCCATGAGTGAAAAGTATGAAATACTTGCATGCATGGAGCATGTGGACCGGGCGATTGACGATTATGTGAATTGCATGGAAGCTGCTCCCCAATTAAATAAAGCAAATAAAGAAGAAAAATGCGCTTATTGCCAAAAAACCGCTGAATATTTAATAAAATAATACTTGAACTATGTTTTTCACGGTGCTATAATGTATAAGCTATCCTGCCCTTGGGGAACAAGGGCCGAAAGTCCGAAGGAGGTGAACAAATGAAAAAATATGAAGGTGCTTTTATCTTACTGTCCAATTTGGAGGAAGATGTAAGGAAGGCAGAAATTGAAAAAATTCAAAACATAATAACCGAGCGGCAGGGAACAGTNGAAAAGGTTAATGAGTGGGGACTGAGAAGACTTGCTTATGAAATCGATAAAAAAAGAGAAGGTTATTATGTTTTTATTGAATTTACCGCAGGTGCAGATGCTGTTGATGAAGTAGACAGAATTTGTAAGATAAGCGACAATTTTATCAGACATATGATTACGGTTCAGGAAGAAGAATAATAAAAGGGGTAGTATGATGAATAATGTTGTGTTAATAGGAAGACTGACAAGAGATCCCGACCTGAGATTCATACCGACTACCGGTATGGCTGTTGCAAAATTCGCATTGGCAGTTGATAGAGAAATGTCAAGAGAAAAGAAACAGGAAGCAATTAGTCAGGGAAAACAGACAGCAGATTTCATAAATATAACCGTATTTGGAAAAACTGCTGAATTATGCGCTAATTATCTTGCAAAAGGCAGACAGTGCGCTATTCAAGGCAGGATACAGACAGGAAGTTATACTACACAAACGGGAGAAAAAAGATATACTACGGATGTCATAGCAGACAGAGTGGAATTTATCGGCTCAAGAGACCAGTCTTCAATGAATCAGGGAAATGCAGTACAGCCGGATAGCAGTTTTTTCAATGACTTCCCCGATGAAGACAATGATTTGTTTGAACCCGTAGATGACGAAGATATTCCATTTTAATAAACAATAGCGGAAGGAGGAGAAGAATGAGTTCCAGACAAGGCGGAAAAGATGCGGCTGACAAAAATGAAAGATACAGCCAGAGAAAAAGACCCCGTAAAAAGGTATGCCAATTCTGTCAGGAAAAGGCAACACATATAGATTACAAAGACCTTGGTAAGTTAAAGAAATACACAACTGAAAGAGGCAAGATTTTACCGAGAAGAATTACCGGCGCTTGCGCCAAGCACCAAAGAATGGTGACAAGAGCTATTAAAAGAGCAAGATCAATTGCCTTGCTCCCATATGTAGCAGAATAACACAAAAAAATTAAGGATTTATGCACAAACATAAATCCTTTTTATTTTGCAGTTTCTCTAATGTTACAGCAATGAGTATCTCATATCGTGTCATTCTGAGAGCTTTAGCTTAGCCCGAAGAATTTCATTTATTTTAATGGCATCCGCTGCAGCTGCCGCATCCGGAAGACGGACTAACAACAGGCTTCATTCCTAGGCCCATGCCGTTATTTTCCTCACTGGACACAAATATGAATCCGCCGTATTCCTTGATTATTGATTTTTCGGATATGAAGGTAATATCTTTAATAACTTCAACCTCATCATTTTCATCGGCTTCATCAATAAATACGCCGAAGATCGGTCCGCTGCACCCCACCCGGTCAATAGCTATTCTCACATTNTAGGAGTCTACGTTGGCATTATCCAAGAGCTCTTTAAACTCCTTATAAGCTGTATCGTCTATAAATATCATTGTACTTTCCTTTCATTGAATTTTACCCTACAATGATATCACAAAAACCATGGCTTGTATATATAATTTGGAACTTCAAGGCAAATAATTTTTATCATTATATGTAAGTGTCATTCCTATGATAACCCGCCGGGTGTGCAATGAATAACCCGCAGGGTGTCATTCTGAACGCAGTGAAGAATCTCATCCTTTCGAATTTCATAGGGTCCTTCGTTTTACTTAAGATGACAAAGCACATTCATTTATTTCATTTTTACAATTTCAACCCCCGTATAATAGTGCTTCAAAATTTCCTGATAATTGCACCCTTCCCTGGCCATACCTTCAGCACCCCATTGGCTCATGCCGACTCCGTGGCCATATCCGGTAGTTAAGATTTCAATTTCGTTACCCGATTGTATAAAGCTGAAATTCGTTGAGTTCAAATTGAATAAGGACCTTATTTCACGGCCCGAAATCTCCTTATTGTCTATTATTATTGTTTTGATTCTGCCCCCTTCGCTGACTTCACCAAGCAGGATTTTTTCTTCTAAATTATCTTCTCTTATGTCCATATCCCCGTAAACCGATTCGATTTTCTCAATGAATTCACTTGTAGACACCTTCACNGAGCCGTTTAATTTCGGGGAGTCCCCTTCATAAGGGCTCTCAACGCTTCTTAAATAAGGAACTGCCAAAGAAAACACGTCCTCGGAATTTTCTGTCCTTCCCCCGCTGGTGGAATGATACAAGGGCTCAATTATTTTTCCCTCATAGGTTAAAATCTGTCCCCTGGTTGATTCAACAGCACTTTCAATTTTATCCCAGTTTTCATCATACCATCCCTGGTAATGGGAAGCGATTAATTCATCCTTTGAATGCCATGCCTGGCAATGAACCCCGGTGCAGNCAGGTGCTTTCGGATGTTCCTCCTGCCCCTCGGGATATTTCTTTAACCGGTACAATAAATAGGTTCTTGCTGCAACTGCCTGAGCCTTGAGAGCTTCAATGTCAAATTCAACAGGCATTTCCGAAGCAACCACTCCCTTTAAGTATTCTTCAAAATCAATAACCATCACATCATTTGTTTTGTTGTTGTAAACCTTGATTAATTCAGACTCATAAGTGTCCCTTGCCTGTTTTTCTTCAGCTTTGATGTCCGGATTCTTCGAATCCTTGTCCTTGACTATGGCTTCACCGGTGAAATTAATCTTTTTCTCAAAGAAATTCAAGGATATATTTGGAATGGTCAAGAGCATGGCAAACACAACAAAAGCATAAATCAGACGGTTTAACATAAAAAATCAACCCCTTTATCATAAGTTTCTTTAAATATTCTATGAAATATAGAAATATTTAGAACAAATTTGTATTAAATTTAAAAAATGGGACACANTATCTTCAAATAATAAAGAAGCATTAAATAGGAGGGGTTACATGAAAAACAACAGATTTGCAAGAGCAAAATCTAAAATAAAAGAATTCTTTATTAAATTTAGAAATAAGGATACAAGCTTCTTAATAATTGCCTTGTGCATAATGCTTTTAGCAACGGCGGTAGTATGGAGGTATTCTGCGAGACCCGATAAGGGCCAGGGCGATTTGGCAGAAGAAACACCGGACGGCGATATCATGGTCCATGAAGATCCTTATGAAGAATATGTACAAGGCATCATTGATGATTTTCAAAATGCAGAAGATGATGACGAAGATGATGATGACGGGGTTAAAACTCAAGAAACAGATTTAAAGTCTATGTCTGCACCCTTATCCGGGGAGGTAATAAGGGAATATACCATTGATGACTTGGTATACTATGAGGCAATTGGTGAATGGAGGGTACATAAGGGAATTGATATAAAACCTAAGGATACCCTATTGATTGAATCCGCTTTAGCAGGGAAGGTAGAAGCTGTAAACAATTCGGAGATTACAGCAACGGAAATTATTATTGACCACGGNAACAATGTAAAAACCTTGTACAGTAATTTAGTGTCGGCAAATGTCAAAGTAGGGGATACGGTAGAGCAGGGTCAGGTTATTGGAAATCTGGGAAGAACGGTCAGTATTGAGGCCACAGACAGCGCCCATCTGCACTTTGAAGTGATTGTTGACGGCCAGCAGGTAAATCCTTTGGACTATATTACCATTGAATAGCAAAATAAGGTTCTAATGGGACAAAGGAACGCATAAAAATGTAAATAAGACGGTATAATGCCAAAGGGGGTTAAAAATGAAAGATTACATAGAACGCAGGGCCATGGAGATTGCGGAATACATTATAAGTACTCAATCCACCGTAAGACAGACGGCTAAAAAATTCGGCGTCAGCAAAAGCACAGTTCATAAGGATGTAACAGAGCGTCTTCCCAAACTGAACCCTCCAGCTGCAAATGAAGTCAAAAAAGTCTTGCTTAAAAATAAGTCTGAAAGACACATAAGGGGAGGTAAAGCTACTCGCTTAAAATATAAAGAAGCACATGACCATGAAAAAGTCAGCAATATGTAATTAACCACTTGATGAGAGGCACTGACTTCAATAGGTTGGTGTCTTTTTAATTTCTTAGTTTATGGTTAAAAATAGTAACAATTGACGAGTGATTTTTAGTCCGAAAGAGTTCTCGGGCAAATTTGGGGCAAATTTTATTTAGCTGTTCTAATGTTACCAATAAAGCTTTCAAATTGAGACACGGACTCCTTTTCAACTTTCTCTATAGAGTGTAAATATGTATCTGATACAGATTTCATGGTCTCATTTATCATTAATCATTTGCAGGTAGATTAATTCTAATTGGTTTTTCCAATATTATTTTTGGAGTAAGCAGACGTTGCAAAATAACTTTACCACTTTGTGGATATTTAACTGTTATTATTGTTTGCATTTGAGATTCTCTTGAAGAAGTACCTTCGCTGTTAAAGCTATAAACATTTCTTTCTATGTCTCTATAATCATGATTAAATAATCCAAAATTATCATTATTATATATATGAGTCGAAAATATCAATGTAGCATCATCAGATTGTCTAATAACTTTTTCTAACTCCAGTCCTTCAACATACGGTGTTATGATTTTATTATCAATATCAACAGTTATAAATTCTTTATCTTTATCTAATAAACGCAAAGCCTTTATAAAAAGTTCTTGTTTTTTTGGTTTGTCAAAATAATTTGATTCAATAAATACACTCATTGTTGTATTATCTGAATTATAGGAAGCACTAAAACCATTACTGTTAACTTTTAAAATCCTTTCTTTATCGCCGTCTTGAACTAATTCTAGCTCTAAACCCTTAATATAAGCAGTATTCTCATTAGGAAAAGAAAAGTTTACTTCAGTGCCTGTAGGATAAACTTTCATTGATTCTACTATTACTTTTTGACCATATATTGTATGGTTTTCGTTAATTTCATAGATTACAGGAGATATAAAATCCTCTAATTCTATATGAAAACTATAATTACCTAGAGTTTCAAATGATGAATATGATTCATGATTATAAGGACTATCAGCTGTTATGGCTTCGTTTGGACCTGAAATATTTTCAACTTTTAATTCTACATCTATATCAAGTGATTTTGGTAATTTACCTTCTTCAAAGTGATAGTCCTGCTTAATGAAACCAAAGTTTTCATCTCTATTTTCTTTTGATAAACTACTAGATGAATAGCCGTATCCATCAACCTTTTCACCTGTAACACTGTTTTTCATTTCTTTTAAAAAGATATTAATCCATTGATTTGGTTGTTGCTCAAATTCTTCAGGCAGCTGGAAAAACAAAATTAATTTCTTTTCATCAGCTATTACATATGGCAGAAGTAATCTGATATTATTCTTATTGTCCCATGAAACAAGATTAACTTCTTGTAAGTATTTGTTTTCTATGGCCTTGCTCAAGCTCTTGTCAAATTTAACATATTCTGCAAGCTGTCCGATTACTGGAAGCTCTGCTATTGCATTTGCAAATGCAACATTAGTGTTAATCATTATAACAAATAATAATGAAACAGCTATTGCAGATACAGAACATGCTAAAGCTTTCTTTTTTCTTTTAGTAACCTTTTTTCAAATCGCATCTCAGCTCCAGTTAATTCATTTGGATATTTAAATGACCCAATCAAAATATTCTCTAATTGATCGTTATTATCTTTCATGATTTACTCCTTTCTACTCTGAAACCTCAAGTCTTAGCATTTCTAAAGCTTTTCTTGAACGTGTAGATACAGTTCCTTCGGGTATGCCTAATATTTCTGCAGTTTCTGATATGGTAAAACCACCATAATACCTAAGTACTATTATCTTTCTAAGGTCATCAGGTAAATTTTTTACAGCATGTTTTATATACATTGAGTATTCATCAGAATTGAATGCTTCCTCAGGCAAGATTTCCATATTTATTACTCTTTTATCGTTTCTAATAATCTTATAGCATTCATTAATTAGTATTCTAGTAACCCATGTTTTTAAGTACTTTGGTTCTCTCAAATCATGCCTATGTGCATATCCTTGATATATGGCTTCGTCAACAGCATCCAAGGATTTAATTTCATCATGAAGATAACCAAATGCAACTCTATAAAGCATTTCTTTGTTTTCTGTTATAAATGATATATAAGCATTTTGTCTATTTTTTTATTCAGCATTGCATTAATTACCTTCCTTTCTATATATTAGAGTAAGAAATAAGCCATTTTCATTTCATAATTAAAAATATTTTTGATTCGATTCATGTATTATATCATATTATCCAAATTTTGGAGAGATAGAGTGTTTATTAAAAATATTAACTTGTGAGAAAAACAGCAATAATAAATGCCTTTATTTGCCATATTAGTATTAATTGGTTATAATGGAAAGTAATAGGTTATTAATTTAACTATGTCAAGTTAAGAGTGTTAAATCATATTTCTATTCGGAGGATATGTCATGATCAAAATGGAAATAATTCTGAAATTTAATAAGATTACAATGTTAATTGCAAGTCTATTGATAATTTTTTTATTATGCTCATGTAATAAATCAAATAGTAATTTTAATGATGATATTGATGATTTTATAGAAACTGATGACATCTCTGAAGAAATTGACACACCAAGTATGGAGGCAGCTGTAAGTTTAGAAGAAGCTATAAGCTTAGTCAAATATGAGGTGCAGGCTTTAACTGGACTTGATGATGTTGAGACTTCGGAGCTTTTTAGTATGGATGATAAATATTATATTAAAGTTAAAATACATGACTTAATGTTAAGAGAGGAATACATTAGTGTTGGTGATGATAAGACGGTCATAGTTACAAAGTATTCAGAATTAGTTCCATATGTATTTGTCAACCGAAAATTAGGTCAAAAGACCACTCAATTTTAGGTCACTTTCTTGTTAATAAATGTGCCTCTGAAAATTGTACAAAGGCACAATCT
>JGI24712J26585_10000822_pt1 | contig 26569 bp, 25 predicted proteins | sample BioPla3DNA2_FD_26585 | JGI IMG/M metagenome (IMG submission 26585)
AAAAAAATANNAAAACCAATTGCATAACACTAAAACACCCACAACGCAAGTAAAGGGCAGGAATTTTTAATATTCCTACCCCAACTATTGACAAAGAGCCTTCTATTTTATATACCATTTCCAATTTAAGTATGCTACAATATATATAATATTTCGACAAATTGGAGGTCATGGAAATGGAAAACAAAACTACTGATAAAAAAGAAAAAACGGAGCAAAAGAATGTTCGTTGGGAATTTGATAAGGCTAACGCTACCATATATGTTTCGGACGATAGCGTAAAAGCAGATAATGAAAAGCGGTTCTCTTTCAAAATAGAGAGATATAAAGATGAAGTTACTCGTGAAGAGAGCCTAAAAGTATTGAGTATATTAGATGGAAAAGAAAATGGTTCTATTGTTACTTCCATTCTTAATTTGAGTGATGATATTAAACAACTCAAACGGTTTGGGGTTGTGCTGGGAAATACATATTATCGTGACTTATACAGACAGATTGAATTGAATTATTTGGATATACCCGAAACGAAGGTTAGCTTGGATAATAAGGAAGATAAATTTATTGATTTACTTGAACAAGTAAAATCATATGTCAAGGACGACAAAGACCTCATTACACCTGATTTTTGCTATGTGCCTGTAAATATGTTTAATGAGCTTGCATTGGATTGTGGGTATAACAGTTATGAAATGAAGTCCCTGCGGTCAGTTTTGGCAACAGAAAAATATATTCGCACCACTTCGGGCAGATATGCCGTACTTACTCGGATTAAGGATAAACCAGAAAGAGTAATTGCCTTTTACCGTGATAAATTAGGGATTGAACTTCCAGTCAAAAAGGACGATAAGAAAAACGAAAAGAGTGGTGCCAATGAAAAGTAAGCCTACTCTTTCCATTGCTCCATACTATGGCGGTAAGGGTCGCATGGCTCATTTCATAGCTGACCGACTGAATTATGATGATAGCGACATCTTTGTAACTCCCTTTGGTGGTATGTGTCGGGTGCTTCTCAATAAACCACGGCATAAAATTGAGTGCTACAATGATTATAGTTCGGGCTTGCAGGCTCTTATGCGGGTGCTGTCACATAGGGAAATGGCAACAGAATTAATTCACCGTCTTTATGATGAAACGGAATATAGCCAAGATGAATTTAACAAACAAAAAGCCATTTTTGATAACGCTGAAATTGATTTGGAAGTGCAGGAGAAAGAAAGATTAAGACAGCTATTACTTTTAAAAAAGATTGTTTCTCCTACGACTGCCAATATGGTGTTGGACGAAATAAGAAAAGAAGTAATGACACCTTCTCAAAAAATACATGGCGATAGAAAAATAAGTGCATCTGTAAAAGGGGCAATCCAAACATTAAAGTCAACATTAGAAAGTGATAGTGTTTTTAGAGAAGAATATAAACAACAGCTTTCAAACTGGATTGAACTTTATGAGTTAAAAGCGGAACGAGGATATATTGAGCGGACGCAGGATATTGGGGAATCTGTTTCAGATATTACTTTGGCTATGGCTACATACTATGTCTTTCAGTGCAGTCGTGATGGCATGGGTCAAACATTTACAGAGTACAAGTTTAAGGATACCGACCATTACCTAAAGCAGGTAATGAAGTTATATGACTGCGCCGAGCGGTTAGAGGGCGTACAGATTTATCAAATTGATGCAGTTGACTTTTTTAGAGAATTCACGTTTCTTGATGATGATATACCTGATGAAAATATAAACCCGAATTACCTTATTCTAAACAGATGGATAAACAATCCAAGAGTAATGATGTACTGTGACCCGTCCTATATCAGCGTTGAAGATGAAAGAAAATTATTAGATGGCATTGATATTGACAATGCGGATTGTTTGTCGGACACAATCCGAGAAAAGTATTCAAAGAAAATGCCCAAAAATCTTGGCAAGGTGTATGCCCGATCCTTTGGGTATGATGAACAAGAAAAGTTTTTAAGGTGTATACAGAAAGCCAAATGCAGAATACTTGTCAGTAATTATGATTTAGCTCTTTATAACAAATACCTTACCAAAGATAATAATTGGCGACGAGAAGAATTCATTACCTCGACTGGGGTCGGCGGTAAAGTGGACAACACCCGAATAGAAGTCATTTGGTACAATTATTAACATTTATTTATGAAGCACTCATCTATTTTTAGGTGGGTGCTTTTGTTATGTTTGGGTGCATGATAAAAGTAAAAATTGAGCCTAAAAATCTGCTCTAAAATAGATAAAAGTGTTAAATGAAACGATGCTCTAAAAGGTGCTTTAATATTCCCTGCCTGTTTAATTGGTACGGCTTTTGTAGTGTATGGGTATATTGGCGGTTTGCTCTGCTGGGGTATAGCCATGTGGGACATGGGGATTTTTTAGAGATTTGTTACAGTAACAATACTTGTGATATGGAGGGATTTACAATGAAGGTAGGATATATACGTGTATCAACTACAAGCCAAAATACAGAACGACAGGAAGTAATAATGGGGAATTTGGGGGTAGAAAAAATCTACATAGAAAAGCTGACAGGAAAAAATACTGACCGACCTAAATTAAAATCGATGCTTGACTTTGTTCGGGATGGGGATGTCGTGATTGTGGAGAGTTATTCACGGCTTGCACGTTCTACAAAGGATTTACTGGACTTAGTGGAAATACTGCGACAGAAAAATGTTGAGTTCATCAGCCAGAAAGAAAATATAAACACGGCAACACCTCAAGGACGGCTCATGTTTACTATGTTTGCAGGATTGGCACAGTTTGAAAGGGAATGTCTGCTTGAAAGACAGCGGGAGGGCATTGAAATTGCCAAGTTAGAAGGAAAATATAAAGGCAGACCTAAAAAGTGCTTGGATGACTTTGACGAGATATACCAACTTGTAAAGAATAATGAAATTAGCCTATCTAAGGGGAGTAAACTGTTAGGGGTATCACGCTCAACCTTTTATAGAAAGATAAAAGAATATGAGGATAACAGCGAATTGGATTTTGGATAACCTCCTCCCCTCTGCATGAAAAAATTCCTGTTATACAGTTTGAATAATCTGCATAACAGGAATGTCTTATCTACATTTGTTAAAAATTCAAGTTGGCTATGAGTATTAAATTGATTTGAAAAAATAGTAAGTGGCTATGAAATGAAATGCTATAACAGAATGAGTTTTCTATATAGTACAGTTTAGATAAAAAGGATAAACAGTAAGAGGAAAACGACCTGTATTTGAAAATTGTATTTTTCAAAAGTTTGTCGGGATAAAAAATTTAGGAGTGATAACATGGGTATGATTGACGACTATATGAATGAAAGCGACTTATATGATTATGGTGATAATATTGATGAAGTCAGTTCATACGAAGAAAAAGATAAGTCACAGCTTTTAACCGAGATTGCACGATTAGAGGAGGAGATAAACGATAAAGATATAATCATTTCACAGATGGAAGATAAAATAAACAAGTTAGAAAAGAAATTGCAGTTATCAAAAGCTCCTGCACATAGGGATGATATTGATATACAAAGGATATGCGAGTTGTTTCGTGATGGGTTCTCTCAAAGTCGTATTGCCAAAGAATTGGGGTGCAGTCGGGGGACGGTAAAAATACGTTTGATGGAGTGCGAACTTTTAAAATAGAATGGTCGGTTAAATTAAATTGGCAGGGTGCGACAATATGAATAAAATAATTAACTTTATGAAATGGAATGGATTCCGTTATGGTTTATGAAATGAATTGCAGAGTGTACATAAAAAATAGTTTGGTGCAGTTTATTATTGAAATACGGATAGTGGTTTCTTTAAAGCAGAATCCCTTTAAATCTGACTTGGTTGGGTTTAAGGGGTTTCCTCTTCCATTGCCCTAAAGATATATATAAATACCAGTCAAACAAAATGGAATAGAAATACAAAATACAACTACCCTGTTTTTATACTTGACTAAGTGTTTTCAATGGCTACAACTGCCATAGAAAAATAACTGGTATTTCTTGCAAATTCTCTGTTGACGCCCCTAAACCCCAGCGTTACAATGCTCCTACAGTTTAGGAAACTGAATAAACTAAAATGAAAAGGAGATTAGAATTATGTGCATGGGAAATAAGTATTTAGTCAATCGTGAGGATTTGGGTAAACGAGTTATTGGCTATATGGTCTATAACAGTGGCTCAAAGGATTTTATCGGTATGACAGAAAAACAGGTCAAGGACAGTATCAAAAGCGGTGTGCCTGTGTATGGTTTTATACTTGGTGAGGATGGTACTCTTCAACTTGATAAAGAAGGATTTCATACTACGAATTATATGGTCAAAACGGGTATTAGTACCCTCTCTCCTGCTTTTGATTATGACGGCATGACGAATATTTTCTACATTGTGATTGGTAGCCATACGGACGAGAAAAACCAAACGATGTATGAGGTGGTAAGTAGCAGATACGGAAGAACGGAGATCACCGAGCAGAAGTTGAAGGTTCTGTTGGAAATTGGGGCTATTCAAGGCGGTGTTTACCTTGACAGTAAAAACAAACTGGTCATATGCGAAAAAAATACCGCTACTCAAGATGGAGAAGTGGCATAACATGGTATATATAGCCTTGCTTTATGAGAAGAAAAGAATTATAATAGCAGTGAGAATAAAAAATGCGGGCAGTCGGCTAGGAGGTGCGAACTCCTAACCGACCTATGCAGAATGTTCTAGGCATTCTACACAACAGCGTTAGCTGTACCAGCTATTATACTCTGCTACGTCATTTATGGCAATAGTAATGGGTATGATGCTGTGTTTGCATGATTGTAAAATCATCGCAGTGTGCGGATGTCAAGTCTGCACGCTGCTTTTTTATTCTCGTGGACAACGCTCGAGCGGTGGCATGGTCACCGCTCGGGTGAAGTTCATTGAGAATAATATATATATTTTGAGAGGTGACATATGAAGAATAAAAAGAGAATATTCATTGCGTTTGGTTCAGTTGTTTTGGTAGTTGCCCTGTTTGTTGGCAGTTATATCATACGGCAGAATCAACAAGAAGAAGTATTACCTGTATCGACAACAGTACCTACGGATGATATCATTGAACCGGACGAACCACTGGCCGAGGAAGATGTAACAACAGCAGAATACGGAACTATGGTAGGTAACAATGTAGCTGGGGGCGAAGAGTTAGAAGGCATCGTTGATAACGAAGCTGAACCTATTGAAGAGATTGAGAGTTCAGAGAGTTTACCAGTAGAAAAGCCTGTGGAAAGTAAGCCAGCAGAACAAACTAAGCCTGTTGAGCCATCTAAACCAGTAGAAAAACCTGCTGAACCTAAACCAAACATTAGTCAACAAAAGAATAGTAATTGGGAAATAATATCTGAAGATAAAGAGAAGGGTACTATAACTTATAGAGTACCACCCTCACATTCACCAGAGGAAAAACAACAGTTAATAGATAGTTACAAAAAACTTAATCCTGATAAAACTGATGAAGAAATAGAAGAAGGCTATTTGATATTGAATACGCTTATAGTGACAGTTCCAGCAAACATACCGACTCCTAAGGAAATGGAAGAATTAAATAAGAACAGGGAGTCAGAAGAAGAGGCAGCTCAAAAAATATCAGATTCAATCATGGATGAATACAGAAACAGAGATACAAGTGGAGGAATTCCTGTAGATAAGGTTGAAAAAGCAATAGACCCTATTTCAGGTAATACATCAGGTGATATGCTTATAGAGTAACCAAGAGAAAGTTTTCAAACCCATCTAACTCAGGACAATAATTAAAAAGGAGATGTGCAATGAGAAATAAACTTATAACACTAATGATTTTATTATTAGCATTAACTGGGTGTTCATCTAATGTTAATGATGACATATCTGCAATTGCTCAAGATGAAGATACAACAATAGTTGAAACAAATAGTAAGATAACAAAGAAAGATTTTGGGTTGTATAATGAAGTACAGACAGTTGAATTAAAATGGACTGACCAAACAAGATTTAAGGAAGTTGTCCGATATATAAACGTATATTTAAAGAACGTTTCATTTGATGGTAAAAGTTTGGTTTTTTACACTGATATTGAAAATGGGTACGGAGGAAATATTAAAATTCCTTTCGATGGACAACAGATTGCAACGGTTAGCATTGGGGGGAATCAATACAGCTATTCTCAATCAAGATTTGGAGAGTGGACAAACGTACCAAAATATAGTGGCACACCAGAAAGGCATGAGGTGCTGTTTGGGTTTGAGACTCAAGAAAATATAATAGATTTAGCGGAACATGAGATAACCATAGAATTAAAATTAGCTCTACAAGTTGAAGGATTTGAGTTTGAAAACACTGGTGTAACATTCAATCTAAGGTTTAACGGGTCTGATGGATATACAGATGAATATGTTTATGAAGACCCTGAAGTAGAAATAAAATACAGCAAAAATGGAGAGTCAAACTTCTCTAAATATGATAAAAATAAAGACGGAAAAATAGATAAACAAGAGTGGGAAGAATATAGTAAACTTTATCCCGCTGATTTAAATCATGATATGTTTGAACATCCAATAGAAAAAATCATCTACGAATTAGAGTTGTCGGAAGAACAACCTACATTTGAAGAACTCGATAAAGTTTTTGGGGGGTTAACGGGAAGTAATCTTGCCAATCTATTAAATGAAGAACATGGACTATATAGAAAATACTATGATATGTATTCGGAAATGCAAATAGAAGATTAATAACTTCTTCTCCCCTTTATGTCGGTCAAGGACATAGAGGGGATTTTTTATGTCGTTGTAAACGACGTGATTTGCATTATAAGTAAATAAATTTTAGAAAGGTAGGTTTTTCATGGAAGGTAAATTCAACACTAACTTTGAATTAATGGATGATAGTGGGAATGTAGCTCGTCTTTTCGACATTACAGTTTGTTTGACTGGTGATGACGCTACTCTTGATTATTTTGTTGGTTCATTGCGTTCAGTGGCATACGCTTCAGCTGATTTAATTAACGATATGAAAAGTAAGGGGGATTAACTTTATGAATACATTCTATAACATGATATTTCAACAGTATAACAATGAATACAGGATATACACCCCTCAACAAATATGTGTGGCTCATATCATAATGCCGCCTGACACTCAATATGTTAAGGACACGAAAGGAATAGAGATGATTTGCAAGGTACTTGCTTATCGTTGGGGTGTCGTAAATGATTAATTTTAAACGGATGGGCAGGGTGAAATAACCCTGCCTATTTTTTATGTCTGCATTTCTTTTTCTACATGATTTAGGCTAGTGATATTAATAAAAGTACAGGAGGTGTCGGCACTTTATGAAAAATTCAAAATTTCTTAAACAGTTTAATGGCTTGTTGAGAGAAGTCTATAAACTCTGGCTGTCTTGGGTTGAAATGTTTAATATGTTCAAGCGACCGCCAAACAACAAAAAGAGTAAAAATGATTGGAAATTGTTATTTACAAGTATTGTTTTGACAACAGTTTATTTGATTTTGGTGTTATGGATGGTAAAAGTACGGTGGTAATAATATTTTTTTGAAAAATGATAGTTTTGAGAGTGAAAAACAAGAGTTTTCAAAAAAAGGTGCGGTGGGGGTGGTTCCTGAAGGTGCTGTGATATGTCCAACAGTGACCAGACTAGTGGTAAATGGTGTGGGCGGTATAAGTGCATTCAAAAGGGCTGAAAACGGCTCCAAACAAACCCAGAGCGGTTTCAAGGGGTATGGGGCGTATGGGTAACAATTAAGGGGTGCTGTGGTGGTTTATTGAGTTAAACGGAGAAATAAACAGTTCTGTATTTGAGGTATTAAAATTAAGGAGGATACCGAAAAATGCAGAACTCAACAAAACTTATGAAAATCAACGATATCAAGGAACTAACCGGCTTGACTGACGAGGAAATTATGGACTTGGTCAGCTGTGGGGATCTCCCGGCCTTGGGGAGTAAAAAAGAACTGTTTCGATTGTGCGACCTCAATAGTTTACTCGGTATAAATACGGAAACATCACAAAATACCAATTTGCCTATTGACTTTTCAGGCAAACGGCGTTCCAATCAAACCCACTCAATTTTAATTGAGGATATTACAGAAAGTGAGTGGGATAACATGAAAAAAACAGGAAAAAAAGAGCATACGCCCTACTTTGATAATCAAAAACAAAGATGGTGCATTGCTCTCAGCTTGGGTAAAAATGAGGACGGTAAGCGTATTCGTAAGATTATTTCAGGTGTAACGCAGGCGGAGCTGTGGGACACTTATAGGGAGTATCTTGCAGAACAAAAGGAAGTAGCGCCTGTTGCGGTGGATGCCCCCATTGCCAAAGAGGGTCTAACAGAGAAATTAGGTATTCCAACCTATAAGCGTAATCAGGACATATTATTTTCAGAGAGGTACATGGAGTTTCTGGCTGGCTTGGAAAGTACTATGGTGAACCGTACTTTTGGCGGTTATGTGCATACTTCAAAATATATTGTTGAGCAACTTGGGCATTTGAAGATGTATGAGCTGAACAAAAAAGTCGTACAGAAGTTTTTGAATGATTTGATAAATTTGAAGTACGCCAGTCATGGAAGTGATATTCCTGATACCTATTACAGTCAGAGCAGAATAACCCTGACTTATGATTTGCTTCATCGGTTTATTCAGGAGTGTTCGGATGATGATTCGGGTAATGCTATTTTGGAAAAGAACTTTATGTCGGGTATGAAAAAACCTCGTACCAAAGCCTTGAAGGGTGAGGAAGTAGTTCCATACACGGCGGACGAAGTCAACAGCATTTTGGATGCGATAAAATCCAATAAGAAAATTTATTGTTGGATTATGATCATGGCAACGACAGGGGTAAGACCCGGGGAGGCGCTTGCATTAAAATATTCCGATATTGATTATCAAAATAAAACTATCGACATTACAAGGACGCTTGGAAAAGAAGCTGATTATGACCTCGAAACCCATAAGCGTATCAGCCCGTATCGTGCTATCATCAAGGATTTGAAAAATGAAAATGGGCGTAATAGCAAGGTCAATTTCCAGTGTCGTACATTAAAAGTCAGTCAAGCGGTTTTGGATTCCATTAAAGAGTTTGAAACGGAAACCAACGGCAACGCCGTTCTTGTAGCAAACAAAGAAAGATTGAAAACATCTTCATTCTTGTTTACTGGTCCAAAGGGTGACTTGCGTATTTATGAAGATTACCGCAGGGACTATATCCGTTTGTTGGGGAAAGCGGACTTGCCGACCGCAGGAATGAACCCTTACCGTTTCCGTCATACCGTTTGCACCGACCTTTTAAGAAGAAAAGTTGACTTGAAAACGGTTCAAATGATTATGGGTGATAATACGCCCGATATGATTTTGAGAGTATATGCCAATCTGGAGAAAAAAGATTTACTGTTGGCAACGGAGGACTTGGCTAACAGAATGGACGATATTCTGTATGAAGGGCAAACAGTGGCAAACGTAACCGGTGTAGGAATGGTTAATTCATACTAAACAGATATGAATTGTAAGTTGATATTATAAATGGAAAATTATGTAAATCTATTATGCGGATAAAAAGAAACCCTAGTATTCATGGGAATACTAGGGGATTTTTTTTGGAGCTGGCGGTGGGAATCGAACCCACAACCTCATCATTACGAGTGATGTGCTCTACCATTGAGCCACGCCAGCAAGTTATTAAGTTATTGATTACGAGTGAATTGCTCTACCCCTGAGCCACGGAAGCATTAACGAAAGTATTATAAATAAAAATGGCCCATTTGTCAATACATAGGAAAATGCTTTCCTATGTATTGGGCAGACGCAGTGTTTAATCAGAGAAATTACCTGATAAGGCCTTTGCATGCTAATCACAGAGCTTATATCTAAGCTAAGCACACCGCAGGCACCCGTACTTCCTGAAGCTCCATAACGAAGTGGGTTAAAAGTACTGCCGTATGGGTGACTGCGTTTTCTAAGTCAATTTGGATAATATCTTCCCATCTTTGATCTTTTACATGCTGAAGATATCTTTTATTCTCTTTTTTAATATATTCATTTATAGAATCTATGCCTTTGTTGAGATGCATTAAAGATTCAGGAACGACTTTTGCTATATCTTTTGAAAACTTGATATTATACTTTTCATCATCCAAATAGTGTTCATATTGAATATGCTTTTTCATGTCAATTACATAGGCGTTGTGAGAATAACAAAAAGCATCGGCTATATAATGACTAAGAATACCCAATATAAATGAAATGCGGTCTATCTTTTTTTCCTTTAAAACAATTCTATCGTATTCTCGTTGAAAATGGGGCAGAACGATTTGTGGAGAATGGATCTGCATTCTTCGAAGAGGTTGAATATCCGGCATTGTAGCACCGATTGCCATAAGTTTACGATTAAAAGAAACCCCTACTAAAGCTTCAAGAATATCTCCAGCATACTCTGCCACGTAAATATGGCTGGATAATCTCAAGGGTACACCTTCTCTTTATTTTCTATATTTATTACGAGGTTTATTATACTATGTTTTTTATACGACGTCTATTAAAACATACAACTATCCATAATTTGTTTGTAACGGAACGACATAATAAAATCCCTATAACACTATAGGGATTTTATCCATCCTATTCCATTTTCTGACCTATTTCTTTTTCTGCTGAAGACCACCTTTTTTTCTGCTTTTTTGAGAACCTTGTTGTGGAAGTGATTCAGAAGAAAACTCTTCCGTAGCGTAAGAAGCCGGTTGACTAGCCTTATCAATTTTTTTACTTTTAGCCATAGGGGTACTCCTTTCTTCCTTGTATTTAATCACCCTCGTCAATAATTATGAAACAAATAAGGATATTTTATACATAGGAATAAAAGTTTTTGAGCACATCCTAAGGCCTATACTTCGAAAATTTTCGACGTCTCTTCCCGGCTGGCTACTGTTAATTCAAACCTGTGATCAACTTCTATACCTGCTTCCATGAGTTCATTTCTCACACTCATATATGCTAAATCAGGGTAATTATTTTCCTTGCTTAAATGTCCTAAAATCACTGTTTTAAGCTTATCATGGAATATTTCAACCAAGGTTTTTCCGGCTATTTCGTTGCATAGATGCCCCCTGTCCCCCAGGATTCTTCGTTTTAAATAATAAGGATAAGAGCCGCTTTTTAGCATATCAATATCATGGTTGGACTCGAGCAAAATAAGATTGGATTCTCTTATATTGTCCTTTATATAGTCGTTCATATGGCCTAAATCTGTTGCAATACTAATCTTCTTATCCCCATGGACAAAGGTATATCCTACCGGATCGGCAGCATCATGGGGAATGCTATAAGGATGAATAATTAAATCTTCTATAATAAGATCTTTATCCTTTTCAACCACTTGGCGATGTTCCGGTTTTATTTTTCCTAGCATATTTCCCATTTCATCCATAGCACTCCAGGTGCTTGATGTAGCAAATATGGGAATATCAAATCGCCTGGATAAAATACCGACTCCTTTTATGTGATCGCTATGCTCATGGGTAATAAAAATACCATGAATCTCCCTGGGATTCACATTGATTTGGTCTAAACCAGCTTGGACTCTTTTCCCGCTAATACCTGCATCAATCAATAAATTGACTTTAGGTGTTCCTATATAAAGGCAGTTTCCGCTGCTGCCACTAGTAATCGAACAAAAATTAAATGCCATTGTCATTTCCTTCCTTATCGAAGTCACCAATTTGAGTTATATCAACAGTTATTGTATAATAAAACTTATCCCATGTCCACCCATCCGTTACCTGGTACTGAGGTTATAAGGCTATGGAATATTCTCATAAGGAGTGTGCTTATGATTAGAAAAGCTACTATAAAAGATGCCGCTGTTATTGCAGAATTTAATTATTGTTTAGCAAAAGAAACTGAAGCTCTTGAATTAAACAAAGAAACCTTGTATAAGGGTGTACAAAAAGTCCTTTCAGACGAATCCAAAGGCATTTATTTTGTTTACGAAAAAGACGACAAAGTCGTAGGTCAGTTGATGATTACTAAAGAATGGAGTGACTGGAGAAACGGAGACTTCTGGTGGATACAAAGTGTGTATGTACATAAGGACTACCGAAGACAAGGCATCTATACCTCATTATTCCATCATGTGAAGTCCATTGTAGATTCGGATGATACCATCTGCGGTCTGCGATTGTATGTTGAAAAAGAAAATGAAACCGCTAAAAACACATATAAAGCCCTGGGAATGAAAGAAACTCATTATCTGCTTTATGAATTATCAGCACCTAATAAAAGTCTGTGATTTCAATTCATAAAAAAACTGATCTCCTATATGTTAGAATTTTGTTCTAACAATAGGGATCAGTTCAACATTTGCCCCTACACTATTCTAATGATATTTTACCGTCACTGCTGCATACGATTCTTTTCTTAGATTTATTCATAGTGGTATCTAAGACCACTTTCCCTCCCCACAGCCTAGCAACATATTTTAGTGTCTCAAAGGTATTGGTAGCCTCCAATTCTCTTCCGTCAAACAGATGCTTAAGTAATAAGGTGTTATCACTTTTCTTAGTATCCTTTACAATAATTTTAGGGATACTGCCCATTCCAACGATATCAGCCAGATGATTTCTTATATTTCTCCAGCCTTGCTCATCGGCTACTTCCGTTATGACATAATATCTGTCCTGTTCTTCAAACTCCAGGAGATTCATTTCTCTGCAAAGCTCAAAATTAAGATATCTTCTGATAAAGGAAGAGTCTCTTTCAAGGGCCCTTACCTCAAATATTTTCTGAGGATCTTCATAGCGACGGACTAGATCCTCCCATATTTTAAATCCCATGTAATAAGGGTTGATTCTGCCGGTAGAAGGACGAATCACTGAGTTATGGATTTTTAAAAACTCTATATGATTCCCATGTTCTAAATCCAATTCCTTAAGTATATTATAGTGCCACCAGCTCGCCCAGCCTTCATTCATGATTTTGGTTTCCATCTGGGGAATAAAATATCTTGTTTCTTCCATAACAATATTTAAGATATCTTTTTCCCAGTCTTCACCGTCTCCATAATCTATTAGAAATTCGATCAGATTTTCGTATTCTTTCTTTTTCTCTTTTTCTTCCTCGTTTTTCTTTTCTGAAAGTCCACATTGATAGCGAATGGAATGGGCGGCATCTAAAATACGCTCTACTTTCTCATAACCTATGCTGGGATCTTGTATATAGGAGCGGATTCTATTGGCATGGTTTTTAAACATTTCTACGGCTAACTTGGCATTGGTGTTTTCCTTAAAAAGCCTGTTGTTTTTGAAGAAATCATTATGGGCATATACATGGGCCATGGTTAAAATCTGAAGTATTAAAGTATTGTCTTTCATTAAATAGGCAATGCAGGGATTGGAGTTAATCACCATCTCGTAGGGAAGCCCCGTAAGATTATACTGGTATAAGGTCTTTAATTTTTCGTAGGCTTTCCCAAAGCTCCAGTGAGGATAATGAGACGGCATACCTACATAGGATTCGTAGCAAAGCATATCTTCAAAGCTGATGATTTCAAATTCCTGGGGATAAAAATCCAAGCCCTTTTCTTCTGCCAATTTTTCTATTTTTTCATTCCAATATTTTAATTCGTCTAATGAATAGTTCATGACAACCACCCTTTCGGGCTATTTTTCTTTTCTACATTTAAAAGCTCTACAAAGGCCGACCATACTTCCTCTTTGCTGGATATTTTAACCATTGCAAAATTTGGTTCTTTGATTTCTTCCATGTATTTATGCATAATCGTACTGGTATATGTACTGGTCTTAATTTCCCCATATCCAAACATATTGCAGACTTTGCAAAGCTCTATGGCACTTTCTATAGCTTTTTGATTATCTTCTCCCCAGTTATCCCCATCACTGCAGTGAAACGCATATACATTCCACACTTCCGGATTATATCTTTCTTTTATAATCTCCAATGCCTTTTGATACCCGCTGCTGATATAAGTTCCTCCGGATTCTCCCTTGTGGAAAAACTCATCCTCTGTTACTTCTTTTGCCACGGTCGTATGGGCAATAAAGACCACTTCTACATGGAGATACTTGATCCGCACAAATTGATATAAAAGAAAATAGAAGCTTCTTGCTAAATACTTTTTTGTTTGCCCCATAGAACCGGAGGTATCCATAATACAGATAATCACCGCATTGGAATCCCTTTTTAGTTTTGGCTGTATACGAAAATACCTGATATCATCCTTATGAAAGGGGAATCTTTCATTTTCATCTACGGATTGGTTACGCTGTATCTGCTTTTTTCTTTTGATCTTCTCTATGACTGTGTGCTTTTTAGAAATGCGTGGAGGAATGCCTTTTGTTTGAATACCCCAGCGTTTACCAGTGCTATCGGACTGAATCTCCGTAAACTGTTTTCTATAAAGATAAGGAAGATCTAGATCTTCAAATAAATACTGTATGGCATCTTCGATGGTGATTTCCGTTTCATAGATGTCTTCTCCTTCTTCGTTTCCCGCTTGATTTGCATCACCATTTCCATTCGTATATTTTCCTTTGTGGTAGCGATCGCCTTTTTTTTCACTGCCATCCCCTGAACCTATTCCCTTTTGGTTTGAGCCGTATTTAAAATAATATTCCTTAAGCCCCCTTATGGGGATTTTGATTTTTTTATTTTTTGCCTGACCTATAATGCTTTCTTCCGAAATAATATCCCCTATATTTTCTTTTATGCTTTTTTCCACCAGCTCTCTATGGCGCCGTCTGTCTTCTGAGCTTCTGTCTCTGCCATATTTTTGAAACTCTCGAAAGATTGCCATACCATCACCTAATCTTTCCAAAGATTATTGGCCGCATATTTTAGGATCACATTACAGCAGTGGTCGCAGTAGCCGTTTCTCTTCATTTCCTCAACCATAGCATCATATTTTTTACTTTGCTCCTGATCTCGCACTTTTGATTTGGTAATAATTCTGGAGAGTTCCCTAACCGATGCCGTTAATTTCTTTTCTATGGCTTCCTTTAGGGGTTCATAGCAGGTATAATCAATCTTTCCACCGTTTCTAAGGACTGCAAACATATATGCTGTTACATCCTGTCTAAATCCCTTTGCTGCACTCTGGGTAATCCCCAGCTGCTGTTCGATGGAATGTAAAAATTCTTCATCCGGTTCTAATTCTTCCCCTGTATTTGGATCTTTTAGTTTTGTTTTATTTACAAAGGCTTCCGCATGGTCTAAATAATTATTAAATAAATCCTGAGCCTGCTCTCTATATCCGTGGATAAACGCCTTCGTCACTTCTTTTTCCAATATCTGATGATATTCCTTCTTGATGCTGTCCTGTAGAAATCCCAGATATTTTTTCTTCAAATCTTCCGGTATCGCCATTTCCTTGACTTCTTTAATTAAACATTCCATAACGCTTAAAGGATTAATACAGTTATGTTCCGAATCTGACAGGGCACTGTCTAACGCCTTCATAATAAATCGAGTAGAAATTCCCGTCATCCCTTCTCTTCCTGCTTCTTCTCTCAGTTCCATAACATCGATTCTCTTGGTAGTTCCTTTTTCAATGATTTCTTCCCCGTTATAGATCTTTAATTTGGTCATAGGATCTACCTTGTTAGAAGGTGCAAGACGGCTAAGTATGGCAAACATAGAAGCAACTTCTATGGTATGGGGAGCAATATGGGCCTTAAAATTAGATTTTCTAAGAATTTTTTCATAGATTTTCATTTCTTCATTAAGTTCTAAGCAATAGGGCACCTCAATCTTAACAATTCTATCTAAAATGGCTTCGTTGGTATGGTCTGCTTTAAATTTATTCCATTCCGCTTCATTGGAATGGGCTAATATGACGCCATCAAAATAAATCATAGACCCTTTTCCCGGTGAAGGAATGGATTTTTCTTGAGTCGCTGTAATCATAGTATGCAGATATTCTACATCGTTCTTAAATACTTCGATGAATTCTACAATACCTCTATTGCCTGCATTAAAAGCCCCATTTAATGCAAAAACCCTGGGATCGTCCTCGGGGTATAAATCCATCTTTGAAATATCTACAGAACCAATAAGAACTGAAGTATCCTGATTATTTGGGTCTACTGGCGGAACAACGCCTATGCCCTTTCTGGAACGAATAGAAAAATCAACGGCAGTTACAGGAAATTTTTCATATTGACCTTTAAATTCATTCTTAAGTCTATATCTGCATACAGGGCATAAATCTCCTTCAATCTTTACATTAAGCTCCTTTTCAAATACAGGTCTAAGGTGTTTAGGTATAAGATGAAGCGGTTCTTCTCTCATCGGACAGCCGTCTAATGCATAAATCGGCGGACTGGATTCAAGTAGTCTCTTTAGAGATTCAATTAAAGAGGATTTACCAGAGCCGACAGGTCCTACAAGGTATAATACCTGCCTTGATTCTTCTCCTCTCATGGCTGCAGAATGAAAATATCGCACTAACTTCATAAGTACATCATCAATACCGAAAAAATCATCTTCAAAGAATTTGTATTTTTTAATGGTATCCTTACCATAAATTCTTCTTAGTCTAGGGTTTTCTTCAGTTTTAATCACCTCTACCCCTGGTTCTACAATAAGCTTATATAACCTTTCGTGGGAAAGTGCACTGATTTCAGGAGATTCTTTTACAATATGTAAATAATCCAATAGGGTTCCTTTAAAATCCAGTGTTTTTCTTTCTTCCCGATCTTTTTGTATAAGTGTGAAAAAATCGGTTATGCCCATCTTACCCCTCCTTTTTCAATGTCTATCTTTACTTGGGACGATATTGACAAACCGCCTATTATAAATATATTGATACCTGGCAGAGGGATATGAGTAAAAAATCAAAAATCTTGACAAACGAATTTCGTTTCACTATTATAAGTCTTAAAAGGAATAAATTTATAATAATTTCTAAAGGTCTTAAGCCTTTTATGGTTTAAGGCTTTTTAGTATATAAAAGAGAGTGAATGAAAATGATCAATAAGCTCCATATGGGATTGGATGTTGGTTCAACTACCGTTAAAGTAGTTGTTATAGATAGTGAAAATGTTATTCTTTTTTCTCGTTATCAAAGGCATTTCTCTGACATCAAGCAAACCATCATAGACCTCTTAAATGAAACCTATAAGGTGTTTAAGGATGAGCAGATCACCATAAGCGTAACCGGTTCCGGAGGGTTGTCTGTTTCAGAATGGCTTAATATCCCCTTTGTCCAGGAAGTAATCGCAGGAGCAAAATCTGTAGAAACCTTTATTCCTCACACAGATGTGGCCATCGAATTGGGAGGAGAAGATGCAAAAATCACCTATTTTGAAGGTTCCATTGAGCAAAGAATGAATGGTACTTGTGCCGGAGGAACTGGTGCATTCATTGACCAAATGGCTACTTTGCTTCAAACAGATGCCGCAGGCCTCAATGAATTGGCTAAACAGCATAAAACGATTTATCCCATTGCCGCAAGATGCGGGGTGTTTGCAAAGACCGATGTGCAGCCTCTTTTGAATGAAGGTGCTGCTAAAGAAGATATTGCGATCTCCGTTTTTCAAGCAGTGGTTACCCAAACCATAAGCGGTCTTGCCTGCGGAAAACCCATAAGGGGAAATGTGGCTTTCTTAGGAGGTCCCCTATCCTTTTTATCAGAGCTTAGAACGTGTTTTATTAAAACCTTAAAGTTAAAGCCCAATGAAATCATCGTTCCAAAAGACGGTGAATATTTTGTGGCTCTAGGTGCTGCGCTATTGTCTAAGGAACATAAGGCAATGCCTTTTAAGAATTTACATAAAGCTTTACCTACTTTAAAAGACGCCCAAAATTATGAAATTCAGCGGCTGCGCCCATTATTTTTAGATGAAGAAGAACTGAGTAGTTTTTACCAAAGACATGACTCCCATAAAGTTAAGCGTAAAACATTATTCTCTTATGAAGGAAAATGCTTTTTAGGCATTGACGCAGGTTCTACTACTACAAAAGCTGCAGTAATAGACGAGGAAGGATCTCTTTTGTATTCCTATTACGGAAGCAACGAAGGAAATCCCCTTACCTCTGCTATGCGCATTTTAAAGGAAATCTATGAGAAACTTCCACCAAAAGCATCTATTGCTTATTCGGCTGTAACCGGATATGGGGAAGCTCTTCTAAAGGCTGCCCTAAAAATAGACATCGGAGAAATTGAAACAGTAGCCCATTATAAAGCTGCTAATTTTTTCCTTCCAGGTGTTGATTTTATACTGGATATCGGCGGCCAGGACATGAAGTGCCTTCATGTAAAAGATGAAGCGATCGATAAAATATTACTCAACGAGGCCTGTTCTTCCGGCTGCGGTTCCTTCATAGAAACCTTTGCAACTTCTTTAAATATGAGCGTTAATGATTTTGCAAAGGAAGCCCTTCTTGCTAAAAATCCTGTAGACCTTGGTTCTCGCTGTACCGTGTTTATGAACTCGAGGGTTAAACAGGCACAAAAAGAAGGCGCAACCATCGGAGATTTATCTGCCGGACTTTCTTATTCAGTAATTAAAAATGCTCTATTAAAGGTAATCAAACTTAGAAATCCTAAAGACATTGGGGATAAAGTCATCGTTCAAGGGGGAACCTTCTATAACGATGCCATCCTTAGAAGCTTTGAGTTGGTTTCAGGAAAAGAAGCTGTTAGACCGGATATTGCTGGAATTATGGGGGCCTTCGGTGCTGCCTTAATTGCAAAAGAACGTTATAGTGGAGAAGAAAGTACTCTTTTATCTCCTGGCTTGCTCAATACTTTTAAAGCCGAGACCAGCCAAAAACGATGCCCTCTTTGTCCTAATCAGTGCCACTTAACGGTGAATACCTTTTCCGACGGAAGGCATTTTATTTCCGGAAATCGCTGCGAGAAAGGTGCAGGGGTTGAAGCTTCGAAAGAAACTCTGCCAAATTTATTTGATTATAAATACAAAAAGATTTTTGGCTATAAACCTCTTTCTAAAGAACAAGCTGCAAGAGGAACTATTGGAATCCCTAGAGTTCTGAATATATATGAAAACTATCCTTTTTGGTTTACCTTTTTTACTCAGCTAGGATTCCAGGTAGAAATATCCTCCAGATCCTCGAAAAAGATTTATGAAGCGGGAATAGAAACCATCCCCTCCGAATCGGTTTGCTATCCTGCAAAATTGGTTCATGGCCATATCATGAATTTGATTGATAAAGGGGTTACAAGAATTTTCTATCCCTGTATTCCCCATGAGAAAAAAGAACAGAAACAGGCTGATAATAATTTCAACTGTCCTATTGTGACTTCTTATCCGGAAGTTGTTAAAAACAATATGGAAATATTAAAAGAAAAGAATATCCTTTTTTTGAATCCTTTTCTCCCAATGGATGATATGAAAAGGCTGATTGAAAGGCTTACTGAAGAACTGCGTGAATTAAAGATTTCTAAACAGGAAATTGTAACGGCAGTGAATTTAGCCTGGGAAGAAAAAGAAAGAGTAAAAGAAGATATCAGGCGTAAAGGAGAAGAAGTTTTAAAATACTTAAAAGAAAACAACAAGAAAGGAATCGTGTTAAGCGGCAGACCTTATCACATCGACCCGGAAATCCATCACGGAATACCTAATCTGATCACAAGTTTAGGAATGGCAGTTCTTACTGAGGACTCCGTTGCTCATTTAGGAGCTATCGAACGGCCCCTAAGGGTGGTGGACCAATGGGTATACCATTCAAGGCTATACGCTGCTGCTCACTTTGTAGGAAGAGAAGAAAATCTGGAACTGGTGCAATTAAACTCCTTTGGATGTGGCTTGGACGCCGTAACCACGGACCAGGTACAAGAGATTTTAAGTCAATACGGTAAAATCTATACCACTCTTAAGATTGACGAGGGCAATCAATTAGGCGCTGCTAGAATTCGTCTTCGTTCTCTAAAGGCTGCCATGGAAGAAAGGATAAAAAATGCCGAAAAGAATACGGAGTCGAAGCCAGGTGAAAAGATAGAATATAAAAGAGTTCCTTTTACTAAGGAAATGACAAATAACTATACTATATTAGTGCCGCAGATGGCTCCTTATCAATTCGAATTTGTTCAAGAAGCTTTCCGAGCATCGGGATATCAGATGGAATTACTGCCTTCAGTAGATTATCAAGCTGTGGATGTAGGACTTAAGTATGTCAACAATGATGCCTGCTACCCCTCGATCATTGTAATCGGTCAGCTTATTTCAGCCCTGCAGTCCGGTAAATATGATATCCATAGAACTGCCGTAATGATTACCCAAACCGGCGGCGGATGCCGTGCAACCAACTATATTGCATTCCTTAGAAAAGCTCTAAAGGATGCCGATATGGGGCATGTTCCGGTGATTTCTCTCAATGCTTTAGGAATGGAGAAAAATCCAGGATTTAAAATTACTCCAAAGCTCATCAATAAAAGTATGATGGCGCTAGTATACGGAGATCTTCTGATGAGAGTGCTTCTTCGAGTAAGGCCTTATGAAACCATACAAGGCTCTTCTCATTTGCTTTATAGAAAATGGGCGGAAAAATGCAAAGAATCCATCCGAAGAGGCAATCATAAAGAATTTACTCAAATCGTCCATGATATTGTAAAGGACTTTGATCAATTAGAGATTAATAACATAAGAAAACCTAAAGTCGGATTAGTAGGAGAAATTTTAGTAAAATTCCATCCAACTGCCAACAATAATGCCATCGGTATTATTGAAAAAGAAGGGGCAGAGGCAGTTGTACCCGACTTAACGGACTTTTTACTATACTGTGCTTACAATCCAAGTTTTAAACACGACTATTTGTCCGGAAGCCGTAAAGCAAAATGGATTGGATTGGCTTTAATAAAATTTATAGAGTATTATCGCTCCGAAATGAAAAAGGCTCTTCAAAACAGTAAACGGTTTGAGCCTCCTAAATCCATATTTGATTTGGCAAAAGAAGCTTCTACTCTCCTTTCTTTGGGAAATCAAACCGGAGAAGGCTGGTTCTTAACTGCTGAAATGATTGAACTCATTGAGTCAGGAGTAGAAAACATTTTATGTATGCAGCCTTTTGCATGTCTGCCTAATCATGTTACTGGAAAGGCTATGATAAAACCTTTAAAACAAAAATATCCTAATGCCAATATCGTAGCCATAGACTATGACCCCGGAGCCAGTGAAGTAAACCAACTCAATCGAATAAAACTGATGCTTTCAACCGCCTTTAAAAACCTCAGGCCTAGAAATCAAGAACCTGCTTCCACAATTGTTCGCAATCAAAAAGAAAAAGAGATGTTCTCCTCATAGAGGGCATCTCTTTTTGCGTGTATATATTTTTTCTATTAACAAACACTAAAGTATATTATGGCATGGAGGTTATGATATGTTTACTTGTCCAAAATGCAATGGAAATCAATTCGTGATCAATAGAGAAGTAACTTATATCTATTCCTATAAATTAGAGCCTAATGATGAAGATATGGAAAAGGCGGAAGCCCGATTAAATGAATATCCATATTTATTTTATAACCGTGAAATCTTAGATTCCAAGGATTATATAACTTGCTCCATGTGCGATGCAAAATATCCTTTTTCATTTGGTACAGATCCGACAGAATCTAAGATGACTATCCTTCGTAAGGCTATCCGTTCAGACCATACCGAAAATCCCCAATTCTTAGGGTAAAGATTCTTTGGAATATATTAAGTAAACGTCGCAGGATATCGATTCGCATTTTAAAATTCTTAATCTCTTCTTTAGGGCGGCTACTGGTATCTTTATTTTGCTTTAAAGAATTTTTTACTGATGTTTTGTTTTTATACATGTCATCTGTTCGTAACGTATCTTCACTTATTTCTTTATCGATAATTTTTCCTTGATTTATTTCTTCATTCTCTATCTTTTCTTCTATTTTTTCGTCCTCTATTTCTACATTTTCTATCTCTTGGATCTCTGATTTCTCCTCTTTTATCTCTCTGTCGTCTGTTTCTTCATCTTCTATTTCCTCGGTTTCTAACTCTTTATTCTCTATTTCTTCATCTTCTATTTCTTCTTTTTCTTCCTCTTCGTATTCTATCTCTATATCTTCTACATCTTCATCTTTTATGTCTGCGTCTTCTATTTCTTCATTGTTTATCTCTTCATGATCTATTTTCTCATCTTCTGTTTCTTCATCTTCTGTTTCTTCATCTTGTAATTCTTCGTCGTCTGCCTCTTCATCCTTTATTTCTTCATTTTGTATTTCTTCTTCATTTATTTCTTCTATCCTTTCATCGCCTGTTTCTTCCTTATCAATGTTTTCTTCTATCCCTTCATCATCCCTTTCTTCCGCTAACTCTTCATCATCATCAATACTATCTTCGATTTCCTCGTCTTTCATTTCTTCTTCTGTTTCTTCGTCCTCTCTAATTTCTTCTATCTCCTCTACTTCATTCCCAATAGTGCCGATGGTTTCAACAACAGCATATATTTCACTTGAATTATCTGCTCGATCGCTGATCGTAAATTGATAGATTCCATTTTCCTTGGCTGTATATACCATTTCATATACAGTTCCCGATATAGTTTTGTCCACCCCATTAGGAAGAGTTATCTTTGACAATCCGCTGCCTCCTGTATCTTTCGCCGTAAGATATATTAATACCTCTTCATTGGTATCCTCCTTAAGACTTGTCCTGATGCTCCCTGAAGGTGGTGTATTATCTATATAAAAATCCATACTTCCTACATTAAAGCAATAACCCCTATCATCTTCTCCCCAAATAATTATGGTATGCTTTCCTTCTTCTAATTTTTGGGGTAAGACTATATCACTTCTAAAATTTTTAATTTCTTCATCGTCTGTAAATTCTAAGAATATGTTTTCTTCGCCATTATCAATAGTATATTTAAGAACTATTTTATTTGCTGAGTCGAAATCTATATTCCCTTCTAAACGAAGAAGATTCTTTTCTGCAGAATAATAAATATCTTTTAAATCTCTCAAATTCATTTTATTGTTTTCCATGATTATTATTTTTGAGCCCGGATCGGCTTTTAATTTATCCATATTAATGCTGCTTTTATTAATCCTACTTAAATCCAATATGGAATGCTCGGTAACTTGAACAATAGCATTTGCATCAATTTTAAAATCATGGCATATCGTAATATTGCCTTTGAACTGAAGTAGTTCAGGAGAAACCCCATGATAAATATTGATAGCCTTTAATATCAATGAGTTGCTTCCTATATCAAAATGACGACTATAACTTAGATATATGTCAAAAACTGCTTCTTTGGCAGATAAGATTCCCCCTTCCCAAGTAAAATTTCTAGCCACCTTATAAGCGCCTATTAGTTCAACAAAGCCTCCTTTAATCTTTACATCCTCTTCAAAGATAATTCTCTTTTCCTTTGCTATTTGCTTCCATAGAATGGTGCCGCTTTCAATAAGTACCTTCCCTTGGATTCTAAATTCCTCAGGAGAATTGGCAGTAACTGTTCCGGTATAACCCTCTTTTATCGTCAGTGACTTGATAGTAATTTTATCCTTCTCATTAATCTCTATATTTTTAGTACATCTTCCGTCCAGAATAACATGATCCTGAGATTGAGGGACTTTATTATTGGACCAATTCAATGGCTCCATCCATCTGTTGTCTTTTCCTTCTCCGTCCCAATAGATAGTATTTTCTTCAGCCAAAGTTTTAGAGCTCAATAGCATTAGTATCAATAAGGCCGATGAGATTGCCAAAAGTTTCCTAAGCATATTCATCCTTCCTTTGATATTTATTTTATTTTGAATTATTGACATCAACCTTATAGAATATTCAATACACCACAAATATTTTTAAAATCTATTGCATAAGAAATTCGGAGGAATTTCCTATGCAATTAAAAAATCGCCCCTTTGTAAATGAGGCGATTAATTGATTTACTTACTTTCTGTATTTTCCCAATAGGATTTAAAGAAAACTACAAATACCCCTATCATTAATCCAAGAACAAATCCAATCGCTATATTAAGCATTTTATTCGGTGCTGTGGGTGCTTCTGGAACTGCTGCGGGAGTGGATACGATAATACTTGCCTTACCAATATCTGCAGCTACATTTTGTTCTGCTTCATTTTTTCTGGTTTGATATGCTTCGAAGGACTGCTCTGCTAATTCATAATTTCTCATAATTTCGTTGTATTTATATTCTTCTGTTGCTAAAGTTGCACGAAGTTCCGTCAATCTATTTTGAATTTCTTCTATCTTTTGCTCCAAAACTTCTTTTTCTGAGATATTCTGAATCAACCTTGTCTCCATTTGGGTTCTATGGGCTGACAACATAGCACTTTCTAAAGCAGAAGAATTAGAAATATCAAACTCTATTTCCTGTCCATTCGTTATCCCCTGTACTTCATTTAATTGTATTTTTGCTTTGATCGCTCCAATATTAATATTCGTAGATTTTATACCGCTTTTTTCTAAAGCCTCCAGGCTTTTTATATCCGATTGAATTTGTTTGTCCGTATCAATTAACTTTTGCTTGTACAAGGTCAATTGATCTCTAAGCGTAGCTATTTCCTGATTAAGCTCCTCAATATCTTTAGCACTCTTTAAATAATCTCTTTTCTTCTTGGCCTCTTCATCAAGTGCCTTCTTAGTTGCCTCTAACTGTTCGTTGATCGCTTGTACTGCTTGTTCTCCCTTTCTTTTAGTCATTCTCGTAATAAAGTTAATAAAGTTCTCACTGAGGGAATTCGCAATCTTTGCAGCCAATTCAGGATCTTCATCTTTTACAGATACACGGATAAGATTCGTCTTATCCACTACTTCCAACGTAACTTTTCTTCTTAAAGAACGAATTTTCATGGGATTGCCTTCTGAATCTTTTAAGTCCAAATCTATAATCGTAGCTTGTACCACTTCAGAATTCAAAAACTGTTCTTTATAGGTTTCTATCGTCATCTCAGGATACTGGCTAATCGTATCTAATACATCATTGCTATTCGTAATTTCTTTACTCTGCTGAGACCCTATGGGGTTTGCCAAAAGTGTTGCTCTTGCCTCATACACCGGAGGTATGATAAAACTCACAACCGCAGAAAGTAAAACAGCAGCCGCTGTAATGATTCCAATTAATTTTTTCCCTTTTAAAAGAACCTCTATAAGCTCCCTTAAGCTGATTTCTTCTTCCATCACTCTTCCTCCTACAATATGATTCTACAATAATAGTCTTTACTATTATACTATAAATGCTAAAATACTTCAAGGTAGTATAAAATATTTTGTGTAAACTCGGTTCTCTAGTTAATACTAGAAAAGGGAACCAACTTCTTGTAGAATTTAAAGTGCCCACAATAAATACTACATAAGAAAGAAGGTTCCCTTATGTCTAATCTTAACACAAAATTATTGTCAGCACTACTAAAAAATGAATCTGTTGATGAAGTTTTTCGCGTTGAACTTGAAACTGCCATTAATGAACTTCTTGCTACTGAGCTTACTGCCTTTTTAAATTATGAAAAATATGATCCTGTCGGCTATAACTCAGGTAATTCCAGAAACGGTTATTATACCAGGATACTTCATTCTCGATTTGGCGACCTGAATATATCTGTGCCCAGAGACCGTAATGGTGAATTCTCTCCTAAAGCCATACCCGCTTATAAACGTAATACCGATGACCTTGAAACCACAATAATTCAGCTTTATAAAAAAGGTATCACTACAAGAGAAATAGCTGACCTNATTGAAAAAATGTATGGACATTATTATACGCCTCAAACAATTTCAAATATAACTAAAGCTGTTGAAAATCAAGTAAATGAATTTCATAACAGGCCATTAGCAAACCGTTATGTTGTTCTTTATTGTGATGCGACATATTTAAATGTAAGACGTGATAGCGTTGCAAAGGAAGCACTTCACATCATAGTAGGCATCACACCTGAAGGGAACAAGGAAGTTCTTGATTATGTTCTATACCCTACAGAATCTCCTGCAAACTACAAGGATATGCTTCTTGATTTAAAAAACAGAGGGGTGGAGCAAGTTCTCTTGTTTGTAACAGATGGTCTTACCGGTTTACGTGAAGCGTGCCTTGAAGTATTTCCTAATGCAAAACATCAAAGCTGTTGGACTCATATCGTCAGGAATGTAATTAAATATGTGCGTTCCAAGGACAGAAAAACAGTACTTGATGATCTAAAGCGGGTATATAATGCTACATCTCTAGCATCAGCTAAAAATGAACTATATAATTTTTTAAGTAAATATCAATCAATATACCCAAAGATAATATTTCTCTTAAGTGATATAACAAGCCTGTTTACATTCTACGAATTTCCGATGGAAATTCGTAAAAGTATATATACAACTAATATAATTGAAAACTTTAATAAAAACCTAAAACGAAATACTAATCGTAAAGAGCAGTTTCCGAATGAAGACTCTCTGGATCGATATGTTTGCAGTTATTGTGTTGATTATAATAAAAAATATGGTTCCAGAGTACATAAAGGTTTTGCATTAGTTCAGGCCGAACTAAATGAATTGTTTGAAAACTAACTTTTACATACAAGAAGTAGTTTACACAAACTTCTTGACACTATC
>JGI24712J26585_10000824_pt1 | contig 26535 bp, 20 predicted proteins | sample BioPla3DNA2_FD_26585 | JGI IMG/M metagenome (IMG submission 26585)
AACCAGGTTAGAGCAGAGAAAGGGTAGAATTCAAAGAATAGGGCAAGAATATGATACAATTTATATTTATAATATGAGATATAAGGATTCTATAGAAGATAGGGTTCATAAAAGACTATCGCAACGACTAAAACATATCTCAGACATATTTGGGCAGGTACCGGACACATTAGAAGATGTTTGGATAAAAATTGCATTAGGTAGGGAAGAGGAAGCAATGAAGTTGATAGATGAAGTACCGGACAAGCACCCCTTTGAAAACAGATATAATAGGGATGTAAAACATATAGATTGGGAAAGTTGTTCTAAGGTCCTTGATAACATAGAAAAAAGGCGGTTTTTGAAAAAGGGATGGTGACAATTCGGGCATATCTCCCCTTATCCCCGGCATTAAAATAGCACCTCTTTAGAGTATTATTTGCACCCTGAAATATGATATTTGTCCAAATTATATAAATAAGATAAAATATAAAACAACTCTAATAATTGGTGATAAGATAAAGTAAAAAATAAGATTATGGGTTTTATAGAAAATGTAACAGGGACGGACCGGATGCACCGTAGTGCCGGAGCCTGTCTTCGTTGTACCCTGGTGGAGGTGAGTGTTTTGAAATGGGAAGAAGTAAGAAATCAATATCCTGATCAATGGGTGTTAGTGGAGGCCTTTGAAAAAATAGGGGTAGTTGAAAAGAAATTTACAGGAATCAAAAGGACATCCACATTATGTGCCAATAAAATTCTAGTCGGTGAAGGGAAAGGAATTTTAAGCGTACCGGAAAAACATATAAGGGAATTTAATACAAGACTGAGTGATTTTTATAATACCGGTGATTATGGTAAAATCGACGGGTTTGTATATGATAATTGTATACATGGTCTTGTGTTTTAAGATGGCATGGGGACGTATTTTGAAAGCCCGGAACTACAGTAAAACGAATGGCAACAAGTAACGATGAGCGGCTAATAGCAGTTATTGCACTCTATAGAAATGTATGGAAATGGTGGGAAAATGGACCTGTCCCTATGTTCCATGCTATGTTCCATACGGTATTTTGAAAAAAGGCTTTCTGTTCAAAAATATTGTGAAGGGGGATTTATGTATGAACGAAGCATTATGGCAAGAAACAGTTAATTTTCACGGACATGTCTGTCCCGGTATAGTAGTTGGGTTCAGAGCAAGCGCCTTGGCATTAGAGATATTGGATAAACCGCCAAAAAAATTGGAGCAGACCCATATAGCGATTTGCGAAAACGATGTTTGCGGAGTAGATGGTGTCCAGCTCGTTACAGGATGCACATTGGGCAATGACGGATTGATAATAAACAATATAGGCAAGTTCGCCTTCAGCTGGGTAGATAAAAAAACCGGCGAAGGAATACGCATCCTCCTTAAAATTCTACCTTGGCCTTCCAATGAACCTTTGCGTCTCCATCGCAAGGTGAAAGAAGGTACGGCTACAAAAGAGGAAAAACAGCAATGGATTGATGCCCGCGGTAAACGTGGCGCGGAATTGATGCAGTTGACAGATGATGAATTGTTTGATGTCCAACAGATACAAATGAAGATACCGGGAAAAGCCCGTTTGTTTCCATTTGCTGTATGTACAAGGTGCGGGGAGGCTTTTATGGAACCCTGGGCCGGGATTGAAGAAGGGCAGGTATTATGCAAGGCTTGTAAACCTTAAGAAAAATCTATATACAAGAGGTATCCCTTAGTTTGATGCTGTGCAGCAAGCAAGGTGTAAAGATGTCTTATATTTGCTTATTTTGTAGAATCTTGCTATAAAAGATAAATATGACGATAGATTACTTGCAAGACAGCATAAAAAATGAGATAATAAAATGGTCAATAATATAAAAATAAAATAGGGGGGTCGGGTTATAAATGGATCTTAAAAAGATAAGCATACCTTATTTGTTGTTAGGATTGTCTTATATACTTTATTATTTTACAGATATACATCAGCTTTATATTGTTATAGGTCTGCTTTATATATACCTTGCTTTTAAACACTAATAAAAGACAAATAAAAATTATTACAATCTGATGCAATAGTCCTATTATTTTTCATAATGGTGGTCCCAAAATCTGTATATGATTTTGGGATTATTTTTTTCTTTGGGCACTTGAAATTTTAAATGGGGTTTGTTTTAGAACCCCTGTTCCATATATGATATAATTGAACTAATACAAAACGGGGAAACGGGGGATAAGACAATGAAAGCCTGGACTGAACAGCAACGAGCGGCTATAGACGCCAGGGGATGCAACCTTCTGGTATCTGCCGCAGCCGGTACGGGCAAAACTGCCGTACTTGTCGAGCGAATTATTCAAATTATTTTAAAAGATAAAATAGATATAGACAGACTCCTGATAGTGACATTTACTAATGCAGCCGCCGGCGAAATGCGGGAGAGGATAGCGGCGGCAATAATGAGGGAGATGGATAAGAAAACCGATGACGGACAACATTTAAGAAGACAGATCAATCTCCTCAATAGAGCACTAATAACCACTATACACTCTTTTTGCATGGATGTGATAAGAAAGCACTTCCATGTTATCGATGTGGACCCGGGTTTTAGAATAGGGGACGTAACCGAAACCGGTATTTTTAAATTAGAAGCTCTGGAGGAATTGTTTGAGGAAGAATATGAGCGGGCAGATGATTTATTCTTTCAGTTAGTGGAAACCTTTGGTGGGACAAAGGCGGACAGACCGTTGCAAGACTTGGTACTAAAGATATATAGTTTTATACAGAGTCAACCTTATCCTGATATGTGGCTCCGAGAGAAGGTGGAGGATTTTGCACTTTCTATTGAGGATTTCGAAGATAGCGATTGGCTCAAGACGATTAAAGGCAGAATTAAAATTCGATTAGAAGGCGCCATGGATCTTTTAAATGATGCACTGGCTATTTCACAGGAACCTGCCGGTCCGAGTCCATATGAATATGCCATATTTGCAGACTTGGTTCAGATAAGTTATCTATATGATAACTTACATTTGCCTATTACATCGTTTTACGAAATATTGAATAATATAGAACATGAAAGGTTAAAGCCTTGTAGGGATAGTGATCCCGAACTTAAGGAACAATGCAAAGATTTGAGGGATAGAGCAAAAGACATTATCAAGGATATCAGGGAAGGCGTTTTTGCTGTNAGCCCTGAGGAATATGTAGAAGACCTGAACAGATTATATCCGCTTATGGATTATATGTACAAATTGGTTATGAGATTTACAACAAAATATTCCGAAAAGAAAACTGATAGGGGTATTTTGGACTTTAACGACTTAGAACATTATGCCCTCAGAATTTTAGCCGATGAACCGGTGGCTGAAGAGTATAGGGAAAGATTTGAATATATATTTATGGACGAATATCAGGATAGCAATATTGTACAGGAAACCTTGATTCAGGCTATTAAGCGAAAAGACAACCTGTTTATGGTGGGGGATGTTAAACAGAGTATCTATCGTTTTCGTTTGGCGGATCCGACTCTGTTTATAGAAAAGTATGAAACCTTTGGAGATGAGAAGGGGGATATAAACAGACGAATAGATCTCTCTAAAAATTTTAGAAGCAGGGGCGAAATTTTGGATGGAGCTAACTATATCTTTAGGCATATTATGTCTAAGGAGTTAGGTGAAATAAATTATGATGACAGGGCGGCCTTATATCAAGGAACCCATTTTGAGCCTATTGAAGATCCGTTTATAGAGGTCAACCTGATACGGAAAGGGACAGACGAGGATATGGAAGAGGAGCTGCAAGAATTAGCTGATATAGAAGTAGAAGCTCGTATTGTAGCCAATAAAATTAAGGAACTGACAGATAAGGAAATTTATGATACAAAACTCGGGAGATATAGAAAACTGGAGTACAAAGATATAGTGGTGCTTTTAAGGACAATACAGAATTGGGCACAAAATTTCTTAGAAGTGTTTATAAATGAAGATATACCTGTTTATGCGGATGTCAACACAGGATACTTTGAAACCATAGAAGTGAGTATGTTTTTGAATCTGCTGAAGGTAATCGACAATAAAAGACAGGATATCCCGCTGCTCAGTGTTATGCGTTCTCCCATCGGTAATTTTACCACTGAAGAACTCATCAATATCAGAATACATAACAAAGACGGTACCTATTATAATGCAATGGAAAGGTACATAGAAGAAAATGATGACAATTTGAAATATAAACTTATTTCTTTTATCGGAAAACTTAACGAATGGGGAGATGAGGCCAGATATATTAAAATAGACCGGTTTATTTGGAAACTTTTTATGGATACCGGTTACTATTATTATGTAGGGGCTATGCCCGGGGGGTTTCAACGCCAAGCTAACCTCAGAGTTTTATTTGATCGCGCCGGTCAATTTGAAAAAACTTCCATCAAGGGTCTGTTTAATTTTATAAAATTTATTGAGAAATTACAAGACAGTAGGGAGGATATGGGTGCCGCAAAAATACTCGGTGAAAATGATAATGTAGTTAGAATAATGAGTGTTCATAAGAGTAAGGGACTGGAATTCCCTGTGGTGATAGCGGCAGGCATGGGGAAAAATTTCAATCTCAGGGATACAAGTGCCGATGTGTTACTACATAAGGATTTGGGATTGGGTCCAAAGTTTGTCGACACTGATTTGAGAACCTACAGGGATACTATTGCAAAACTTGCAATGAAAGATCAAATCAAAATAGAAAGTTTATCAGAAGAAATGAGGATCTTATATGTGGCTTTTACCAGGCCAAAAAATAAATTGATTGTCGTAGGTTCATTGAAAAATATAGAAAAACTGGCCAAAAAGTGGGGAGGAGCAGACAATGTCTACTCCCTGATGAACGGGAGAAACTATCTGGACTGGATAGGGCCCGCACTTATAAAACATCCTGACGGAGAAGTCCTAAGGGAACTGGGAAATCTTGAATTTAACAAAATTAAATATACAAAAGAGAATTCTCGGTGGGCAATACATATTTTAGGAAGACAGGCCATAATATTGGAAGAACAGGAGAGGTTCTTAAAAGAAGAGGAATATAGAGAAAAGCTCATTAATTTTAACAGGGACGATTTTCCATCAAATGAGTGCATTGAGTATAGGGATGAAATATATAACAGGTTAAATTGGAAATATAGTTATCCGGACGCAACTCTTATACCATCTAAATTATCCGTATCCGATATCAAAAAAACAACGATTCAGGAGATAGATTCCATTGCTCATCAAATACCCGCATTGATAAAATCACCAAAATTTATGGAGGGCAAAAAGGTTCTTACAGCGGCAGAAAAGGGTACAATTATTCATCTTGTTCTTCAGCATTTAGACCTGGATAATGTTGGCAATAGGAGGGAAATTTATGAGCAAATAGAATTTATGGTTGCACGTGAGCTAATTACAGAAGAGGAGTCTAAGGTAGTAGATGTGGGGAAAATATGCAAATATTTTAACAGCGAAATAGGTAAAAGGATGCTCGGTGCAAATAAAGTGTACAGAGAGTCTGTTTTTGTTATTGAAAAACCTGCTGATGACATAGTTGAGGGGCTGTTCGAAAACTCGGAGGAAAAATTGCTGGTACAAGGGATTATAGATTGTTATTTTGAGGAAGAGGATGGTTTAGTATTGGTGGATTATAAGAATGACACTGTATTCAACGGAGATATTTTCGGTATAGTGGCGAGATATAAAACACAGTTATGCATTTATAAAGAAGCCTTGGAACGGATTACGGCAAAAAATGTGAAAGAAACCTATTTGTATTTATTTGATATAGACCGGGGGATAAACGTATTTTAAGAACTTCAAAAAAATTCTTGAAAAATTCTTTTAAGTTATACTTTTAAAATGGTGTTTTTTCTGATATAGTTAAAAGAATACATATTTTTGCGACAGATGCGACATAAAGTTTTTACTCCTGTGGTGGGTAACAAGTGTGGAAGGCTGCGGAGCTTTTTATATCTTTTAAAGGGGTGTTTTATGTAAAAGGAAGGGAGATGAAAATGATAGCATCGGATGCAATAATAAAATCTTTGGAAAGGGAGGGTGTAGACATAATATTCGGGTATTCCGGCGCGGCGGTTTGTCCTATATACGAGTCTCTGAGGAGGTCGGGTATAAAACATATTTTGGTCAGGCAAGAACAGTCGGCGGCTCATAATGCTAACGGTTATGCCAGAATATCCGGAAAGGCGGGGGTTTGTATAGTTACCTCGGGACCCGGGGCTACAAATATTTTGACGGGTATTGCAACAGCCTATATGGACTCGGTTCCTATGGTTATCATAACGGGGCAAGTGGGTTCGAAATTCATAGGGAAAGATGTTTTTCAGGAAATAGATACGGTAGGTACTACGGCATCTTTTACCAAACATAATTACTTAGTAAAAAATGCAAAGGATTTGCCTAAAATAATAAAGGAAGCATTTTATATAGCGCGTACGGGCAGACCCGGGCCTGTGCTTATAGATATACCCCTGGACATACAAAAGCAACAGATAGATTTTAATTACCCGACTACAATAGACATAAGGGGATATAGACCTGTAACTGTAGGGCATGGCAGACAAATTGAGAGGGCAATAAAAAAAATAAAGGAAAGTGAAAGACCTGTTGTATGCGCAGGCGGTGGAGTGCTTTTGTCTGATGCAAGCAAAGAATTGCGCGAATTTATAAAAAAGGTAAATCTACCGACGGTTGTCACTCTTATGGGCATAGGATCTGTTGAAACTAATAGTGAAAATTATTATGGTATGGTGGGTTCCCATGGGCAGGGCTATGCCAACAGAATAATAAGCCAATCTGATTTAATAATTGCTATCGGGACGAGAATTGCCGACAGATCTACTATAAGTCAGTCTGCAAGGGATACGGCTATGATTCATATAGATATAGATGCGGCGGAGATAGGTAAAAATTTGGATGTGGATATACCGGTGGTCGGGGACGCAAAAAATATATTAAATGTTTTAATAGAAAAAACAGAATTTACCGTTTCTGATGAATGGTTACGGGAAGTAAGGGAAATTAAGGACAGTTACACACAGGGGGAGCAAGACTATAAAGGCATGAATCCCCGGAGGGCTATAAAATTTGTATCTGATATTACCGATGATTCCGTTATCCTGATAGGAGATGTGGGGCAAAACCAAATGTGGTGTGCCAGAAATTTTGAAATAAGGGGAGACAGAAGATTTCTTACATCAGGCGGATTAGGAACCATGGGTTGTAGTTTGCCTATTTCCATAGGTGCCAAGATTGGCGCACCGGACAGAACCGTTATAAGTGTTATGGGGGATGGAGGCCTTCAGATGCTTATATCCGAGCTCGGGGTTGTAAGAGAAAACGGCTTGGATATAAAAATTATATTGTTCAATAACCAAAGACTGGGAATGGTGAGAGAACTTCAGGAAAAACAGTATGGCAAGGGATGTATTCACGGAGTCGTATTTGAACATTCGCCGGACTTTGTCAAAATAGCGGAAGGATTTGGGCTCAAAGGGACGAGGGTGATTTCTAATGAAGAATTTGAAAGGGTATTTAAAGATTCGTTGAATATGGATGAAGCTTTTTTTATAGAAGTTACGGTTGATCCGGATTTTAGTACTATTTAAGGGAGATGATCAGATGAATAGGCATATACTATCTATACTGGTAGAAAACCAGTCGGGGGTTTTAAGTAAGGTTTCAGGTTTATTTACAAGAAGGGGATATAATATTGATAGTTTGTCTGTAGGAGAGACAGAGAGCCCCGATATTTCAAGAATGACCATAACTCTGAGGAGGGGCGAACAGGATGTTGAACAAATAAAAAAGCAGCTGAACAAGTTAATAGATGTGATAAAGGTAATAGAATTAAAGAAGGAAGATTCCGTCTGTAGGGAATTGTTGCTCATAAAGGTAAAGGCGGACATTAAAACCAGGGCGGATATAATAGGTATATCGGGTATCTTTAAGGCAAGCATAGTGGATGTGGGCAAGGAGAGCCTGATATTAGAACTCACCGGAGCCAGCGAAAAGGCGGATGCGTTTATAGAAATCCTGAAGCCTTATGGTATATTGGAGTGTCATCGTACCGGCATAACAGCACTAAAAAGGGAAAACAGCTAAATTTATACAAAAAAGCCCTAGTGAGTGGCGGGGTTTGTTGATATTAAATTCTATATGAATTAATTGATAAAAAATAATAAAAAAACGTCTAGATAATGTTGACAATAGTATATGGATTAGTTAGTATGGTAATGATAAGTTATGCTATTGTGTATTTCTTAAACATCCTATAATTGTATGGATGTTTTTCAATATTGCACAAAAAAAAGGGTCATAGAGGAGGACTATGCATGAGCTCAGAAATCATAAAAAAGGAAGATACTGAGGTTACATTAAAATTGGTTGTAGAATCTGCAAAATTCGAAGAAGCCATCAATAGGGTTTATAATAAAACAAAATCCAAATTCAATATTCAAGGATTCAGAAAGGGAAAGGCTCCAAGGAAGATTATTGAGCGATATTATGGTGTAGAAATTTTCTATGAAGATGCTATTGAAATGATTTTTCCGGAGGTTTACGAAGCAGCTTTAAAGGAACACAACATTGAACCCGTAGACAATCCAAAAATTGATATTGAAGAAATTAATAAGGGCGAGGATGTTATATTTACGGCAGTTATAGAGGTTATGCCGGAGTTTGAAGTTACAGAATACAAAGGTATAGAAGTAAAGAAAAAGGAGTATAATGTACAGGAAGAGGATATTCAAAAAGAATTGGATATCCTATTGGAGAAGAATGCTAGAATGATTGCCATAGAGGATAGGGAAGTACAGGAAAACGATATGGTTATTATTGACTATAAAGGGACGATTGATGGAGTAGCCTTTGAAGGAGGTACTGCAGAAAGACAGGGCCTTGTAATCGGTTCGGGACAATTTATACCCGGTTTCGAGGAACAATTGGTGGGTAAAAATATTGGGGAAGAGGTAAAAGTAGAAGTAACCTTTCCGGAAGAATACCATGCCAAGGAATTAGCGGGACAGGATGCTATTTTTGAGGTAGTAATACATGAGATAAAGGAAAAAGAAATCCCACAGTTGGACGATGAATTCGCAAAGGACGTTTCGGAGTTTGACACATTGGATGAATTAAAAAACAATATCAGAGAAGATTTGGAAAAAGACGCAAAAAACAGGGCTGAACAAGAGCTGAGGAATGACGTTGTAGAACAAGTATCTAATAAAATAGATATTAAAATACCGGATGCGGTAATCGAAAGGCAAATAGATAATATGCTGATGGATTTTGGATACAACTTACAGTATCAGGGGTTGAGCATAGAACAATACCTACAAATGACGGGGATTACCGGGGAAGACCTGAGAGAACAAATGAAAGCAGATGCTGTTAAAACTATCAGAAACGAACTGGTGCTGGGAAAGATCGGGGAACAGGAAAATATTGTAGTAACTGATGAAGAATTAGACGAACAAATTCAAAAAACGGCTGAGCAATTTGGTCAGGATCCTGAGAAAATGAAATCCGGTCTAAGGGAACAAGACTTGAAATCTATTAAAGAGGGTATAATTTTCAGAAAAACAATCGATTTTTTAATAGAGAATGCCCAAATAGCTTAGTTAAACATATTATAAAATAAAAAATATTAGAGGTGAGAAGAAATGCCATTGGTTCCTATGGTTGTAGAACAGACTAACAGGGGTGAAAGATCTTTTGATATTTTCTCCAGACTGTTAAAAGAAAGGATTATTTTCTTGGGCCATGAAGTAAGCGATATTACTGCCAACTTAGTGGTAGCCCAGTTGCTGTTTTTGGAAGCCGAAGATCCTGATAAGGATATTCAATTATATATCAACAGTCCGGGGGGTTCAATAACCGCCGGCATGGCTATATACGATACAATGAATTATATTAAATCTGATGTATCTACTATATGCATTGGTATGGCTGCAAGCATGGGCGCTTTTCTTCTGGCGGCGGGGGAAAAGGGCAAACGTTTTGCACTTCCGAATGCTGAAATTATGATTCATCAGCCCTTAGGGGTGACAAAAGGTCAGGCTGAGGACATCCGAATTCACGCGGAGCGAATTTTGAGGACCAGAGATGTAATAAACAAAATATTAGCTGAAAGAACAGGTAAACCGCTGGAAACAATACGAAAGGATACAGATAGAGACTTCTTTATGGAGGCGGAAGAGGCCAAGGAATATGGTATAATTGATGAGGTAATTACTACGAAAAAATAGTCGCTATTTGAAAGAGGTGTAAAGATGTCCAGATTTGATGAAAAGAAGCAATTAAAGTGCTCTTTTTGCGGTAAGTCTCAGGATCAAGTGAGAAGGCTTATTGCCGGTCCCAATGTATATATTTGTGATGAATGTATCGAACTGTGTCAAGAGATTATCCAGGAGGAATTTGATGAAAATATAGAAATTGATTTGGTAGATTTGCCAAAACCGGATGAAATAAAATATATATTGGACCAATATGTGATTGGACAAGAACGAGCTAAAAAGGCTTTAGCTGTTGCTGTATATAACCACTACAAAAGAATCAATATCGAAGATATCAAGGGCGAAGATATAGAGATCCAAAAAAGTAATATATTAATGTTGGGTCCCACCGGGTCCGGGAAAACTCTTTTAGCACAAACATTGGCCAGAATAATAAATGTCCCTTTTGCAATTGCAGATGCTACCTCTCTAACCGAAGCGGGCTATGTAGGTGAGGATGTTGAAAATATATTGCTCAAACTTATTCAATCGGCGGACTATGACATTGAAAGGGCGGAAAGGGGCATTATTTATATAGATGAAGTTGATAAAATAGCCAAGAAATCCGAAAATCCTTCTATTACAAGGGACGTGAGCGGTGAAGGCGTGCAGCAGGCCTTACTTAAAATACTAGAGGGAACGGTAGCGAGTGTGCCGCCGCAGGGCGGAAGGAAACATCCACACCAGGAATTTATCCAAATAGACACTACCAACATTTTGTTTATTGTAGGTGGTGCCTTTGGGGGTATAGAATCAATTATCCAAAAACGTATAGGTAATAGCTCGATGGGTTTTGGAGCTAAAATTGAAAGCAAAAAAATTACGGATATAGGATCTGTACTAAAGCAAATACAACCTGAGGACCTGCTAAAATTTGGGCTTATCCCGGAATTTGTCGGCAGGTTGCCGGTAGTGGTGACACTCGACCAACTGGATGAAGAGGCCCTGGTACGAATACTGACAGAGCCCAAAAATGCTCTCACTAAACAATATAAAAAATTATTTGAAATTGACGGTGTAATTTTGGAGATAGAAGAAAAAGCGCTCAAGATGATAGCCCAAAAGGCAATGGAGATAAAAACCGGAGCTAGGGGATTGAGGGGCATCATAGAAGGGATTATGTTAGATATTATGTATGAAATTCCGTCCAGGGGAGATGTTGAAAAAGTTATCGTCATGGAAGATACTATTGTTAATGGCAGTCAGCCCGAGATTGTATTAAAAACGCCAAGTAAGACTAATTTAGATAAAAAGGATCCCAAGGAATCCGCATCATAAAGCAATGTCCCAATTTAAGCTGGGACATTTCTTTATGGTATGCGTATAATATGTAAATATTTTAAATAGGCAAAATCATAAAAAGAGCATTGTACGTGCATACTATTAAAGGGATTATCCCCGTGATTTTTATGAACTATTTTATATTAAAATTATACGCGGTGGGAGTGTTTATTTTGCCGGATATTTTTTTCTTAACTCAATTCTTTTTTGCTGTGGTTATAGGCTTTTATTTTCTAAACCTGCTAAGAAATCAATATGGAAACAAAAATGCCATGGGGAAAAAGTCGAAAAAAGAGATGAACCTTTTAAGGGAAATGCGTGAACGTTCGTTAACGGTCCCTTTATCCGAATATACGAGACCGGATTCCTTTGAAGAAATAATTGGACAAGAAGACGGATTAAAAGCATTACGAGCAGCACTTTGCAGTCCTAATCCCCATCATGTTTTAATTTATGGGCCACCGGGGGTGGGGAAAACAGCGGCGGCAAGGGTTGTACTGGAAGAAGCCAAAAAAAGCAGTTTTTCTCCTTTCAACAGCAGTTCAAAATTTGTTGAACTGGATGCCACCATACAACGTTTTGATGAAAGGGGAATAGTAGACCCGTTAATGGGATCTGTTCATGATCCTATTTACCAAGGTGCGGGTAAAATGGGAAACGCCGGCATACCCCAACCCAAGCCCGGGGCGGTAACCAGGGCCCATGGCGGCATTTTGTTCATAGACGAAATCGGGGAATTGCATCCGGTACAGATGAACAAATTGCTTAAGGTTCTGGAGGATAGGAAGGTTTTTTTAGAAAGTTCCTATTATAATTCAGAGGATGTTAAAATTCCGGGATATATTCATGAAATATTTCAAAACGGTTTACCGGCAGACTTCAGATTGATCGGTGCTACTACAAAAACACCGTCGGATATACCGCCGGCGTTGAGATCAAGATGTGTTGAAATTTATTTTAGGCCGCTTTTTTCGGAAGAGATAAGCGTGATTGCCGACAATGCATGCAAAAAGAGCGATTTTGAAATTGAGGAGAAAGCCCTGGAAGAGATAAAAAAATATGCCGCCAACGGTAGGGAAGCGGTGAATATGATACAAATAACAGGTGGGTTGGCTCTGACTCAGGACAGAAGAAAAATTACATTGGAAGATGTTGAATGGGTTATAGAAAGCGGGCAGTATTCACCCAGGTCGGAGAAAAGAATAGGAAAAATCCCGTCCATAGGGTATGTTAACGGGCTCGCCGTATATAATATACAAATGGGTATTATGATAGAAATAGAAGCCTCCACCATAAAGGTGCCCGTGAAAGGAGAAGGAAGGGTTATTGTAACCGGAATTGTAGATAGGGAAGAAACAAATTTGTCCGGAAAAACCCTGAAGAGGAGAAGCACGGTCCTGGATTCCGTAGATAATGTACTGACAGTGATAAGAAGATTTTTGGATGTTGATCCGAGAAACTACGACATACATTTAAATTTCCCCGGGGGCATACCGATAGACGGGCCTTCTGCGGGAATTGCCATGGCCACGGCAATATATTCCGCTATTACGGAAAAACCGGTCGATAATAAGGTTTCAATGACAGGGGAATTATCTATCAGAGGAGAAATAAAACCGGTTGGAGGAATTCCGGCTAAGATTGAAGCGGCAAGAAGGGCGGGCTGTACAAGAGTGTTAGTTCCGAAGGACAATTACCAGGAACGATTTAAAAAATTGAAGATAGAAGTGATTCCTGTAGAAAATATAAACCAGGTTATACAGTTGGCTTTATATGAAGAAAAAAATGAAGACGGGGACAAAGACATATCGGATTCATTCCCGCTTGTTGTGGCTTTAGAGAACCGAAATTTTTTTAACGAATAAAAGGAATTATTTGCAGACAAATAAATTGAACATTAAAGGACATGGCAGGGTTAAAATTTGAAATTGAGGGCGGACAACTCAAGTAATAGCACAATGCAATGCAATGTGCTATTTTGATGTTATGTAAAGACATTTATTTTATTGGTACATTGACATAAATTAGGGTAAATAAAATGTTGAAAGGGTTTATATTAAAGGGTATAATAATTATCAATTGTTAAAATAGAATAATAGGTATATATTGAGTATGCATACTGAATGATTATAATATAGAGCATAATTAAGGAGATGATAATATGGAATTATATAGAAACAGCACAATAAAACACAAGCTTCCCTTAATTCCTTTACGAGGCATAACTGTTTTTCCATATATGATAATGCATTTTGACATAGGCAGGGAAGCTTCTATAAATGCTTTGGAAGAGGCCATGGTGAATAATCAATTGATTTTTTTAGCTTCCCAGAAGAAAGCGGAAATAAATAGGCCTACACCGGAAGATTTTTATAAAGTGGGTACAATTTCAAAAATCAAACAGATGCTCAAATTACCCGGGGATACCATCAGAATACTGGTTGAGGGAATTTCAAGGGCGAAAATAACGAATATATTGCAAGAGGACCCATATTTTGTTGTAGAGGTTGTGGAACAAGAAGACCGGATAGAAATGGTTAAAGATATAGAAACCGATGCCTTGATGCGCAGTGTTATAAATGCGTTTACGGAATATATAGAGATTGATAATAAAACTTCTTCAGAAGTTTTATTAAATGTATCCGAAATAGATACACCCGGCAGATTGGCGGATACCATAGCCTCAAACGTTATATTGAATCCGAGTAAAAGGCAAGAGGTGTTGGAGGCATTTGATCCGAAACTCAGGTTAGAAACATTGTATAGAATATTGCTGGAAGAAATACAAATTTTAGAGATTGAACAAAAAATAAGTGAGAGAGTTAAAAGACAAATTAATAAGGTGCAAAAAGAGTATTATTTGAGGGAACAGCTAAAAGCGATACAAAAAGAATTAGGTGAAGATGAAGATCTGGTGGAAGAAGCGGATGAATATAGGCAAAAGCTTAAAAAGTTGAAGCTTTCCAAGGAATTAAACGAAAAAATTGAGAGGGAAATAAACAGATTGACGAAACTCGCTCCATCCTCGGCTGAAACGGGGGTAATCAGAAGTTATATAGATTGGGCTTTGAATTTACCTTGGGATAAGGAGACAAAAGATACGCTGGACATTAAAAAATCGGCTAGAATTTTAGATGAAGATCATTACGGGTTAGAAAAAGTGAAAGAGAGGATATTGGAATATCTGGCCATTCGTCAGCTTTCTAAGACCATGAAGGGTCCGATTCTATGTCTCGTAGGACCGCCGGGGGTAGGCAAGACCTCTATAGCAAAATCAATAGCAAGATCTTTGGATAGAAAGTTTGCGAGAATGTCCCTGGGCGGGGTAAGGGACGAAGCCGAGATCAGAGGACACAGAAGAACCTATGTGGGTGCTATTCCCGGCAGGATTATCACATCCATCAGACAGGTGAAGAGCAAGAACCCGGTGTTTTTATTTGACGAAGTTGACAAGTTAGCAAGTGATTTCAGGGGAGACCCGGCCTCTGCACTGCTTGAAGTGTTAGATCCGGAGCAAAACCACGATTTTACAGATCATTATTTGGAATTTCCTTTTAGCCTTGCAAAGGTAATGTTTATTACGACGGCTAACAGTGTGGATACTATACCGAGACCTTTATTGGACCGTATGGAGGTAATCAGAATTGCGGGGTATACGGAGGAAGAAAAACTTAAAATTGCGGAGATACACTTATTACCGAAACAAATTAAGGACCACGGTCTGGAAGAAGGGACATTAAAGGTATCCAAAAAAGCCATAAGGGATATTATTAACTATTACACCAGAGAATCCGGAGTCAGAAATTTAGAAAGACAGCTAGCCAATTTATGTCGTAAGGCCGTAAAACGGATTGTAGAAGAGGGAATCACGTCTGTCAATATTACTCCGAAAAATCTGAAAAGATACCTAGGCAATCCTATTTATAGATACGGCATGGTAAATGAAAAAGACGAAGTGGGAATCGTAAGAGGTTTGGCTTGGACTCCTGTAGGAGGAGACACTTTATCCGTAGAGGTTACCCCTATGAAGGGAGAAGGCAAACTCGTACTCACAGGGCAACTGGGTGATGTTATGAAAGAGTCTGCAAGGGCGGGTATAAGCTATATACGCTCAAAGGTTGCTGATCTGAAAATTAGTCCGGATTTTCATAAGGATTTAGATATACACATTCATATTCCCGAAGGTGCTATCCCGAAAGACGGGCCGTCTGCCGGCATAGCTATGGCAACTGCTGTGATATCTGCCCTAACTAACACACCCGTGTATAAGGATGTTGCTATGACAGGGGAGATTACGTTGAGAGGCAGGATTTTACCTATAGGCGGAGTTAAGGAAAAAGTGCTTGCAGCTAACAGGGCGGGTATAAAAAAGGTGATACTGCCGATAGACAACGAAAAAAATCTTGAGGATATACCTGCAAATGTAAAGCGTAAACTTGAGTTTGTTTTTGCTGAACATATGGATGAGGTATTAGAGCACGCTTTTAAAAGGGATGAAATAGATGAAAATAATTAGCTCCGAGATAGTAATCAGCGCCGTATCTCCAAAGCAATATCCTGTTGACGGAAGGCCTGAATTTGCATTGGTCGGAAGATCTAATGTGGGCAAATCCTCTGCCATAAACACTATGTTAAACAGAAAAAGCTTGGCCAGGGTGAGTTCCAGCCCCGGAAAGACCCGAACGATCAACTTTTATCTGGTCAATAAGGAATTTTATCTGGTTGACCTGCCCGGTTATGGCTATACAAAAGCATCTAAGAGTGAAAAGGCAAATTGGGGAAAGATGATAGAAACTTATCTAAAAGATAGGAAGAATTTATATGAAGTGATACTTCTAGCAGATATTCGTCATAAACCTACGGCGGATGATAAGATGATGTATGATTGGATAAAGCACTATGGATATGGAACGATTGTTGTTGCAACAAAATCCGATAAGATATCCAGGGGTAGTTATCAAAAACACTTTAAGATTATACGGGAAGAACTTGGAATGTCGCCGGCAGATAAAATAATACCGATATCTTCATTAAAAAAAGAAGGTGCAGACGAATTATGGGCAAGTTTTAAGGACTTATTTATAACCAACGGTCTGCCTATTACCATAGAATCAGCTCCGAGGTAGATGTTAGCTACGGGGCTGGTTTTTTGTTATATACTCATTTTAAAATTTATCGTTAACGATTAATGTCCCTGTTTTTCCTTCCATGCCTTCCGTAGCTTTCTCCAGAGAAGTAATGACAGTTTTTCTTCCATCCTTGCTCTGAACAAATTTTATTGCTGCTTCGATCTTAGGTAGCATGGAACCTTTGGCAAAATATCCGTCCTTTATATATTGTTTGGCCTCCTCGACAGTTAATGTATCGAGAAGTTTTTCATTTTTCTTTCCATAATTGAGGGCGACCTTTTCCACGGCTGTGAGTATTATCAGGTAATCACTATCAACAACTTCCGCCAGTTTTTCACCGGCAAAATCCTTATCAATTACAGCAGGGATACCTATCAGACTGTGACCTTCCTGTATTACAGGTATTCCGCCGCCGCCTGCCGCTATGACGACGTTACCCGTATCAACCAGAATTTTGATGATATCTTCTTCTACTATTGTTACAGGCGTGGGCGAGGGAATAACCCTTCTGTATCCTCTGCCGGCATCCTCAATCATTGCATAACCTCTCTCTTTTTCCAAAATTGACGATTCTTCCTTTGTATAAAAAAAACCGACCGGCTTTGACGGGTTTCGGAAGGCCTTATCATTCTTATCTACTATAACTTGTGTAATTACCGTAACGACGGATTTTTTAATATTTCTTTTCAGAAATTCTTCTTTCAGTGCATTTTGCAAATGATAACCGATATAACCTTGGCTCATGGCTCCACATTCGGGAAAAGGCATCCCGGAAATATCAGGATCGCATTTGGAGGCTTTTTCTATTGCCAAGTTAATCATACCTACCTGTGGTCCATTACCATGGCATATTACAACCTCGTTTCCTTTCATTATCAGATCGGCTATCGGTTTTGCTGTATTTTTTACTGCCAGAAGTTGTTCTTTCGGGTTATTTCCTAAGGCATTGCCACCCAGGGCTATAACTATTCGGCTGTTCATAAAACGCCTCCCGGTTTTACAATTTGTATTCTGTAATCTCTTCACAGTAATTACAACGATATTGTAATTTACCCTCGTTAGGTACCAGTGTAAATTCCGATATAGCATAGTTATCCACAGTTGTTACACAGCGCGGATTTTTGCATTGGAATAAACCTTTCACTTTTTTGGGGATTTCAACCTTTGTTTTAGAAATAATTTTGCTGTTTTTTATTATGTTTATGGTCGCATTTTGATCGATGAGCCCCAAAATGTCTATATTTATATCTGTGTAGTCTTGTATTTTTATAATATCTTTTCTACCTAAGGCCTTACTATCCACATTCATCAGTAAAACCACGGTAGTGTCTAATTTGTCCAATCTTAATTTGTTGAAAATTTTTAAACCGTTTCCCGTTTTTATATGATCTATTACTATACCTTGCGTAATTCCCGTAACTTTAAGCATCAACAACCCCTCCCTAATAGTAGAGCCATAAGTGACATTCTTGCAAATACACCAAGCTTTGCTTGCTCAAAATATTTTGCCCTGGGGTCTATGTCTACTTCATAACTTATCTCATTAACCCTGGGTAACGGGTGCATCAATAGCAAATCCTTTCTTGCATATTTAAGTTTTTCAGGAGTCAAAATATAACTATCTTTTAATTTAATGTATTCATCCTCACTGAAAAATCTTTCTTTTTGGATTCTGGTCATATACAGCACATTTACATCGTTGATACATTCTTCTAAAGACGTAGTTTCATAAATCTTTACATTATGTTCTTCTATGATGCTGTCTTTTAAATGGTGCGGTATCCTCAATTCAGATGGAGATATCAGTACAAATTCTATATTTGGATATCTACTCAAAGTTTTTAGTAAGGAATGAACCGACCTTCCAAACAACAGATCCCCGCATATAGCAATTTTGATATCTTTTATATGTTCCTTATAGTATTTTATAGTCACCAAATCAGTTAGGGTTTGGGTGGGATGTTGGTGCCCGCCATCACCGCCATTTATAACAGGAATTTCGGAATATTGGGATGCCAGAAGAGGGGCCCCCTCCCTGGGGTGACGCATTACAATAATATTGGCATAGTTGTTTACAACTCTTATAGTGTCTGCGATATTCTCCCCTTTTTTTACTGAGCTGGTCTCCGCGTCTGAAAATCCAATCACGGATCCACCCATTTTCAGCATAGCGGATTCAAAACTCAGACGTGTTCTGGTACTAGGTTCGTAGAATAAAGTGGCTAAAATTTTACCTTTACATAGTTCACTAAATTCCTCTATGTTTGCTCTCATTCTGAGTGCCAGATCAATTATTAAATTTAATTCTCCAACCGACAGGTCGCTTGCATCTATAATATGTTTGCCTTGTAGTTTCATTGCTATTGCCTCCCCTTTTCATTTTTAGGAGTTACATTCCCTCATTAATTATTAATCAATTCAAAGGCAAAATAACAACCTCATTGGTCCTATATAGTAACCAAAGAGGTTAGAAATTAAACTCAGAGCAATAATAGACAGATATATTATACTTTGAGGTCGAACCCGGTCCTTTTTGGTCTCACAGTACCAATTTAAGGGCGTATGCTTTTTTAAAAATATACCACGAAAACAATTATAAGTCAATATTTTATGGGCGGACCCATGCCCGGGTCAAGGAGGGGGGTTACTGTTCACACCCCAACCCAAAAAATAAATTGTGGCAGGGGATGTGGCAAACAAAACGTCCCCCTGCCACACACAGGGGATGTGGCGAACAAAACGTCCCCCTGCCACATACAAAAGTATTATGCAGGTATAAAGGAAAAACTGTTTATTTGTAGAATATCTAGTTATAACAATGCAATTTTATATAGCAACTATAGTATAGAATAGTATGAAGGGATGTCTGGTTGATGGATGTGGGTTTATTGGGGGAAATATACACATTTTTAGTAGAAAGCATGGGAATGCCTAATTTAAATATACATGCAGAAAATATAAATTTAACCCCGTTACCGAATATAGATTACAGGGATAAAATCAGTGGTGCTATAATAGGGCTGTCTGTCGGGGATGTTTTCGATAACATGTGGGAAAAACAGAAGCTAAAGGAAACGGGACATATCACCTATTTTTCAAAGGATGGGAGAAGTACAGATTTTTCAAGGGGCACGGAACAAACGGAGGCTGTTATTTTATTTGCGGAGTCCCTTATTATCAATCAATGTTTTAATCCTGAAGATTTGGCCAATAGATTTGTTCGGAACCCTATTTTGACAAGGGATAAAATAATTAAACAATTTGCCGCAAATTACGGGAGAGATAAGGCGGAATGGTATAATAGCGGGGTGGCTTCATTGGAAAACAGTTGTGTATTTAGATGTATGCCGGCGGCACTGATAAATTACGGAGATTCTGTTATGTTGAGATTGATTGCATCTATTCAGACTGTTATTACCCATGCGGAGGAGACAGCTATTGCTGCGAGCGTTGTGTTTTCTATAGCTATAGCATATTTGTTAAACACACCTGCTTTTTCTCTACAGAGCAAAGGGGATCTGAAGGTGCTTATTGATATCATGAGCAGAAGCATAAAAGGTGCGGCAACAAAGGTATATGTTACGGGGAAAAACAACGATGTTGTTAATCTGTATATAATGATTAATCGCGTACTGAGGGAATGGGTCAAGGAGGGTCTCCCTGTTCAACAGATAATAGAGCAGTGGGGCAGCAGCAGTAATGTATTAGAGTCTGTTCCCCTGTCGTTATATATTTTTTTTAAAAGTCCCAATGATTACGAAAAGGTATTGAAGGAATGTTTGGATATCCGGGGAAACTATGCGATAGCAACTATGGCCTTAGCTTTATCAGGGGCATATTTGGGACTGAATAATATTCCTAAAACATATGTTAACAAAATAGAAAGCGGTAAAGAAATTTTGGTCTTATCCGACAGGCTATTTGAACTTTCTTTAAAAAATAGAAACAACAATCCTTACAGAAGATTAAGAAATCGAATAGAGGTAGAACGTTCACAGGATGAACTGGATAAACTGTTGTGGTTGGCGATTAAACATAACAAAACAGAAGAATATGAAGTAGCAATTAAATATTTTGAGGATCTCGTAGCAAGGAGCCCGGAACTTAAGAAAAATGAAAGAGTTAGACTGCATATTATAGAATCCTACGAAGGGAGGGGTAATAAACTCCTCGGGGAAGAAAAATATGAAGAGGCCCTGAGATGCTTCAAAAAAGCTTTGGTTTATGACCTAAACCATCCTGTAATTTTATGTGATATAGCGATTGCCTATTTAAACACAGACAACCTGGATAAAGCGGAAAGGTATGTACGCAGGGCGGTGGAAATTGCACCGGAATATGAAATAGGCAGGAGAATACTGGAAGGAATCAAAAATTTACAAAGAAGGAATCGATAAGGAGAGCCTTATCCATCAGTTCGGCAGGCTATGTCATAAAAAAGGTTAATAGTCGAAAAATGGGGGTATATATCGAATATCACAGAAGTATGCAGGAAAATAGTGTTAACTTTATCGCCGTTTCCATAGACTTTGGACATATGTTAAATTATAATGGTTTTAATGTTATAAGGAAGGTCGTTATACAGCCATTTGTATTCAAAGATGCAGGTGAAACTCAAAAATGTCAACAACAAATGGGGGATTTAAATGCTTGATATAAAGGATAATACAGAATCCGAAATATTAAATAAATGCGCAGGAACTATTATACAGTTGTACAAGGCTCTCAATAGACAATGTAGTAAGGAGGGCGCTATCAGTGTAACGGGCAACTTAATTTACAAAAGGTTTGGCTATAGATTAATGTATTTTGACACTGTAGAAGATGATAGAATGGTTATTATAAAAAATTTATTATATCAATACAGTTGCAACAACGATGTAAATAGCCCTACTTTTAAGGTTTTTAATTTTAAACTGCCTGTAGATGAATATAGAAAGGTAATATATTTAGAGGATAAAGACAGTATAGAAAAAACATTTCCACGTTTAAATGAGGTTATTGTTCCAAATACAATATTGTCCACACCTGTTTTTTCTCAGAATAAACTGATAGGGATCCTAATTTTCTACGATACATGCAAAAGAAAGATGGCACCCGAATTTAAATATCTGGTACAATTAGCGGCTAAAGAGCTTACTGTTGTATTTTCGAGGGTAGAAAGACATAATTTGGCCCTCGAGAACATGTTAAACCCAACAGCATTAGAAAATATCTTATTATATAATCCGAAAGAAAATCAACCCGGTACCGGGGATCCGTTACAAAAAATAGTTTCAATACTACCTGATGCTACAGGTATGAAAAAATATGTTTTAGCGCTTATAGACAAAGATGGGAAATCTTTAACACCTTATTATTCTAATTTTGGTGCGGGATTCATTAACGAAAAAAGGAAACATTCTTTAGAAAAACTTAAAACTCAGGATTACAAAATTATTGATGCAATGGAAAGAAAAAAAACCACCATCATCTATGATGCACTTACGGACAAAAGATGTGATAACAGTAGGGCTAAAAGATTAGGCATTTATTCAGTTATATTTTTGCCTGTTTTAAATACTCACGATGAGCCATTAGGTGTATTATGTTTACATAACGGAAGGTATGAAATATTTTCCGAAAGACAGATACGCTTCCTGGAACTTATAGCACACCGTATAGGGTTTATTATCTCTAATATGGGTTATATCGGCAATCTGAAAACATGGTCGGAGTATGACGGGCTTACAAATCTGCTTAATCGCAGGGCATTTCAAAATATCTACAAGGAATTGTGTGATACATATAAATCTAGCAAAAAAAGGTTTTCAATTTTGATGGCGGATATAGATAATTTTAAGTTAATCAACGATACATATGGCCACCAGGTGGGGGATAAAGTCCTAAAGGATGTGGCAGGGTGTGTAAAACAAAACGTGCGGGGAAAGGATATAGTTGCCAGGTATGGTGGGGAAGAAATAATCATTGTATTAAGGGACATAGATAAGGAAGAGGCCAGGATTATAGCAGATCGCATTCGTCATTCAATTTCCATTCTTTCGGTGGACGGTATAAATGTTACCGTATCTATAGGTATTGCGACGTTTGGGGTTGACAGTTGTGACAGGGAAAATTTAATAAATGTTGCGGATAAATGTTTATACAAAGCAAAAAGCATCGGAAAAAATCAGGTAGTGAGCAGATAGCTGTATAATCTGAACAGTTGGGCAGGTGATACGAAGTGATAAAAACTTCTATCACCTGTTTTTTATTTGTTTATACAACATATCAATTTAGCTCATGGTGTCGGTTGATTTTTATATTTGATAAAAAAACTCATGGCCATGGCCTATGCATGGATGCAGCAGGTCAACCGGGTGAAGTATACATACAACAATAATTGTCAATAATATTAAAGTGGTAAGGAGGAGGGGTTTGATGGCCATAAAAATAGGTATTCCAAGGGGATTATGGTTTTATGATTATTATCCGCTATGGAAAACCTTTTATGAGCATTTAGGAGCACAAGTTATTTTATCTGAACCTACCAACAAGGAGATACTGGATCAGGGTGTAAAAAACACAGTAGATGAAGCATGTCTCCCGGTAAAAATTTTTAATGGACATGTGATAGATTTAAAAGATAAGGTAGATTATGTATTTGTACCTAAAATGATGAGCGTTTATGAAAAGGAGTATATATGTCCGAAGTTTTGTGGACTTTCTGAAATGGTATCGCACTCTGTCAGGGGCCTTCCGCCGTTGATAGATGTTGAAATCAATTTTAATAAATCCAGAAAAAATCTGACGGATACGATATACAAGTTCGGATCTTATGTTACTAAAAATAAGGCAAAGATTGAAATAGCTTACGACATGGCATTAAAGGTCTACAAAAACTATAAAGATACAATAAAAAAAGGTAATTTACCCATAGACGGAAAATTTGTAAAAGCGAAGGCCGAGACATCGGATATAAAAACTGAGAAAACAGTAGCGGTAGTAGGCCATCCCTATAATGTGTATGACAGTTACAGTTCTATGAACTTGCTCAACAAATTGAAAAAAAACGGGGTTCATATTGTCGTTCCGGGAATGATAGGTTTTGAACACATTAACAGATATGCAGCTACACTGGACAAAAAGATGTTTTGGAGTTTCGGAAGAAAACTCTTGGGCACCTCCATGTATTTGGCGGAGGCCCGGAATATAGACGGTATTATATATGTATCGTCATTTGGATGTGGTATTGATTCTATAATACAAGACTTATTTGAAAGAAAATCAAGTAAGAAGGGTAGGATTCCTTTTTTATTGCTAACCATAGATGAACATACGGGGGAGGCTGGAATTAATACAAGAATCGAGGCCTTCCTGGACATGATTGAATGGAGGAAAGGACATAGTGTGGGGACAGACGACCTTGTTCGTTCGAAGGTTGTAGGGGCAGACGATCCTGTTTGCCCACAAATTATAGGGACAGGGACTCTTGCCCGTTCCCCGATTATAACATTTCCGCATATGGGCAACCAATACATAGCTACAAAGGTACTGTTGGAGGAATTAGGTGTGGATCTGATAGTTCCGCCGCAGTGTAGCAAGGAGACCTTGAATATTGGAGTAAAATATTCTCCGGAATCTATTTGTCTTCCATTGAAGGTTAATATGGGGAATTATATAGAGAGTATAAATATGGGGGCAAACACCATAGTAATAACCGGCAGTTGTGGCCCTTGCCGTTTCGGATATTATTCGATAATACAAAAAGAATTGTTAAATGAAGCCGGCTATGATATTGATGTTATTTTGTTGGATCCGCCCCAAGGTGATTATAAGACATTTTTTGATAATATATTTAAACTCACGGGAACCAAAAATCCATATAAGATTCTAAAGGCCCTGAAGCGAGCGATTGTAGTTATAAATGCGGTAGATGATCTTGAAGAAACAACATATTATAAAAGGCCCAGGGAGAAAACAAAAGGTACTGTAGATAGATATTACGATGCGTTTCATAAGGATGTGAGGACAGTATACGGCTATAGAGAAGTTTTACAGCTGATAAAGGATGTGAAGGAAAAAATACTGTCCGTGGAAGAAGATACTGCCGGGGAAATCATAAAAATCGGTATTATCGGGGAGATATATACCATTATAGAACCATTTGTAAATTTAAACATAGAAAAGAAACTGGGGGGCCTGGGAGTAGAAATAGAAAAATCCTTGAAAATAAGTCGTTGGTTAAACGAACATCTTTTTTTAAATCCTCTCGGGTTAACCTCTGAAAAGAAAACCCGGAAAGCGGCCGAACCTTATTTGAGGACTATGATAGGCGGACATGCAAGAGAAACTATAGGCTATGCTGTCAGATATGCCAAAGAAGGCTTTGATGGGGTGATACAAATATATCCTTTAACCTGTATGCCGGAAATAGTGGCTCAAGGCATTCTTCCTTCAGTAGAAAAGGATCATAATATTCCATATCTGTGTCTTATTGTGGATGAAATGACGGGGGAAGCCGGATATATGACAAGGCTGGAGGCCTTTGTAGATCTCTTGCGAAGACGAAAGGAGATTAATGAGGGTGAAAAATTGTTATTTGGGCATTGATGTAGGTTCTGTCAGTACCAGTGTTGTACTGATGGATGAAGATAAAGAAATCATAGGCAAGGTCTATACAGGAACCAATGGAAGACCTATAGATGCTGTACAGAGGGCATTGAAGGAAGTAAAATTACAAGTAGATGAAGTGCCTAATATAAAAGGGGTTGGAACAACAGGCAGTGGTAGAAACCTAGCAGCTATGATAGTTGGAGCGGATGTAGTTAAAAACGAGATTACTGCCCACGGAATAGCTGCGCTTAATTTTGTCGACGGAGTAAGAACCATATTGGAAATCGGCGGACAGGATTCTAAAATTATCCTACTCAAAAATGGAATAATCAACGATTTCGCAATGAACACAGTTTGTGCGGCAGGAACAGGTTCATTTTTAGACAGACAAGCAACCCGTATGGGTATAGATATAAAAGATTTTGGCAGATTGGCGCTGAAATCGATTAATCCCGTTCGTATAGCGGGTAGATGTGCTGTTTTTGCAGAAACGGATATGATACATAAACAGCAATTGGGGCATAATCAGGAAGACATCATCAGAGGACTTTCCGATGCTTTGGTAAGAAATTTTTTGAACAATTTGGGCAAAGGAAAGGATATAGTGGGCCCCGTGGTGTTTCAAGGCGGGGTAGCTGCAAATGTGGGAATTAAAAAGTCTTTTGAGGAGGCTCTCGGTCTGGAAATTTTTGTGCCTCCACACTATGACGTTATGGGCTCTATAGGATGTTGTCTGTTGGCTGAAGAACATGCCGCGAAGGGGAATGAGACTGTTTTCCGGGGTTTTGATATTGTTAATTCCGGGTACGATGTAAAAGGCATAGAATGCAAAGGTTGCGCTAATATGTGCGAGGTTGTGGAAATTTTCAAAGATGGGCAGATAATGGCACGATGGGGAGACAAATGTGGCAAATGGAGTAGTCTTGTCAAATGTGAATAGGTCCTCTTTCCCTATCTTTTTATGTGTGACATGGGGAAAGGGGTTTTGTCACATTTTTTATCATTCATGTACTGTGTTATGAAATTAGAATATGACAAAACCCTCTTTCCCGTGTCACATTGGATAGCCGCGCATGGGTTGGGGTGTGAACAGTAACGATAAAGGAATAAACTATGTACAATTAATATAAAGTTGTTTCAAAAATTATATATATCTGTTATAATGAAGTTGAGTTATCAAGTTTATAATAGGAAATGTTCCCGTTTTGCATCAGGACTTATACGAATAATGTGTGTAAAG
>JGI24712J26585_10000831_pt1 | contig 26476 bp, 25 predicted proteins | sample BioPla3DNA2_FD_26585 | JGI IMG/M metagenome (IMG submission 26585)
TGGTGGAGGTGAGGGGAATCGAACCCCTGTCCGAGAACACGCCAACACCGTTTTCTACGAGCGTAGCCTATCTATTACGATTCCCCCGCCCAAGCGCCGAGTGGCAGGCTCTTGGGGTCGGTAGCTTCATCGTTCGGGTACATCGCAAAGCTTAGATGCACCAGTTCCTCACATTATTGACGCCGATTGTCTTAAGCCGTGAGCGCTCAAGGTCGACGTTCGGGCCTTAGGCCGCGAAAGCGTAATTCTGATTGTTGTCAGTTACTTTTATTTCCCCGTTTTAACGTGGCCAGGGTCCACGGCTCGCTTACAGTGCCTCGTCCATCCCCGTCGAAACCAGTGCACCCCCATATTGGCGGAAAGTGGGTTAGCCCGAATGCTGGCGCAAAGCCCTGTCCATATCTCTTTGGGCATCACGTTTGGCCATATCTTGGCGCTTGTCGTGCTGTCGTTTACCCACACAGACGCCCAGTTCCATTTTCATTCGCCCATTTTTGAGGTAAATCTGAAGGGGAATGAGGGTGTAGCCCTTTTGCATGACCGCTGCTTGCAGCTTGCGAATCTCGCTTTTGTGAAGCAAAAGACGCTTGGGACGAAGGGGGTCAGTGTTGAAGTAGCTGCCTTGTTCATAGGGACTAATGTGCATGGAGTAAACAAACACTTCGCCGTCTTTAACCTGGGCATAGCTTTCTTGCAGATTTACTCGCCCAAGGCGCATGGATTTAACTTCCGTGCCCTTCAGCTCAATGCCCGCTTCGTAGGTGCTTTCCACGAAATAGTCGTGCCTGGCACGGCGGTTTTGCGCAACCGGCTTTCTGCCTGAGCGTTTTGCCATAGTGCCTCCTTTCTACTCGTAAATCATACCATATTTTAAGGATTTTTAACAGTTTTCACACGATAGTCGGGACTTTTTCCATAGAAAAACATACATTGCTGCAAAAAACCGGCCATATGTGGGTATTTTTCTTCAGGGAAGCGTCCGCCATATTCCTGCTCTTCCACCCGCATAATCCATACGTCACGGGGGAAGGCTTCCATGTTGTGGTAAGCAAATAAAGAAACACAGGAGGCAACTTTGACACCTACGCCGGGAAAGTGGCACAATTCTTGTACCAAGTCTTGATGATTTAACTGATACAAGGCGTTTAAGTTCACCTCGCCCGAAGCTACCATTTGAGCGGTTTTTTGAATGTAAGCCGCCCGATAGCCGACAGCGCAATCCTGTAGGCATTGAAGGTTAGCATTTGCAAGTGCCTTGGGGGTGGGAAACAGGTACCTACTACCCAGTTTTTCACCGAAGCGATCCGCAAGCTTTTCCACACAAATGCGAATGGCTTTGATGCTTTTGCGCTGGCTGATAATAAAAGAAATGAGCGTTTCAAAAGGCTCTTGGTTAAGGATGCACAATCCCTTGGAGTAGGCACAGGCCGTTTGCAGGAAAACATCATCAGGATCTACAGAAGCAAGGATGGCGGGATAATCGGTTTTTAAATCAAAGTAGTGTTTCCAAAAGGCTTGGTCGTTATCGCCTTTGACAACAATGGAGTCGCCCTCGTGATAGACAAGAACATGACGACCGCTGGCGATAATTTCAAAACCTTTACCACTTGGCGTCATGCGGAAGCACTGGCCGCTGTCGGCAATTTTGGCAAGGTTTAGGTATCGTCCGTCAAGCTTCATGGTGGGCTTCACTTTTGGTAGGCAGTAGCCGCCGCCAGCGTCCACGGCGGTAGAAATACACGTTTACCAAAGCGCCTGTGACCCAGCTGATAACCATGGAAACATAGACCATTAAGGGCTCGCCCAGCGGATTTTCCGATGTTTTTGATAGGCCTACCAAGGCATAGGCAAGCGTTGTGCGTACTAAAATAGCGGTAAAAAGCGAAATGCCCATGGGGGTTACGGTGTCGCCAGCTCCTCGCATTACACCCGACATGGTTTGGGTAAGACCCATGGCTAAGTAGCCGGGCACTAAAATGTACATAATGCTCATGCCCCAGTCGATGACTTCCTGCGTTTTGGTAAAGATACCAAGCATCCTGCGGCCAAACAGGAGAATGGCGCAGGTTAACACAACAGACGTGGAAAAAGCCAGCTTAGCGCCTTGTACGGCGCCTTGATGTAGCCTATCGTACTTTTTAGCGCCTACATTTTGCCCGATGAAGGTAGTCATGGCGCTGCCAAAGGAAAAGCTTGGCAGCATGGTAAAGCCATCTACCCGTTTGACAATGCCGGTGGTAGCAAGGAACATGGGACCAAAGCTGTTTTCAAGGCGTTGAATCAGCAACATAGCAAGGGAAAAGGCTGCCTGCGTAATACCGGTGGGCAAACCCAGTTTAATCATGTCAAGGGTGGTTTTTTTGTTGAGGCGAAGGGTTTTTCGGTTAATATCAAACAGCAAAGACATGTTTTTTAGCTTGATGAAACAAAGCACGGCGGAAACGCCTTGTGACAGGATGGTAGCAAGCGCCACGCCTGCCACTTTCATATCAAACTGAATGACAAACCAGAGATCCAGCACAACGTTCAAGAGAGCGGCAATAATCAGGAAGCCAAGGGCGGAGAGTGAATCGCCCAAGCCCCGTAAAATGCCAGAGAGCATATTGTAAAACATGGCGCCTGAAACGCCGGCAAGGTAAATATTCAGGTATTGACTGGTCCATTTGATGATATCGGTGGGTGTGTTAAGTAAATCTAATAGCACCGGCACAAGAGGGATGCCAACGCCCATGATAATAAGCGAACTAATCAAGGTAAGGGTGAGGCAGTTGCCAATGACAAGCGACAAGTTTTTTCGGTCTTTTGCGCCATAGCGCTGTGATACACGGATACCTGTACCGGTTGCTATGCCCACCATGAGCGCCAAAAGCAGGTTGATAATGGGCATGCTGGATGTTACTGCCGCAACGGCGTCATCCCCTACATATTGGCCGACAATGGCGGTGTCAACGGCGTTATACAGCTGTTGTACCAAGTTTCCAAGCAGCAAGGGGACGGCGAACATGAGAATGTTTTTCCAGGGGCTGCCTACCGTCATGTCTCGAGGGGCGAAAAGGGCTTTTAGTTTTTGCATGCATTTATCCTTTCGTTAGATAGGCAACATTATATCAAAGGATACAGAGGGGAGCAACTAAAGAACATAAAAAGAGAACCGCCGGAACGGTTCTCTTTTGTGTGTTGATTAAAGCTGCTTTAGGCGGAGATATACTCTGCGGATTATTTCTCCGATTCCTTTTCTTCGGCTTCGGGGGCTTGTTCTTCTACAGGCTCCTCAACAACCTCCTCAGCCGGTTCCTCGACAGGTTCTTCAGCAGGCTCTTCCGCCGGTTCCTCGACAGGCTCTTTGGCCGGCTCCTCAACAACCTCCTCCGCCGGTTCCTCGACAGGTTCTTCAACTTGTTCTTCAGTCGGTTCTTCAACAGGCTCTTCCGCCGGTTCCTCAACAACCTCCTCAGTCGGTTCTTCAACCTGTTCTTTAACGGGAGTTTCAACTTCTTCACCCTGCTCTTCTACAGGCTCTTCTTCCAAATCATCGCCGGGGATAAATGTGGAATAATCAAAGCTGGGGTCTTCCATCGCTTCACGGATGGACAGGCTAATGCGTTTGGCATCGGGGTCGACGTTCAGCACCTTGACGGCAACTTCCTGACCGGGCTTTAGTACGTCTTCCACCTTGTTGATGCGGTTGACAGAAACTTGTGAAATATGGCATAGACCGTCAACGCCGGGCTCAAGCTCGATGAATGCGCCAAAGGGACGAATGCGAACGACCTTGCGCACCAAAATGCTGCCGACGGGGTACTTTTCTTCCACATCATCCCAGGGAGTGGGCTGCAACTGTTTGTAGCCAAGGCTGATACGCTCACGCTCGGGATCAAGCGCCAGAACCAAAACATCTACTTCCTGATTCTCTTTGAATACATCCCTTGGAGAAACATTGCGGTTCCAAGAAATATCAGTAATGTGAATAAGTCCATCCACACCGCCCAAATCAACAAAGGCGCCAAAGTTGGTGAAGCGGCGGACGATGCCCTTGACTACGTCACCCTCGGCCAGGCGCGCCCAAACTTCGGCCTTGGCCTTGGCTTTTTCTTCTTCCAAAACCAGTTTGCGGCTTGCAACCAAACGCTTTTTGTCGTTGTCCAGCTCAATAATTTTGAGTTTCAGGGTCTGGCCGACAAACTGACCGACATTTTCCACATAATGGCGGGCAAGGTGGCTGGCCGGAATAAAGGTACGTACGTTACTAATAAAGGCGATCAGGCCGCCCTTAACGGCTTGCTTACCAATACCCTCAACATATTCGCCGGTTTCATACTTTTCGACAAGCTCTGCCCACAGTTTTTTGTTGACAATGTTACGCTGGGAGAGGATTACGTTGCCCTCGCCGTCGTTCAGTCTGATGATTTCTACTTCGATGGTATCACCTACTTGGACGTCTTCGTCAACCATATCACTCTTTTTCAAAAGACCGTCAGCCTTATAGTCGATATTGACACTGATCTCGTCTTCGCCAACCAAGACAACTTTGCCTTCAAGAGTTTGTCCGGTACGGATGCGCTCAAAGTTGCTCACGGCCTCTTGGAGCATGTGCATATCGCCCTTGGGCGCTTGCTCCTTGGGTTCCTGAGCTTCTTCTTGGATGGGTTCTCCCTGAACCGCTTCCTCTTGAATTACTTCTTCTTGAATTACTTCTTCTTGAATTACTTCTTCTTGAATCGCTTCTTCCTGGACGGGTTCTTCTTCAGCGGCTTCTTTCTGAATTGCTTCCTCTTGGACCGCTTCAACCGGAACCGCTTCTTCTTGGGCAGTTTCTTCTTGAATAGCCTCTTGCTGAACGGGCTCCTGAGCCTGCTCCTCGACGCTTTCAGGCGTCATCTGATCGATTTTCTCGATGTCGTTCATGGTGATTACAACCTCCTTAAGTGACCAATCCGGTGTGGATGCGCCGGCGGTTATTCCTATTTTAACCCCTGAGGGTCTGCAGTGAGACGGGAGATCCGCCGCACGTTCCACCAAAATGGTGTTTGGGCACCAACTTAGGCAAGTTTCAAACAGTTTGCGGGTGTTGGCGCTATTTTTGCCGCCGACAACGATCATCCTATCGCTTCTTGTGGCAAGTTCCCTGGCTTCTTCCTGCCTTACCTTGGTTGCCGAGCAAATGGTGTTGGATACAAGTATGCCTGGGAAACGTAGCTTTAAATGTTCGACCAGTCGCTTGAACGTTTCAAGCCGGAAGGTTGTTTGGCTCACGACCAAAGCATCCTTACAGGAGGGGGGGAGGGCATTTACATCTTTGATATTTTCCACAAAGTGGACTTGCCCTTTGCACCAGCCGGCTGTACCGATAACTTCGGGATGTCTCCTGTCGCCAATCAGGACGATGGGCAGCCCGTCTTTGGAATAGTTTTCGACCGTTTCATGCAGACGCTTGACAAACGGGCATGTACAATCGATAACTTCAAGCGCAAGCCCTAAGGCTTCGTTGTAGACTGCCTCGGTTACCCCATGGCTGCGGATAATCAGAACGCAGCCTTTGGCATCTTTGGGTTGTTCAACGGCGATGAGACCCTCTTTTTCCAATGCTTTGACAGCATCGGGATTATTGATTAGGGGACCGAGCGAGCGGCAGGCAAGATTTTTTTGCCTGCAGACCCGCGCCGTTTCAAGCGCTTGATTGACTGCGCTGCGCACACCTGAGCAAAAGCCTGCGTGCTTGGCGACCTCAATCGACAATCTTACCCTCCCAAAATACACCAAAATCGAAAATTCGTCAAGGAAAAATGCACAAAAACTTCATTTTTTGCTTTGTTCGTGCTGGGTTTTCATTTGATGCGATGCTTCAAGGATGCGGTTGTTCAGTTCAAGGCAGGTATCCTTGTTGACGCCGCTTGCCGCAAGCTCAGTTGTATCAATAAATTCGCCCACATAAATATCGGTCACACGTAGGGGGCGCAGCTTGCCCGTGATGTAAATGGGCAAGATCTTGACCTTGCTTTGTAAAGCAATCAGGGCGGCGCCGGTGTACATTTCTTCCATCATGACTTCTTTTTTACGGGTACCTTCGGGAAAAATGCACAGGACATGACCCTGCTTTAAAGTTCTTAGGCAAGCCCGCATGGCTACCATATCGGTTGAGTGACGCACCACGGGAATCATGTGCAATTTATCAACAATCCAGCGTAAAATCCGGTTGTTTCGCAGGCTGCTTTTTCCCAGAAAGCGGATTTCATACTTCTTGGTAGCGACAGCGATGGCAATGGGATCCAGCAAGGTCATATGATTGGCGACAATCATGAAGGGGGCATCCATTGAAAGCCTTTCTTTGCCATGTACCCGGAAAGGGTAGAAAAAAAGAGCTAATATTCTCAAAACGACCCGCGCAAAAGTATAAAATGGGGTTTTAGGAGGGTTGGTTTTATTGTTTTCCATAGGTATCCTCAACAATTTGTAGAATAAGATTTAGGGTTTCTTCAAACGTTAGATGGTCAGTGTTAATAAGCACTGCGTCCTCCGCTTTTTTAAGGGGGTCAACTTCTCGCTTAGTATCTTGTTCGTCACGGGCTATGAGGCGGGTGAGAACTTCCTTGCCTTGAGGGCTGCCGGGGTCAATCCCGATTTGTTTGCAGCGCCTGTATGCACGTACCTCTGGCGAAGCTTCCAAGAAGATTTTGGCTTTAGCATCCGGCAGAACCACTGTGCCAATATCCCGCCCATCCATCACCAAGGGGATTTGGCGGGCTATTTCCTGCTGGCACTTAACCAAGTACCTACGTACCTGCTTGTAACGGGATACAGTGGAAGCGGCAAGGCCCACTTTCTCATCCCGTAAACGGTGATTTACATCTTGGCCGTTTAAAAGCGTCACTTGCTGGTTGTTTTCGTGTTTCACATCAACAATACAATCGCCATTTTCAATAAGCTTGACCACAGCGTTTTCATCGCTGGGTTCAATGCCTTTTCGCAGAGCGCATAGCCCCACAGCCCGATACATGGCACCTGTGTCGATATGAAGGATGCCCAGGCGCTGTGCCAAGGCATCCGATAGGGTTGATTTTCCGGCGCCCGAAGCGCCGTCAATGGCAATGGTTATCATTTGATCATGGACTGCGTTATGTCCCAGCCTGCCAAAATGGCGTTTTGGTGAGCAACGGCATAAGGGCCGGTCTTTTCGGCATCGCTCATTTCCCTTGGGAAGTGAATGCAGATATGACCTTGCAGGTTGTTATTGGGATTGTGGTCTACTTCATGCCCACGGGAGTGGGTAGAAGCCATATATACCCTGCCGTCGCTGAAAATGACCCAGACGGGACGGGGCGTCCAGTTATCTTTGCCAAGGGCGGCTTCCATTGTGGCCGTATCTTCTGCGGTGATGGGCTCACCATCGGCATGGGCGCCGTTTGAAAAGATATTAACATTGTAGTGTTTGCCCGACATAAAATCATAGATGATTACGCGAGGCATGGACCTTGCACGGGACTTCACTTCGGTACTCCACATGGCAAAACGTACTTCACTTGCTTTTGGGGCGGTAAAACCCTGGGGGGTGGGGGCAACGGTTATGCTGCCCGCTGTAATGTCACCTGGAATAATCAGGGGTGAAGCGCTGTTGCCAATGGCATTTGATGAATTGAGTTTGGCCCAAGTAAGGGTACCCACGACGCTGTCGGCGGTCAAGCTGTTTCTCTTTTGAAAGCTTGAAACTGCAAGGGCGGTGGATGGGCCGAAAATACCGTCAATACCACCTTTTAGGTAGCCTAAGCGATAGAGTATCTGCTGCAATTGCTTGACATCTTGGCCTCTGTCCCCAATACGCATGGTGCGATTAATATTACCCGATTGCGACAGGCCAGGTTGCACTGGCAGGTTACCGGGCGCGTTTGCGCCATAGAGGGCGTTAAAAGTTTGCTGGCCTGCAATACCGTCTGCCTTGAGTTTGGCTGCTTTTTGGAAAGCGGTAACGGCACGGGCGGTTTGTGTTCCGTAGATGCCGTCGGCTGTGCCGGAAAGGTAATTTAAGGCAATGAGGCGGGCTTGAAGGGCTTTGACCGCTTCACCCGTTGAACCAATGCGCAGCGACTGGCCGGGCGCCGGTGTTGCTGTGGCGGCAGGCGTGTCGCTTTTTAGGCTCTGCCAGCCTGACGGCACGCCGTCTGCAGCGCCGATAGCCGTATCCCGATAAAGGGCACGCTGGGTATTCAGATCGGCGATACCTGAAGAAGTGAGTCCATTGTTACGCTGGAAAGCCCGGACGGCTTCGATATCGCTGTTTGAATAAACGCCGTCAACAATGGCTTGGGTGTAGCCAAGAGCAATGAGCCTGGTTTCCAGCTTGGTTACCGCTAAGCCACGGGTACCCTTGGTCATGACGATAACGTTGTTTTCGTTGAGCTCAAAATAATAGTCGCCGGATTCTCCTGGAGAGGGTGTTGCCAAAATTGTATTGAGTGATAACCAAGTGAAGGAATCCATTTTGCCCGTCTGGCGAATGGAGTGCGCCTTCTGATAGGCTTTGACGGCGTTTGCTGTTTTGCGGCCATAGATGCCATCAACAGCGCCAGTATAGTAGCCAAGGGCAGCCAAGGTGGTTTGTAGGCTTTTAACTTGTGCGCCCTTGTCGCCGATGCTCATGTCAGGATTTTCAATGGGTGGAAGAATAGCAAGGGATATTTTGCGCCCTTGGGCGTTTCTGGGTTTTCCCTCATACAGCAATTGCTGCATTTCAGGCAAGGCAATACCCGTTGCTTTATAACCGTTTTTGTTTTGAAAGTTTTGAACGGCTTGGGCAGTGACTGAACCAAACAGCCCGTCGATTTTATCGGAATAGAAGTTGAGTTCTTTTAAGGCTTCTTGTAGGGTGCTAACCTTAAAGCCAGAAGCGCCTTGGGCAAGGGTTTCATATCGTACCCGTGCGCTTGAATCTATTTCAAAGCTTTTGCCTGGCAAATAAATTTCGGGAATGTTTATATACTGCGCCATAACATAGCCGGTACGGGTGCCATATTCGACTTTTAACCACTGGTCGTTGGTAACGGACAGTACGTTAATGCTTGCTCCACGGGGGATGGTAACAAGCCTTGTTGAGCGAATGCTGGCTCTGGTACGCAGGTTAACCGGGTCGCTTGCTGTGGTGATATAGGGATAAGTCGCCTCTTGTTTTTTAGTTTCTTTTTGTTGTTTGATTTGATCGGGGGATAGGGTCACGGTGACCGCGGGCTGTTGTTTGGGCGCATCGGTTGCAAGGGGCAAAGCATTGCCAAGCGCAAGCGCTTCACGGGTTTTCGCGCCGACAATGCCATCAGCCTTGATATGATGAGCACGCTGAAGCGCCTTGACGGCATTGACTGTGGCGAGGCCGAATACGCCATCCGCGGCGCCCTTATAATAACCAAGCTCCTTTAAACGGTTTTGGATAGTTTTTACCTGAGTACCCCTGTCATCGCGGCGAACATTCACTTGGGCAACAGCGCCGATGGTTTTGACATACATGCGTTTTCCACGGCTGTTCAAGACGCTTTTTTCAAAGAGTGTCTGTTGAGTCTTGGGGTCCGCTGTGCCGCTTTCGGGCAGTTCATTGCTTTTTTGGAAGGCTGCAACAGCGTTTTTGGTTTGTACGCCATACTTGCCATCCACTTTACCGGATAAAAAACCCAGCTCTTTTAAGGCGTTTTGCAAATCCTCAACGGCGTCGCCGCTGTCTTCCTGTTCTAAGAGAGGATAGGAAGTGGCGGTTTTTATATCGTATGGAAGGGCAAAGCCATCTGTATTCGAGGGGTTGTAGTTATCGGACACGGCGCTTTGAATTACATAACCGATTCTGCCGTCATAGGCGGCGATATAAAAGTCATCCTTTTCCCCGGTTACCTGTACCGCTGAGCCGGCAGGCAGTTGCACCACAACGTTGGCCTTGTTAGAAGCATTTGCGCGCAAAGCCGTGCTTTTGATTATATAGCCAACAAAGGGAAAGGGATTTGCCCCAAGGGACGGGACAGGTAAAAGAAGCGCGAAAACGCACATCAGTGCGAGTAAGCGCTTAATCAATCGCTGCGCCATGACGGGAACCTCCATCAAATCATTTGATTTATTATAGGATGTACGGCAAAAAATGTCAAGAAAAATAACAGAATTTTTATAAAACCGTAACAATACCCCGACTGCTTGTTGTCGGGGTATTGAAAAAATTAGTCATCCGCTCTTCGATTCATATAATCTCTGGTGATGCGAAGGAAAAAAGTGTCGCCCTCCAGCTTTTGACCAAAGGCATCTTTTCCGTTTTTAAGGTGACGCACAAGGCAGATGCTGTCTTCGCCCTGCGCGGAAAGTGAGAGGAAGCCTGTTTTCAGCACGGGATTTTCATGCCGTTTTTGCACCAAATCCCGGGTAAATTCGTGCAATTCCTTGTCGATATTGTCCCAAGGGAAGGTCGCCCTGTTAAAGGGGTCTGCAGCGCCTTCCATGCCGGCCTCATCACCATAATATATGGCAGGCAACCCGGGTAAACTGAAGATAATTTGCAACATTTTTTTGAGTCTGCTTTTACCAAGAGCTTTTGCCTTGGCGGACAGCTTCATCTTGCCCCTTTCCTTCCAGGGGATGGAGGTGTATTCATAATCGGAAAGCACGTTGAGGATTCGGGCGCGGTCGTGGCTGCCGGGCAGGTTCATCAAAGAGTAAAAGAAGGTGGTGGGGTAGTTTTCCTGTAAGGAATTAATAATCCTGACCAGCTTTGCCGCATTGATGCGGCCTACAAAAAAGTTAATGAGGGCGTCCCGAAGGGGATAGTTCATCACCGAATCCACCGTTGTACCAAGGCAGTAGGAGCGCAGGTGCCCATAGGCTATCTTGCGGCTTGCGTCCTCCCATACTTCACCGATAATGGCTGCATCGCTCTTTTCCGTTTTGCTGGCGGTGCGGATATTTTCAAGGAAGTGCATGGGTAGCTCATCCGCCACATCCAGGCGCCAGCCGCTGATACCACGATGGAGCCAGGTGCGCACCACGCCTTTTTCCCCATTGATAAACTGGTTATAGTGAGGGTTGTTTTTGTTAACTTCCGGCAGCGTCGGGATATTCCACCAGCAGGCGTAGTCGTCGGGGAAGCGGCGGAATTGGTACCAAGCGTAATAGGGTGAAGACTTGCCTTGATAGGCGCCGTTGCCGCCGTAGTTGCCGTATCGGTCAAAGTAGAGGCTGTCTTCACCGGTGTGAGAAAAAACGCCGTCTAAAATTACACGGATGCCTCGGGCCTTGGCATCCTTGCACAGGCGCTTCAAGTCGTCGTTGGTACCAAGCAGGGGATCCACCCGCATATAATCGCCCGTATCATAGCGGTGATTGCTTCTTGCTTTAAAAATAGGGTTCAGGTATAAAACCGTGATACCCAAATCTTCTAAATAATCAAGCTTTTGACGGATGCCTTCCAGCGTACCGCCAAAAAAATCGAATGCCTGATTGTCACCGCTGCGAGGATCGGGGGTTACGGATGGTATATCCGACCAGTTTTCATGCAGATAAATATCCGTCCGGTTGCTGGTGGGCAATTTCTCCCGATGGAATCGGTCGGGGAATATTTGATACATGACCCCTTCCCTTAGCCATTTGGGCGTTTTGAAGGCGGGGTCATATACTGTAATTTGGAAGGAGGGAGGACGGTTTTCGGAAACACTGCCTTCGCCTCCTAATTCGTCCATGGCGTTGCCGTAATAGAGCTTGCGGTCATCCTGCGTGGTGATTAAAAAATCGTACCACCAAACGAGAGGACGCTCAGGCGCAGAAACCTTGGCTTCGTACTTGCCAAAACCCATGTATTCCATGGATATATAAGTGCTGACGCCTTGCCAAAGGCGCAACTGCACTTTTTTTAAGGCCTGGGACGAATAAAAGCATAAGGTTATGGGCGTGTTGCATGGGACCGCCCCAAAGGGTTGGCGGCAGTTTAAATCACGGGAGTTGTGGTAAAAGCGCATCGGGTTCCTTTCAGTGGTGACTTATTTCAATGAGCGACTGCTCTCTTGGTAATACTTACACAGGTCTTGAAGGGGGCAGTCGGTACATTTTGGCGTGGGCGCCTTGCATAGCCTGCGTCCGTGCAGAATCAGCCGGTGGTGGCATTCGATCCAATCTTCCTTAGACACATTTTGCTCAAGTTGCCTCTCGGTTTCACGAACGTTTTTGGCGTCCACAAGGCCAAGACGGTTGCTTACCCGAAAAACGTGGGTATCCACAGCAAAGGCGGGGATATTAAAGGCGTTTGCCCGAACCACGTTGGCGGTTTTCCGCCCAACGCCGGGCAAACTCATTAAATCTTCCATGGAAGAGGGCACCTGTCCATCAAAGTCACTGACAAGTTTTCGAGCTGTTTCAACCAAATGCGTGGCCTTGGAGTGAAAACCGCAGCTTTTGACATAGGGCAGAATCTCTTCCGGAGTGGCCTTGGCCATCTTTTCTGCCGTGGGGTAATCACGAAACAGGGCAGGGGTGGCCTTGTTGACTTGCTTGTCGGTAGATTGGGCAGACAGGATGGTGGCCACCAAGGTTTCAAAGGGATTGCTAAAATGAAGTTCGGATCTTGGGGCAGGGTACATTTCTTTAAGGATTGCAAGCACCTTGGAGATATCTGTTTTCCAAATTTGTTTTTTCATCAGTCGTTTACCACAAAGCTTTGTTGAAACAGGAAGTCGGCAAGCAATTCCCGGTTGATTTCAAAATCGAGCAGCTGACCGGCCCCTCCATAGTATTCATAGGGGTGTACCGTGCCGTCATATGGCAGGCGGTTGGTTTCAAGGGGCGAATGCCGCAGGTTCCAAATGGTATTAAAAGCCTCCAAAGCATCGGTTACGGTTAGGTTGGTGTCCAAGGTGTTGGAAAGAATAGCGTCCAGCAGCTTTTCGGCTTCTTCGTAGCTGATGTCACGCAGGCTGTCTGCCAGTTGACTTAACACATAGCGGGTGCGGAAAGTGCGCCCGAAGTCTTGCGTTTCGCCGTTTGAAGCGCGCACCTTGCGCATACGCATATAGATGACGGCGGCATGACCTGTGAAGTAATAGTCGCCGCCATAGGTCATGGAAGGTGTTGTGCTGGAGGATGAAATGGCATAGTTTTTTAGGTACGAAGCTTCGGCGTTGGTTACATTGAGCTTAACACCGCCAGCGGCGTCCACAATGGCCTGCACCTGCCCCCAGTCCATTAGAATGTATTTGTCGATCTGAATGCCAAAATGGCGATTGATGGTGTCTATTAAGCCTTGCACCCCGAATTTTTTCACAATATGGGTAAGCCTACCGGGTTTTCCATCAGGGTAGATGACCAGCATATCGCGAATAAAGCTGGTAATCATGAGCCTGCCGGTGGCTTCATCTACGGAAAAAAGTACCATGCCGTCAGAGTGGCTCAGATTATGTAATTTGGCGTTCCAAGAATCCATGCACAGTAAAAGATAGTGATGCATGCCTTCGGGTGTCGCGGGAATCTGTTCAGGGCTTAAAACACTGATTTTGTTTAGCACATCCTCTCTCTGAGTGATAGCTAAGGCACTTGAACATAGCATGATTAGGGACAACAGAAGACAGGTCAATCTGCGCATAATTTCTCCTTTAAAACTTATAGCGCAAGCTGCTCAAAAGGCTTACGGTATCTAAGCAGCAGGTACAACGTATATACTTGTAATGGGTAAGTAACCAGGGTGCGCAGGAATTTAATGGGCGTGATAGGCACGCCGTACATAAAATACAATGCCAAAGTATTGGCCGTCCAGTAGATGAGGACGGTAACTATTCCCTGAGACACAATGGCCTGCAAAAGCTCAGGCACCTTGCTTGATTGCTTGTGCATGGTCAGGCCGTATATCAACCCCTGAACACAGGCAATCACAGTGAATACGGGGTTAAAGTCTGAACCTAAGTTGGCCAAAATATCAATGATGGTGGCGACCAACATTGAAGGAACGGGGCCATAGAGCATGCCCGACATGGCCATGGCAATATAGGATGAGGGGAGGCGGAAGTTTTTGGGGCCGATATTGCCCATGTACTTTTCCAGCACGATGCCCATGGCGGCAATCATGGCCATCACCACGAGCTGCTTGGTTGAGAATTTAGCCTTTGCTTGAGTGTTCATTATATTTCCTCCGGATAGCGTTGTAATAAAACACCTGTTTCTCTAAAAAATTCAAGGGAAAATTCGTCCGGATAGCCCTGCTCATAAACGACACGCACGATGCCGGCGTTGACAATCATTTTTGCGCACATCGAGCAGGGTTGGTGGGTACAGTAAAGGGTGGCGCCCTCAATGGAAACGCCTAATTTGGCGGCTTGGATGATAGCGTTTTGCTCCGCGTGGATGGCGTAGCATATTTCAGCCCGTGTACCTGAGGGGATGCTCAACTTTCTTCTCAAACACTCGCCCTTATCTTTGCAGGTTCGCATACCTGCTGGCGCTCCGTTATAGCCGGTGGTAATCACTCGCTTGTCCCTGACAATAACACAACCGATATTGCGCTCGGACGCGTAGCAACTTGACCATGTGCCAACCTGTTTAGCCAAGTTCATAAAACGGTGATCCCATTTATTCCATCCTTGCATGTAAGCCTCCTATCAGCGAATTATAGCAAATCTTTTGCAGCGGGGCAATGGTTGACGAACAGGGAAAAATCGGGGGATAATGATAAAAAGGAGGGGTGTATGGAAAAGATTAACTATCAAAGCCCGATGGGAACCTTGATGATTGTCGTTCGGGGTGGAAAAATCGTTGAAATTAGCCTCAAAACAACAAAAAATACAAACGATGCCGCCCTCCAAAAGGAGCCTGTTTTACTCAAAGCTATGGAGTGGTTGGACGCTTATTTTCACCAAAAGACTCTCTTGCCTTTGCCACCCCTAATACCCGCGGGGACAAAATTTCAGCAAGCCGTGTGGCAAGAATGCATGCTTGTCCCTTGGGGACAAACCCTGACCTATGGCGACCTTGCAAAACGGGTGGCCTTGCGTACGCAAAAGCCAAGCATGTCTGCTCAGGCTGTCGGGCAAGCGCTTTCCAAAAATCCCATCTTGCTCATGATTCCCTGCCACCGTATTGTAGCAAAAGGGGGCATCGGCGGGTTTTCAAGCGGCTTGGCGCTCAAAACCTTCCTGCTTGAGCATGAACAGTAAAAGATTTATTGTATATCCAGCAATTCGTCCAGTTGTTCTCTTAAAGCGTTCACATCGCCACGAAAGACAAGGCCTTGCATGCCTACGGTCATACCGCCCGCGATGTTGCCGGGCAGATCGTCGATGAACACGCACTCTTCTGCCTGCAAGGAAAATTTCGCGAGGAAAGTTTCGTAAATGGCGGGCATGGGCTTGACCAATTGCACGTCTGCCGAAAACAGTGTTCCGGAAAAATACTCATGACCGGGTATGGTGTGAAAATAGTCGTTTGCCCTTGAGGAAGCGTTGGACAGCAGGTATATTTGATAGCCCATTTCGTGGTATCTGGCAATCAACTCAGCCATTCCGTCAATAACAATCAGGCACTCGTTCCAGTGCGATATGTATCGATGAGCTGCGTGGTGCAAGCGCTGAGGGAGCTTGGGAAGCACCAGCTTTTCAAGCTCCTTTTCATCGATATGCCCCCAGTCCATCAAAGGCCAGAGCGGACTGGACGCGATTTCCACCTTGAGCAATTTCCTGTCATTTGGGTCAAGCACGCCCTGCATTTGAAGGATGGCATCGGGGTCATAGTCAATCAGCACCCGACCCATATCAAAAACAAGATTCTTAATCATCTTAACGCATAAACTTGTCAACAAGTGATTTGACTTTATTGACAATGTCGTTTGGCGGGATTTCCATCAGCAGCGCAAGCAGCGCCATGCCGATTACAATGCCAAAGAAAATTTGTTGAGGAATGATCCATATCGCCACCAAAAGGGCAATAACGGGAATCAGATATTTTTTGTTTATCATGTTCAATAACTCCTTATGATTGTAACGGCGGATAGCTGAGCAGCAGCTTTTTGCCGGTTACTTTGAGGGGATAGCCCTTGGAAGGCAGGAAAACGGTTTGTCCCTTGACAAGCTCCATTGTTTTATTGTCATAACATAGGGCGGCGGCGCTAAGAGCCGTCAGCATTCCGAAGCTGCCCGCGAAGGAAGGAAGCGGCTCCTTAGAACAGTCGTACAGGGACTCAGTGACAAAGTAGGGGCTTTTTACCAGCAGCGTTCTCGCGAGTGTGATGGATTTCTTGGGGAGTGCTTCGGGTTTCGCTTCCACATCCACTACGTCCAGTGCCTTTTTTAGATGGAGTGGCCGTTTGTTGCCGTCCTTATCTACACGCTCCCAGTCGTAAAACCGGTAGGTTATGTCGCTTGATTGCTGGATTTCATACAACACAACGCCTGAGCCGATGGCATGCAGGGTACCCGCGTTAATTAGAAAAACATCGCCCGGCTTTACCTGAACTCTTTCCAGCAGGCTCTCAACGGCGGAGCCTTGAAGAGAGGCTTCTTTCAGTTCGGTTTTATTCGTTCCTTCCTTCACCCCGAACACAAGCTCTGCGCCTTCATCACAATCCAGAATAATCCAGGCTTCGGTTTTGCCAAGCTTGTTTTCGTGTTCTTGGGCGTAGGTGTCATCGGGGTGTACCTGTACGCTTAGCAGCTCCCGTGCGCTGACAAGTTTCAGCAGCAAGGGAAAGGCCTTATTTACAAAGCGCCCGACCAGGTTTTCACCGTGTTTTTTGATGAGTTCGGGCAGGGTATAACCCTCTTCATCCCTGCTGGAAAGCCCGTATAGAGCGCTCACTTCCAGCGATTCGCCCGTTCGTTTGTCTGGCAAATTACGCCCAAACAGGTGCTTTAAGGCATCACTGCCCCAGGGGGTGGCTTGCCCAAAGCGATAGGCCGGTAGCATTTTGATTGGGGCAAGAACTGTGTTCATCAATTCTCGTTCTGTCCGCACAGTTTGATGATGGCGAGCGCGAATATTTTCATGCTTTTGTAGAGACTTTCCAGTCGTATGTGCTCATCAGCCTGGTGGGCAACCTCGGGATCACCGGGGAAGGAAGCGCCGAAGGCGACCCCTTCTTCCAATACCTTTGCATAGGTGCCGCCGCCGATGGCCAACGCCTTTTTCTCATTGCCTGTTACCTCGTGGTAGGCGTCCAGCAGCTTTTGAACCAACTCGCTTGACTCGGGCACTACATGCGGCGGTCTTGAAGAAACCAAGGTGAGATTGCAATCAGGCATGGATGCGCTGATAGCTTTAAAAATCTCTTGGTGGTTTGCGAGTACGGGGGTACGCAAGTCAAGTAAAGCATAGAGCTTGTTATTTTCAACACGGATGATGCCGATATTGCAGGTGAGCTTACCTGACTGTCCGTCTTCAACGCTGGCATTCATATTTTCGCCGTGGTAGGTAATGCCAAGGGTGTTTGCAAGGGTGGCAAGGGAGCCGGTAGCGCCAAGGTCACGCAAAATAACCAGCATCATGCCAATGGCGTTGAGCGTCGCTTCAGGATAGGCGGCGTGCCCCGGGATGCCTGTGGTTTGAATGTGAACACAGCCGTCTTCTTCTTGGGCCGACACTTTCCAGCCATATTTTTTGCTGAGTTCATCAACCTTTTGTAGTAAGTCGGCGCCATCCTGAATCTTTGCTTTGGCGGAGCCGGGCACCACATTAGGCCTTTCGCCCGTGTTAAAGGAGAGTACCTGAAGCCCTTCTGTGGGCAGTTCAGCCTCGATGCTGATATGCATACCGCCTTTTTCAATGTTGATGACAGGATAGTCGGCATCGGGGCTAAAGCCCGAGCGGGGCAGGGTTGCGTGCTGCGCGTAATAGCGCATGTCTTCCCAGCCCGACTCTTCATCACAGCCCAAAATCAGGCGCACCTTGCGCTTCAAGGGAATGCCTAAGTCTTTCACGGCCTTCATGGCGTACAGCGCCGCTACGGCCGGTCCCTTATCATCGCTGGTGCCGCGGCCGTACATGATACCGTCCTCCACCACGGGATTAAAGGGCTCACGCGTCCAGCCCTCGCCAACGGGCACTACATCCAAGTGAGCTAAAATGGCAAGCGCTTCATAATCGTCGCCTTTGCCAAAGTCGGCGTGTCCGGCATGGTTGCCGATGTTTTCCACCTCAAAGCCAAGGTCGGCGCAATCTTTTAGCGCCTGGTCAAGGCAGCGGCGTATCTCCACACCATAGGGAGCGCCTTCGGTTTTCTCGCCTTTTACGGAGGGAATGGCCACCCAGCGTTTGAGTGTTTCTACCATCTGCGGGCGCAGAGATACAAGAATTTCATCTAATTTTCTGTACATGACAAACTCCTTTTTAAGAAATGAGTGCGTTTTTCAGGCGCTCAAGTCCGGCAAGCAACTGTGCTTTGGGGCAACCGAAGTTGATGCGCAGGTGATTTTTACCTAATTCTTTGGAAAAGACATAGCCCATGGTAAATGCCACCTTGTTGGTTTTAAGCTTTTCCTCAAGCGTTGTGTCGTCCGTTTCGTAGGCGCTGATATCCAGCCAGGCAAGGTATGTGCACTCGATGGGTGTGAGCTTTGCCAGAGGTAGGTGGGTTTTTACATAATCCGCAAGGTGTTTGCGGTTTTGGTCAAGATAAGCGAGTAAGCCGTCCAGCCATTCATCGCCTTTTTCGTAGGCGGCTTTGGCGGCGACCAGTGAAAAAATATTACCACGTTCAATGCCCAGGCGGCGCATATTTAGGGCAGTTGTTTCCATAAGCGCGGTGTCCCTGCTAATCATGTAGGCAAGCTGCAAGCCCGCCACGTTAAAGGTTTTGGAGGGGGCCGCAAGGCAAAGGGTGTCGTTGGGCGCTTGTTCAAGGGTCAAAATGGGGGTAAAGGGGTGGTCTTGGTAGATAAAATCGTTATGAATTTCATCACAGGCCAGTTTCACTTGGTATTTGTTGCACAGGTCACACAGCTTGATCAGCTCTTCTTTTGTCCAGATGCGGCTAATGGGGTTGTGGGGGGAGCAAAGCATCAGCAGCTTCACTCCTTGCTTGAAAGCGCTTTCCACTTTTGCAAAGTCGATGGTGTAGCGGTAATCGTTGCCATTTATCAAGGGAAGCTCCACCAACTGACGCTCGCTTTCGTTAATGGCCGCGTAGAAAGGGGCGTAGATAGGCGTAAAAATAGCCACCTTGTCGCCCGGCTGCGACAGTGCTTTGACGGCCATGCGAAGGCCCGTCACCACTGAGGGCAGGAAACAAAGCTCTTCGGGCTTTACAGTGACCCGGTGGCGTCTTTGCCAAAAATCGCGGATGGCCGCAATGAGGCTGTCCGGAAGGATGGTATAACCATAGTTTGGGTGCTGCGCTCTTTTGGTGAGCGCCTCGTTAATGGCGGGTGCGCAGGCGAAATCCATGTCTGCCACCCATAGCGGAATAAAGCCTTCCTGCATAAGCCCCGGTTGTTCCCATTTACGGGAATCGGTGCCGTAACGGTTGAGCGGACGGTCAAAAAAAGCTGCATCAAACTTCATTGGTTTTCTCCTTTACAACAAAATACATGATAGCCGCCTTTTCGGGCGACGGTTTCAACAGAATCAAACAGTGTTTGCAAGTACTTTTTGGCGGAGGGCGCGCCTTGTTGCTTACGCATGACAATGTATAGGGCGCCACCTTTTTCAAGGCTGTCTTTTGCCTCTCTAAACAAGCGATATACCGTTTCCTTTCCCGACCGGATGGGCGGATTCAGGGCGATGACGGAATAGCTGTTTTGAAGTCCCTTGGTGCCGTCCGTGCAGAAAACCTCGGCCTTCACGCCGTTTGCAAGCAAATTCTGCTTGGCTAAGGCAACCGCCCGCTCGTTAATATCGCACATGGTAATGGAAGCGCCGGGCGACAGTTTGCCTGCAATGACCCCGACAGGCCCCCAGCCGCATCCCAAATCAAGCAGGCTGCCTTGAAGCGGCAGAGGCAGGGCGGTCAGCAGCAAGCGGGTGCCGGGATCCAGCTCACCTTTGGAAAATACGCCCGCGTCGGTGGTAAAGGTAAAGCGGGTATCCTTCCACTTGAGGTGAAATACCACCGGCTTTGACGGGGTCTGCGGCCGCGCCTCATAGTACATGCCTTCAGTCAATGGATACCGCCTTTCTTAAATCACTTAATTCGTCATCGGTCAGGGGCCGGTATTCGCCGGGGGAAAGCTTGTCGTCTAAACAAAGAGGGCCAAAGGACAGGCGTTTGAGAAAAATGACCTCGTTATCGCAGGCCATGAGCATGCGCCGAACCTGCCTGTGCTGCCCCTCATACACGGTAACCAAAACCTTGGTGTATTCGCCCGGCTCCAAGTTCATGCTGGAAGGGTCAACTGTTCCAAGCATTTCGAGCTTGGCGGGCATTGCTTCGAGCTTACCGAACATTCCGCCTTGGGCAAATTGTTCGACAGTATCACTTTTCACCTCGTTTTTTACCACGGCCTTATACACTTTGGGTATCAAACGCTTGGGCGAAAGTAGGCGGTGGGCTAATTCCCCATCGGTTGTGAAAAGCAGCAGCCCCTCAGTATCCTTGTCCAGCCGGCCAACGGGCATGCAGCCAAGGGAGGCGGTTTCCGGCGGCATAAGGTCAAGCACGGTTTTTTGGCTTTTGTTACGGGCAGCGGTAAGCACCCCTGGGGGCTTGTTCATCATGTAGTGACGCTCAAGGCAAAGGTTTAGCGTTTTGCCCTGGTGGGTAACGGTATCCGTTTGTGCAACCTTAGTTTCCGGTTGTGCTTTTTGCCCATTAACCAAAACCTGCCCAAGAGTAATTGCTTTTTTGGCTTGTACCCTTGAAAGGGGGAGCAGCTTTGACAGGAGCTTGTCTAAGCGCATGCTATTCTACGGCAGCGCAGGACAGCGCAACCTTGCGCAGGGGATAGAGCGGCAAATACAGCAACACAAAGGCGCCCAATACCCCGTAGAGGGCAGTAGCGGAAAAATCGAGGTTTAAAAATACAAGTGCGATTGTTAACAAGTCGTCTATGGTTTTGCCTGTTAATCTACTTACAATATATGTCCCTAAGAAATAAAGGGTGACCAGTGTAAAGGGCAAGGATAGCCAAAAGTTGCCCCACTTTGCTTGTTTTAGAGCAGATTTATTTTGTTTTTTCAGGCGTTTTGCTTCCTTAAACGGTTTGTTCGTTGACAGGGGGAGCATATCAAGAAAGATATGTCTCATAACTCCAAAATAAGAGATGAGTGCGGAAATAAGTAAAGTACATATCACAACTGAGGTGCTAATGATTAATTCAGGTGCTAGACCTGAGGTTTGAGCAAAGGTCTGTCCTATGTTTCTAAAAGATTCGATTTTAGAAGCCAACATTACTGATGAAATCTGCTGGATAACGGTTTGTCCCACGCTTCTAAAAAAATTTAAAAATGTTACAGCATCGGCTATCTTTGTATAGTAAAAAAATACAAACAAAGCAAAAATAAATGGTAAATGATATAAAAAAGTACGCAAAGTACGTTTTATTTGAAGGTTAACAGTCTTTGTCCACGACAATTGCATTTGTACCTTGTCCGAATTTGCTGCTGTAGCAAAAAAGCGCCGATAGGTCATGCGCAAGGGAGCAACCACCAGCAGGTAAAGGAAACAAGTAAGTACAAAGCCTACAATAATGCTGACAATGGGCGGCTCAATCGGGCGGTAGCCTCCCAAAGTTAATACAAGGGGCGCCAGCGCAATCAGGCGGGCGAGCAGGGTAAGCAGTGTGTATCCTATCGTTTGAGGTAAGTACCTTTTGATAAGCTTTCCTGCCTGACGGTGTGGGTTTGGGGTCATAAGCTTTCCTCCCGATTCCTTACATTTTGCTTGATTTATGATAGAGCAATCCCTCTCTTTCGTCAAGGATGACGCTAATTACCACCATTGGCAAAAGGGAAAGGGAGCCTGCCTTCTTTCATTTGCTTGATCTCTTCTTTAGAAAGCATAGAGTTGGTGCCAAGACAGGCAGTACACCGGTAGCCACAGTCGGGACAAATACAGGTGTTTTCGCTTTCAGCCTGAATCATGAACGCTTCACAGTAGGGGCATCCGCAGCGCATTTTCCTACTCCTTTTGGGGCTTGATGCTTGATTTTACAAGATACTGGCCAGTATAGCTTTTCTTGCAGGCGGCAATTTCTTCAGGCGTTCCTTGGGTCACCACCGTGCCCCCGCCTACGCCGCCTTCGGGGCCTAAGTCAATGATGTAGTCTGCTACCTTTAACACATCCAAATTGTGTTCGATAACCAAAATGGAATTGCCCGCCTCGGTCAATTTTTGCAGTACCTTAATGAGCCTGCCGACGTCGTCAAAGTGCAGTCCGGTGGTGGGTTCATCCAGTAAAATCATGGTTTTGCCGGTAGCCCGCCGACTAAGCTCGGTGGCAAGCTTCACCCTCTGCGCTTCGCCCCCTGATAGCGTCGTGCTGCTTTGTCCAAGGCGAATGTACCCAAGCCCCACTTGGCTTAAGGTACGCAGCTTTTGCATGATGGAGGGGTGGTTTTCAAACAGGCGCATGGCTTCATCCACCGTCATGTTCAGGACGTCGTTGATGGAATGGCCCTTATATTTAATTTCCAGGGTCTCTCGGTTATATCGTTTGCCGTGACACACCTCGCAAGGCACGTACACATCGGCCATGAAGTGCATTTCGATTTTCAAAACCCCGTCGCCCGTGCACGCCTCACACCTGCCGCCTTTCACGTTAAAGGAGAAGCGCCCCGGCTCATAGCCCCTTGCTTTTGCCTCGGGCAGGCTTGCGAACAGCCGACGGATAAAATCAAACAGGCCTGTATAAGTGGCGGGGTTGGATCTTGGGGTACGCCCGATGGGCGACTGGTCGATGTTGATGATTTTATCCAACTGTTCCACGCCCTTGATGCCCTTATGTTTGCCCGGGCGGGATTGAGCGCGGTTCAAGGTTTGGGCAAGCGATTTATAAAGAATCTCGTTAACCAGCGAACTTTTTCCGCTGCCCGATACGCCCGAAACGCAGCAAAACACGCCCAAGGGAATGGTAACGTCGATATTTTTCAGGTTATTTTCGGCCGCCCCTTCCACGGTTAAAAAGCCGGTGGGTTTTCTTCTTTTTTTGGGGATGGGAATGCGCTTTTGTCCGCTTAAGTATTGTCCCGTTACGGAGGCGGGGCAGCGAATAATATCGTCCACCGTTCCTTGGGCGATTACTTCGCCGCCCTTTTCGCCGGCGCCCGGGCCGATATCCACCAAGTGGTCGGCCGAGCGTAGGGTTTCTTCATCGTGTTCCACCACGATCAGGGTGTTTCCAAGGTCACGCAGGCGCTTGAGGGTGGCAAGCAGGCGGTTGTTGTCCCGCTGGTGCAGGCCGATGCTTGGTTCATCCAAAATGTATAGTACGCCCGTGAGGCCTGAGCCTATTTGGGTGGCAAGGCGGATGCGCTGGGCTTCGCCGCCTGATAAGGTGCCAGCCGCACGGGAAAGGTTTAGGTAGGTAAGCCCCACATTGATTAAAAAGCCCAAGCGGGCGTCCACTTCGCCGAGGATGGGGGCGGCAATGGTTTGTTGCATGGGGCTTAGCTTGATGGAGGCAAAGTGATTTCTGCATTCGTCAAGGGACAGGTCGCTGACTTCCGCAATGTTTTTTCCCGCTACCGTGACGGCAAGGGCGGCCGGTTTTAATCTGGCGCCGCCACAGGCAGAGCAGGTTTTAAGTTCCATGTACTCTTCGTACTTTTCTTTCATGATATCGCTGCTGGTTTCCCGGTAGCGCCGCATGGTGGCCGGAATAATGCCTTCAAAGGCCATTTTATATTCGCCCCTGCCATGAATGGACTGAATGGTAACGGAAAACTTTTTTCCCTTCGTGCCATAGAGGATAACGTTCTTGGCGGTGTCGGACAGCTTTTCAAAAGGGGTATCCAGGCTGAAGCTGTAGGCGCTGGCAAGCCCTTCAAACACCATGCGTCCGGTGCTGTTTTCGTTATCAGCCGAAGAAAAGCCCATGGTATGAATGGCGCCTTGATTAATAGATTTTTTAGGGTTTGGCACTACCGATTCGGGCGTTAAGGTCATAAATTCGCCAAGGCCCGAGCAGGCGGGGCAGGCGCCGTCAGGGCTGTTAAAGGAAAATAATCTGGGTGTAAGCTCTTCCATGCTGAGGTTACAATCGGCGCAGGCAAAGGACTGGGAAAAGAGAATTTCCTCGCCGCCGACAATTTGTACAATGGCAAGGCCGCCCGACTGCTCAAGCGCCGTCTCAAAGGAGGCGGTCAGGCGGGTTTGCAAATCGGGGCGTACGCTGATGCGGTCCACCACCAATTCAATGGTATGTTTTTTGGTTTTGGCAAGTTTGGGCGCCTCGTCCAAATCATAGACTGTCCCGTCGATACGGGCGCGCATAAAACCGGCCTTTTTGGCGTTTTCAAGCACCCGGACATGTTCGCCTTTTTTGCCCCTGATAATGGGGCTGAGTAAAAGCAATCGGGTGCCTTCCGGCAGGGCAAGCACGGTATCAATCATTTGGTCTACCGTTTGTTGGCTGATTTCCTTGCCGCACTGCGGGCAGTGCGGAACGCCGATGCGGGCATACAAAAGGCGCAGGTAGTCGCTGATTTCGGTGACTGTGCCTACAGTAGAGCGGGGGTTGTTGCTGGTGGTTTTTTGGTCGATGCTGATGGCGGGGGACAGGCCGTCAATGGAATCCACATCGGGTTTGTCCATTACGCCCAAAAACTGGCGGGCATAGCTGGACATGCTTTCAACATAGCGCCTTTGCCCCTCGGCGTAAATGGTATCAAAGGCGAGGGACGACTTACCCGAGCCTGACAGGCCCGTTAGGACCACCAATTTATCCCTTGGAATGTCCAGTGAAATATTTTTTAAGTTATTCACCCGCGCGCCACGGATGGAAATGGTTTTCTGCATGGTTTCTCCTTTTTGTGAGTGTTACCATTAGAGATTATAACACAAAAGCGAAGCGGTAAATGCTTCGCCAAGACTTAGAATTTGATTTTTGGATTTTAGAGGGCTTCCTGCGCTAAAATGCCTGCCCCATACAGCCCGCTTTCGGGATAAAATTGAGGAGGAACGATGAGGTTGTCCCAATCGTCTATAACGGGTGAAGACAAATAGTTGTTAATTTTTTCTTTCACCAGCTTGCGAATCATCGGGTACAGGGCTGTGTGGTGCATGACACCGCCGCCTAAAATAATTTTTTCGGGGCTTACGGTGTACAGGGCCGTCGCGCAAATTTGCGCCAGATACTCGGCCTCCAGCGCCCAGGCGGGGTGATTGTCGGGCAAGTCTTGGGCGGGCATTCCCCAGCGTTCTTTCATGGCGGGGCCGGACGCCAAACCCTCGCCGCAGCTATCGTGATAGGGACAGACGCTTTTTTTTAGGAGATCGTTGGCCGTTTTCTGAAGGCCGATATGCCCCCATTCGGGGTGCAGGGCGCCGTGCACGGGCTGGCCGTTTACAATCAGTCCGCCGCCGATGCCTGTACCTACCGTTAGATACAATAGATTGTCCACGCCTTTTCCGGCGCCGATGCGCTGCTCGCACAGGGCGGCTGCGTTTACGTCGGTATCAAGGGCGCAAGGCACCTGTAAAGCTTCCTTCAGGGTTTGAAGCAGGGGATAATTTCGCCACTGCAGTTTGGGCGTTGCCAAAATCTGCCCGTAGGTGGGGCTGTTTTGGTGCACATCCACAGGCCCGAAAGAACCGATGCCGAGGGCGTTTATCTTTTTCCCTTCAAAAAAACCGATCAGGTCAGGCAGGGTTTCTTCGGGCGAACGGGTAGGAAAGGTTTGGGATGAAAGGACTTTTAGGCTTTCATCTAAAATACCGACGACCATTTTTGTGCCGCCGGCTTCAATCGCGCCCAACCTCATTGCTCGTCTTCTTCTTGGGTGAAAAAGCTTTGCATGCGGCTGCGGAAGGCTTCAAGCTGTCCTTCCAGCTCCGCGATTTCACTCTTTAAGGCATTGCGCTTTTCGGTGAGCATCTCTACTTCCGGGTCGGGGGTCGCCTCTTTGACAATGGCTTCGGCGCGCTTTTTGGCGTCCTCCAAAATTTCATCGCAAGCCAGTTGGGTTTTTTCCAGAAGCTTTTGGGCGCTTACAAGGTCGCTTGGCAGAGCGGTGGCCTGAAGCGGCAAGGGGCGGGCTTCGGGGATGGGCGCAAAACCGGCGGAACGCTGCTGCGCCTGTGCTTTTTTGGTTAAATCGGCGATGTTGGCTTCCATTTGCTCCAAGGTGTCGCAAATTTCGTTGAGAAAATCATCCACCTGCTTGATATCATAGCCTAGCGGCTTTTTTTGAAATTCCTTTTCAACGATCATATCGACGGTAACGGGCATGGGGATAACCTCCTACTTTATTGTGCTGAATATGATGGATATTGGTTGTCTAAAATACTTGAACGACGAGGCCGCTCCTGATGGCCATAGACAGGCGGCGCCTGCCGATAGGGCTGCTGATATGCCTGCTGCTCATAGGCGGGCTGATAGCTTTGCTCCTGCATATAGGG
>JGI24712J26585_10000833_pt1 | contig 26439 bp, 28 predicted proteins | sample BioPla3DNA2_FD_26585 | JGI IMG/M metagenome (IMG submission 26585)
TATTAGTGTATTTTTGTTAAAAATTATCTAAAAAAAAGATAGAAAGTCATTACAAAAAATTTTTGACATATCAAAACTTTTTAGCTGCGGAATTTGGGTATAAAACAAAATGAACTTATGGTAAGTTCATTTTGTTTTTTTTATTTATATTTGCAAAAAAAAGTTATAAAATGAAAATGCTTGATTGTAAAGAGTTTAAAGAAACACGCTCCGGATTTGGAGACGCTTTATCAGAAATAGGAAGAATAAATCCCGACTTATTTGGAATTTGTGGTGACTTGACAGGTTCTGTTAAGATGAATCAGTTTGCTGAAGCGTTTCCGGAACGTTTTGTTCAAGTAGGAATTGCAGAAGCGAATATGGTTGGTATCGCTGCAGGGTTGGCGTTGAGTGGGAAAATTCCGGTTGTCGGTGGTTTTGCAGGATTTATTACAGGCAGAGTGTATGATCAGATCCGAATGGTAGTTGCCTATTCCAATAAAAATGTTAAAATTGCAGGTTCTCACGCGGGAATTACATCTGGAGAAGATGGTGCAACACATCAAATTATGGAGGATCTTGGATTGATGAAAATGTTGCCCAATATGGTAGTATTAAATCCTTGTGATTATAACCAGACAAAAGCAGCTACTCATGCTGCAGTGAAACATATTGGACCGGTATATTTGCGTTTTGGAAGACCGGCTGTGCCAAATTTTACACCGGTGGATCAACCTTTTGAAATAGGTAAAGCAATTCAGTTAAAAGAAGGGAGTGATGTTTCTATATTTGCAACAGGACATTTAGTGTGGCATGCTTTGGTTGCAGCAAAACAACTTCAGGAAGAAGGAATTTCAGCAGAAGTAATCAATATTCATACAATAAAACCGTTGGATGAGGAAGCAATTCTTCGAAGTGTGACAAAAACCAAATGTGTGGTTTCTGCAGAAGAGCATTTGATGAATGGAGGATTGGGTGATTCTATAGCTCAATTGTTGTCTAGAAAATTACCCACACCTATGGAATATGTTGCAGTAGATGACCGATTTGGTGAGTCCGGAACTCCGGAATTACTTCTGAAAGAGTATGGGTTGGACGCTTCCAATATTGTTGATGCAGTTAAAAAAGTACGCCAGCGCTTATAAGTTGCTTTTAGTTGTTCTATGAATAATATTTCAGACGATCAAATTCTTGAACTTTTTGCTTCTGAAAAAAATAAGGAGAAAGCGTTTGGTATGCTGATGCGTAAATATAATATGAATATTTATCAAACAGCACGCCGAATTGTTTATGTTCATGAAGATGCGGATGATATTACTCAAAATGTGTTGATTAAAATATGGAACAATCTCTCCTCTTTTAGAGGTGATTCCTCCCTTAAAACATGGATTACCAGAATCTCTGTGAATGAGTCGTTGACCTTTGTTGAAAAAAAGAAAAGAATGCTTCAATTGGATGATGAAGAGTATGTAACCAGGATTCTGAACTCAATTCCTGATGCTGAACAATCTATTTCCAGTGAACAAATAGTTGAGTTAATACAGAAAGGAATTCAATCTTTGCCTGAAAAACAAAGAGTGGTTTTTACTTTACGTTACTATGATGAGATGCCTTATGAAGAGATGTCTAAGGTTTTAGGAACATCTGTCGGAGCATTGAAAACATCTTATCATTTTGCAGTAAAAAAGATTGAAGAATTTATAGAAAGACATTAAACTTTTGCAAAATAAAGTAGTCCATAATACGATAGAAGGTAAAACTAATGACAAACAATATCGATAAATATAGAAAACAATCTGATTTTACAGCTCCGGAAGGCTATTATGAGGAACTGTATGAAAAAATGATGAATAAAATAGCGAAAAAGGAAAAAACTATTTTGTTTACTCGTCGCTCTTTGCTTTATTCATTGGTAGGTGGGGCTATCGCCGCAGCTGTGGCTCTATTGATTGTTTTTAATCTTTCCATATTTACAACTCATAATCCTCAACCTCAAACTCAAACTACTCCGTTATTACTTGTTGAAGAAACCCGGGAAACCCCTGAGGTTAATACAACAACAATTATTGAGAGACAAGAGAGTGCTCAGGTTTTATTGGCTGATAACAAATCGAGTTCCTCAAAAGCAGAGGATAGATCAACGCAATCCGATAAAACTCTATTGATTTCGGATAATGAAGAGGAGCCTGTCCGGTTGGATGATCTTTCTTATTCCGTTATTGAATTTTATAATGATGCTGCCCTAGATAATCTATTCCAGGAAACTATGATGGATTTAGAATGTTACGTGGATTTTTAATGAATAATTTATGAAATCACATATATTTTACTTTTTGGTTTCTATTCTTAGCATTACTTTGATTTCAACAGGTAAGCTTTGCGCACAACAAAAGGATACTACATGTTGTATCCATAATGAGACTCAGACACATGAACAGTGTCAGTCGATTATGAAAATTAAAAAAGATTATATTCAGAAAAATTTAGTCTTGACAGAAGCTGAAAGCCTCAAGTTTTGGCCTATTTATAATGAATATTTAAGACAAGAAGCTTCGATATACGATTCACACCGATATACACTCGATAATAATAAAATTAAAGGAGGAAGGTTGAACCTTTCTGAAGCATCAGATGAAGAGATTTTATTCTATTTGGATCAATACTATAAAACACGTGAGGCAACTACTTCCCTCGAAAAACAACTATATTTAGATCTGAAAAATGTTTTAAAACCTGAGACTTTATACAATTTTCTACAGATTGAAAGGTCTTTTAAATCTCGGGTAAGGGAGAAATCAAAGGGTGCTTGTCCTAGATCTCGCTAGGAAAAAGCCCTTTTTTTGAAAAAAATAGCAAACTCCTATTTTTGCATTGTTTTTTTTTGTACTTTTGCAGTCCCAAAAAAATGGGTCGAATTTATTGTAAATTAAAAGATTAAATTTTAGATTGTATGCCAACAATACAACAGTTAGTAAGAAAAGGAAGAAAAAGTTTGACTTCGCAAAGTAAGTCAAGAGCGTTGGACAATTGTCCCCAAAGACGCGGCGTTTGTTTGAGAGTGTATACTACTACTCCTAAAAAACCTAACTCTGCTATGCGTAAAGTAGCGAGAGTACGTTTAACTAATGGTAAAGAAGTGAATGCCTACATCCCAGGTGAAGGACACAACTTACAAGAACACAGTATCGTTCTGGTTAGAGGTGGTCGTGTGAAAGATTTACCCGGTGTAAGATACCATATCGTTAGAGGTGCTTTAGACTCTGCAGGTGTTAATGATAGAGTGCAAGGTAGAAGTAAGTATGGAACTAAACGTCCTAAGAAAAAAGCTTAATACTCTAAAAAATTAAATTGTTAATGGGATAACATATTATAATATTGTATATCCGATAGTAAATAACCATTTTATTGAAGTTACAAAGAAATGAGAAAAGCAAAACCAAAAAAAAGAATTATTTTACCAGATCCAAAATATAATGATGTACTGGTAACTAAATTTGTCAATAATCTGATGTTAGATGGAAAAAAAGCAACCGCTTTTTCTATTTTTTATGAAGCATTGGATATTATTGAAGATAAATTAAAAGAAAATCCACTGGAAGTGTGGAAAAAAGGATTAGCTAATATTACACCGGCTATCGAAGTGAAAAGTAGAAGAATTGGAGGTGCCTCTTTCCAAATTCCTACAGAATTACGCCCCGAACGTAAACAATCGGTTGGGATGAAAAATTTAATCTTATTTGCACGTAAAAGACACGAAAAAACAATGGCTAGTAAATTAGCTGCTGAAATTATGGCTGCATATAAAGAGGAAGGTGCAGCATTCAAAAGAAAAGAAGATATTCATAGAATGGCAGAAGCGAATAAAGCGTTTGCTCATTTTAGATTTTAATAATTACTCTCTCCGTTGTACTCCTTTCTATGAGATCTGAAGAATTACTTAAGATTAGAAATATTGGGATCATGGCTCATATCGATGCCGGGAAAACTACTACTACGGAGAGAATATTGTTTTATACCGGGAAGAATTATAAGATTGGTGAAGTGGATGAAGGTACGGCTACTATGGATTGGATGGTGCAGGAGCAGGAGAGAGGAATTACCATTACAAGTGCCGCAACAACAGTGTACTGGGATTGCCAGTCAGAAAACTATAAAATCAACATTATTGATACACCCGGACACGTTGATTTTACAGTTGAAGTTGAACGTTCTTTGAGAATATTGGATGGAGCTGTTGTTCTTTTTTGTGCAGTAGGTGGAGTGGAAGCTCAATCTGAAACAGTGTGGAGACAAGCTACAAAATATAATGTGCCCAGAATCTGCTACGTAAATAAAATGGATAGATCAGGTGCTAACTTTAATGCTGTCTTAAAACAGATTAGTGATAGATTGGATGCAGTACCTGTGGCTATTCAATTGCCGATTGGAGCTGAAGAGGATTTTATAGGTGTTGTGGACCTAGTCGAAATGAAAGCCTATGAGTGGTTGGAAGATAACCTCGGTGTGGAATTCTTTGAGATTCCTATTCCCCAAGCTATGATGGAAGAGGTGGAAGAGTATAGAATCAAGTTGATCGAAAAACTAGCAGAGTTGGATGAAGAACTCATGATTAAATATTTCGATGCACCTGAGACTATTACAGTTGATGAATTGTTTGCTCTCTTGAGAAAAGCGACAATCGCCGGAAGAATTAATCCCGTTCTGTGTGGATCATCATACAGAAATAAAGGTGTTCAGAAGTTGTTGGATGCGATCATAAGATATCTCCCCTCACCAGCTGATATGCCATCTGCAAAGGGTGTGAACCCCAGAACTGAAGCGGAAGAGATTAGAGCAATGGATGATAAGGCACCTTTCGCAGCTGTCGTTTTTAAAATCTTAACAGATCCTTACGTGGGTAAACTTACTTTTGTTAAAGTTTATTCCGGAAAGCTAAATACAGGTGAAACAGTCTATAATGTTACAACCGGTAAACGCGAGAGAGTTGCTAAAATTCTAGAAATGCACTCGAATAAACAATTTCAACTAGATTCTGTTATTGCAGGAGATATTGTTGCATTTGTAGGGATGAAAGAAGTGAGAACAGGGGATACCCTATGCGATGAAAAACATCAGGTGAGACTTGAGAATATCTCATTCCCGGAACCGGTAATTCAAATTGCAGTTGAGCCCAAAACAAGAGATGATGAGGATAAATTACTTCAATCTTTGAGTAAGCTTTCAGAAGAGGATCCCACTTTTGTAGTTCAACAAAATGAAGAGTTGGGACAGTTATTGATTGGTGGAATGGGGGAACTGCATTTAGAAGTACTGTTGGATCGGTTGAAAAGAGAGTTTCATGTTTCATGTAATCATGGAAAACCTCGGGTGGCTTATAAAGAAGCATTGGTGAATGAAATTTTTCATACCGAAACCTTTAAAAGACAAACCGGAGGCAAAGGCTCTTATGCGCAAATTAAAATTCAGATTGAACCAACAGACCTTACAAAGAAAGGTCTGCAGTTGAATGATCAAACCAAGGGTGGGGTAATGACAAAAGAGTACCTTTCAGGATTGGAAAAAGGCTTTTCTATTGCAATGAATAATGCGAAATATGGATTTCCATTGGAGTCTTTACAAGTTAACTTGTTGGATGCTGATGCGCATGTAGTTGACTCAGATGCCATGGCTTTTGAAATCTGTGCAAAAATTGCATTTCGTGAAGCGGTTAGAAATTCAGAAACAATCATTCTGGAACCTATTATGAATGTAGAGATAGTTACTCCGGATGAGTTTATTGGAAATATAACCAGTGATTTGAATAGAAAAAGAGCAATAGTTGAAAAAGTAGACGCTAAAATTGGTTATCAGGTTATTAAAGCTCAAGTGCCATTAGCCGAAATGTTTGGCTATGTTACCGGTCTAAGATCTATATCAACCGGAAGAGCAACCTATAGTATGGAATTCTTGAAATATGCAAGAGTTCCTGATGAGATTCAAGAAGATATTATTACAAAAGGAAGATTTGCTTTACTGTAAAATAAAAATTATAAAATTTCATAATTAAATATAAAATGAGCCACAGAATTAGAATTAAATTAAAATCTTTCGACCACACATTGGTCGATAAATCAGCAGAAAAGATTGTTAAAACAATTAATGCTGTTAGAGAGGATAAAGTTGTCTTGGTTGGACCTATTCCTCTTCCTACTCAAAAGAAAATATTCACAGTGAATAGAGCTACATTTGTGAATAAAAAAGCGAGAGAACAATTCCAACTTTCAACCTACAAAAGATTGTTGGATATTTATGGAACAACATCTAAAACAATCGATGCATTGATGACACTGGAATTACCTAGTGGAGTTGATGTTGAGATTAAAGTGTGATGAAATAGCTTAGTTTAACTATGTATAACAATTAAAAGCGAAAATCGCGAAAAAATAATTAAATCATTTAAAAATGTCAGGATTAATAGGAAAAAAAATTGGGATGACTAGCGTCTATGATGCCTCTGGCAAGATCGTGCCATGCACTGTTATCGAAGCTGGTCCTTGCGTAGTAACGCAAGTTAAAACCGTTGAAAAAGACGGTTATGAAGCCATCCAATTAGCATTCGATGAAAAGAAAGAGAAGAAGACTAACAAAGCAATGAAAGGACACTTTGAGAAAGCAGGAACTACTCCTAAAAGAATTCTCAGAGAATTTTCACGTTTTGAGGCCGGTAATAGAAAAGCTTTCGGAGAAGTTTTGGATGTTTCTATATTTGTAGAAGGTGAATATATCGACGTTAGCGGTATTTCTAAAGGAAAAGGATTTCAAGGTGTAATGAGACGTCATGGTTTTGGTGGTGTGGGTGAATCAACTCACGGACAGCATAACCGCTTAAGAGCTCCCGGTTCATTGGCAGCTTCATCTTGGCCTTCAAGAGTAATGAAAGGTAAGAAAATGGCCGGAAGAACAGGTGGAAAAAAGGTGAAAATGATCAACCTTGAAATTGTTAAAATTGTACAAGAGAAAAATTTATTGTTAGTAAAAGGTTCAGTTCCAGGACCTAATGGTTCATATTTAATTATTGAGAGATGGAGTTAAAAGTATATAAAATTGACGGAAGCGAATCATCAAAGGTGATTACATTGAATGAACGTATTTTTAATGTAGAACCCAATGATCACGCAATTTGGCTTGATGTTAAACATTATTTAGCCAATCAAAGACAAGGTACGCACGATACCCTAGAGAAATCTACAATTTCAGGAAGTACCAGAAAGTTAAAAAGACAAAAAGGAACAGGTGGTGCACGTGCAGGTAGTATCAAAAATCCTTTATTTAGAGGTGGAGCTACTGTTTTTGGACCACATCCAAGAGATTATAGCTTTAAATTGAATAAAAAGATTAAAAGATTAGCTCGTTTTTCCGCTTTGTCATATAAAGCTAAAGATCAGAAGATTTTAGTATTGGAAGATTTAGCACTAGAGAATCCTAAAACTAAAACAATGATTGAATTGCTTAAAACATTTAACCTTCAGGGAGTGAAAACATTATTCCTTGTGAATAATGAAAACAAGAATGTATATCTTTCTACTCGTAATATCCCTAAAGCTAAAGTGTTAAGAGCTAGAGACGTGAATACATACGATGTATTGAATGCAAATCAACTCGTTATCTTTGAAAACAGTTTTCCTGAATTCGAAGTAATGATTAATGATTAATTTTTTATAACTATTGATAACATTAAATCAGATAAGAAAAATGAATGTATTAATTAAGCCCATTATAAGCGAAAAGATGCAAGCGGCTTCAGAAAAGTATAACCGTTACGGGTTTATTGTAGATAGAAGAGCTACTAAAGACCAGATTAAAAGAGCGGTAGAAGAAACCTATGGAGTAAAGGTGGATAAAATTAACACCATGATCCAAAGAGGAAAAAGTTCCGTTAGATTGACCAAAGCCGGTGCAATTTTAGGTAAAAAAAATACCGTTAAAAAAGCAATTGTATTTGTAAATAGTAAAGATAAAATCGATTTTTATAGTAGTATATAACCATGGCACTAAAAAAGTATAAACCAGTAACACCTAGTCAACGCTTTAAAGTAATTAGCGCGTTTGATGAAATTACCACTAATAGACCGGAAGAAAGTCTGTTGCTTCCTAAAACTAGAACTGGGGGAAGAAATAATCGTGGTAAAATGACAGTTCGCAATATTGGAGGCGGACATAAACAAAGATATCGTATTATTGACTTTAAAAGAAATAAAGACGGAATCCCTGCAAAAGTGAAAACAATAGAGTATGACCCAAACAGATCAGCTCGTATTGCTCTTCTCTTTTATGCTGATGGAGAAAAAAGATATATCATCGCTCCTCATGGATTAAAAGTAGGACATGTGATTCTTTCAGGATCAGGAGTTGCTCCAGATTTAGGGAATACACTTCCATTAGCTGAAATTCCACTGGGATCAACAATCCATAATGTTGAGTTGAGAGCTGGACAAGGTGCTAAAATGGCTCGTAGCGCAGGATCTTACGCTCAATTGACATCCCGTGATGGAAACTATGCTATCCTTAGATTACCTTCAGGTGAAATGAGAATGGTACATACTGCTTGCCGTGCTACAATAGGAATGGTGTCTAATATTGACCATGCTATGGAGGTGTCAGGAAAAGCAGGTAGATCACGTTGGTTAGGACGCAGACCCAGAGTGCGTGGTGTGGCGATGAACCCCGTTGATCACCCAATGGGAGGTGGTGAAGGAAAAGCATCAGGAGGTATTCCAAGATCTAGAAAAGGTATCCCTGCAAAAGGATATAGAACTAGAGCTCCTAAAAAACATTCTGATAAGTATATCGTTGCAAGTAGAAGAAAAAAATAATTTAAATTGAAATAATATGAGTCGTTCGTTAAAAAAAGGTCCATATATCCACTATAAACTTGAACAAAGAGTAATTGAAGCACAATCATCAATGAAAAAATCTACGATCAAAACATGGTCTAGAGCTTCTATGATTTCTCCCGACTTTGTGGGACTAACTATCGCTGTACACAATGGAAATAAGTTTATTCCTGTTTATGTTACAGAGAATATGGTTGGTCATAAATTAGGGGAATTTGCTCCAACAAGAATCTTTAGAGGACACGCTGGACAAAAAGACAAAGGAAAAAGATAGTAAAGCAATTTCCTTACTAAAAAAGGCTACTTTTAAAGTAGCCTTTTTTGCTTTTATTGATCGGGGTAAAAGTTAGGAATGAGCCATTTCTCCACATAAAGGAGTAGTGATTAATCGTTCTAATTCCTCTCTTTCCAAGTCTAATCCCAACAGAAACATCAATTTGGTAACCGCCGCTTCTGTTGTTAAATCCTTGCCACCAAGTACTCCAATCTGCTGTAGTTGAAGCCCGGCACTATATTTACTCATCTCAACACTTCCACCACATTTACATTGCGTAACATTGAGGATGATGATCCCCTTTTGGATTGCTTCATCCAAAAGAGCGATAAATTCTGCATCAGATGGAGCATTTCCGGAACCATAAGTCTCAATAATCAGCGCTTTGAGGTTGGGGGTATTGATGATAGAGGATATAATTTGAGTAGACATGCCCGGGAAAATTTTAAGAATCGCTACGTTAGGATCTATTTTTTGATGGGCTTTTAAATTTTTATTATTGGGGGGCAGCAAAGCCGATTCGTTAAACTTTACATGTAAGCCCACCTCGGCCAATTTGGGGTAGTTAGCCGAGAGAAAGGCATCGAAATTCTCAGCATTGCTCTTGAAAGTTCTATTCCCCCTAAATAATGAGTTTTCAAAAAAGATGCACACTTCTTTAATTAAAGGGGTTCCATTTCTATGTGTTGCCGCAATTTCAATGGAGTTTAAGATGTTTTCCCGTCCATCTGTACGCAATACCCCTAAAGGAAGCTGTGAGCCTGTTAAAATAACTGGTTTCGATAGATTCTCTAAAAGAAAACTGAGCGCAGAAGCTGTATAAGACATGGTGTCTGTTCCATGCAAAATAACGAATCCATCAAATTGATCATACTGATCTCTGATGAGTCTCGCTAAATTAATCCAAAATTGAGGATCAGTATCTGATGAATCAATTAGAGGGAGCATTTCGGTAAAATGTACTATCGCTTCAATCTCTTTAAGCATAGGAAGGTATTCATACATGTTATCGAAAGGGAATGGCTCTAATGCCCCCGTATCGGGATTTTTAATCATCCCGATAGTTCCACCTGTGTATATTACACTGATTTTTTGAAGCATATTATTAGTTTAGAATAAGTTAGTCAATTTGAGAATCATCTATCTGCAAAAATCACATATTATTTCTCTTACCTCAGCATTGTCGTAAATACATGGTGTTAATTTATCTAAAACAACACATAAGAAACGAGCATCCCGCTCTTTCGCAATTTTGATAGCTTTGGTAAATAGAGAACTCATGAAGTATTCCTCTTTATGACCTGTTAAAGAAACATAAGCAAAGATAAAATCATCGGATACTCTGCTGTTATCTATGAATGGAGTCATAATATCAATGGCATAGTCATAATCTCCACCATCAATAAAGATTTTTGCCAGCTTATATGCAGCCTCCCAACTATCCATTACCGGATTTCTAATCTCTTTGATTTTTGCAAATGTGTTTGTACTCAATGTTGTATGTTCAGAGTTTTGTGGTGCATTCTTTAAATATTCCAATACCAAAACCTGAAATTCTATATTCAGATTGTTGACTCTATCTTTTGGAATTGCATCAAGAGTATAAAGTTTATCAATGTCAGATTGTTTTTTAGCTATTTCGGTCGTATTTTCAGGAATTTGAACCAAAGCAGTAGCAACACAGTGGTTAAAGATTGATATTTGATTTCTGGGGTCTAAGTTCAGAATAGTCTGAGCTTTGCTGGTTATCTCTTCAGTTGGTTTTTCTAAAGGATAATAGCTCATATACAACTGATTGGTGAGAAATGGAATGTTTTGTTTGGTTTCCTCAATAACTAACCTGTCAACCTGAAAGTTGCGATAACGTTGGTATTCAATTTGTCTGATAATGTACTTCTGAATTGCAATAGCCATCGGTAAATTATCCTCAGATAATGCTTGATTGAACTTGTATAGTACAAACTCCTGTTCATTATTTCCATCAATGAGGTAATTGACATGCATTACTATCTTGATATATCTTTGTTTGGAGAGATATTCCTCTTCAAGCTCTTTTGCTAATTCATTATTGCGTTCTCTTAAACTGCGGATTACCTCCTCTTTGGTCATTAATCCGAGATAATAATAGTCCTGATCGTTATTGATTTCAGCTTTAAAACTTTCCCAGCTATCAGCAGTAGTATTAGTGAATTGAACATTTGGATATTTGGACTTTAAGACTTTAATAATACTTTCCCCACCTCTTTGCATGTTTCTTAATATGGTTTGATTAGAAAGTTGTTCTATAGAGGGGGAAGAAATAATTTCAATCTGATTGACTTCAAATGCAGGGTATTCTTTTTCTTTTTCTGCAATAAAAGGTTCTATTTCCTCTAGTTTGTAACTGTTCTTGCCGGGTGTAGTGTAAGGAATAATAACTTCAATAACATCCTTTTCGGCTACGGGAACCCACTCGCCAGGATTGGTGATCGTAACGTCATCCACTAAGAAGTTAACTTTTTCACTTGATTTTACATTGTGTGCAGTAATTCCTTTCTTATAGATGGTTCTACATACTACTTTTTTGTTTTTTAAGACGAGAACATTAATAAAGAAATCCTCTGACAGATCAATACTTTCCGGAACTTTTGCAATGAGAGCCTTTATTCTGTTGGATTTGTCGGCAATCTCATTTGCCTTGAGAATTTTATCATAATAGATAGGTTTGGTGACTGTTCCTCTGAAAATTTTATCATTGTCAACTCCCATATCATTACATTCATATTGGCTCATTAAAATAAAATCTAATGCTATGGCATCGCCATCCCTGCCAATCATCCTTTTCAAAGCTTTGGCGTCGTTATATTCCAAATAAACATCCCCATCATTGTCAACGCTAATCATTGTGGATAATAGTTCTAGAGAGTTGTCATTGATGCATTTTCTACATACTGATTCATCATAATAATCAAGTCCACCTTTCCCTTTTGTAATCACACTTCTTTTGTCAAAAGGATTGCTTTTATATTCCTGAAATGTTCTGTCATTTCCTAAAATAATAGAAGCATACATCATCCTCATAAATTCATCAGATTCAACAGCAATACCAACATAACTATACTGTTTGTCAAGTAGTTGGGCAGATAGTTTCGCGTTTTTAAGCAGTGGCATAATCAACTCCATACTGAGATCGAAATAGGAGTATTCTTTGGTTCCTGCATGAGCTTTAGCCCTGGTAACTAATTCAATCCCTCTGTGACTTAATCCATATTTTTTCAAACGATAAAAAGTAGTTTTATAGGGAGCTAAGTTGATATCAGTTTTCATATTCTTCATAGCCTGATATGTGGCTTGCATTCCTGCTACTGAATCAAAAAGCCGGTGATGTTTGAGTGGTTCAAGGTAGTAATATTTATGACGGGCATAGTCGATTACATCGCTAATGCAGTCGTATAAAATTTTACTGTCATAGTTCCCGGGATTAAAATTTTGCGCGTATTTTGCATTCTCCTTTAATTCTGGAGCTTCAAAATCAGCGGAGATAACTTGTGCACGTACAGGTGCTAATGCACTGATTGTCAACAAGGTAAAAATAAAAGAAAAGAATAAATTTTTTATCATAGCACTACTTTTTAATGACAATATTTCAATCTACAATGATACAAAAAAAAAATCAATTTTTGACAACAAAAAAACATGTATTTTTGCAACTTTAATAAAAACTTTTTTATGAAGACTGTTGTTAGCGGAATCAGACCCACCGGATTTCTCCACCTGGGGAACTATTTTGGAGCTTTGAGAAACTTTATTCGTATGCAAAATGAGAACCAATGTTTCTTTTTTATTGCTGATTACCACTCATTGACAACCCACCCCAGTAGTGTTGAGTTAAATACACACATCACAAATGTATTAATCGATTATTTAGCGGCAGGATTAGATCCTGAAAAAGCAACGATCTACGTGCAAAGTGATCTCCCTGAAGTGTGTGAGTTGAATTTATTACTCTCTATGCACGCTTATGTCGGAGAGTTGCAAAGAGTGAGTTCGTTCAAGGATAAAGTACGTAGACAACCGGATAATGTGAATCTGGGATTGCTAGGCTACCCTGTTTTAATGGCTTCAGATATTATTATCCATCATGCAGATCAGGTACCCGTTGGAAAAGATCAGGAACAACATTTGGAAATGACACGTGATTTTGCACAACGATTTAATAACTTCTATCAAACCCCTTACTTTAAATTGCCCGTGGCATATAATTTTGGGGAAGAACTGGTAAAAATACCTGGATTGGATGGGTCTACCAAAATGTCCAAATCGGATAATGAAGCATCTTGTATCTTTTTAGCAGATACACCGGAACAGATTAGAAAGAAAGTAATGAGAGCAGTATCCGATTCCGGTCCGACTGAACCCAACCAGGAGAAAAGTCAGGCAGTAGAAAATCTTTTCCAATTGATGAGCGCTGTTTCTTCTCCAGAGACACTACAGTTCTTNGAAGAAGAGTACAATACTTGCCGCATCAGATATGGAGATATGAAAAAGCAATTGGCAGCGGATATCATTCAATTTGTTGAACCGATCCATGAAAGAATATTGACTTTAAGAAACGATAAAGCATATCTGAGTAAAGTTGCCGCAATGGGTGCTGAAAAAGCACGGGCAAGTGGTCAAAAAACAGTGCGTGAGGTGAGAGAAATTATGGGTTTGAAAAAGATTTAACCATGAGTGATTCTTTTTTTAGAAAAAATATCTATTTTACTCTTTTATTGGGAGTGATTTTTGTTGCTTTTGCTTGTTCGGGGAAAAAGGAATCTCAGTCAGCTACTCCGAATCAGGAAGAGTCTTCCGGTCATGCTCAGGTTCCTCGTGATACAGTACCTTTTTACATCGATTCTAACCAATTTGAGATTCAGATTGCCTGGGCAAAAAGTATCAAACCGTCACAAAAAGAACATATTGAGAATTTATTGAGTAGTATGGTCAGAGTAGAAGGAGGCAGCTTTACGATGGGATGTACGCAATCTAAAGATAAGGAGTGCAATGAAACTGAGTTTCCTCCCCATAATGTTATTTTATCATCATTCTTCATCTCAAAATATGAGACATTACAAGCATTATGGGTAGAGATTATGGGAAATAATCCTAATTTTAGAAATAATCCCAATTATCCTATAACGAACATCAGCTGGAATGATACACAAAAGTTTATAGAGCAATTGAATTACCTGACAGGGTTGAACTTTTCACTACCGACTGAAGCGGAATGGGAGTACGCTGCAAGAGGTGGAAGAAAAAGTCACCATACAATCTACGCCGGAAGTGATGTTATTGATGATGTAGCGGTTTATATTCAGACATCTGACTCTAAATTTAGTATCAGAGGGAGGAAACAAGCTAATGAATTGGGATTGTACGACATGAGTGGTAATGTCTGGGAGTGGTGCTCAGATTATTATGCACCTTATACCGCCGATCAAAAAATAGATCCGAAAGGACCACCTTCAGGTGAATTTAGGGTATATAGAGGAGGAAGTTGGATTGATAGTCCCAAATATAATCGGGTTACAACGCGAAATAGTGGAGATCCGAACCATAAAATGAACTGTATCGGATTCAGACTTGTTTTAAAATAGATAGGATATGAAGAAAGGATTGGTCTTAAAATCAACCGGGACCTGGTATGATGTATTGACTGAAGATCAGAAAGTTATACCATGCCGTTTGAGAGGAAAATTTCGTATTGAAGGAATAAAAAATACAAATCCGCTGGTGGTTGGAGATCATGTTTTATTTGAACTCATGGAAGATCAAACCGGAATAATTACGGAGATTGAAAAAAGAAAAAATTATATCGATAGAAAATCGACCAAACTTTCAAAAATTAGTCACTTGATCGCAGCCAACATTGATCAGGCTTTTTTGGTGGTTACACTACAAGATCCTCGCACATCGTTAGGTTTTATAGATCGTTTTTTAGTAGCTGCTGAAGGTTTTAGAATCCCGACAACCCTGGTTTTTAACAAGATGGATATTTATGAAGAAGAGATGCTAGAAATGGTAGATTACCTCTCAGATCTTTATAGCTCTGTTGGCTATTCCATTCTTCATACTTCGATTTTTACTAAAGAGGGGATTGACCCATTGAGAGAAAAAATGTTCGGAAAAGTTTCACTTTTTAGCGGGCATTCCGGGGTGGGTAAGTCTGCCCTAATCAATACCCTTTATCCCGGACTGGATTTGAAAGTAGGAGAGTTGTCCCAGTATCATCGCAAGGGGAGACACACCACCACTTTTGCACAAATGTTTCAACTGGAAGCGCAAACTTTCATTATTGATACTCCCGGAATTAAAGAGTTTGGATTGATTGAGTACAGTAAAGATGAGATCAGGGACTATTTCCCTGAAATCAGAGCCTATAACAATCAGTGTCGTTTTGCTGATTGTACCCATGTTCATGAGCCCGACTGCGAAGTGATAAAAGCAGTGGAGGAGGGCAAAATACCCCCCTCCCGATATCTTAACTATGTCGCAATTTTAGAAGATGATGATCTGAAAATTGCCGACTGGGAATTAGTTTAAAACAGTAGCTTCTACTTTGAAAGTTAAAGTAGGATTTTTAGGATCATTTATAATTAGATCAATAGTACCATTTTGAGCACCTGCACGACGGGCATTGAAAGTGATGGTTAAAGTGGCAAAATCACCGGGTTGGATCTCTGATTTATCCATTTTAACGGTGTATGCCAAATTACTAGGTTTGATTTGTCTAATATGCAATGGTGATTTACCACTGTTGGTTAATTTTATGGTTTGCGTTAATTGAGTGTTTTTTGCAACATTTCCAAATTGGATTAGCTCAGTGCTTAAAACAGCAACTGGCGCTTTTTTCAATTGTTCAGGAGAATAGGTTGAAAAATCTTCAAATACATTGATATCCATATAGAAGGTAAATTTTGGCTCAACGGGATCCTGAGTTTGAATGGTTATAATCTCTCTAACGTTACCGATTTGGTCTTTTACTTTAGGATCAAATGTAATGGTAATCATTCCTTCCTGATCAGCTTTCAGTTCTTTTTTAAAACTGGTTTCAACTTTAATATGAGCCGGTAAGTTTAAGAAAGTTACTGTTGTTGCTTTATCACTAAAGTTTTTAATGGGAACTTCATATTTTAGAGGAGTGCTACTTTTGGTTTCTAAACGCACATAACGTTCTTTGATTCTTACTTCACCATTTCCCTCTTTATATCCTGCCAATTCATATTTTGTAGGGGGTCTTTTTTCAACAAAACCTTTGATGAAAAGCATAACCGGAGTGGCAGTTTTTCCTTCTTCAACAGGTGCATTAATGGTTACACGGATACTTTTGTGGAAGTTTCCGGGACGATTCATGGGATTGTAGGTAGCATCAATGAAGCCGCGTCCGCCGGGAGGAATTGCTTCTTTTGTATAATTGGCTGCGGTACATCCACAACCGGGAGCAACTCTTACCAATAAGAGATCCTCATTCCCTGTGTTCGTAAATTCAAAACGCCCGGTAACAGGTCCTGCTTCCTCTTTGATGTTTCCGAAATCGTAAGTTGTGTTGTCAAATTGAATTTGTGGTTGAGCAATGGATACAATCACAAATAGAACTAACATTGCGGTAATTCCTATTTTTTTCATTGTCTCTATTTTTTATAAGTTTTTTATTTAAGTTGTTTATTAATGTTCAGGCTGCAAAGTTACGATTTTTTTTGAAAACTCGGGAAGATTAATTCCATTAAAATTGCCTGAAGACATCATCAAATAGATGTTTTTCTCCTTCTTTACTGCAAAAAGGTGATTTATCAAGGCTTCCCGATCGTTGAAAACTGATAAATCTTCCCTGTTAAAGCCATCTAATATCATCTTTGCGTCAATTAAAGGCAACTTTTTATGCTTGATTGCCTCAGGATTAAAGTAGACAATCGCTTCATCAGCCTCATTCATACTGTCGCGATACTCTTTCAAAAAGGATTCGGACAAACTACTGAATGTGTGTAACTCCAGACAGGCAATCAATTGATGTTCAGGATATTGTTCCCTTACGGCACCAATAGTCGCCTTGACTTTGGAAGGGGAGTGGGCAAAATCTTTATAGAAAACATTTTTTTCATTTTTAGCCAGTAATTCCAGGCGATTACTTGCCCCTTTAAAAGAAGCAATGGCGTCGTAAAACTGTTCATCTTGTACGCCGACAGCCCGACAAGCATGCAGGGCAGCATTGAGGTTGGTAAGATTATGTCTTCCAAATATTTTGATTTTCCTTTTACCTTGGGGGGTAAGCAAATAAGTGTCTCCATCAACAATTTCGTAAGGATGGTGACTATATTCCACTTTGCGTGTGTGTGTGATCCGATCACTCATTGCTTTCAGGACAGGATCCCCCCCATAGTAAATATATTCGCCATCAGCAGGAATCATCTCGGCAAATATCTTGAACTGTTCCACATAAATATCAAAGGTGGGGAATACATTGACATGATCCCAGGCAATTCCGCTGATAATCCCAACGTTGGGACGATAAAGGTGAAATTTGGGTCGCCGGTCGATAGGGGAGGTGAGGTACTCGTCTCCTTCAATTACCATGATGGAGGCTTCCTGACTCATCTTCACCATTACCTCAAAACCCGCTAACTGAGCACCAACCATGTAGTCACAAGCAATATTGCAGTGTTGTAACACATGAATAATCATCGCAGTAATGGTTGTTTTGCCGTGACTGCCTCCCACAACAATCCGCAATTTGTCTTTGCTATGCTCGTACAGAAACTCCGGATAAGAGTAAATTTTAAGTCCCAGCTCATCCGCTTTGGCTAATTCCGGATTGTCGATACGGGCGTGCATCCCTAAAATAATCGCATCAATCTCTCTGGTGATCAACTCGGGTTGCCAGCCAATCTTATTGGGTAGTAATCCATATTTTTCCAAACGACTTTTCGCAGGATCAAAGATTTCATCGTCAGATCCACTCACTTGATCCCCCTTCAAATGCAACGCAATCGCCAGATTATGCATCGCACTACCACCAATAGCTATAAAATGAACTCTCATATTGTTTTCTCCATTTAATTCAATCAGCAAAGTTAAATAATAATCGGCTCATTTGCCATCAACTGCCTGTAAAACTTATAAACAGAGCAATGATGACAAAATGATTTCGGATTTAGGATTTAGGATTTCGGAATCCAAACCCCGTAGGGGTGACATGATTGTAAATTTGGATTTCTTGGGGCGCGACTTTACATCGTACCCCAAGAATTCCGTAATTCGTAATTCGNAATTGATCACTACTTATCCAAAAGGTCCAATATTCCAGAGTGGGGAAATGAAATAACTAAAAAGGAATATCCATGCTGCCCCCTATTTTTTTTTAATTTCAAAATAAAAAACAAGAAATAAAAATTAGAAGTAATTGAATATCAATAAAGTATAACTTATAGATCTAAAATCCAAGTCAAAATTTGAAATAAAAAAGAGACCCCACAGGAGCCTCTTCTTAATAAAAACGTAATTCGTAATTCGTAATTGACTTGCCGAATTTCGATATCAGAAACTACNCAGTATTACACTCTCTTCACAATTATCGCCGTTCCCATTCCACCACCAATACATAGTGATGCCAATCCCATGGTTTTCTTTTCACGGATCAATCCATGTACCAACGTGGTTAAAATTCTGTTTCCGGATGCGCCAATAGGGTGACCTAATGCAATCGCTCCTCCCCAAAGATTGGTTCTTTCGGCAATCCACTCACGAGAAACACCGTGTTCGTTAATGAGTTCACCGATAACACCTAACGATTGAGCAGCAAAAGCTTCATTGAGTTCCAATAATTCGATATCGGAAAGTTTGAGATTTGCTTTTTTCAATGCTGCGCGGATAGCGGGAACAGGTCCCATACCCATGATGGCAGGATCAACACCACCTTGACCAACAGCAATTACTTCTGCCATTGGAGTCAAACCCAACTCTTTCATTTTCTCTTCAGAAGCCAAAAGCACAAACGAAGCTCCGTCATTGATTCCGGAAGCATTACCAGCAGTTACAGTACCCTCTTTCTTGAAAGCAGGTCTTAATTTGGCTAATTTTTCCAGTGAAGTAGTTCTGTTTGGATACTCATCATCTTTAAAAATGATAGTCTCCTTGCGAGTTACGATTTCAACAGGAGTGATTTCGTCAACAAATTTACCGCCATCAACAGCTGCAATCGCTTTGGTTTGAGATTGAATTGCAAACTCATCTTGAGCTTCTCTACTGATATTATACTTTTCAGCAATATTTTCAGCCGTGATTCCCATGTGATAATTGTTGAAAGCATCAGTCAAACCATCATTTACCATGTGGTCAATAGCGCTGATATTTCCCATTTTAATCCCGCTACGAACAGTTCCGGGTAATACAAATCCGGCATTGGACATCACTTCGGTACCGCCGGCTAAAACCAACTCGGCATCGCCAACCAAAATGTCGTTATATCCATTCATCACCGCTTTTAATCCGCTACCACACACCATGTTGATGCTGTATGCAGGAACTTCAGCAGGAACGCCACCCTTAATGGAGGCTTGTCTGATAACACCTTGTCCTTGTCCGCCACTTAAAACGTTACCACCGATTACTTCATCAATCTGTTTAGGATCAATTCCGGTTGATTTGATAATATCTTGAATTACAACAGCTGCCAGATCAGCAGGTGTAAATTGAGCTAAAGATCCGCCCATTTTTCCAATAGGAGTACGCTTTGCAGCTACTATAAAAACTCTTTTTTTCATATTCATATTTTCTTAAATAGGTTAAATAAAATAATTTTGGATTACAGTTGCATAGGTTTTAAATCGGGAGAGATAATCAAGGTTGCTTCTGTTGCAGCCTGAACCTGTTCAACGGTAAATTCAGGATGAATCTCCTTCAACACAATCCCTTCAGGAGTAATCTCCATAACACCCATCTCAGTCACAATCATGTTCACTTGTCCTTTGGCAGTAAGGGGTAAAGAGCATTTCTTCAAAATCTTATGATTTCCCTTTGCAGTATGTTCCATGGCAACAATAACATGTTTTGCACCGGTCAAAAGGTCCATAGCACCTCCCATACCGGGAGTTAGTTTACCGGGGATCATCCAGTTGGCGATATCACCCTTTTCATCAACTTGCATTGCTCCCAAAATGGTAGCATCTACGTGTCCACCACGGATAATCACAAAAGATTGTGCTGATGAAAAAGAGGAAGCTCCCTTATTCGCAGTGATATAACCACCACCGGCATTAATTAAGTTGTCATCTTCCATTCCGACTTCAGGAGTGGGTCCCATACCCAATAGTCCATTTTCTGACTGCAAGATCAACTCAATATCTTCAGGTAAATAGTTTGGAACTAAAGTGGGTAGTCCAATTCCTAAGTTAACAACATCTCCATTTTTTAGTTCTTTGGCAACGCGCTTGGCAATCACCTCTCTGATTTGATTTTTATCCATAATGATTTTTTATTAATGATTTAATCTTCGATTTAATTCTTCAGCAACAAAGGAGGTTACATCGGTAGCGAAAGTATTCATACCAAAACCGGCATCATAGCCCAACTCCTTCGCCAACTCATGGGTAATACGAGGACCGCCGCAGCAAACAATCAGCTTGTCACGCAATCCTTCAGCCTCCAGCATCTCGATCAGTTCAATCAAATTGTGGATATGCACATCCTTTTGAGTTACGGTTTGAGACACCAGCAACGCATCTGCCTTCAACTCAATTGCTTTGGCGATAAACTCCTCATTAGGAACCTGGCTACCCAAATTATACGCTTCAAACATATCATAACGCTCGATCCCGAAATGCCCTGCATAACCCTTCATATTCATGATGGCATCAATCCCGACAGTATGCGCATCAGTTCCTGTGCTGGCACCAATAACCACAATTTTCCGACCGATATGTTCTTTGATATACTCGTCCGTTTCACTCATACTCATCACGTTGGACTCTACTTTTTCGACCTTGATTGTTGTCGTATCCACAGTGTGCACCAGAGAACCGTAACAGTTGAAAAATGTAAATCCTTTAGTTAATTCCTTATAATAAACCACCTGAGGATTATCCAATCCCATTTTTTTAAGCAATTGTTTTGCAGCCTCAACCGCCTCATCGTTACATGGAATCGGCAAAGTAAAACTCAATTGCACCTTACCATCATTCATGGTATCCCCATAAGGTTTGATTTTTGTTAAATCTAAGGTTTGGTCGAATGATTTTTCATCCATTGAATATAGTCCACTACCCATATCTATCTGATTTTTAGTTATTTAGTGATTAGTTCTAAAATGATGTTACTACACATCGTAATAACTTGCAAATTTACACTTTTTTTTGAATTTTTCTTATTATGATATTTAAATAATTGGGGGGCAGAACAAACCTCGCTCTTTTGTTATTTTATTTCCCCACTCTGGAATGTTATACCTTTTAGAAAAATCGTGAATAATTACGAATTACGAATTACGAATTACGGGTTTACAAGGTAGAAGGTAGAGGGTAGAATGAAAAAAAACGTAGTCACATAATATTTTGTTAAAATGTGTCATAGGAATAAATATTTTTGTACTTTTGCAATAAGAAATGTATTATAGGAGAAAAGTATTATTGGCTTTATTGGAATTGTTTGATGGACAACTTACTGCCAAACAGTTTCAGAAATATCTATTTTTGTTTACTCGTAAACAAGAAAATAAGTCCTTTGATTTTGTTCCTTATCTCTACGGTTGTTTTTCGTTTCAAGCTAATCAAGACATTGCAACACTCACCAAATATGAATATTGCAAAATTGTCGACACAGAAAAGGGTAGATTTTACAAGCTAACAAATGGAGATCATTTCCTTGGTATGCTCAAACCGGAAGATAAAAAAGCACTTATCAACATCAAAGAACAGTTTGGTTATTTAACACAAACTGATTTAGTTCGCCACACTTATCAGCAATATCCATATTACGCAATAAAAAGTATTATTGCCAAAGATTTGCTGAATAGTGAAGAACTCCGTGCAATTGAACAACAAAAACGAAATTATACAGACAAACAGCTTTTTACTATTGGTTATGAGGGAATATCTCTTGAAACCTATATAAACAAGTTGATCATTAATGATGTCAATGTACTTTGTGATGTTCGGAAGAATGCCTATAGTCAGAAGTATGGGTTTTCTAAAAAGACTCTTGAACTAGTTTGTAAAGGTACTGATATTGAATACATTCACATTCCTGCTTTAGGGATTATTTCTGACAAAAGACAAGAATTACGTACACAAACGGATTACGACCTCCTGTTTCAGGAATACGAAAAAACAACTTTAAAAGAAAATAAANCCGCACTTCTCTTTATCCGTGATTTATTAGATAAAGGGAATCGAGTGGCTCTAACTTGCTTTGAAAAAGATCCAAAACAATGTCACCGCACTTGTGTGGCAAATGCTCTCATACAACTACCCGAAACTGATTACAAACTAACATATCTCTAATTTCATGGCTCTTACCCGCATTCTTATATCTGTAAAAACTTATCCTACACTTTCTGCCACTTACGATGAACTTGTTTGCACAGCAGGTTTTAAAGAAGATGGATCATGGATAAGAATATATCCGGTTCCTTACCGAAAATTAAAATATGCTGACCAATATGAAAAGTGGCAATGGATTGAAATAGACATTGTTCGTAACACAAAAGATTTTCGAAAAGAGAGTTATCGTCCGGCTGATTTGGACAAAGATATTATTATTGGCGAAACTATTCCTACGACAAACAATTGGGTACTCCGAAAAGAAATTGCTCTTAAAAATGTTTATGCTGATATGTCAACTTTGATTCGAGAAGCAAAAGACAAAAATATTGGAAGATCATTGGCAGTACTCAGACCTCAAAAAGTTATCGATTTTATCTGGGAACCATGTGAAAGAGAATGGGATAAAAATAAACTTGATGCTATAATTGCAAAGCAAGCGCAAAACAACTTGTTTGACAATGAAGAAACTAAAAGAATATTCAAGGTTGCAAAAAAACTCCCCTATAAATTTTCTTACATTTTCACCACAGAAGATAATAAAGAACGTACTTTAATGGTTGAAGACTGGGAACTAGGGGCTTTATACTGGAAATGTTTAAAAAGTGCAAACGGCAATGAAGAAATAGCCTGTCAAAAAGTAAAAGAAAAATATTTTGACTACATGGTAGACAAATGTGATTTACATTTTTTTCTTGGAACTACACAAAAATTTCACATGGTAGGACCTAATCCATTTATTATAATCGGTGTATTTTATCCCCTCAAGGAAAATAAGACACAGCTTTCTCTATTTTAGAAACTCACCTGTTGATGTTGTAATTCGTAATTGAATTCATTCCGCCTTCCGCCTTCAAAATAACCCCGAAGGGGTGACATTATAAAATATGAAATAAGAAGTTAGAAATAAAAAATGTCGCAATTTGTATCGTAATACCCTGTAAATCAACTACATCAATAGCCTCAACCTTTAGGTTGGGGAGAAAATTACCCCACCGCGATATGGGGCTTTAGCCCAAATTTACAATAATATGAAGTATGAAGGGTGAGATTTGAAATAAGGCAATGTAGGTCATAACACGTTAATAATCAAATTTTTAAATCCGAAATCCGAAATCCGAAATCAATTCTACCTTCTTCCTTGTAAAACCGTAATTCGTAATTGATCCTGCATATTCAAAAAGGTATAATATTCCAGAGTGGGGAAACGGAATAACAATAAAGGAAAACCTTTTCTGCCCCCCTTTTATTTTTATTTCCAAAAAAAGATAAATTAAAAATATCTACATTGCTATTGATCACAATTAACAGCAATAAATTCTTTACTGTAAAGGTACAATTGTCTTGAACTAGCGTTATTTGTGTATTTTATAACAAAACGAAAATTTCCACAAACTGCTTTTTTAGCATCATTTTCACTACCTAATTCCACTCTTGGAAGCAAAAGAGTATTCCAGGATATTTGTTTTGATTCCTTCGTTTTTAAGGTGAAATTTGTGGTTGTTTTAGAAAATTTACTTTGAAAAATATCAGGAGAAATTTCGACCCATTGATCAGATTGCTTTTCCTGAAGGGCAACAGAAAATAAAATCGTTGAATCCGACTGATTATACAGGGTGAAAACTATGTTATCATGGGACTGATAAACATCATTTAACCCGGATATTTCTTGTCCCATGGCAAAAAATGGGAATAACAGAATTATCAGTAATGTTTTTATTTTATTCATTGTTTTTTTAATTAGATTTCTCAACGTAAATTCTATGGAAAATAGAACAAGCCATTAATCAACAAGCAAAGATACTATTAAAAGTCGAAAGTCGGAAGTCGAAATAGTTTGAAATCCGAAATTAATCCGTTACAAATAAATATAAATAAAATTATTAATATTGTATATTTGTCAACTAAATGTTGTATCTTTGCAACATAATTTTAATGGATGAAAAATGAAAGATATATTTGGAAAACGCTTTAAATCAGCTCGTTTAAAGAAAGGGTATTCATTACAAGATTTAGCTGACGCTTTGGATAACCGCTTTTCTCGTCAGGCATTGCATCGTTACGAAAAAGGTGAAGTAATACCGGATAGTGATAAAATTAATTTGTTAAGTGAGGCATTGGATGTAATACCTGATTACTTTTTTAGAACTATTCAAGTGGAGTTAGGCGAAATAGAATATCGCAAATTGAGGAAAGTTTCATCAAAAGAGGCTTTAAAAATCGAAGAGATAACCAGAGAATATCTTTCACGCTATTTGGAGTTGGAAGAAATTTTAGGACTGAGGGTGGAATTTGAAAATCCGTTAAAAGATATTGGAACCGTTACTTCTTACAAACAAGTAAATGATGCAGCGAATCAGTTAAGATCATTTTGGAATTTGGGTAATGGGGCAATTTTTAATGTGGTTGAACTCCTTGAAGATAAAAACATTAAAGTAGTAAAGCTGGATGTTGATGAGGATTTGGATGGCTTACAAACTTATGTAAATGGTAATATTCCTGTGGTGGCGTACAATATCAGGAAAACCAACAAGCCCGATAGAATTCGATTTACCCTTTTACACGAATTGGCTCACTTACTTTTACCTTTTGGGAATGTGACATCAAAAGAGAAAGAAACCTTATGTTATCAATTTGCGGGAGCCATGTTGTTACCGGAACAAACAATAAAAGCAGAGTTGGGAGAACATAGAAACAAATTGTCAATCAATGAGCTGGGAAATATAAAAAAACAATATGGGATCTCTATGCAAGCAATCGTTATGAGAGCCAGAGATTGTGGTATAATCAATGAACACTACACCAAACAATTCTTTTTCATCATCGAACAAATGAATTGGAAAATAGATGAACCTTTTGAATATGATGGCGTTGAGGAAAGCAATCGTTTTGAACAACTTTTATTTCGTGCTTTAGTTGAAGATCAAATCTCAATGTCAAAAGCAGCAGCTCTGAGTAATCGGACTTTAGCAGATTTCCGAAGCGAACACCAAATGATGTTTTAGGTTTAATAACTACTCAATACAATACTAAGAAATAACTACTTAATACTTAAAAATGAAACTAAAAGTTGCTGTTACAGATGCTAATATTTTTATTGACTTGTATGATTTGAGTTTGATAGAGTCTTTTTTTAATCTTGAGTTGGAAATACATACTACTTCCGCAGTCCTATTTGAGTTATATCCTGAACAGAGAGAAGTTTTTCAAGCTTATAGGTCTGTGGGCAAATTAGAGGTTCATAATTTGCAAGAAAAAGATTTTATTGAAATTTACAATGAGAATTACCCAAAATCTTTATCTGAAGCGGATAAATCTGTCCTATACATTGCTAATAAAATCGATGCTTGTGTGTTAAGCAGCGATAAAACTCTCAGAAATTGTGTCAAAAATAAAGGGATTGAATACCATGGGATGTTATGGATTTTTGATCAACTAGTTGAAATGGAAGTTTTAAACCCCTTGGAAGCTAAAGTAAAACTGGAACAATTAGTAGCTTCTAATTTTCTTTTTAGAAACAATCAAACACTGGTTGAAGAAATTGTAAAGCGCCTGAAAGTTTGGAAATAATCCATTAAAATTCTAATTTCTAAATTTAAGATTCGTAATTCGTAATTGATCACACATGTCCTAAATGGTATAATTTTTCGAGTGGGGAAATAAAATAACCTAAAAGGGAAATCTATGCTGCCCCCTTTTTATTTTTATTTCAAAAAGAAGATAAAAATAAAAAATGGCATAAGTCAAATCCGAAATCCGAAAT